>Ga0210036_1003161_pt1 | contig 16487 bp, 14 predicted proteins | sample CryGeymeta201515_FD_185469 | JGI IMG/M metagenome (GOLD analysis project Ga0210036, IMG submission 185469) | Groundwater microbial communities from Crystal Geyser aquifers in Utah, USA - Crystal Geyser metaG 2015-15 (SPAdes) (version 2) | ecosystem: Environmental > Aquatic > Deep subsurface >...
CCGCCAACTCCCCCGCCAACTCCCCCGCCAACTCCCCAGCCAACTCCCCAGCCAACTCCCCAGCCAACTCCCCAGCTGACATCAACTCCTTCAACCACAGTGCCATCACATCTGCCAACCTCTAGCCCTAGTATTCCTCCAAATCGTAAGAGCACGTGCAACCTAACGACTGGCGAAAGGCATGATCCTGTGTCACTTACCACTTTTCAACTCCTTTTTCTTTTGGACCTCCATTTTACACAGGAACAACAGAAGTGGAGGTTGCTGCTGCTTTCGAAATTAGCATGTTCAAAGGGGCAGACCTTGGGGCTGTGTCATTAGATGACTTTCTGGTATGTTGCCTCAATAGGAAGCAACCAACTCAGAGATTGTGCATTTGCCTGATAGACTTGTCATCTCACATGTATGTTTGTTTCCAAGGCTCTTGAGAACACGATAATTGCGTTTTACAATGCAGGTCTGAAGGACTCCTACAGTAACTACATGGAAGCAACCTGCACGAGAATATCCTCTTATGTTGACCTTGCAGCATCCTCGTTGTATTTGAATGATCGCTTCATTTTCCAGTTTGATTCATCACTGCCTGAAAGTCGGGAGGGCTCTCGTTTCCTTGGTTCAATTCCAACAAACCATGAAATTATGTCAACCCTGGACAGCTTGGACCTTAACTTACTTGTTTCGCACCTTTGGGACGTAGGAGGTGTCCTTTTTGACGTACAACAAATTTCTTGTTTCCTTTCATCTACCATATCAGTCCCTACCGTTTCTCCAGGAATTCCAATGACACTCCCATCAGAGCTTCCTACTACCTCTCCTACTGAAAATCCAACAACAGCACCCACATTGACTGGAGCAACATCACCCCCTACGGTGACACCTCTGGAGACGCCAGCACCTACCGCTTCTCCAGGAAGCCCGAGTGGAAGTCCAACAACACTCCCACCAGCGCTTCCTACTACATTTCCGACTGGAATTCAAACAGCAGCACCTACTTTGACTGGAGCAATATCACCCCCTACGGTGACACCTGTGGAGACACCAGCACCTACGTTTGCCCCTGTCCAGACAGCCACCACTGGAGATTGTGAATTTACGGTCAACCTGGACCTTCAAATTGATTTCATTGGAGATGAGCTTGCAGCTTGTAACAACTTTGATTCTGAGGCTGAAATTTGGGAAACCATTGCCGGTGCAATCACAGGAGCCCAGGCTGATGTTGGTGTTAATTTTCAGACTGGAACAGAGTACTTTGATGAAGTTCAGAAACTTGGCCTTTTTGTGCGCCGGTTGCAAACGATTCCTTCTTCTTGTTCGCCCAGACTTCAGACTGAAGTGTGCAATACCAACACATTTCAGCAGTGCAGGTGGGGCTGCATCAGTGCTTACGGACAAGGTGCTGCATGCAATACTCTAACTGTGGACACATTCAAACAGCTGGAGGATGATGTTACTGCAGCGCTGGTGCGCTACATCAACTTCAAGAATGAGGCATGTCTGGGTGAACCAGACAAATTGAATGTTGTCATTCGGGCAGTGAAAGAAGCCCATGAAGCACCAATTGAAATCGAAGCATTTGGACAGTTAATACCAACTTCTCAAGTATATCTGGATATTTGTGTGGGAAGTACTGGATCTATTCCTTCAGAGTTTGGATTTTTAACAGAATTGACATACCTTACCCTTACCTGCGAGAGAACCACTGGAACAATACCTTCAGAGCTTGGTCTGATGACATCTCTATCTTATCTTGATTTTTATCACAATCAATTGTTCGGAGCGATCCCATCTGAGCTAGGTCTACTGAGTTCCCTATCGCATCTTAGTGTTGGGTTGAATCAATTGACAAAAGCCGTGCCCACAGAGCTTGGGCTTTTGACCTCTTTGACTTACCTTGGTTTGTTTTATAACCTACTAACAGGATCAATTCCTCCAGAATTCAGCCTATTGACTTCCCTTTCTCATCTTGATTTGAGCTCTAATACATGGAGAGGAGTTGTTCCCACAGAGCTGGGTCTTTTGACCTCTTTATCTCTTCTTGATCTGAATCGCGCCATGCTGTCGGGGACAATTCCTTCAGTGCTGGGACTGATGACTGCCATGAGCTATATTGATCTTAGCAACAATCAACTTACTGGAGGAATTCCCACCGAGTTAGGTTTATTGACAGTCATGGACAGCCTTATTCTAAAAGTGAATAGTTTGGCAGGCATGGTGCCCCAAGAAATCTGCTCTTTGTCTAACTGTCGAATTGATGTAAGCAGCACTGGACTCTTCTGCCCCCCAATTTCTTGTGGCAGGGTTTGCACCGAAACACTGGGGATTGGTTAGGAACAGCCATCCATGTCCTTGAACAACTGCAAAGTATTAGACTTAGAGTTTGATAGTCTTTTCAACACTCCAGTGTATGTATTCTTTGCAGCACGGATTGGGTGCTGGCGAAAACAAGGAAGATCGTAGCAAGGAAGCAAAACACTTGAGAGAATTAAATGGCTGAGTGCTGCTTAATTAGCATCTCCTCAAGAAAAATCAAAAATAAATAATATTCGCACTCATTTTGTCTATGCCATAGAAACAACTTTTGCTGCTACTGTCGTCGTCGTTGTAGTCCTTGTCATTGATACAGAGCCGTCGAGCGTTCGGATTAAAAATCCTCCAAGCAGACCACGACTTTGTTTTTGCCATTTGTGTTCATATCGCGCAACAAGTCGCGGTTTGATCATTACGTAGCATGACTTTCTTCCTCCGAGTGGTGGCGAAGGACAAAGAAAATCGGAGTTGCACTTTTCTCATTCCTTTTGATCTCTGCCTTCTCTTTCGCCGATTTGGGGTGAGGAACTTTGGTGGTCGCTGCCTCTTCCCAAAGGATTCTAAATCCTAAAGTCTCCAACTTTGTTCTCTGTTCGTTTGTCACTTTCAAAAACGGATCTCTTGCCAAGCAGAGATCCGCTATTGACCCTTCTTGTAGTTCTTCCAAGTGATGTTGTGTTCCATCTATATTGACCTCCTGGTGGATTGCGGCTGCGTCTTTTGTGACAGTTCCTTGGGGCCTCCAGAGTCTTCTTTGGAAACGTGCCTCAGTAAAGCACCTCTTTGGACCGGAGCTTACGATAAGTTTTCGTCTCTCACCTAAAGTATACGCTTGTAATTTCCTAAACTTTGACTGATTCATAACCATTAATTTACGTAGTTGTTTTGATGGCGACTATTAGTTTAGAAAGGATAGAACGAACCGGTCGACGACGCTGCATTGGCGCATGACTTACATCATTGGCAGAGCTCGAACTGGGTAAAGATTCGAAAATCTCAAGACTGAGCACACTCCGCTGGTACATTTCGGCCATTTGTGACACCTGCCTGGCTGAGTACTTCATAGAAACGCATTTGTTGGCACATTTATAAGCGCAAGGCTAGGTTTCAAGAAGTTGCTGACGGCTTTCATTTGAATGAATAATGTCGGTTTGCTACTTGCAATGGTTCTGGTTGAGGTACCTGGTACACCATAGCTAGTAAACGAACTGAACAACATCTTATTCGTAATACTCCTGAGTACTTCTCTTGCAATTGCCGACCTTCCAATGCATCCCGAAAAGACGAAAAAGCAAAGCCTTATTTCAGTAGGTTTTAACGGGGCCAAACGGTTGGAGTACATTGTCCGAAGACACGACCTCTCCATCCAGTAGATACATCTCCAACGTTGACTGAAATGACAAACATCTGTTACCTTGGTTGAAATTCCTGCCAAAATTTTGGTCCGAAATTACCTTCAAGCTCAATTGGAACATGCCAGATCTCAATGCCTGATTCACCTGGCCATTGCAAAACATTTGCCCTGTGAATCAGATTTTATTCCTGCTGTGATAGCAGATCTGTGCCTTGGGAATCTTCTTTAGCTTCCCTGGTGGGGAAATCGGACCCATTCTGCATTTGGCCGTGGGAACGAGGTCGCTAGAGAAAGACTAATGTAATTTTGCGGTGAGCCCTTTTTTGAAGACTTCTTCTCCTAGCATTTCTACCGAATCCGTGGTGAAACCCAGTCTCGTTTTGACTTGCTCCATTTTTTGCTCATATCGGCTTTTCTGTTCTCAGCTAAATGCCGGGACCACTGAATTGAGATCGGCTTCAATAAGAAAGCAGAAACGAGGCATCGAAAATGAAGTACGAGCCTTGAAAACTTCTGAAAAGTTCTCTTGGGCACTGGGACGAGCAGGCAGATGGCAAGGAACACTAAATGCGGCTCCAATTCAGCAAGTAGCCATTCATTTGCTAAAGCTAATATTGCTTTACAGAGTCTCGGATTCGAACACCTGGCGATCAATTTTAATAAAAACCGACGAGCACGTCTTGCAGACATGAAGATTTGCTCATAGTAACTCGTCGCATGTTTAGCGCTCGCTTTTTCATCATTGCACAATATCAGAAGCCTGATCGATGTCATCTTCCAACATTCCTTCTACTTCTTCTTCAACATCTCCACCTCCTTCTTCCTCCTCCTCCACTTCTTCGTCTCCTTCATTATTATTTGTTGTATCCAAACTTCGCTGCACAGGTGGCATCCATTCTTCGGGTGTTACAAAGGCATCATCCTCTTCAGCATCCTGATGGTTTTTCATGTATTCCCGACGTAAGGCAAGTACTTTTTGAAGTCGGACATTTTCATTGTGCCACATGGTTCTCCAATGTCGTACTTTCTTTTTGTATCGTTTAATGGGATGTCTCCAAAATTGTTGTTGTATCGAAAGAAAATGAAAACTAATTGGATTGGTCGAATGGAAGGCCATGGCACTAATATCGTGATCTTCGTGTCCTTCCCGGTAGGCTCGACTTTTGGGAGCTTCCAGGACAACCGTGTCTACCAGATCTCGACTCATCAAATAGCACTGTCCAGCAGCATATAGATGTACAACTTTACCGTACGAATTTTTGAAAAAGTCTTCATTGGTATCTGTGTTCATGGTAGCTTTGTCCTTGTTCCACCACATTTTATCCATGGGAACTCCTGCCAATATACCTTGATTGTACGGTGGTGGAGGCAGGTACACATAGGCCCACGTAAAAAATTTGTCAAGATAAGGCAACGAATCACTGTCAATTTTACCAGCATAATCCAGATCGTATTTGTTCATCATGTTGGCCGCAAATTTGAACCATGTCTGAGATTTTCCTTCGTTCATATTTTCTCGAATATTGAGATACGTCACATCGTTACTTTCTCGCAAATCTTTGGCTCTTTGAAATTTGATATTTTCTGTAGGCATAACAACGCTCAAGTCATCTCCTACAATTTCCGATCGTGCTGTATCACGTTTGAGTCCACCAACAACAAAGGTCCAGATTAACTGGCAATCGTACCGAGTCTCATCGTTGGGTGCATCCTCGAATTCTTGCAGAGAACAAACACGTCCATCATTGTTGTCGTTAAATATTTGAAACAATTTACGAAATTGTCTCCGGTACGGTGCTTGTAATCGATGATCGTAGGTAAATACTCCCAATAGGACACGCAGTCGTCGTTTCTTGGAATGTTGTTTTTGTTGTTGTTGTTGCCTCGTTATTGGTGATGTATTGCTGGTGATGATATTGGTATTCGTTATGTTTCGTTGTAATTTTCGCGATTTACTTTTCCATTCTTGCAAGGTTTGCTGCTGGGGATGACATCCCACCACCATACCACCAGTGGGATTCATCACCGGAGAATCATGTTGTTGTAGTCGCTGAACAACGGAAAACCATCCAAGTACCGAAGCCAAGATGGACGAGAACAGTACAAATTTGGAAGCCGTTACAGGATACGATACAGCCATTATATGTGGAAGGGCATGTGGTTTAGATGAGATATATGTTATATTGTACGTATGGAAGCTTGGTTAATGAGGCAGAGCGATTGAAATGATATTGGTGTAGAAGACAATCTTGCGAAAAATTAATGGTACACACTAGAGACCTAGTTGATGGAAAGATAAAACTACTAGGAACAGAATGTAAAGCACCTGGTGAAAAAGAAACGATTGGAGGGAATTTCTAAAGTCATCCGGTCATTATTAACAATTCACTGGTTCGTCAGATGACCCTGAGTACAGTACAGTACCGGTACTAAATAATTGTTAGTACTACACACCAGTGCGAGCACCATTATTTTTTTCAAGATGCCTGTCGTTTCTACAGTCTACAGTAATTCTGATCGAAAAACCAAACAAAAAAACCAAACCAACGAAATCAGAATCGACTCATTTCCTCTATTTCAGAAAATAACTAGACCTACTGTACGTATTCATACTGTAGTAGGTAGATTTTAAGGATCCAACACGAGTCTTCATGCTTGAGTTACCGTCATTGTATGATATGAATCAAACGACCATTTCAACGAATATCTTAACAACAATCACAAAACCAGTAGTGAGATGAAATCGAAATCCAATGGTTTTTTCATACTGGTAGCACTTCTTGTGCTCGGTTATTTGCATTTATTGGTCATGTATGCTCAACGTATTGATAGCAGTGTCATCCGAAGAGAAGATGTAACAAATAATGAAAAACCAGTGACGCTGCATTCATTCATTCCCATGTCATCATCGTCATCATCATCATCATCAACACAATTACCTATCAATATTATGATAAGTCAACCTCGATTGGATGCTCAACAAGTCAAACGACAGATGGAAGTGGCATATCAAACAGTACCACCTCTGGTAAAACGTATTTCTGGTCATGCTATTCCTACTGTATTGGATACAGCGTTACAAATAGACGATCCACGTTGGCGCTCGGAACGAATTTTGTACATTATTACACCCACGCATAACCGCATGACACAAATGGTGGATTTGCAACGTTTGCAACAAACCTTACGATTGGCATCCGTACAGTACCATACGAACATTTATTGGATTTTGATTGAAGATGCGGACGTGTGTTCACAAAGGGTACGAACCATTGCAGAAGAATCTGGTTTGGCCTTTGCTCACAAAGCCATTGGGTCCACAGTGAAAACATCATCGAAACAGAGCAAACAGAAAACAACAACAAAAAATAATAATGCAGGACATCATCGAGGACTGAAACAACGAAATTTAGGATTGGAAACTGTTTTGGAAGTTGGAAAAGAAGGAGTCGTCTACTTTGCAGACGATGACAATGGATACCACGTCCAGCTCTTTACCGAGCTCCTTTTTACACGACATACCAGTATCTTTGCGGTAGGAATGAGTGGTGGATCGGCCTACGAACGATGTCATGTCAACCCAAAAACAGGAACCGTGGATGCCATTTTGACCACGTGGAGTACGTTTTTATTATTACTTGTTATTTTGGTTGCTTTTGTAGGGTCTTCAGTTCAGATGGATGTCGTCCATTGTGATATGCGCTCATCTGCTTGTAGTATTTTTGTCACGACACACTATCGTTTTCACCAAACTCACCGAATGAATACATTTCGTTTCCAATACTACGCGAACACATCATGACAACCTACCATTTTTGATGAGTAGAACCAAAGTTTAGAATTCCCGTCAAGGGCAAGCCTGGAAAGTTTACCAATCCAAAACGGAAATTTGGAATTGATATGGCAGGATTTGCCTTTAGTACCACAGCGTTGCTTGCAAAAAAACCTCGCTTTCTCGCATCCTCGACAGCGGGTATGCTGGAAACTGACTTTTTGTCAGCTCTGGTTTCAGAGGTATCCGATCTAGAACCGTTAGCAGCCAATTGTACGAGAATTCTCGTCTGGCATGTCAAAACGTTGGAACCACAGTATTTCAACAACCCAGGTTTGTTCCCTTGTTTTGCTTTCGTGTGCAGATCCCTTGGAATATGTAGCTGACATATGCATGTACCCATCACGCTTCCCGCTTGCAGAGAGTTCTGATCATACGTTTGAACTTATGAAGTCTCTTTTGTGATCGTTGCGAGGAAATCTTCCGTATTCCCATGTCCTGGTTTTTAAAATGCATGTTGGCATGAATAGAAACACTTTCTTCGGCGACACCATTGTTACTATTATTTTATTTTGCTCAGACTAGAAACGTAGTCGAGCTGAAACTGTACGAGTAGCTCTGCTCACACTTAGAATGCACATTAGCTCCAAATTATTGGATTTATTAGAATGAAAGTAAGTAGACTCAAATTAAGCCCAGGTGGACTGCCATAGGACTCAGGAGTTAGGTCTTACTCTATTAGGTCGTGTGCCTATGCCTGCTTCCTATACACACCACTAGTCTAGTCATAATATTTATCTAATATTCATATTTACTCTCTATAGTCTCCACATTAGCTTTTTACGGACTGGCTACCTACTAGTACTAGTAGCTAGTACTCTACGTAGAGTAGTAAATAAGATCTTGGTATCCTTCACTGCTGCTCATATGATTGCTTATGCCTCTAACAGAAATAAGACAATGCAAGGACGTACGGCTACTTTTCGGTTAGCTGTATTGATCCTTTATCTTCTGGTTCCTCCAACACTCCAATCTGTTTCCGCGCTTGGTTCAGATGAGCTTGCCACCAGCGAACAAGATGATGAGGAGATGTGCAGCATTGGCATTGAAGAATTTCCGGTTGTTATCAGCCAAGACTTGACGCTGCAATTGATTCAGGCACCGACCGCTTTTCGAGGAGTTGAAAATGACGAGACAGGAGGTGTCGTCTGGGGCGCCTCGATCTGCCTGGCACGATTTTTGTCGCCTGAATTAGTGCAAGCAAAATTTGTATTGGAGCTGGGAGCTGGAACTGGTTTGCCGTCCCTTGTTGCAGCCAAATATGACGCGTCTCGTGTTATTGCAACCGACATGGAAGACAAAACTCTTCAACAGCTAGACGAGCTTACCAGACGAAACAATTGTCAAGATAAAATTGAACTTTGCAAGCTGAATTGGAATGACAGCTGGAAAGACGATCCGCTCCATTCATTGCACAGCGTCACAGCTGATGTCATACTTGCCTCTGATGTGATTTACCATGACCAGATGGTGGAACCCTTGGTAAAAACCATTGATAAATACTTGTCAAACAATGGTAGGATTTATATTGCTCTACGAAACACACGCCATGGAGTGGAACGATTCTGGCGAGAGGCCATGCCAAATTCTGGATTTCACCTGTTTCAATCTATTTCCTGTCAAGAATACCAAACAAATGAAGCAAATGATGCCTCTAATTCGCCACCTGGCTTTCAGAACGAAGCCCATAGTCACAGATGGCGAGGCGATCATACAATCTATGTATTCCAGCGGACAGAACTTCATAAGGACACAAAACAGTAGTCGCTATTATCAACACCGAATTGAGGGAGAAGTCAAGATCTGCAACAATCCAGCAAGCATGTACGCCTAGCAGCAGCCGCAGCAATAGCCAGTCTAAGATAGATGTTTCTATTAGGTTATAACCTACTTCTGGGTGGGTCGAACTGTTCCAAGTCACAAATAGTTCTCATATCCTTCAACGCTTCTTCAAGATGATCTCGGAATTGAGAGGTCCAACCATATTCCTTTCTGGCGGTAATATGGAAGATGCACGATGTTGGTTTGGCTTCGTAACCAACCCCCAATCCATCTGCAACAACGGGACCGAACCCTACCGCCATGTTTGGCAGAGAGCTAGTGCTCAATCGGAAATGCTTCGATGATTCAAAAAGTGGGTGAGAAAACAAGTCAGGTTTGGCCTCGCCATCTTGAATCGACATATTCAAGCCAAAGAAATGTCGATCGACCCCTTGACCCTGTAAAGCATCGCGGATGTAGACAACGTGACTGCTACAAGCTTCTTGCAGCAATTGGTACCGGTGCGCACGGAGTTCCTCTGTGTCTTCCTCATTTTTACTCATTGCCTCACAAAAGGCCAAACTTTCAGGAGAGACAGTTCGGGTCGTCTCGGTTCTTCCGTGCAGGAAGCGTCGCACCTGGGTCGATTCATAGGTAGCCAACGGTCTACCAAACATGCGATAACTGGCCAGTTGCATCGCCATTTGGGTGTAGGCGTCAGGAGAGCATCTAGCTTGTTTCATAAAATCCGAACCGTATTCTTGGTAGTGTTGGACATCCCATTCGTAATCGCCTATCAACAATGTCAGATCATTCTTTGCTTTGACTAGACAATTATCGATTGCACTTTTTGCCTGCGGATTGAGCGCCTTGAAGGCTTCTTGAAAGATGTTGGTCACTCTTGGTAATCTGTCTTGCTGTATGCTTTCGGAATTGTTGTCAAAGCAATCATCTTTCACAGTGCCTTTCGCGACCATTGCATCACAGAAGTCTACAAAGGGCATGCCATCCAGCATGGAATGCTCGCCTTGAAAGCCAAGCATACCATTTTTAGTCACGATTATCGCCGCTGATTTGTCGTACCAACGATTGTGGTATTCACTGGGTGTTCTGTCCGATCTCCCTACCCAGAATTGCAATGCACGGTCGCGATCAGTATCAATCTCCTCGTCGACATCCATGCAAAGCATGAACATACTGCACTCTAAGGATTTCAAGGCCTTTTGCATCAGCTGTCCGCCTTGGTTCAATAAAACATCTCTGACTTGGGCCCAGTCGTTCCGGTTCATCCCTGTCAACCAGCCCACTGATGGTGGCAGTGATTGAGTATCCTTTGTTTGGTCAACAATAGTTTGCAAGATTATTCGCCACTGTTGCTGCGTATAGGATTGGTAGACATCGCCAGCAGCAGAATGAGGGACCGAAAAGAATTGACCTCGGCAGGCAATCACGACAGATGGTGGATCCTTTGTTTCATCTGGAAAGTATAATCGATACGCATCATGGTCCCGTTGTGGAATACGACAGGCATGGAACATGTACTTGTACTGTGTGGAACACAACGTAGCAATATTATTGCCCTTACCCAAAGTCGCAGGTTCGGTTTGATTGGACCGAATGGTCCGAGCATATTGAACGGCAGCAGGATTGACCGCCGCACTTCGCGCCACACATGCTTCGTACCCTTGTTTTTGCAACAATTGACGACTCTGCAGCAATTTATTGAGTTTCAAATCATCATCACACCGAAAAAAGTAGGAAACGTGAACAACAATGGGATCTCTGATTTTCAAATACCCCAAAACGTTCCACCAATGCTGCAACCACGAACTTTCTGGATTTTCTTTTTGCCGTTGCAGCAATCGTTTCTGAAGTTGCTGGGAATGTTGCGAAAATGCATCTACAGCCTGTTGTAGACTTGCTGTTTCTTCTGATGATTTTGCCAAGGGCACGGCTGTCCTCAAAAATCGTTTGCACGTTTCTTCCAAAGAAGGTACCGGAAGACGATCGAGGCTGGATTGGGCCGAGTACAGGGGCATGCTCGTGTCTTCTAACCTATCTGCATCGACTCGATAGTCCCCAAAGGAATCGTATACGTTGATCTTGCTGCTCATTCTTCGTATTGATATTCGCGCAAGCGCTGGTTTGTTTGACGAATGGGATTGTACCCGGTTATGATGATTGCCAGCTGTCAAGAATGTACGGGAAAGATATCGAGCCTTGTAAGACGATGATCGCGTAGCTAGCCAGTACTGTCTGAGAAATAATCTACAGGTCATCGCCATGGGGATGGGAAATGCGTGGAAGTTTCTTCCTTGCTTTAAAGGGCAATGGAAGGAAACATGAGCGTAGCTTAACTTCGCTAATAACTGCACACCATGGCCGTTCAGAGTTCCGATAAAAGCAATTCTGCTGTGCATTCACTTCGGAAAGGTCGCACACACGAGCGCAGATATGGATTAGATTACTAGCTACGGCATCATTGCTTGCAACTTGTTATTATTTTATTGTTTGGTTACACGAAAAAGACTTTATCGAATTCATTCATTCCAAGATCTATTCTATTTGCTCCATTGATGCAACAGGGGCGAGAATATGATTTATTTGTGATATTGTAACAGCAGCTTTGAAGCTTGAAGGTAGATCCCAAACCCCAAACAATTATTCTGACTATCTTGTTTCTTATAGGCACACCATATTTCTCCTTAAATACTATATTTTTGCCATACTGTATAAACCAGATACGACTATTGGCCTGAACTGTCGATTTCTTTCAGAATGCCGTCTAAGGCTGCCTCGCATGCTTTTAACTCGTTTTTGGGATCTTCGTAGTACGACCGTACTAATTCTTTGGTTGCCCCCGACGTTCCTTCTGTAGCAATCGGGTTGAAGATGTTGTTGTACACTGCCATATCGAGGTACCTCAAGTGCGATTGTGCTTCTTCTCGCAATTCTAGAACATTGAATTCGTCTCCTCCCGCGGAACCTACTGCTTCCGCAACATCCATCAAAATGTTGCTGCCCTTTTTTGTTGTAGTCCAAAGATCACTTAAGGGTGGAGTAATGAGAATGGCACGGACCTTGTCCCATTCTTGCTTTTCAATAATGCCTGGTATTGGTTCCAGCTGTGCCCGGGCTTTTTGCACGGCCGCTTTGAGATCTGTGAGACTCTTTTCGGCAGCCAACGCAGGTAGTGGTTGACCCACAATAGGAGAAAATCCAGTCGACAGCAGAGAAAAGAATACCAAGTGTTGTCCAATATGTCGGCGTGTCACGACAGAAGTCTCACGAGATCTGTCATGTTTCTGCCTTTGTCGTGGATGGTGCAGGGCCAAACAAGAAACTTGATTTACAAGGAAGAGAAGGACAAGCAATGATTGGATCCTTCTTAACATGACTATAGTAGGTTTCCCGTAGTGCCCTGATGTAGAGTGTAGAGTACAAATGGGCTCAGTGAAGTGTCACGTTGTTGTTTATCTTTTTATCTTTAATTGAATGTATTGTGGTCCATGAAATAATATTTAATTTGTTGAAAGTTTCCGGCACACTAACTCGTCACATCAATCATCGTCGCATCGAGGTTAAAAAATAAAGATCGTAGACTCTACGGTACTATCTTTCAGAAATCTACTCAAATTAATACCGTTAATAATAATATCTTTACGTCAGCTAATGCTATGGACGACTATCTGCTCACAAAGAGTAGTACTAATGGTACTACTAGCTACTACTAGTAGTAGTAGACACTCCTACTCTAGGTACAGCAGGTAGACCCTACCGCTGGGGAATAATCGAAAACAGGAATATTTTTTATGGATGTGGCAGTGCCTGCACACGCTGCAGCTATTACAAGTCGATCATACTCCGAGTATCCCTATGATGCTCACCACGATAGATCCGCACGGAAGGATGTACTCTACTACAGTAGAAGATCAGTGGTATCGTTGCTCGACAACCTACATAAGTAGCTACCTACTAGTAGCTCGAGTCCCTTATTACCAGTAGTATTCATACGACACGAAAACGCCCACACCCACGGCCAACACACAACCACACGCTACACACTGCTGCCTGTGCGAGCAGCTGAAAAGCGCGGCACTCTTCTCAGCGAGGCAGAAGGGCAGACAGAGGGAACTTGCTGGCAGTAATAATATTATTATTATAACACTGCAAACAGAAACAGTGTACTACCGAGTAGTAATTATTTCTTGGTGTTGTTGACTACCAGGGTAGCTAGTACCAGTACACTAGACTACTCACGCTCAACCGAACTCGACGAGGGAATTACAGCAGCGCCAAAAATCTGCAACAAGACTAGAGAACACTTTTCTTGCATGTGTGCGCTGAAACTACATACGAGTACCACCTTTCAACAGCAGAACCCGCCAATTCGTCCTTCGCTGAGACTAGTCTACTAGCACTTTTCCTCTCTATGATATTTTTCAAAGTCTAATTTTCCAGTCTTTAGGCTTGACCGTTGCCCAACGACATAGATTGGAGGGTAGGAATCAGGCAGGCGCTACTTGTACGTACCGGCAGTAGTTAGGAACGTTTTTATTCTAGACCCAACAAGCTTTGAAAATTATTCCTCAATTATTATTTAGTCTTACTAAATCTAACACTTTTTGTTACTAGGCGTGACACATTTTCTTCATAGGAAAAATTAAGGACATTATATCTTTGAAAATACAGTTATTAAGTTTCCGATGTCCCAGAAATTTTCATAACGATTGCGAAAGGAGTTTACTATCTAACACTACTAGCTACTAGTAGTACTTAGCTACTACCAGTTAGTACCGTATCCCGTACCTGGCACTAGTACTGTATCACGCTAGCAAGTAGACTTTGGCATTGCCGGAGGAATTCCTAAGTATCCCAGTCCCTCTCAACAACGAAGCGAAGTCTCGCCTAAGAACTCGGTCGGCGTTACCTCGTTCAAAAAAATTTGGTGTCATCCTGCACTCGATACATAATAATAAAAAACAATTTTTTTGTCGACCACTCTTATCCTACTTTTCAATACAGAAAATACAATTGTTTTTGTCTATCAATCTCCTCTTGTGTCATCTACTACCAACGCCACCGTCAACGCCACCGCCTACAATTTGTTGTCTGCCGTATTGTCCGTGCTTGCAATATTATCATCATCTCTCATTCAAAGGGATTCACGATGAGAACTGATACCATCCTTTCAATATCTCGAGGAAGCGTTGAATGCACCTTCAAACCGATTCGGGTACGTCCACGTTTTTGTGTTTGGACGATGAAGTGTGGTTTGGTTGGATCCTTGCCTGTCATTCAAAAGATCAAGCCGGATCTGCAGGTGTGGCAGAATCTCAAGCGATCAGCCAACCGCATTGGAACGTGTTGCAGTTTTTTCTTTGCACCAGAAACCGTTGTGCTCACACGATGCCCCCTCTTCTTTGTCTTTGTATCCGTATCATCTCTTGCAACCATAGCCATGGGAACGAGTTCCTTCATCGGGATCACTACCTGGTCCTGTCCGGGTTGCGGAGAGTGAAGAGATTATGGAGTCGAAACCGTACGGCATCAAGGTGAGTCAACGTTAGTGGACGTCGCATTGCCTGTCCCTGCTGCAACGTTGGTTGATGGATTTTCTCCTGACACGTTGATCTGGCCTTAAAGTTGTTACTCGCTATTACATCATCATCTAACGCTCCTGTTGCCTTGCTCCCTTGGTCACGCTTGTCTTATCCTTTTAATTTCACCAAATCCCGAAACACGATATGATAACATGAATCAACGCATCATACGAACACTACAGGAAGACATTGACGAAACACTTAACATGGACACTCATGACCTCTATCTAGATATGCAAGAACGACAGACTGACTATGTCTCTCCAGAGACTTATTCGCCAGATGCTTCTTATCTTCGTTACCGACGATACCTGGTAGATTGGATGAGTGATGTCGGAGAGCAGTGCCGTCTCCACAACTCAACAGTTCACGTAAGCATCTTACTTCTGGATAAGATCTTTCGATCCAGGGACATTCCACAAAGGCGGTGGCAACTGCTTGCAACTGCCTGTATCAGTATTGCCGCGAAGTACGAGGAAGCCGAGGAACACTGTCCTCAAATCCCCGACTTGTTGCATTTGACCAAGATGTCCAATGATGGACACACTTCTCTCAGTTTTCGTGAAGGAGAACTCGAAGTACTCCGATACTTGGGATGGAGGCTTCGAGTAGTTCCTCCGATTCATGCAGTAGGATACTGTCTGCAAAAGGGAGTCTGCTTTGTAGATGATACATGGCAAGGTCGAGCTTTGATTGAAAAGATTCCCAAATACGTCAAGAAGTATACCGATTTTTTCTGCAACTTGACACTGCAGGAATACTCGTTTCAGCAGTACCTGCCCACTCTTCTGGGTGCGGCCATTATTTATGCTTCTCGCGTTGCCCTTCAGCTGGAACCCAGTTGGAGGCCAGAATTGACTCGCCTCACGGGTTACGAGGAGAGTCAGATTATTGAATGCTTTCAGCATGTGTGGTCATACTACGAGCAGCAATTTCCCGGCCACGGGTCTCGCTCCATTTCGCCTCGCAGTGTTACTGCCAATGATGTCTTTGCATGAGCGCCTTCGCTGCGAGGATGCTCGAGTGCGGTGTTGAAGCAATTTGCGACGGACTTCAAATTGCCATTCCATACCCACTGTGCGCTGTTTTCATTACTACTAACATGTGATGGAATAAACAATGCGAAGAGCCTCTATAATATCATGGGCAATGGCTTCACGTTCTTAAACGTGCAGCCGGTGAATTCCTCTCGACGCGTCTGCTATCTCTCAGTGCGGGCTTAGACCGCTGTATTATTGCGTCTTGCCTCCCATAGTTTTGCTTTCCCTAGGAATCTACTAGGAAAGCTTGTACAACTAGAAATAACGATAACCACTTATTTGGTAAATCCTTTTTGACGGTCGAGATCCTCGTCCCGCTTGCCATTAGTAGTATTGGCTGCCAACCAATGATATTTTCGTATTGCCGTAGACCACTGCAGAGAGCACTTTCGCAGAGTGGTGAGAAGACTCTAGTAGAACAGAACACCATCGTTTTAGTTACTGCGGCGTAGTTCACATTATCTGTTGTCACCAATCGAGGGATATCCCTACCCCGGGAATTGCAGAATTACCCCGGGATAGGGAAAAACACATTCCCGGGGTTGTTTTTGGAAGTAGCATTTGTTGGGCTTAAGTAATATCAACAGTTT
>Ga0210036_1003166_pt1 | contig 16473 bp, 12 predicted proteins | sample CryGeymeta201515_FD_185469 | JGI IMG/M metagenome (GOLD analysis project Ga0210036, IMG submission 185469) | Groundwater microbial communities from Crystal Geyser aquifers in Utah, USA - Crystal Geyser metaG 2015-15 (SPAdes) (version 2) | ecosystem: Environmental > Aquatic > Deep subsurface >...
GATATCAATTGATTTACCAGCGATAATTCCGGCAATAAAACCTCCTCTCCATGCATCACCAGCTCCAGTTGGGTCTACTACCTTTTTCACTTTAACTGCAGGAACTTGAAATGAATAGTATTTATTCTTAATATTTTTCTTATTTATAAATTGATTATTTGAAGTTGACTCGCCTCGCTGCAAAGCGGATTGATAATTGATCATTGAAAATTGTTTACCCTGAGCTTTGTCGAAGGGATCATTCGTCTTCCCTTCACAATTCGCTCCCTTTTCACCTAACGTTGTTATCACCGTCACTCCCCATTCAACCATTTGTTTGATGTTTATTCTCAGCCTTTTTTCAATCTGTCCGATTTCATAGTCATTACCAACCAGCCAACAGCTATGTTTAATTCCTTCGAGTAAATCAGCGTCTGTTATCCAGGTTAATGTCATTCCCGAATCATATAAATAATCACAGCCGATTTCAATCGCCTGTTTTTGAAATTTCAAAAAACCCGCCGGATGATTGGCAGATATTACTACTAGACTATTTTTATCTGCGTATTTTTTTAGATTTATTTTAACTGTCTGGCTTGAAGCACCGTAATAAAATCCCCAAATTTGATTATCTACATTATCCGTAATCACTTTTCCCGTTGAAGTATAAAGTGACTTATCACTTAATAATCCAACTGTATCAATTCCTTGTTTTTTAAAAAAATCAATGAATTGTGTCCCATCTTTCCCAACCGCACCAAGAATAGACAATTTAGAATTCAGAATCCTTCGACTTTGCTCAGGACAAGTTTTGAATTCAGAATTAATTTTATTTTTTGAATTTTTTTGTAATTTGTTATTGATTTGAATCTTTGAATTTTGACATTTGAGTTTTAACATTTGTTGGATATTGTAAGCGATATTCGTCGCTGTTCCACCTAGTTGTTTTTCTAGTCGATCCACGACAAAAGAAACATTAATTTGATGAAGTTTATCAGCATGAAAATGATCTTTAAACTCTCCTGGAAAATTCATAATTTCGTCATAGGCGATTGATCCTGTGATAATTATATTTTTATAATTCATATTTACAATTACAATCGATATTATCTCTTTATGTGATGATAATAAATTTTGTGCGACTTGGGAGGTGCACAGTCACGCGAATGCGGGACGAGCACGCCCACGGAGCAATAAATTTTCGTTATCAAGTAAAATTATAATTTAACAATTCTTTCCCAAGGTAAATTTGGTTTCCCAAAGTGTCCATAAGCTGCAGTTTGAAAGTATATTGGTTTACGTAAATCAAGCTGCTTAATAATTCCAGCCACTGATGTATCAATAATCTTATTCATAAAACTATTAATTATCGCATTTGACTTTTTTGCTGTTCCAAAGGTTTCTACCTCTTGCATCAAAGGCTTTTTCGCACCAATAAAATATGCCAAACGTACTTCACATTTTTTTGCCAAACCATGAGCAACAATATTTTTTGCCAAAAACCGCGCTGCATATGCGCCTGATCTGTCAACCTTTGTTGCATCTTTTCCGGAAAAACAACCTCCTCCAACTCTTGACATCGCCCCATATGTATCAACGATAATTTTTCGTCCGGTTACACCCGTATCGCTGACAGGTCCTCCAATATGCCACACACCCGTGCCATTGACTGTCGACCTCGTAGGTCGACAGCTCATATTATATTTGGCTAAAACAGGAAGCACTACATACTTATATAAATCTTCTTTTACTTGACTTAATTCTACCTTTTCATCATGAGGAACTGCTAAAACAACATTGCCAACTGCGACTGGTTTTCCGTTTTCATAAATAATTGTTACTTGAGTTTTGCCGTCAGGGCGTAAATATTTTTTTATGGTTTTTAGTTTATCCATTTCTTCTGCCATCCGATGAGCAATAGTTATTGGTAATGGCATCAATTCAGGACTTTCATCACACGCGTATCCAAACATCATTCCCTGATCTCCGGCTCCTAAGTCATCAACCCTGGTTGCAATTTCACTTGATTGACTATGAATTTTGACAACGATTGGACAATGATGTGTAAAACCGTAGCTAATTTTTGTATATCCTAGTTTTTTAATTACTCCCTGTGCAATTTTTTTATAATTTAATTTGACTTTTGTCGTCACCTCACCTGCCATGGTAACGTAATTTTTAGTAACGAGCGTTTCAACAGCAACACGGGAATTTGCATCTTTAGTTAATGCAGCATCAACAATCGCATCAGAAATTTGGTCACAAATTTTATCCGGATGTCCGGCGCAAACCGACTCCGAAGTGAAGGTGGTTTTCATATTTTTTTCCAGCTTAATTTATAATAATTTACTGGCAAATCATCCCCGACTTATTCGGGACCGGTTTTGGCACCATAAGATTTCAGTGGTGACTAATCAACTTTATAAACTTGATTAACTTGCTACTTTATGACTATTATCTTCGGTTGCCGGATAGCTTTTTTTGTTGAGCCGGATCTCTCACTATCGCTCTTGATTTTAAAATCTACACATTTTCGACGTAAAAAACATCGTACTATTAACAAATCCTTTTGTCAATCTTATTCTTCTTAAATCATAAATCTTAAATCATATATCGTATATCATTATTCTTTTATTCCTACCAGTCTCAGTCCTTCTTGCGCCGCCTTGTTTTTCGGATCAAGTTGTATAACAATTTCAAATTGCTCTTTTGCTAAATCTTTTTTCCCAAGATTTAAATAAACCACACCCAAATTCATTCTTAAACCAATTCCTTCTGGGTCGATTTTAACTGCTTGTAGAATCATTTCTTCTGCCTGAACAAATTTTTTTTGACTATAATATATCACTGCCAAATTCTGATACGACTGCCATAGTTTTGGGTTATATTTAATTGCTAATTGATAATTGATCATTGCATCATTTAATTTCCCCATCTGTTTATATGTATTTCCCAAATTATGATAAGCATCAGCATATTTTGGATTTAATTTAATTGCAATTTTAAACTCTTCGGCTGATTTTTCTAAATTTCCCTTCCTTCCGTAAACATCTCCTAAATTATTATGAGTTTTTGGATCTGATGGAGAAGTCTTTCCAGTTGCAAACCAAAGCGTATCTTCGTTCTTCCAATCCATATTCCTGAAAATCGTTCGTAACATTAAAAGTAGAATGATGATAATAAAAATTAAATATCCCAATCCTTCTGTTTTTTTATTTTTTATCAAACTCCACAATCCATATCCAACAACACAAAACATGCCAACCGAACCCAAATACACATATCTTTCCGCAACAATCCAAGAAATTCCAAGCGGTGTCAAATAGGGGATTAAACTAATAATAAACAAGGCTAAACCAAAAAATATTATGCGATTTTTTTTATATCCGTAAACCATAAATCCAATCATCCCAAGCGAAATAATCACACGAAATATATAGTCTAATATTGTGAAATAAAACTCTGAATGGTATAGGGTCAATTGATTTGGCCAAATCAATAACTGCCAATACGAAGTCAGGGCAATTGGTATTTGTGTTAATAGATTAATAAAAAAACTTTGCTTTTCATAATTTGACAAAAGACTAACTATTGTTTTAAGTAGATTTTGATAATAAAAAGCGGCAACTGCAGAAAATAAAATAAAAACTCCCAAAGTATTTCGAAAAGCGCGTTTAGTTCCATATGCAAGCTCAAAAATAAGAATAATTAATGGAAAAACTAAAGACTTTTCAGATGATAAAAGAGCTAAAACAAAAAATATTAATACTGCAAAAATATTTATCCATCGACGATTAATCTGCCAAATTCGATAGTGAATTAAACCCCAAATGGAAAAACATGCAAGCTGAGTATATTGTATTGCAGAAATCCAAACCACTGCTTCGCTATTAAGCGGGTGAACTGCAAATAAAGCCGCTACAATAAAAGCCAATCTTGCCTGACTTAATAAGGAAACTAATACAAAAACTCCAACAATTGTTGCGAAATGGAATAAATAGTTGAAAAGACGATAAAAAAATGGATTAAATCCATTAATTTTAAAAGCAATTGTCTTTATCAATTCTCCTAATAAGTGTGATGGTTGTTTAAATGCGCGACCCCATTCGTATATGTTCTTTGTTTCTAATATTGGTCTATCGTCCGAAACAAATTGATTTCCCAGGGAATTTGCATAAGTTATAATTGCCAAACCAATTAGTATTAATATTGTTATCCAATTATCTTTAATAATGCTTTTTATTGAAGGTAAAACTTTATGAGACATTTCATCGATTTCCGATTTTAGAATGAATTTCCTTTCGATAGCTAATTGATTTTCTTTGATTCTATAATTTGTTGTTAATAAATAATCATTTATTTTTTTTATAGATAAGCCAAGATCATTTGCAATCCGATCAACCTCTCTTGATTTGATCTTTTTCTTAATATATTTTTTTTGATTTTCAGTTAAATCCATATTTATGTTTGAATTACCTCTTATTATATGTAAAAAATTCGATAAAAACTTGAAAAATTAGTATAATTTGTTCTATCAATGAAATCATCACCTTTAATCTCCATTTGTATCCCAACCTATAATCGAACGCGATATCTTAAACAAGCTCTCATTTCTTGCTTTCGACAAACGTATAAAAACTACGAAATTATTATTTGTGATAATAGTACAAATTCAAATTCACAAAGATTTATTCGTCGTATCAAAGATCCCCGCATTAGATACTATAAAAATAAAACCAATCTTGGATCAGTAAAAAATATTAATCGAACCCTATCATTGGCGCGAGGTAAATATATAAAGTTTTTGTTCGATGATGACCTGCTATACCCAAGTTGCATAAAAAAGATGGTGGCGGCTCTGGAGAAAAATCAAACCGCAGGAATTGCAATGGCGCCGCTTGACATTATCGATAATCACGGGAAAAATATTCAACCGCGTTTTCATTACATTAGAAAAATGAGAGAGCTCTATCGATATCAAAACCATAGCGGATTAATTAGGAATTTAGTTATTCTTAAAGATTTTTTAATCCGGACATATCCCTGCTGTGTTCCAACTGGGATTATGGTACGAAAACAATGTATTGACGAATTGGGTAAATTTGATGAAGACTTTAACTATATCGGTGACTTGGAATTTTGCATACGGATGTCAACTAAATATGATTTTTATTATGTTAATCAAAAATTATCTGCATGGCGCTACACAGAATCATCGGAAACTGTAAATATTCTCCACACGCAGACAATTAGTCCGGTTTATTTCTATCGGCTTATTGACAAATTTTATTATAAACTAAACGTTGCGCGTTTTTTCCCAAAAAAAGATCGGGAAAAAATAATTATGGACGCTTATATTTTTGCTTCAAAACGCGCCATGTTGAATAGTTTAGTTGCTTTAAAATTTTTTGATATTAAACTATTATTATTTACAATTAAAACTGTATATAAGTCAGATCCTTTTGTTATTAATCGCATCAAACTTCCTTTTTCACTATTTAAAGAGTTTATTATAGCTTTATATAATTTGGTAAAATTATAGGATGCAATTCAATTCCAAGATATTCGTCGCCGGTGGCCAGAGTGGTTTAATCGGAACAGCTATTGTTCGTAATCTAAAATCAAAAGGTTATAAAAATATTATTATTAAAACCCGAAAACAACTCGATCTCCTTGATTCTAAACGAGTTGAACGATTTTTTATTAGAGAAAAGCCTGAATATGTTTTTCTTGCTGCCGCCTTGGTTGGAGGAATTTGGGCAAATAAAACTCAAAAAGCTGATTTTATTTATGATAATTTACAAATCCAAAACAATGTTATCTATAATGCATGGAAATATAAAGTAAAGAAATTATTATTCTTAGGAAGTTCCTGTATTTATCCAAAACATGCGAAACAACCAATTAAAGAAAGTGCGTTTATGACAGGACCACTTGAAGAAACAAATGATGCCTATGCCGTTGCAAAAATCGCTGGAATCAAAATGTGCCAGTCCTTTAATGAACAATATAAAACAAACTTTATTTCTGTGATGCCAACTAATCTGTACGGCCCAAATGATAATTTTGATTTACAAACATCTCATGTGATTCCGGCATTAGTCCGCAAATTACATGAAGCAAAAATTGGGAATAAAAAAGTGGTTGTTCTTTGGGGAAGTGGGAAAGCATACCGCGAATTTATGTTTGTTGGCGATGCGGCTGATGCTTTAGTATTTCTTATGAGAAAATATAATGAGTCAGAAATAATTAATGTAGGAACTGGTAATGACCTCACAATAAGTCAGTTAGCAAATATGGTAAAAACAGCGATTAATTTTAAGGGAAAAATCAAATGGGACACAACCAAGCCTGATGGAATTCCAAGAAAACTGCTTGATGTGACAAAGTTACATAAATTAGGCTGGCGTCCAAAAACTTCACTTGAACAAGGAATAAAAAACGAATATGAATGGTATTTACAAAATTATGATAATCGCTAATCTCACCGGCGGTCTTGGTGGTCAAATGTTCCAATATGCAGCTGGAAGAGCACTATCTTTAAAACTAAAAACGCCACTGAAATTACACTTTACCAATGCGCTTTTCAATACCCAAAGACAGTACGGACTCGATATTTTTAATATCAAAGCCAACCTGGCAACTGACGCAGAAATTGCAAAGCTTGGTGTAATCAAAAATCAAGTGATTAATCGTTTTTTATATCTTGCTCAACTCATGAATATTAGACTTTTAAAAAATGTTTACACGGAAAAACTAAATGATGAATACGATCCGGATTTTTTTAATATTCCAGATAATTTCTGTATTCAGGGTTATTTCGCCAATGAAAAATATTTTAAAAATATCGAAACAACCATTAGAAAAGATTTCACTTTTAAAAATAAACTTGATGAAAAAAATCAAAAATTTAAGGATTTGATCACAAAATACGAGTCAGTTAGTATCCACGTAAGAAGAGGAGATTACATCACCAATAAAACAGGACCAAGATTTATCGGATTAGACTACTATATCAAGGCAATTAAAACGATAAGTAACAAAATCAAAAACCCTATATATTTTATCTTTTCTGATGATATTGACTGGGTTAAGCAAAATTTAAAATTAAAAAATAAAAGCTATTTTGTTAATAATAACCATGGAAAAAATTCATATAAAGACATGCAGCTGATGAGTCTATGCAAACACAATATAATTGCTAACAGCACATTTAGTTGGTGGGGGAGTTGGCTAAATTCCAATAAAAATAAAATTATGATTAAACCGTAAAAAAATGAGAGTTTATCAAAAAAAATCCAGTAATATATTATATTTTTTTTATCGTTTGATTTATCCAATATTTGATCCGATTCGCTTTTTCATTGGTCTATATGGTTATTTTTGGTATATAAGAGATCTTTTTAAATACCAAAAACAAAATAATTATAAATCGTTAATAAACAAAAACCTTTATCCAATGCTCCACGAAAAAACTAACCTTTCTCCCTTTAATAATCACTATTATTACATGTCTCTTTGGGCATTTGACCGAATAATAAACAATCGTCCTAAGTTTCATGTTGATATTGGATCAGCTTATGATTTTAGTGGATATCTCTCAAAAATAATTAAGACTACATTTATTGACTTACGACCAATTAATGTAAAAATAAAAAATCTAACAATAAAAAGGGGAGATTTACTTAATCTTCCGTATAAAGATAATTCTGCCACATCTCTTTCTTGCCTCCATACAGCTGAACATGTTGGCTTGGGGAGATATGGGGATAAGATTGATCCAAATGGCACGCAAAAAGCTTGCAGAGAATTAAGCCGAGTTCTTACTCCTGATGGATTTTTATATTTTGCTGTTCCTATTGGAAAAGAAAAAATCTGTTTCAATGCCCACCGGATTTTTCCTCCTAAAGCAATAATAAAAATGTTCCCGAAATTAAAACTTGTTGAGTTTTCCTTGGTTGATGATAATGGGATCTTTTTAGAAAAACAAGATCCAACCGCATATAGCAATCTCAATTATGCTTGTGGTATGTTTATTTTTAGAAAATAGTTTAAAAAAATAATTTTATGCTCAGTAAAAAAATGCGGATTCTTTATCATATTCCAAGTCCTGAAACCGTTTATGCAGCGCGATTTATCTATGAAGGATATAGGGATGCTTTTTTGGATTTGGGTCACAAATTTATACCACTAACATCCTCCAACAATCTAAAAAAAACACTGGAAAAATATAAACCAGACATATTCATCTCCGCGTTAAATGATTATTATTTAAAATTTCTCGATCTTGATTTAATAAAATCTTATCGAAAAAAAGGGATGGTATATTTTAATCAAATAGGGCTTTGGAATTTAAAAGTCAATCAATTCGGCGGTCAGTCCATAAAATCTCGAAAAGATTATTGTGCATTAATCACAAAAGGACTGGCAGGCGATATTTTTTTTAATTATTTCCAACCTGATGACCCGGAAATGGACGGCTTTACCAAAACCACTGGATTTCCTTTCTACACGGTTCTTCTTGCTGCCAACACTAAACAGTATTTCTATGAAAAAGACCAAACATTAACATCTGATATCTCGTTTGTGGGAAGTCTGCTTCCTGATAAAAAAGAGTTTGTTAAAAAACATCTCTTGCCCTTAATGAAAAAATATGATGTCAATGTGTATGGCAGCGACTGGTCACTAAAAGATAAGTTATTGGGTTACGTACAAAAAGCCGGTCAATATTTTAATATTGAGCCGCTGAAAAAACTCCGTCGGTTGAAACTATCGGTTGACAGCGAACGAAAAATTTACTCCTCGTCAAGAATATCTTTAAATATTCATGAGAATCATCAAAGACAAAATGGAAAAGATTTTAATGAAAGAACTTTCAAAATTATTGCCTGTCGTGGTTTTGAAATCTGTGACAATGTCAAAGTTATAAGAAAATATTTTTCTGAAAAAGAACTGATCATTGCAAAAAACACACAAGATTGGTTTGAAAAAATTGAGTATTACTTAAAAAATCCTCAAAAAAGAACACCGATTATCAAGGCTGGTTACCAAAAAATTATTAAATATCATACCTATAAAAATCGTGTCGAACAGTTGATCGCAATTGCCCGCAACCACCTCCACAACCAACGCGGCATCACAACAGCAACAAATAATTTAAAATAAAAAGATGGCTCCCATTTTAAACCCGAGTTCAACTGCAATAAACGTTTTGTAAAAGCAATTAAATTGGTTCGGCTTGAGTAGTATCTAATACTTGGAAGCATTCGGGAAAAATTTGCGGTTTCATTTTTAATCCAGGTTTTCATTTCTTTTTTTGACAGATCATTTTTAAATAACTCCCAAACCATTTCTCTGGGCAAACGATTATTAATTAATAAATAAAAAGTTGGGGATTCATACTGTGATAAAGAAACATATATCACGTCCTCAAAATCAATCCAACCTCCAGCTTTTCTTACTGCATCAAACAAATATTTAACCCAAAAGTCAGACATCTCAAATTTGGGGTTTTGACTTTGTAGAATAGATTTTATCAATAAACTAGCGGGACGTTTAAAAATTAAACCGGAAATAGAAGAATAAACTGATCTATCAAGAAAATCCAATATCTCCAATGAGTTTTGATTTTTGCCTAAAGTTCGATTAGTTTTTTGATCAAGAAATAAAGAATATCTTTTATTATTTTGACTACAGTATAAAAACGAAACCCGGATATATCCATAACCTTTATTTTTAATTTTTTGATACACATTTTCCAGCAGATTTAAATTTCCCAACCAATCATCGTCGCCAAGTATAAAAACATATTCGCCTTTTGCCAGTCCAATTGCCTTATATAGATTCCGAGTAAACCCTATATTTTCATCGTTAAAATAGTATCGAATCTGTTTATTATTGAGTAATGGGGACAGCTTACTGACTTTAGAACCCTTGTGATTATCAGAAATTACGATTTCGAAGTTTTTGAAAGACTGGCTTAAAATACTTTTGATTGCTCTTTCCAATTCCTTCGGTCGATTGTAGGTTGGAATTACAATTGAAAAAAAGGGAGTTTTCATTGAATATTGTTAATGAAACTTTTCAATACATAAGATAAATCTTTCGTAATAATTGCATTTTTTATTGATTTCTTATTCCAGAAGATATATATTCTTTTCAAAGGCAATAATATAAATTTTGGAACGAGTCTTAATATTAAGGCTTGTATATAATATACAGCATTAGAATATCTCCATTTGTCTTTAATATAAATTTTATTAATGTAAACCGCGAGAAGCTTTGGAGAAAGAATCAATCTCCAGTTAACAACATGCAAAAGTGCTGATCGCCTTTGTTTTTGATCAAATATCTGATAACTTTCGCTATCTTTTAAGTAATTTTTTGCATTATTAAGTAGAGTATCTAAGCTAAATTTTGGTTCGATAAAGTTATAAAAAAAGTGACCTGTTTCAAAATATCGTCCGATGATATACTGATTTCCCAAAAAAACTGCTCCATATCGAAAACTCAACTCATAAATAAGAGGCAAACTAAAATATAAAACATCATCGTGATTTAAATAGGATAATAATTTTCTATCGTTTTTATAAATCGAACCGGAAATAAATTCTAAAAATTTATCACTCATTTCCAAAGGCAGGGCAGGATACTTCAAGGGAATATGTTTGTTCCCAGAAGGTAACAATAATCCCTTATATATATCGTTGATCGTTTCCAAATTTTCATAATAAAAAATTACGCTGATTTTCATAAAACCAGGATGATATCGATTGGCTTGTTGATATATTTTTTTTAACGTATCTATTTTTAATATCGCATCATCATCACCCAACATAAAAATATATTTTCCTTTGGCCAAATAAAAACCCTTAAGCACATTGCGCTGCGGTGCAACTTTATGTTTAAAACGATGATAAGAAATCGGATAACCTTGTTTTTGATATCGTAAAACTAAATCTTTTGTTCCGTCTGTTGATGCATTATCAGAAATAATAATTTCATAGCTTGTAAAATTTTGTCTAATAATTGAACGTATTGCCAGATCAAGAAAACGAACACGGTTGAAGGTGGGAATAATAATAGAAAAAAAGGGGAATATTTTTTTCATAAAAATCTATTATTCCACAAGCGTCGACCTACGAGGTCGACGGATTTGGATTTTACGAGGTCGACGGATTTGGATTTTATTTTATGTTTTTAATGAATAATTTAATTTTTTCTTTAATATAAACTAATTCTTTTTGACTAATTCCCGGCCAGACACCAAGCCAAAATGCGTTATTCATAATTAAATCCGCATTTTTCATGCTTCCAATTACTTTAATTTTGTTTTTGATTTTTAAATAAGCAGGATGACGAAGCAGATTACCGGAAAAAACATTACGGGTGCCAATCTTATTACTCTCTAAATATTCTGTCAGTTGGTTGCGGGTAAATGGAACATTGTCTCTAACTATTAATGGAAAACCAAAATAAGAAACTTCTGCTTTTTTATCTTCTTTCATCAGAATAAAATATTTTTTGTATTGCTTAAAAAAAGAATAAAGCGCTTGATAATTTTCTTGTCTTTTTTTAATAAAACCCGGTAATTTTTTCAGTTGGGCAACACCGATAGCTGCCTGAAAGTCTGTCAATTTGAGATTAAAGCCAATTTGCGAATAAATATATTTATGATCATAGCCATATGGCAACTTTCCCAGTTTCCATTTAAAACGTTTTCCGCAAGTATTATCACACCCTGTATCACACCAACAATCCCGGCCCCAGTCGCGAAACTGCCGATTGGCCCGATGAAGCAGGGGATTATTGGTTACAACGGCGCCACCCTCTCCCATTGTGATTTGATGTGCAGGATAAAAACTAAAAGTAGCCAAATCCCCAAATGTTCCAATCATTTTACTATTGTATTTTGAGCCGAGCGCATCACAACAGTCTTCAATCAACCATAGTTTATATTTCTTACATAAAGCAACGATTTTGTCTAAATTAAAAGGTTTTCCTAAGGTATGTGCAATCATTATTAATTTAGTTTTTTTAGTAATTGCTTTTTCAATTTTGGAGACGTCAATGTTAAGCGTGTCAATTTCTGCATCAACAAAGACTGGCTTTAAACCAAACATCACACCAGGATTAACTGTCGTGGGAAATGCCACAGCACATGTAATAAATTCATCACCGGGTTTTAACTTTCTCTCTCCCAATACTTCTGATGTTAAGGAGTATAAAGCAAGAAGATTTGCCGAAGATCCGGAATTAACCAAAGAAACATATTTCACTCCTAAATATTTCTTAAAATCGCTTTCAAACTGTTTTGCAAACTCGCCCTCGGTCCACCAGCCGTCTTTCGCCGCTTTAATTGCGTTATTAATTTCTTCTTGATTGAAGATTTTCCCAGAGGCAGGAATATAAGTTTTTCCGGGTATAAATTTAGTTTTCATATTTATTCTATTAAATCAGCTTGTCTTCATGAATCAAAATAATATTTTTATCTTTTTTTGATTTTTGTATAAGTTCTTGAGTAAATCCGGATTTAGATAATAAAATATATTTTTCCTTTCGGCTTCCTTTGTTCCAATCAACTCTCTGTGATTTTGAAATCAATTCTTTCAAAACATTACCGCCAAGTAATTTGTTTGACCACTTACACTCGATAAAATATATTTCTTTTCTATTTTCATTTAAACCAATATTATCTATTTCAATTTCATTATTCCAATACCTTCCTACTCTTTCAATATGTCCAATCACTCTTTCATTCCTGATGATGATTTCCGTTGCAGATCTCTGATAATTCTCCTGTATTATTTTCGGTAAATCTTCTCTTGTTTTTTTCATTAAAAAATTCAGCTCTCCTATTTCAATTTCTCTTCTAAAGGGAAGAACAAACTGAAACCAAAAATGAACAAATTGATCTTTTATTCTAAAAATACCTTTTCTCGATTTTTCCGGATGTTTTTCTGTAATCGGAATCTCTTTTTCAATTAATCCCAAATTTTCTAAATAATAGAGATATGTATGAAGCGAACTTTTTTCTATACCTGTTTGCTCAATGAGATCACTTATTTTATTTCTGTTCAAAGCCAAAGATTTTAGAATACTATAATAATTTTTAGGCTCACGAAGTTCTTCCTTAAGCAAAAAGTCTATCTCTTCATAAAGAGGCGAATGTGTGGTGAATACCTCTTGTTCTATTGCTTCATCAATGTTTTTATAGGACGAAAAACGAGTAAGATATTCCGGGTTGCCACCAGTCACCGAATAAAATTCTAAAAACTTTGAAAAAGACAAATTTGGAAAAAACTTCCAGGAATTATAATAGCTAAGCGGTTTTACATGAATCTGTCCTGTTCTTCTTCCATAAAGTGGAGCTTTTTCTGATAGCGTCTCCTCTATCATCATCCCAAAACTTGAACCGCATAAAATAAATTTACAAAATGATATCTTTTTTAAAGATTCGTCCCACCATTTCTGGAAAATCGTACTTAAACCCGGTTGTGCAGATACAAAATATGGATACTCATCAAACACTATCAACGTGTTTTTGTTTAATCGTACCGCGAGAAATGAAAAGAATTGATCCCAATTTAAAAAAGGTTGACCGATCAATATTGGTTCATTAAAAAAAACAGAACATGTTTTTGATAGTTGATCGAGGTTGTCCTTATTATTAACCTGTCTACCAAGAAAATATAATAACTTTCTATTTTTAGCACTTTCTTTTATTAACTCTGTCTTTCCAATTCGACGTTTGCCATAGATAATGATGAAGGATGATTTAGACGCGTCAACCTCTTTTTGGATGAAGGATATTTCACTCGTTCTGTTAATAAATTTCATAGTCTTATTGTGAATAGTCTAATCTAAACCAGACTATTTGTCAAGCTTGATTTGTTTCCATTTATTTTGAATGATAATGTCATATAATAATGACAATGAAAACTCTTTTACTAACTGGTGCGTCAGGGTTTATTGGAAAAAATATTTCGTTATATTTTTCCAAAAAATTTCGTCTTCTAACACCTTCGCATCAACAACTTGATTTACTTGATGCAAAAGCGGTTTCTGATTATGTTAAGAAAAATAAGGTTGATTATATAATTCATACGGCAAATATTGGAGGATCGCAAAACCAAACCAATACGAAAAATATTATTGATATCAATCTCCGGATGTTTTTTAATATTATTCATAATATCGATCTTGTTGAAAGAATTATTTATTTCGGAAGCGGTGCAGAATATGACAAAAGAAAACCAATTGTTTCTGTTAAAGAAGAAAAATTTGGTCAAAATATACCTGGAGATGACTATGGTTTTTACAAATACATCTGTTCCCAATACACCCAGCGGTTAAATTCTAAAAAACTAATTTGCTTACGCTTATTCGGAGTCTATGGCCCACATGAAAATTATTTAATAAGATTTATTTCCAATGCGATTGTCAAAAATCTTCTCCATCTGAAAATTAAAATAAATCAAAATGTTAATTTTGATTATCTTTATGTTAATGATCTTAATCTTGTACTAAATTATTTCCTACATCACAATCCAAAGCATTATATTTATAATGTTTGTTCCGGAACTAAAACTTCACTATTAGATATTGCCAATAAGATAAATCAGTTAAGTAACTATCATTCAAAAATCACGATAATTAACAAGGGTTTGAATAATGAATATACCGCTTCAAATTCACGATTAATAAATGAAGTAAAAAATCTTAAGATCACTACAATTGAACAAGGAATAAAAACACTTTTGGATTGGTATAATGAAAACCTAGATTTACTAAATAAAAAAGAGATTATTAATGATAAATACGCAAATCTTTGCGTAGTTAAAAAATAAAAAATCTTATGCGGGTTGCTGATTATATCATTGATTTTCTGTATAAAAACAATGCTACCCATATCTTCACCATTGCAGGTGGGGGAGCGATGTTTTTAAACGATGCCACTGTATCTCATAAAAAGATAAGATATATCTGTCATCATCATGAACAAGCAGCTGCCATGGCCGCTGAAGCTTTTACAAAAACCAGTGGAAAACTTGGAGCAGTGATGGTCACATCCGGTCCCGGCAGTACAAACGCCATCACCGGTCTTTTGGAAGCATGGCAAAATTCCATTCCTTGCATCTTCATTTCCAGTCAGGCAAAAACAAGTCAAATGGCATATTTTTCCAATGTCCCGAAATTAAGGCAGTTTGGAATTCAAGAACTGAACATTATTCCTATTGTCCAGTCTTTATGTAAATATTCAGCCATTATTGAAAAACCGGAAGATATCAGATATCAAATGGAAAAGGCGTACGATATTGCTATTTCCAAAAGACCAGGACCTGTCTGGCTGGATATTCCTCCTGATATTGCTTCAAAAACAATCAATCCTTCTCAACTTTCAGGTCATGAAAAAAAGCAAATTATCATAAAAAGTAACAAAGAAATTGATTCTCAAATTGATCAATTAATAAAATTACTACAACTATCCAAAAAGCCAGTAATTATTGCAGGTGGTGGAATCAGACTAGCAGGTGCAGTTAACGAATTTATAAAATTCACAAATATGTTAAAAATTCCGGTAGTTGTTCCGGAAATGGGTCTTGATTTATTGGAATTTGACAATCCATATTATGTTGGCCATGGCGGAACCAAAGGACAGCGAAGCGCAAATATTGTTTTACAAAACTCTGATTTAATTATTGCAATAGGTAGCCGTTTGGCAGTTCCTTTTATCGGCCATGAATATGATAAATTTGCACCCAATGCAAAAAAGATTGTGGTTGATATTGATAAAATGGAACACCTAAAAAAAACCATCAAGATTGATCTTTTTATCGAGTCTAACGCAAAGCAATTTATTAATAAATTTTCAGATAGGATAATCTCACAACAAGTAAAACTAAATTACAATCACTGGCTATCAAACTGTCAAAAAATCAAGGAAAAGTATGCTATTTATCTTCCAAAAATTCAAAGCAAACTCGATTTTATTAATATGTATCATCTGGTTAATGAAATTTCCAATCAAAGTAAGGTTGGAGATATCTATACATTTGATGCGGGTACAACAGCATACATCTGCTCGCAGACAATTAAACTGAAAAAAAACCAAAGAGCAATTATTCCTGGGGCTACTCTTACCATGGGATACAATCTTCCGGCAGTGATTGGAATCTGGGCAGCAAAACCCAAGTCACGGATTATTTGCATCACCGGTGACGGTTCTTTTCAGATGAATATTCACGAACTGCAAACCATTGTTCATCATAAAATTCCGGCAAAAATATTTGTCATCAATAATCAAGGGTATTTGGCAATACGCACTACACAAAGAAACTTTTTTCAAAGCCGTTTTATTGGTGAAGGCAAAAACTCCGGTGTTTCTTTTCCCAACACTGAAAAAATAGCAAAAGCATATGGAATAAAATATTTTCAGATAAAAAATAATGGACAGTTAAAGACCAAAGTAAAAGCAGTACTTGATTATAAAAA
>Ga0210036_1003169_pt1 | contig 16459 bp, 13 predicted proteins | sample CryGeymeta201515_FD_185469 | JGI IMG/M metagenome (GOLD analysis project Ga0210036, IMG submission 185469) | Groundwater microbial communities from Crystal Geyser aquifers in Utah, USA - Crystal Geyser metaG 2015-15 (SPAdes) (version 2) | ecosystem: Environmental > Aquatic > Deep subsurface >...
GCGATACAAAACTCCTGTGACCTTCTGCAAGAGCGGGCCTCACCTCCACCTCACAGGTGGTCCCATCTAGCATATGGTCCTCACTATGATCGGACTGGTTTTAAATTTGGCGACTGGGACGAGTACGAGGAAATTTAAATGGGAGATGTAAACTGTAATGAATATATACTTTTAAAGTGTGAGACGTTTCCTCGTATAAATCACCTGAAAGCCTTATTTTTGATCGCTGCTTCGATATCTGGAAGCGACTACCAAGCCCAAAAAGGCTGCTAGAGAATGATACCATTGCGCTGTCCCAATGGTTGGAAAGAAAATGTTGATTGGAGCAGGAGCGGCAGCAGCAGAACACACCAACATCATGTGGATGATTGTCGGAATCGCCATGCCCACCAAAGTATCGAGCAAATGATGCGCCAAAAAGTACATTCGTCCCAAAGCCGAAAAAAATACAATTGATATACACGCCAAGGTCAATAGATACTGGCTATGATTGCTGTTGTTGTGTTGGATTGGTAGATGGAACAGAGTCAAGGCAAAGCATGTCGCCGACATGACATCGCCGGACGGAAAGCTTGTCTTGGCTCCCGTTTTCGACAGCATGTTGGGAATGATAGGAAAATGTCGTTTCGATAGGTACACCGGATAAGTACAGCATGGTCGCAGTCTTCTGGTTCCGTGTTTGAGCAAAAGGACGGGAACGCACGAGGCATTCCACAGCATTATAAAGTGAAAGCACAACGGTGCGATCGTTGAAAGCTTTTCTTGTAGGCAATAATGTTGTGAAATAGACATTCCAATCAGTGGACTAAAAACGAACGAGGCGTGCGAAAAGAGGAAACGGATATAAATCCACGTTTGTCCCTGCAAGAACAAAGTCCATGGTACCAGTAGTAGTCCAAAGGTAGATCCCCAAGTTGCCATCCAAAGGCCAAGGTAGCCGTCGGCGTCGGCATCGCCCTTGTCGTTGTCTTCCAGCAATGACGATGCCAATGCTACAATCCAAAAAGGTCCCACAATCTGCAACAAAGGCGGTCCAAATAAATTTCCTGGAATGGAAAGGAAGAATTCCAAAGAAAGGGGCAAGGACCACTGGAATATGTATTTGGATAATGCCACATCCAAGTCGAGGAGGCGTTGCAGACCAAGCTTGTTACTGCTCGGAGTAGTAGTATAATAGGCATCATTGGTATCATAGCTGGTCAGGGTGCTGGTAGAATCTATCGCGTTTCTGGCTGGTCGCCCCATGGTCTTCGTTTGTTCCTCGCCAATCACATACGATGGTGAGTGTAATTTTGGTAATATAACAAGTCGATAGCTGCAATTCCTCGGCAAATAAAGCTACTCGAGTAGAGAGATACAGATACACAGTTGGTCTAGTCTACTTGACGAAACAAATAAACAATTATCCGAGGAGCTGTTTACCTCGCATCAGTCGTGCATATTCGTGAATCGAATTCACATCAATAAATCTACGGTAGAGCAAACGTTAATAATCGGGTACTGAGCTCAATCTTTTGACGGATTCCTAATCATACCACCGATGTTTTGTGTTCGACCGATTGGATGGGTTTTCTTTCTGCTGCATCCCTCGCTTCTAAAACTAATAATTATTATAACAACATTATTTCCTCATCTCAGCACAGCCTGCTCGTTCAACAAACAAATTTCGGATGACGATGCCATCTACAACTCTGGCATCTCCCAGGCTGGTTTGGATTTGCTGCTTGCTTTTCATTTGCAGTTCCCCAGACTTACACCAAACAACAGTTCATGCCTTTCACTGTCACTGTCCTTCACTTGGCCTGCGGTATCCACCATCTCTTTTCCTTCCAGAACGACAGCGACAAGCCCTATATACACGGATCACCACTTTGCGAGAGACGAAAGAGGATGTTACGACCAGCAGTAGTACATCTGGGCGATGGACCAAAGCCAATGAGAGACGAGCACATACTACGCCAGATCCTGCTGCTGTTTCCCAGCAGAAAAACAGACGGCAGAACAACAACAACAAGAGGAACGAAAATAAAAATAATAATAACAACAACAATAATAGAGGTCGTTATAAACAAAGTCCTCAAGAGCAGGCATCGCGGCAACTGAATCAACAAATGATACAAGCAGAAACAGCCAAAGACCTGCTCTTGATCCTGCAAAAATCGAAGGGGGCACTGACAGCTCCTGCCGGCGGAGGAAAATTAAACAATGTCAACTTTTCGACATCGGTCCATCGAATTGCTCGTCATTTGAATCAGCTTCATTATAATAATAATAACATTAATAATAACAACCAGAATAAGGGAAGAAACAACCAACAAAATGAACAACGGTATCATCGAGCACTGATCTTGTCCGATCCTAGATTTGCCCTCCTTCTGTGTGGACTGTCGGAAGCTTTGGGAGATGTACCCTACGATTCAGACAAGACACAACGAGTTGCCTTTGGGGTACGAGAAATGGCAAATATTGCGTGGGCCTTGGCCAAAATGAAAATAGCACCGCCCGAAACGGCGTCACCATTGTTAACCAAGAGCAATTACAAAACCATGCTCTTGGATACGTCGAAACAATTACGAAACAAAGTAATGCAAGTTGCCAAAGAAAAGCAAACTGGTGGGACAAATAATAGTGAGGCACAACAACAGCAACAAGCTTGGATCCCTACGTTAAGTCTTTTGTGTGGCTACATCTTGGATACCATTGCCATTCGGGCAACCACGGATGATTCGACCGCGGCAGCTTCCAAAATTCCCTTTCAAGAAAGAGCCAACCTGCTTTGGGCGTTGGCTACAACACAAAGACCTTCGGAATATGTCTTTGACACAATCGTGAATCGCATGATTGATGATATGGAGAAACAGCTGGAACAATATCCAAATGGGCTACAACAGCCATCACCACAATCAACCACAAACAGCAGCATCAATAATAATACTAGCAACAGAAACAGAAAACACGGCGACGGAAATATCTTGCAGCCTCAGGAATGGTCCAATTCGCTTTGGGCCTTTGCAACGGCTCAAATATATGGAACTGGACAGGAGCGCCTTCTTCGGTTTACCGCTGATGCTATGGAAACACAGCCAGGGTTTCGCGATGCCTTTAAACCGCAAGAAGCGAGCAACACAGCCTGGGCGGTTGCCACCCTTTTGAGCAAAAAGGGTACTATTACCGCGCAAGAGCAAGATGCTGCTCTCCAGATTTTACGACAAGTGGCTGTGATTGTTACCGAGCGAGCCGATGAGTTTAAAACGCAAGAACTAAGCAACACGGTGTGGGCCTTTGCAACTTTGGGATTTGGCATGGCCGCGACGTCGGAAATTGATTTCACGGACAAATCGGGCCCCTCGTCCCTCAATGATTATGTTGTGCTGTCGTCGAACGACCCCGATGGAGACAAGCAGCTACTAGTGAAAGCTACCGATGCTGTGCTAGCGAGTGCCCTGCCAATGATGCAGCGATTCCGTTCGCAAGAGTTGAACAACCTTGCTTGGTCATTGGCAAGGATGGACCGAAGCGATACCACGGTACATTTGGAAGCCATTGGAAGACAGTTGTGCGATCCTCGAAGACGAGTGACCCCTCAAGTATGCCCTTCTGTGTTGATTTGATCAATCGTAGTGCATCGAAGACTGATCGGCACTCATGGTTTTACTTGGACTTCTTACCGTTTGCATACAATTCTTTTATAGGATATTGGTACGACACTATGGTCACTAGCTACGTTGAATTTTCTCGGTGATGATATCTACCGAAGCATTGCAGGAAGGTTGACAGTCGATGGGGCCCGTCTTTTCAAGCCGCAAGAACTGAGCAACACGCTTTGGGCAATGGCAACCGCTGAAGTCTTTCCAAAGTATCCTGAAATATTTGACACAGTCCTGGTTCCACTGGATCAGAGATTCAAAGGCCCATTGCGATCCATTGACGATCCGGTTACTCTGTGTTTTGGCATTGCAGCCGAAGAACTAATGCGACGCCCGTTCGAGTTCAAAACACAAGAAATTAAAGATGTTCTATGGAGCTTTTCAAAGGTAAGTTATGGAGCGCGCTCAAAAATGTTGTTACTGAGCAGGCATAGCAGTCGCCTAACAGTACTGCGTTTTTGTCTTTCAGTCCGGAGTGAGACACCCTGAATTGTTCAAGGCTACTGCTGAACATCTTGTGGGCTCTACTGAAAGCCAACGGCAAACTAGAAGCGAAGAATCTCGTGTGCGAGGCGTCGACGACTTCTCACCGCAAGGACTGGGAAATATGGTCTGGGCCTTTGCAAGACAAGCCCAGCTTGGCGCCGAGTCGTCCAATAAGGAAAATGTCGCAACAAGAAAGAGCGGAAGAATGGCTGTCTATTCAACATGTTTCTTTGACCTTGGTGAGGTACTCGTCCAGCGTCTATTTCATACCATTGCAGAAGCCGATCTGCAAGTTCACAGTAAGCAATCGGTGACTCGTGTTGCTTGCGTTGCTTCACACTGCTGCTTTGTCTGTTCCGTATTCTACGCTCATGACTATCTGTTTCTTATTCATATCGGTATGCACAGATCATCTTAAAAAACTGAAGCCGCAGGATGTATCAAATACCGTCTGGGCAATGGCCGTGCTGGGCTTCAAGCATATTCCTTTTTTGGTAGCTGCCGAACAGCAGCTCCTGGAGCGAGTCAATGAATACATGAACGGAAAGAAAAATTCCATGACAACATTTAAAGGCCAAGAACTGGCGAATTTGCTTTGGGCGTTTGCTATTCTGGACCACCCAATCCATGATTTGCAATCCTGCGTTACCCCATTTATGGTGCAGACCACTGTTGGGTCCATGGAGAACCTTCAACCAGCAGCTATTGCCAACGTCTATCGACGCCAGGAACTTGCTAACATCGCGTGGAGCTGTGCAGTCATTGGGTCGTATCCGCCCGATTTGATGAAACTCCTGTACTGTGGCTTGATAGGAGATGGTGGTGACCAATTTGACGCTAGTCATTTAAACGAATGCTATCGTGATGGAGGCTTACAGCAAGAGGCCGTCATGACTCTGATTTACCTACAGTTGGCGCTAGAACAAGAAGGACAGGATAACCGTTTGTGTTTACCAAGAAATTTTCCGGAAGGATGGAGCCAAAAGTCATCCACGCCAGGTGCTAGCGATTTTGAGCTAAACTTGAGCACCTCAAAGATTCAAAGAAATGTAGGAGCCGCTTTCCACCGAATAGGCTTCGATCATGTCCAGGAGCATATCATCACTGCCGCAGAGTTATTGCAGAACCAAGGATTACCGCTGTCGTCGGCCTACCAGGACGTGATTTCACTTGATATTGCCAACCTCCAATCTCGCATCGGAATCGAGGTCGATGGACCCGCGCATTATGTTGCGGATATAGGGACGCCTCCAACAACAGGTGGGGAGGTTCAAGTCATCAGAGGACACGTGGAGTATCGCTTCAGCATGAACGGAGAACGCCACCAAATCAACGGCCCAACCGCGCTGAAGAAGAGACTGTTAGAACAGATAGGTTGGAGGACTATCAATATTCCATTCTGGGAATGGTACGATCTTGGCGGTGACGAGGTCAATGAGGAAGCCTATTGCCGTTCCTTGTTGCAACAAATCGGCCACTGAGTCGGAACCTAGCTAGGCGCACGAAGGAGTTCGAATACCGAAGCCGTGCACTATGGATGCACCACTCTAGTATTCGTCACAATCCTAGATGGTTCCGAGTTCCGATGGCTCCTGGTAGTAGACTAGACTACCACCAGTACTGGTAGTAGCAGCTCTTGAATTTGGGCGAACTACCTGGTACCAGTACTACTACTGGGTAGTACGGTACCTGGTACCAGGGTACTGTTACTAGATTTTGAGGCCTTTTCATTTTTCATAATAACTGGTAATCAATCGATGAAAACAGCAACTGAGAAAAATTAAAGGGGCTTTTTAATCTACTACTATCAGTACCACGCGTACCAGTAAAGTAATACAATACTACTGGTACCAGTACCTGGTACTACTATTGGTACCGGGGTACCTGGTAGTTACCTGGTAAAAGGGATTTTATTTTTTTATTAATGGTACCATACCAGGTACCGTACCAGGTACTGTACCTACGAGTGGTAGGAGTTGTATTACTGGTAAAGATGAATTAGGCCTCGTGTCGTGCTTTTCACGTGCAGACATCTCGTCATGGCCTTTCCTCTTCTGAACGTTGTAAGAATTGGTGACATGTCAGTTTTGCTTCGATTACCAGAAATTCTTGTGTGCGAAATCTGATTATTAGAGTACAATTTACTAGAGCAGTACTACGTACTTGAGTACTCCTCTAGGCTAGTACCGGTAGTCTACTCTACTGTCTCATTTACAGTCCTCCTCACAGTTCATCTTCGTTCCTGAATCTATTTCGGTTGGTACCTGGTACTGCTGCATATTTTTTTCCCTTCTAAATGGCAATTAACGAAAAAAGCATCCGATCGCAACTACTAGAACAAGGAGTGTCTCCGAACTCGGCGCAAACTTTACGTCCTGCTGACTGAATCACTCTACCAGGTACGAAAAAGAGAATAATAGGCCATTCCATCTGGCCGCGGTCGGTCTGCTGGTAGCGGTACCATACCAGGTAGTGCTCGGAAGGGAACAATTATTTTTTCTCCTATCACATTTGCCAAAGAGTACTGGTACACAGAGTTTCTATCCTCTCACACACATTTTATTCTTGACAGAAAATTTGTTTGTTGCGCCAGTATTGTCTGCTGCTTCACTTATTTGTATTCCAAAGCGCTTCGACATGAACACGGAACAAAGTGATGGTACGAATAGCTTTATTATATGTTGTTATTGTTTGGCGCCTAATGCTTCATTGATTCTCTCGTCTAGGATAGTGCGAGTTTGACTTCGGCAGCTTAACTTTTTGCAGTGACGACTCAAAGCGCCTGCATGGACGTAGTTTCCACTATCGACAGTTTTTGACTCTAATTTTACTATCGCGTTCCTAAAATTCTCAGCAAGAAACACAGAAGCAAAGCCACAGGGCCGAAACAACGATTACTCATCAGAAGCTACACCGAGACAATGTTCCAATTCGGTAAGTCGAGATTCCAGAAAATCGTCCCCTAAGACTTCCAAGCAAGCTGCCGTGGATCGGACAAGTCCCGAGGATTCCAAGCCTGCTGCTTCAATAAACTCCCGGGCGGAGGGGAGACGCAAACGGCACGGCAAAATATCACCAAGGCCGAAGCGGCCTCATTCTCCTGAAGGAGATGGAGGGAGTACGTCGCCCCGCAAGAAGCAACTTTCCTCTTCTGAATGTACCGATCAGCTGACGTTTCCGGAACGTCTCATGCAGCTCATTACCGAATGTCACAGACCAGAACACGTAAAATGGATAGAAGAGGAAGAAGCTATAACCTTCAGGGTAGATGGTTTTCAATCCGAGGTGCTGGACATCTATTTTCAAGGCTTGAAGTATGAATCGTTCGTCCGAAAGCTAAATCGATGGTATGTTTATATATCCATGAGCTGCCGATCGATGTGTCGTCACCACCCGATCTTATCAATGCCATACTCTTTTCTGTTTGATAAACTCATCTTCTTTGGGCAATGCTTGCTTTTCTCTTTTTTGTTTGGCGTTCACCACAGGGGATTTCGGAGGCTTACATCTGAGAAAATATCAAAAGGTTTTGTAGCATATTATCACAACTCCTTTCGTGTGGCAGAGCAACATTTGCTTCGGACAATGGGGATTGGAAAGAAGAATGATCCTGCTGTTCGAAATGCGCCGGCTTTTGTTGGGCCTCACTCGCAGGCAGAAACCTCTGCTGGTGCGCTGGTTGGCAGTAGAGAATCGAGCAAGATTGTGGACAATGGGAGTGCAGGTGCTTACTCCTCGACATCTTCATATGCTACTCAACAGATTCCTACTTTGTCCGGGTCACCTTCCCCCGGAGCAACGCAATCCAGTTCATTTTCTCGCAGCAATTCCATGTTAGTGACATCAAATTCGGCGTTAAGTAATCCGCAAGAGAGTAAGACTGATGAGATATTTGCGGGGGCACTGTTATCTCAACTTGAGTTTACTTCTCAACATAGTACTCGACATAGTGTATTGGAGGAGATGCTGGCACGACAACACCAGACATACTTTGTAGCGCTACAGGAGCGAGAAGCTGAAATACAATCTGAAAATATCCGATTTCAACAACAACAACAACAGCAGCAGCAATTGCAGCAGCTGCTGCTACTGCAGCAACAACAACTACAACAGCGCATCAACGCTTCCCTTTTGTCAGCATTAGCCGCAGAAGGAAATGAAGAACTGACCCGGCAATACACAAGGCTAACAGCTGCTGCTAGATTAGGAACCATGGGCGATGCTCGACGGTCAATCAGCCAGGCCTTCCAGCAACAGCAACCAGTGCCCCCGAGTCATTTCCGCCATGGCTTCCAAACTCAGTTGGCTACAGATCGAAACCTAACAACTATGTTTCAAAGTCATCGACAGCAGCTAAGTGCGGCTTCAAATGCAATAAGTAACCAACGTTTCTCCAACGATTTTGGCATCCTTGGCAACCAGAACGTGAATGCTATTTTGGCAGAAAGCGCTGCTCCGGGTGCAGCCAGCTTTGATAACCTTGTTCAAATATTACTGGAAGATCGACGAAGGCGAGATGCCCAAGGGAGTCAGGGACAACCAAGACAGGGCTTTCCGTCGTTTGGGCCTCCTCGACCGCGGTAGTCTTTTCGTGTTGTTCATTTCTGATGAAACTTGTAGATACTCTAATACTAAATCGCTTATAACATTGAATCGAGCTGAAATATGATACTATATTAAATTTAATTGTTTTCCTGTTTTTCTGATCGCTGCAGAATGTTTGAGTTGCCAACTACCACTACTATGCTACTGCCAGCGTACCAGGTATTAGCTTTTCTACTACGTAGTACTGGTACAGTATTACGTAGTACCGTAGTCTACTTACTTGTTGTCTGTGGCTACGGTACGTTACGTACTAGAGTACGTGGCTACCGTACCATCATTGGGGATGGAAGGAGGAGAACAGGAAGAGGCAGTGGTGCGAACAAGAATACTGTTTCCCATGATACCAGGGAGTGGTACTCAAGTTTATCAAATACCGCCGGGTACCAGGTAGTACAGTAGGAGCATTTTGAAGAATATTTAGGAGCATTTCAATTACTACCAGTACGGTACTAGTACCTGGTAGGCGCATTTCATTTAAACCAGGTACCTGGTACATGGTAGTAATTAGGAATCTTTTTTTTAATTAAGAGCGTTCGTTCATGATTCACTCCTTGATACCAGGTATTAACTCTTTCTGAATTAGGAGCATTTGCTTTGGATTAGAAGCATTTGGTTTATAATTAGTAGGAGCTTTTTCATGTTTTTTCATTACTGTAGGAGCATTAAGAAAAATAATGTTTAGGTGTATTGGAAATGCTCCTACTGGTACCAGTACCTGGTAATTAGGAGCATTCTAATTGCTGTAGGGCTCTCTAGTACTACTACTAGTAGTACCGTACTTCTTCCGGATCAACAACTCCCAAAATCTGGAGTATCTAATAACCGGGGATGATACTGTTGTAATCTTATTACTTTCTTCAAGTCCCGCATGGTGCGCATGCATGATGGCATACAGAAGAAGCTTCGCTGACGTCGTTGGCTCGTTTGACAAGACCAATGAGATTCAAAGCCCAAAAAGTGCATCCAACATCATTATTACTATCTCTCCGTGCTTCTGTCGGAACAAAGGTAACGTTTCGATTGGCAAAGCTCTACTCACAATTTAGCGAACCTATCCTACCTCGACATACTCATTTTGTGAATACTGGGCATCTCAAAAGAATTGAAATCGCAAAAACATACCACCAAATCAATTCCAACATGAACAGACATCAACAATATCCCTACCCTGAATTGAAACCAACAAGCTCCCAGAATACCGGTGACGATGATTCCGCAGACGAAATAGAAGTGGTTCACACGGTGCATAATAATTCTGCTGCCAAAGCTGTTCACAATACAGACAACGTAAATTCGACGCTGGCAAGCTTTTGCTGGAACAAGGCTTGCGTACGGTGTATCCTACCCTTGTTTATCATATGCGGTATAACCTACGGTGTCATTGCAGCATTAGGTATTCACGTTGACAAAAACTCAATTCCCTTTTCGGACTTTATCTTCTCCCGAGATGGATGGGAAGGTCTTAAAGCAGAGGATTTACCTCGATGGAATAACCGAGGATCAGGAATCCTTCAAGTAGAAATGCTGAACGCATTGGACGATCATTGGCAATCATACTTCAACAAGAGTTTTGATGAATGGAACTCGGGCGAACCAAGTGTGCTAGAACTGTCGGTTACCAAGGTCGAACCCGACTCTGGATGTGACTTTGTCGGAGGGAAATTTGCGTAAGTAGAAGTGGAATGGTGATGCTAGTGATGGCGGCCAGGTGAAGCGTTGCTGTGCTCTGTCGGGCGTCTTATTGTAACAATCCTCGTCCCCTCATCCTGTCCGCACTTCTTCTGTTCGACAGTGTCTGCAATGGAGATTACGGCGACAATACCTTCCACGGCGTGAATGAAATTCTAGTTTTTGGAGGTTCCATTACCGCAAGCGTTGCCAAGCTTAATGAATACTACATGAAATCGGCGACAGAAGCACGCAAGCAATATACGATGTGTCATGGTACGTATTTGTTGTGCACTCTGAAAGCTTGATAAGTGGTCTTCATTGCTTTCAGTTCGAGATAGTGGACGTCGCCACATGCCCGATCTCTATCTCTCCGTACCTTTTTGTACAACTATGTCATCTAATTGTGCCCCTGCTACATTCAATGCGTTTTTTCTGGTTCACTTGCAGAAATCGGGCACGGCTTCGGTCTCCCGCATTCAGATGAAAACTTTTACAACCTCAACCTCGGTAAGTTACAGAGTTTTGCATTTCAAATTTCATCCTCGTCGAGTGTTCGTCTAGCTGGCAGCACCATGCAGTCCATCGTATCATGTTCTCACCTCTACGGTCACAACAAACCACATATCATAAAAACCAAAAATTGTCACAGGCAACTGCATGGACTATACTGACCGACCGTGGACCAACACTGCTCCCGACACGGAGACCTTTGAGCTCTTGCAAGAGATTTACGGCAACCCCGATTTACCAACTCCATCGGGTGCCACAGATGGTGTCATATCAACGGCGAGTACGAGCACAAGTAACAGCTTTTTCCGAGGTAACGGAAACGAAGGTGGCGACGACAGTGACATACCAGACTCCATTCGACAAAGAGCCCATGAAGCTGCCCACAACCTCGAAACTAAGTTTGCTGATGACGATGCCGACGAAGACTGGGTTCAACTGCACCGCGATGATCGAACGGCTGCCTTTCAAATTGAGCTAGGTGCTGGATACGACCTGCAAGCTCACTTTTTGCTGGCTGCTCCATCCGTTCAGCCAGCGGCGATAGTAGGAAGTAGTCATCTTGACCACATAATTCGTCCAGTACCGTTGGCGCCGGAACCTTGAGAGGTTATCAGGTACCGTAGTAGCAACTGAATCTTGAAAGGATTTCAAAACTACTCAGAATATGCGGGATCCTGTGCATTGCTCGCATCCTCTCTGTTGAACATAGAGTGAGTGTATTGACTGCTGAGTTTTGTATTAAAAAAAAATTGACATCAAACAATATATTGACTACTAGGTCTAGCTACTAGAGTTCTAGACTAGTACTACGTAGTATTTACAGCATGGCTCGCTTCTTTAGCACACAAAATTCATGCTGGCAGCTACTTACGTCTACTACTACTCTCCAGCTAGTAGTACTACCTACTGATACTTCAGCGTAGTCTAGTAGTAGACTAGTAGTAATAGCAGAGGAGTAATCATGAAGATGAGGAGTACCTGGTATTCGACTACTAGCTACAGTAGCTACTCTACCCTACTAGTAGTAGCTAGTGGACGAGGAGTGGGTAGGGTCTACTGATGATCCGTGAAAAATATCGTATGCCTGACCAACTGGCGTACTAAATAATGCACTGTATTCGAGTAGCACCGGCTACCAGGTACCGCAGTAGAAGAACAAAATGGACGACTGTTGTGTTGCACATTCAACAAGAAAATAGAAAATACAGCAGTGGATCGAACCAAAGCTCTCCGACCACTAGTAGACTAGTACTGTAATAGTTTGGTAGTAGAGCTCCTAGCTAGAGTAGTCTACTTTGAGCTTCCGCATTCGTTTTCAACTATAGCTAATAGCTTGATTTGCAGATTTGCTGTTCAATAGCGAGAGATATTTAGGGAAGGCCATGGCGAGTAACGGCGAAGGAAAGCCTCCTCTAACCCCTCAGCCCAACAAGCAGCAACAGCAACAGCAACAGGATGAGCAGCAGCAAAGCCAGTGGCGAACGCCTCCTCGCAGCCAGGCGGTTGCCACCGAAAACGTGCCGAGTGCGGGTTCGGATAAACATGGCCAAGGACAGCATGACCGTGGACACAGTCGGGTGAAATCGTCTATTGGTGGCATCAACTTGCACAATGTATTGAATAGTGGACACCATCACGAGATGGAAGCCGAGACGCACATACTGAGAGCCGTGGAAAAGCTTACCGGACAAGCGCACACGCAGACCGATCCAGAAACGTCTGGCTTGTACAGCGCCATTGTGGCACAGCAAAAGGCAGAGCAGCAACAAGGTCAAAGCGAACAGGGAACGAAGGAAGGTAACATTAATGCAGGTACCAAGCCGGATGCTTCTGGTGGTCCAAACGTAGGTAATCCTCTTTCCACGCCAGCAGCCGACAATGCCGCACCTGCAGGTACAATGGACGCAACGGCGAAAAGCAATGCAATTAAAATGAAATTCAAGGGACTAGTAAGAAAAAGCGTTGCTCTTAGTAATACGGAGAAGAAATCCGGAGATGATACGGTTGAAGATACGCTCTTCGGATTGAGCACACTGCTCGAGCAAATGGGTCGCGACGACGCCGACTACAACAAACAGAAACATTCTTCCAACAAGCAAATTGGTAGCTTTGATACTACCTTTACGTCCGCCGATAAACTGGCCGCCAGGACGGTTGGAGAAGCAATAAAAACAAAGGTTGAAGGAGAGGATGCCGCTGCCCACCACAGGAAGATGACCAGTCTCTTTCAAGGAAAGGCGGCAACTGCAGCAGCAGCAGCAACAACATCAGGAGAAGGAGGAGGAGGAGATGTCGAACAAGGTGGAGGCGGTCCAAAAATTCCTGAACCCTCTGGCGACTACACCTCTAGCGATTCATCCGGCGATCCAAATGATTCTCGTGGCGACGGAAGAAGCGGTAAGAAGAAGAAAAAGCGATTCTATGCCAAAAATATTGTGAACAACACCAAAGGCGGTTTGAGAGAAGAATACGAAGTTCTTTCCGAATTTTTGAGAGGCAAAAAGCATTCGGCTTGGACCTATGCCCGACGGGTTTTCCTTTTTGTCATGCTACCATCCGTCTCGATTGCCTTTATTTTATTTTATTTTTTCGAGGTATTCGATACCTACGCAGACGGAACAGTTGTTCCTGGTCAAGACGCTAGCGTCTCGTGGTGGTTCCTGTTCTTGGGGTGCCGACAAGTCGTTACGTTGAGCATGGCGATGGTCACGCAGAGTATTGTTGTGGATTTCCTTGCCCTTGGTAGTCGACATTCCATCCTTCGGTGGTTTGGGCCGATTCCAACGTACGTATTGAGCAGAATACGAACAATGCTTGCTCTTCGCATGTTCCATGTAAATCTCACCTTGCATGCATTTCCCCAACGTTTATTTGTCACGCAGCCTTCTTGTAGTCCAATCGAAGGGCTGGTCGTTTGTGGCAACCTTCTGGGGCGCGTACAATCTCATCTTGCTGGCAGGAGACGAGCGCTATGTTCGACACTGGTTATACTTTCAAGATACAATTGGTCTATTCAATGAGCAGAATCCCGGAGGCCATGTTGTGGACCATAACATCAATTACGCTTTTATGAGGACAATGATTATTGCTGGCGTATTCACAGCCATCAAACGGTTGATGGTCGGGCTGATGCTGGGACGACAGACGTTTGGTAAGATACTTGACTTCTGTAAAGCCAATTTATCTTTGTTAGCCATGAATGAACAAGTATTGACCGATGCTATTATTTCTCCTGACATCTTATATCCAGCCCACTATGGACAAGATCTCGCAGCAACAATGAAGAATATGGTCTTGATTGGCAAAATTGCAACACTTGCCAGAGAAATAGAGAATAATCAAGACACCTACCTTGAGGCTTCTTCTTCGGATGTGGTGCGAAAGCGAACGAACACTGTCAGCGAATTTCTTTCCGACGAAGCAGCTGCTTTTCTGGGAGCAGAAGAAACAGAGTTACGGAAAAGCAAAGCAACCCCGTCCGCACCTGAATCAGCGACGGCGTTCATGGAAAATCGCAAAACTATGTTAGGCGCCAAGGACGCTGCTTCCTCCAACGATGGGGCGCCGACGCAAGAAAAAGAGGAAAACATTACAGAATCAGAACATGCTACCATTGAAGAACTGCTAGATGCTTGGGAAGAACCGACGAGAGCGAGAGACACTGAAGTAAGCCACCAAAGCACGTGCACCAGAGCTATGGCAACGAAATTTGACTCCTCACTCTATTTCATGTTCGTGTCTTTTTTATTCCCTTTCCTTGTAGGCGCGCAAGATTACTCTGCTCAGCCTTATGCAATTTCGCCAGGCACTGACATTCATGAAGAGAAAGTACCCGTTTTTGTCAGTGTTTGGTCCGGTACGTTTTTATATAACATTGGCCAGATCTGCCATTTTTATATCAAGTCATCGATTTGCAATTCTGACATTCTGCTTTTATTCATTGTACACCCAGGCGGACACAAGGGAGAGATGTATAGAGTCTGCCCAAGCCGTTTATGATCGCCTGATGATGCGTACTCCCTTTGAAAGTGCTCTTCCATTTGAGACTCTGGTGTTGTTGGCAAGAAATGAAAAAGGAGACATCGACAAGGAGAAGGCAAAGGAGCTTATCAAACTAATTAGACCAGAGAGAGATGGAACAGTTGGCATACTTGAGTTTGTCAAGAGCATTGATGCAGTGTACAAGCAGTTGAGACTACTGAGTGCCAATATCAGCAACTCAAGTCAGCTTGACAAGGCAGTTGAAGCCATTATCAATGTTTTTTATTACGTTTTCTTGGGCTGTGTTGTGCTAATTGTTTTTGGACAAAATCCCAGCGCTATTTTCTTGTCCTTTTCAAGCGTTGCTCTGGGTTTTGCGTTCATGTTTGGGGCTTCGGCTTCCAAATACTTCGAGGTAAGGATGATGCAAGGATTGGATTCTAATCATTTAATTCAAATTAAAGTGGCATTCGAATATCCGGCGGTTTCTCATATTTCTTTTCTGCCGTATAGGGTTTACTTTTTATATTGGTACAGAGACCCTACGGTGAGTGACAGCTAAAACCGTTCCTGCTGCCATCATTGGCTTCTCAAGAGACTTACACCGAGAGTTTCACTTCTTTTCTTGTAGGTGTCGGTGACCGAATCCACCTTTCTAACCCCCAGAACGAAACCTCACCAGAAGGGTCTTCCTGCTGGATTGTAGAGAAAGTCACTTTGACAACCACGACTGTTTACTGGGGCACCACAAATGAAAGAGCCACGTTGTCCAATGGTGCCATTGCCAATTTGAGGGTCATCAATGCTGCCAGGTCCCCCAATGCAACTGTCTATGTCGTTTTAAAGTTTGCGATTGATACAGAATATGAAAAAATTGCTATTTTTCGTACTGCTGTGGAGCAATTTTTGAAAGACAGGCCAAGGGAATGGCTTTGTTTCCTTGGATTCCGACCCACAGATGTCGTAGTAGATGAAGGATACATTGGCTACAAAATTGTCGCCCAACACCGAAACCACTGGCAAGCAATTATATCAATTTTGGAGTCAAAAGCATCGCTTACAACCTACTGTTTGGAAGTTGCAAAGCAATTGGAGATGAGGTACCATGCTCCACCTTTGCCTGTCGATCTTCATATGGTTGGATCGGCAGCCAGTGCATTGGCTGCCATTGCAGGCAAGGACCGGCGACCAAGCGGTTTAGACCTACGAAACCTTGATTTGGCCTTGCAGGCAAATAGTCCTGCTACCAGAGGTAGGAATCATCAGGCCTTTAGTGAGGAATAGAATATTTACACCAGCATTATGCGTGTCATTAGATGAGTAGTCTAGTCTAGAGAACGAATGATTTCGAATTGGGAGGAGCAGTGTTTATTATTTTTTGACTCCACCCTACCCTCACAGGTGTAGAGTTAGGGGTATTTACTTTGTTATTTCTACCGCGTTCTCTCGACTATGCCAGCTCTCTAGGGCTACGTTTGGCTAGGTAGGGTGGTTTGGAGAAACTCGGCAATTTACTAGGGCCGACCTTTTCTCCGTTCCGAGGCGCCCGGGTGAGAGGG
>Ga0210036_1003180_pt1 | contig 16420 bp, 14 predicted proteins | sample CryGeymeta201515_FD_185469 | JGI IMG/M metagenome (GOLD analysis project Ga0210036, IMG submission 185469) | Groundwater microbial communities from Crystal Geyser aquifers in Utah, USA - Crystal Geyser metaG 2015-15 (SPAdes) (version 2) | ecosystem: Environmental > Aquatic > Deep subsurface >...
CCAAAACGGAGGATAGTCTAGATAACTCTTACTTAGCATGGTTCCTAGGTGTCCATGGCCCACTGGTTAAGGATTGATATCCTTTAATTAACCAACGCCATGACACTGGAGGACGATTACAAACAAAACCGATTGGTTGTAGATTTGTGTTGGACTTGAACCATTCCTTGCTGTGATGAATATAACAAAGAGGGTTCCGAGGATGGTAGGAACTCTGATCTATTCTTCTTTTAATAGTGCACTTTGCTGTTTTGTTGTTGTTGTTGTTGTTGTTGTTGGACAGCTGCTTGCAGGTGGGACATGCATACCTTTGTTTTCAAAACAAGCAACGATGCAATGCTTGTAGGTACTCCAGTTGTTGTGGTTGTTCCCAACAACTTAGACGCACATAATACCTTCGACTTTACGAGTTGAATTTTATGGCGCTAGTAGCTAGACTAGTAGACTAGTAGACTAGTACTACTACTCTACTAGTAGGTCTACTACAAACAGCGGGAGACTAGCTACTAGAGATAGTACTAGACGTAGCAGACTAGTAGTAGTAGGTCATCAACCAGTGTGAAAATGAGTAGACTGATTTCCTCTCGTCGTGTGTGTGTGCGTGTGTGTATGTGCGCCATTTTATGAACAACGTCGTTTCTCCTGCAAAGTGATTCCCAATTATTTCCTTGATCAGATAATGTGCTTGCTAAATTATTGCGAGACTGTGGTGTCATATGAACATCATCCATAGAGCAGGCAAAATCAACTGTTGAGGATCTTTGTAGTAGCAAGTTCTTTACCACTGCCTCCTCGAAACGTTAAGAAACCCTATTTGAGAGCGATTGATGGTGTCGTCGAGTCAAATTAACGTATTTTAGGACGGAAGCTGCCCACACAAACGGATGAGCAGCAGATTGGTTTTCCTCGCCGATTCATTTGTTTCGATTATTCGCTTGATTCATAGAGTTGGTTGTATTCCAATTTTACCAATTGATGCAGTTGCTTGCCATTACAACTTACAACAATATTGCAATATTGACAGTATCTTCTTGCACTAATATTTTACCCAGGCCTGGTTGGTTGGTTGGTTGGTTGGGTACCAAGTAGTAGAGTACGAAATCGGAAAAGTTTATCGGTTTAAACTAAATTTAAAACAAGAAAGCAGAGCAAGACGGAGTCGTATGTACCAAGGAAACTATTGGAATCTTTTTCGTTTGACTTGGATCTCAAGGCAGGGTGTTGCCAACTGCCTGTATCAAGCATCTAGTGACACCCTTTCCAGAGACTTCGAGGTGCCTACACTGCTGCAGCAGAAAATGAAATGAAATTGCAATAATATACTTCAAAAATGAAATAGATGACTCCACTTTCCGTGTCGGAAAAAAGTCAGACATTCCACTGAAAACCTTCATGATGACACATCGGAAAACGAAAGGAGCAAGAACGATCGTGAACTCCTTATTGAAGTTTCCATTCAAGTTCGTCACTGATTTCATCACATTTCTTCAAAAGAATGGGGTCGTTACCAATGTTGGCATTAACACCACGCCAAGTAACGCAAAGGCCGTCATCTTCCACTGGCCTAATAACCTGTCCTTTGACAAAAACGAATAGTTGCAGTTCTTCATCGCTGTCACACGGCATCAAACGGATTGGGGTTCCTGGCCCAAGACTAGAAAGTCGGTAGTCTGCCTGCAAACAAAAGTCGTTGTCGAGTTGAGAGCGGACGAGACCAGATTCCTCAAAACTCCATCCTCCATCGTCGGCTGTACAGTCACCAAGCACTACCTTCTCCTCAGCAATAGCCCGGCCATGCTCAATTTCAATACAAGCAGGATCTGACAAAGACGCAGAAACAACACGCTGGAAACCACCAGAAGGAGCTGGCGCAGGAGAAGATTCCTCATCCTCCGAGGGTGGAATTAAAACCTTAATTTGAAGAATACACGAAATAATGTAAGGTCAAAAGGATGCAAGGCAACAGAATCACAAGCAAAGCAAACAGGGCATTCTCACTTTATCAATTACATGGATGACACCATTTGCTGCCACAACATCCGCAGTGACAACATTGGCATCATTGATCATGACTGGTTCCAAGGAGACTGATACATCGGCTCCATTGAGGGTTGTTGCCATAGAACCATCCACAAGATCTGTTGAAAGAACTTCCCCTTCCAAAACATGGTACTAGAGCAGAACACTGGTAAGCAAATCAGTGTCTGCAGCTACAGCTTCTAATGTGGCATCATCCAAAGCAGCAAAAGCATCATTGGTTGGAGCAAACGCAGTGAAGGGACCATCTCCTTCCAGAGCTTCCACAAGACCAGCAGTCGATAGAAGCTCAACCAGGGTAGAAAAGTCATCATTTCCAACAGCAATGTCTACAATAGACTCCATAGGTTCTTCACCTTCCCCCTCATCCTCCTCTTCTGCATCTTCTTCTGGAAAAGGAGGAATCAGAACAGCATCAATAATGTGGATGACACCATTTGTTGCCATAATATCTGCAGTAACCACATTAGCATCATTGATCATGACTGGTTCCAAGGAGACTGATACATTGGCTCCATTGAGGGTTGTTGCCATGGAACCATCCACAAGATCTGTTGAAAGAACTTCTCCTTCCAAAACATGGTAGTGCAGTACAGTAGAACACTGGTAAGCAAATCAGCGTCTGCAGCTACAGCTTCTAATGTGGCATCATCCAAAGCAGCAAATGCATCATTGGTTGGAGCAAACACAGTGAAGGGTCCATCTCCTTCCAGAGCTTCCACAAGACCAGCAGCTGATAAAAGCTCAACCAGGGTAGAAAAGTCATCATTGCCAACAGCAATGTCCACAATAGACTCCATAGGTTCTTCCCCTTCTCCCTCACCCTCCTCTTCTGGTGCATCTTCTTCTGGAAAAGGAGGAATCAGGACAGCATCAATAATGTGGATGACACCATTTGTTGCCATAATATCTGCAGTAACCACATTAGCATCATTGATCATGACTGGGTCCAAGGAGACTGATACATTGGCTCCATTGAGGGTTGTTGCCATGGAACCATCCACAAGATCTGTTGAAAGAACTTCCCCTTCCAAAACATGGTACTAGAGCAGAACACTGGTAAGCAAATCAGTGTCTGCAGCTACAGCTTCTAACATGGCATCATCCAAAGCAGCAAATGCATCATTGGTTGGAGCAAACACAGTGAAGGGTCCATCTCCTTCCAGAGCTTCCACAAGACCAGCAGCCGATAAAAGCTCAACCAGGGTAGAAAAGTCATCATTTCCAACAGCAAGATCAACTATTGTTTGAGCTTGAGTTGTTCTGAGAGCCATAGCTCCCAGGATTGCAGTCATGAGTTTTGTTAGCCACAACATTGTTATTTGGGCCGAACTAATTAACCAAATTTTATCTCGTCCAGTGGAAATAATAATAAGGAATCTGAATTAACATTGAGAAAAGAGTGATGGCTGGAACATCCGATTGATAGCCTTCGAAGATCGAGTACTAGTAGTAAAGATCTTTTGATCCATACAATCCTACTAAAAATCAATCGTTTGAAAGAGGACGAACAATGAGTCATTGAGAGCAACTCGCTACGTAATTATGAAATCAGTAGACTGCTTTCCCGTTCAGCTGACATCGCCCCCATTTTTATTTCGTTTCGCATCCATCGAACTAATAATACATGTATCATCCGACGACCTAGCCGGCGAACTTCGCGCCGAGTCAGTCGAGTCGCTTGACGTGGCGGCATTTTTCGCTCTACGCTCAACTGTGTTGGACTAGCTAGCTACTACTACTACTACTACTACTACTACTACTACTACTAGCTAGTTGTCCTTCGTATCACCAGCCAGTAGAAACTTGCACTCTAGCTACTGTAGACTACTACAGTAGGAGCTGGCTAGAGAGATACAATAGTATTCTATTATGTAGTACAGTACTCCGTAATGGATGTAGTCTAATGACAGACACGATAGCTGTCCCAGGACCCTCGCAGGCTAGAATTCAATAATTACTGTATCATCTTCCAGAAAAACGGGGCATTGGGCAATCAAATATTCATTGTTGGCTTTTTGTGATAGTTTCGATGTTTGTTTTCGTTCCTGTCGTTGTCCTTACCCTTTGATGGTGGACAGGACAGTAATATGTAATATTATCTCTCTGGTTCCATATTCATTTGGGTAGGTCGACTCTGCGGCAAGTTTATTTAAAATACTTCTGACGTTCCTGCGCGCATTCTCGCGTTCATCTCTCGATAATGCTGTATAGATGGTTTCGGCATGGTGAAAGCGGAATTTTACCATATTTGTATACCTCTTTGTCCACGCAAGGTTAGCAAACGTGCGCGAGACATTCTTGCACACAAAAGGTCTGGTGATGCACTGACCATAATATTATGATACAGGAGAAGAGCAGTGCACTGCATCAACGCTGGAACTGAAACGAGCCAGGCCATAAATACAAGGTAACGATAGAGCGTTGCAGGTGTAGTGAGTGCGGTGGGAGATGTCAAATCAAGAAATACTCGCAAAGTAGTCTTAGGTAGGAAAGAGCAGCAAGTCCAGTAGGTAGTTGGACAGATGGAAGTAAACACAATAGAGTAGATGAAATACTTATTTATTATGGAGCCCACATATGAGCTCACTCAACTGCTTCACACAAGACTTCTGCTAAGAACTCTAGATCCAAACGTAAATGACAAGCATATAAAGATTTGCCAGGGCGATCGTTACAATCATCACGACCATTCCCGGATAAAAGAAGTTCAGAAAAGATATTTCGAAGCCTCGGGAAGTGGAAATACCAGCAGTGACAATATTCGCACTTGCGCCGAGCAAGGTACCGTTTCCTCCAAGACAGGCACCGAAAGACAACGCCCATGCAAGGGTTTTGATGGGAAGAGTATCCGGGAGCTCCTCTGCCAGAATGCGGATAACAGGAATCATTGTTGCAGTGTATGGGATGTTATCAAGGAAAGCTGAAGTGATAGCACTGACCCAAATAATCAGTGTAATTGCAACTGCCAACTGATTATCTTCAGGCTGCTCCTTTATATAATCAGCCAAAAGATCTCCAATAAGTTGTAGCAGACCAAGCGCTGCACAGACTTCCACCAGCACAAAAAGACCAGCAAAGAAAAGCAATGTGTCCCATTCAACGTGATTTCTAAGGGCATCCTGGACGTCGTGAGGATTGGTAAAGGCGATAGTGATGAAAGCACCGATCAAAGCAATCCAGGCCGTGTCCTTGTGATGAACAGGGTGCAAGAAGAAAATCAGAATCACAAAGAAAGTCACTGTACCAGCAATGAGCAACCGCGGCTCGTCATAAATTTGGTAAGTTTGCTGGAGCTTCGCCACGTCCAAAGCAGGCATTTTGGTTGATGTCAAGTAGTAGTTGTATATGTAGACAAGCAAGGTGATCGAAGCAGGAATGGCGAAAAAGAATATCATTGGGAGAACCTCGACAATAAAGTCCACAAAGCCAATCTCATCAAAGGCACTGCCGATGATAATATTCGGAGGATCACCAATCATGGTTGCAGTTCCCCCTACGTTACTCAAAATGACTTCGGCAATTAAATATGGTCGAGGATCGACCCCGAGAATGCTAGCCATGTCGATTGTTACTGGCGCGAGCAACAACATTGTTGTCACATTGTCCAAAAATGCACTTGCCAGAGCGGTAAGTAGACACAGCAGTACAAGCAACCTGACAAAGGAACCCTTGGAGGCCATCAGCAGGCGAACTGAAAACCACTCAAAAACACCTGTTTGAGAAAGTTCGCCAACAAGAACCTAAAAATATAATTTGTAACCCCAAAAACAAAGCCGGAGATAAGACATCCGGAAGCATCAACTGAAACAGTTTCAGAAGAAGCTACAATTGCACTCACCATCATGCCGAAAAGCAACCCCAAGGTACTCCATTCCATGTGAAGCATGAGCGTTGAAATGCTTTCAGTTTCGCCTCCGTGAATGAGAAAGAAAAAGAATAGAGCAACCATGGACCCAAAGATTGCCACCAGCGTCCTGTGAATAGTTTCGAGGAGGATGAAAACATATACCATAACCATGACGAGAGCTGCAATTAGCTCGCTGTATTTGGCCATGGCGGTCATTTTCGATGCGTAGAGAGTAAAGCTCAGGACGGTATTGTTATTGGTGTAAGCACTCAGCTCAAATTCGACAGCCAATTCTTCGTCGGAACTGTAGACATAGATGACGTGTCCTTCTTCAGGATTATCAAATCCAACTTCAATGGTTGAGGTAAAGAATTCCGGCTTTCCTTTGTCGGAAGGTCCAAACGTTGCGGTTGCCTTGACTTGACCACTATCAACGCCCACAATTTCGGCATTGACGAGCACTTCGTTGTTTCCACTGGGAAATACAAGCATGACAAGCTGAATATAATCACCGGCCACAAATGACGAGTTACCGTAAAAGAACTCGGATGTTTCAGAATTGTTTCCCGTACAGGGAGTTGTACAGTGCGTTTGGGTCAACTTTGTGCCTTCATTGACACTGTAGACATTGATCAAATGGTCTTCGTGAGGGTGATCCCAGCTACTGTCCACTTCGATGTCTTCTTCAAACGTCATGTGTTCGTCGGCAGAGGGCGGCCCGAGCTCGAGCGTCGCCTTTTGGTGACCCGTTTCGGCACCGACAATTTGAATCAAAGCCCGACTAAATTCATCTGGATTTGGGTCGAGTCGGAGCCACAAATTGATAAATTCGCCCGTCTCAAATTGACTATGAGAGCGTAGGTAATTCTGCGAGTCCTCGTGTCCCAGACATTGTGTCGAGCACGCGAGACCCACTTGGCCATAGACTGCATAGTCTTCGTCGACTTCGGTATGCCATCCTAGCAGCACGCCTGTAAAAGCTATGAGAATGCAAACCAAAATTCCCGTCCAGATAAAGTCTTTGCGGCCTGCCTTTTTGATGTCTGGGTCCGCCTCGATAAGAGCAAGTTGCTTGGTCACGTCATCAATACTTTTTTCAGGTGGTGCTCCCGCTTTTTTCGCCACCGCCTCCTTGGCTTCCTCCTCTTCCATGGACAGTTGCTCTTCCACAGGAATCCTTTCCAATCCCAAAGCATTTTGCAGTTTTTCTGTCTCCGCGTCCACCGTCTTTTGAGTTTCCTTGATGCCCTGAATCTTGGCCTGGAACTCGTAATTAAGAGAGGTCTGGGCGCTTTCTTCGACCAAATCGTCCAATTGTCTCTTCAATTTTTGCTGACCCTCCAATTGGAGTTCTAGATATTCTCGAACATTCTCGTCTAATGGAACGGGACCTCCTCCTCCGTGGCCACCTCCTCCGTGGCCACCTCCTCCACCGTTCTTGAATTTGACAGGCTCGGAAAATTGAAGGGGCTTGAAGAGCTTGACCGGTGGCGATTCTTCTGGCTTCTCTGTTCCTTTGTCTCCTGCATCATCATCATCATCAGTAGCAGTCACAGGCTTGTCTCCATCCTGATCACCAGCATCTGTCACTTTCGTACCGTTCACAGCCTCAGCACCAACATCAGCAGCGCCTTCTTGACTGATGAGGGGTGCAAAAAACTCTTGAAATGCATCCTCGTTGTCATCTTCTCCTTCTGCGGCCACCAAATCCAATGCGACTTGTTTTCGTCGCAGAATACCTTGTACAAGTGACGACTGTTTTTTCTTTCCAATCCTGGGACTCTTTTGACGAGTCAGAGTACCAGTACCAGTACCAGCAGCTCCACCACCAGAAAGTTGACGGACTCGACCATCCATAGCATTTACATTTGATCCACCAGGAACAGCAAAAAAATCACCACCAGCACCCAATGGCATAGAAGTAACTCGTTTGCGACGGATGAGAGAACCCATCATTTCTGGTTCATTTCCAGTGGTTGCGTTGTTGTTGACAGCATAACCAGCACCAGAAGCAGCAGTACCACCAGCACCAACAGAAGGAACACCACCACCACCAATGCCCATTGCTGTTGACTGCTGTAGTGTTCCATTTTCTGGAATTCCGGTAAAAAAAATGGCAGGACGATTCACGTACCGCAAAGATGTACTACGAGCACGACGCCTGGTAGTAGTAGGACTGACCAATTCGGTTAGCTTATCTTCGCCATCGTGATTGATAGTATCCTCATCCATATTAGGATTATTGACAGACATGGCTGGCGGCTTAAAATGGAAACAATAATAATAATGATAATTACTCCTACAATAGTAGTAATGTACAGTTGCTGTAAACTACTACTAATAATAATATAAAGATGTTGCTGTCTTGGAAGCCTTGCTTGTTCTTCTATCAAAACCTCTTTTTAATTTTTTAATAATAGACTATTATTATGAAAATAAAAATATTATTGACACGGGCGTCTGTAGCCACCAAAGCGCGGTGTCTTCAAAAGCTCTCGAGCCTTTTTTTCCCCTGGTTGATATAAAAATAAAAGAAGCAGCTGGCCGCAGCAATCAATATATTTACGGTGTACTGGAGTAGTAGTTTTGCGAACAATCTTTGAGCTTCCAACGAATACACTACTACGGTAGTCTAGTAGTACTTAACTTTCCCCTTTAAACTTCTCGGGATGGATCTTGATTAAAAAAACAGCAATACCTAGGTATATTTAATAATAACCGTAGAAAAACGCCATCATCATTTCATGAGGACCTTCTGTCGGACAGGGGCGGAGCTTGTTTTCGGTACAAACAGAAACTTCCCCAAACTTCCCAAGAGGAATTCAAAATAAATCGGAGTAATGGTAAATTGCAGGAAGTACAAGTAATTTACTACTACTACTAATAGTTACTAGCTACGGTAGTAGTAGTCTAGCTAGTACTGCTACTAGCTACGTACTCGAGTACTACTAGACTACCTGGTACTACTCACTAGCGAGTACTGTTAGTACTGTTAGCCTAGCCTACTATTACCATGGTGATGATCGGGAGAAATTATTTTAGATTTAGGCCGAATCTGAACATGATGTGATGCCGAAGCACCTTTGCCAGAGGAATTCTTATCACGAGTATTAGCTATTGAAGAATCTCCGAAAATCTAAAATCCAAAACTATAATTGTACCATAGTAGTATTTATGATTAACCCTACTACCTGGTACTAGTAGCGTACTGTACTAGAAATGGAATAGCCCCAGAAATTGGAGAAATAATGTATGACAGCAACAGCCGTCAGAGTGGTACTCTTCATGAAAAATTACTTTCTGGTGTAGTAGGTCCAGATTACTAGTAGGTAACTCCCTCGGAGGAGAAGTAGTAGTCTACTTCACATTTATGATAAAACTTGCAACCTTCAAACAACAACTGCAACTGCTTCTGATACAGAATCACAAACAATTGATGGAAGCGACACCACTACGTCAGACAATTCTGAAGCAGTAGCAGAAGTTCTCGATCATACCTGTAGCATTTGCTTCTTGCAACTCAAGGATGCGACGATGCCAACACGTTTTTCACGTGGAATGTTTAAAGTTTTGGTTGTCAAGAAGAAACGTGTGCTGTCCACTTTGCTTGTCGGAAAACATAGCAACGCCAACGTTTAGTTCGTCCAATGGTGGTAATGACAATAACACCACCACCAACAACAACGAAGGAAGCAATAGTACTAGCAACAACTACAGTGACATTGATACTAATGCTCACCGTACACCTGTAAATGATGAGGATGTTACTGTGGTCTAACCAAATCCTTGGACGTTGCAAATGGCTTTTGCCCCGAAGTCATCTATATTTGGATAATAGTAGTCTTTCAATGAGTAGAACAATCCCAAAAATACATCCTCGTCTATCGCCCTACTAGCTACTGCTAGTAAAAAAAATTGAACATCTAATTTACGGGGATCACAACTATGGCGCCTGCAGGGCACCAAGGTCACCCGAAGGCAACCATTGGCACCCCGAAGGGTGACAGAGTTGAACACGACAACCGGACCACACCCTCCATGGAGGAGGATAGGATCGACTATTCTTTAAATTGGGTGACGCGCACCGGGGGTTTGAGTTACAATTGGTGGTTTGTGGAAGTTGGAGGATTTGGTTGGTTAAAAAAAATTTCCCAGGGGGTCCCTGCCCCACCAATAGTCAATCTGCAGTCAGGGCTGGTGTATTGTAACTTCTCTTTGTCAAAATAGACTTGTACGTATTGATCCAACACCTCATAAGGTTGGCCTTGAGCTGAAGCACTGTTTCTATAGGCTGGTCTAGAATATATTGGAACTCTGGAAGTAGTACTTTGTCCTTCGTTTCATAGCTATAGCTGTTGGATCTCCCGGACGGCTTGTTGGGTTGCTGCAGTTTGTCTAGTTGCAGCATCGTGGCTAGTAGGTACCGTAGATGGGAACACTCCTACTTGTCTGCAGCAACTTTATCTATGGAACCAAAAGAGCCAAACTGTGAACATCCTACCGTACTCAGTAAAAATCAGTTTTATTCACGGATTGTTCAGTCCTGAAACACCTGCACCGCCGACCAAGAAAAAAAAAAATTGAATCGATTATTATTTAATTATCTAATTTGGAAATGATCCACAGAAAAAAACTACTGCTCGAGTAGCTAGCTACTAGTCTTCTGTACTCTACGAACTACGAACCATAAAATAGTACACCATTATTTTTCCGCTCTTACATTGACCATTCGTTTCAATTACACCACAACAAAAGATTAATTCATTGATGACAGACCCATCTACAATTCTCAAAGAGGGTGATGTCTTGAGACTGCAAGTTTCTCCTCAATATGCTACAATAAAAATTATTCCCAACAACTCTTCCGAGGCATCCGATGTCAATTTTCCACACAATCTTCACAATGCTGTTGAATTGTTTCTTAAACTTGGTATGGTACCACAAGCTGTCAATCTCAAAGACCGTGTCGATATTATGTTAGAACGATACAAAAGTAATCCGGATGGTAAAAGTGGAGTACGATTAGGACAAGCCTGTGTTTGTTGGCATTGTGGTGCCTGTGGCATTCCCAAGGACTACGCGGAACAGTTGGGAACACACGATCATCAACAGTCTTCTTCGTCATCGTCATCACTACCACCACCCGGTCCCTGTTATCAGTGCAATGAAACCAATCAAATCAATTGGATCCGTGTAACGACACCGGAGGCAGGACAGTTTTTGCCGTGGATTGAAGAAGCTGCCATGACAGAAGATCAAGCCAAGGAATTAAAAGTCAAGAAAGAAAAGGAATTGATCGAACGACGAAAGGCTGTCGAGGCCAGCGTAGCAGCGGCACTGGCAGAACGAGATAATACTGTAGTACATCAAAAGTGAATATAATTTTTGTTTTAAAAGTGCGGTTCATAGAAAGGATATAATAATATTATACGCAGCGCAGCAATGATCGAATGGAACGAAACATAGAATTTCATATACATGCTTGCTGACAGTTACTTCCCCCCCTGCACGCATCTTCTCTCTCCTTTTCGTTTTTCTTTTCTTCTAATAGATGTGCTCCATTCGTTTTCGATCAAAATCAAGCACTGGTACCTCCCATGCTGCTCAAGTCGACCGATTTGCGATTGATGACCTTGGTGTGCAACCATGCCACGTATCCGATCAATCCAAAACAGGCAATACCAAAAAACCATGCCAGTCCGACACTGGCAGAACTCTTGTTGTTAAAGGCGGCATCTAAACGTTTCAATGTACCATGAATCAAATCACAGGCCTGATTGTTGGGATAAACAATGCTGCTGCTTTTCATATTTTCTTCACACTTGCCTGTGTGTACGAGAGAGGGATATAGCGAGAGAGAGATGTAGCGATGGAAAGAAGTATGAGACAAAATTAATATATAACATATATTCATATAACCAACCAAAGTGGAATGACCACATGTGCACCAAATAATAATATCGTACCAGCATCCTCGTAAATTCTTTCGCATGTCTCATTAATTTCGTCATAATTGTAATTGTTGTTGTTATTATTGTTGTTGTTATTATTGTTGTTGTCTCCATTGTTGTTGTTGTTATTGGAAACCTTGCAGGAAATACAATCGGTACCAACCAAGCTTTCGGTGGGTAACGAATAACCCGTGTACTTTTCGTACGTTCCAGAGGGAGCATGATTTTGACAGCTGCTATCCTTAAAGGTTCCCAAAAACACCCCCTTGGAGGTACAGTACGCACCAACGTAGTACATTTCATAATTCGTATTGTACCCGTACTGATTGTTGTTGTTGTTGTTGTTATTGTTGTTCTCTTCGTTAATGGCACGACATTCTACTAATTCATCCAAATTCATATCTTGACCATTTTGATTGTCATTGTCACAGTACGACATTTCTGCATCAGCCATGCACTGATAGTAGCAGTATTGATTCTGATCATCACCATTGTCTTGATTGTTGTTATTGTAATTGTTGTTGGCATCATCATTTGCAGCATTTTGGTTGTATTGGTAATATCCATTTTCACATTGATATTCACAATCTTCCATTTGAGTAGCACATGCGTACTCATTGGCCGTCATTAGAGCCTCTTGGTAGGATTCAATAAAGTCACTATCGTGGTGGTGAAGCAAGTGTTTGTTGTTTTCATAGTAAGATCATGTATGGATTGCGAGGATCAATATCATTTTTGAAAAAAGAAGAGCAGAATTGTATATCAAGTTAATTGTATATATGAGGCAGAGGATGGATTCACACAAAAAAGCAAGTAGACATGGAAGTTTTCAGCAATATGCGTATCCTTGATCCTTGATCACGAAAGAAACCAAAGGTGCAACACAACACAGCAGAGAGCAGAGTACTCCACTGGCCTAGCTAGTAGACTAAACAAACCAAACATAATAGAGTACACAATACATACCGCATATTCACAATATATTCTCCTGCATTGGGACATTTGTTACAGTTATCACTGGGACACATTTTAAATTTAGCCAATAACATGCTGCGCATGCCTTCTTCCCGTTCAAACTGTGGAATGGAATGACAACCAACCCATTTGATCGAATATTCTGTCATCCAACTGGTGTAATAATTATTATTGTCTGCCAATTGACGTTGTTGTTGTTGTTGACTACCTTCTCCTTCGTCGTTGTTACTGTTGAGAAGTGTTGCCTTGGACAACAAGACACGACCAGCAGGACTGTTCGAACGAAGTTCGATACCACCACCTCTATTTCCAGTAGTACTGGTAGCCATGGATGCGGTGGCAGTGGCAATTGTACTGCTCAAAGTAACAACAACAACAACAACAGGAACGAGAGGAACGAGAAACTTCATCATATCAATAATAATAATAGTATTATAAAGAATGTGCGGTGGAGAAATAATTGTTCAAGGAGTTTCTACTGGTAGACACACAGAGAGACTGATGACAGGCAGGAAGAGGAAGAGGTTGGGCAGTGAGTTCCGTGTCCAAGGGAGAGAGCAGCTTAAAAAAAATGTGTGATGATGTGCTCGATGAAATGAAAATAATGACGCTATGAACCAATACAGTCATGCTTGCTCGGCTTACACTCCCTTCGTGGAGGTATACTGCAAGTAAATATTTAATGAAATTGAATGTATTACTCCAATGATACTACCGGTGGTCTAATAATAATAATAATAATAAGAGCAGTGCATTCGTCGTTCAACGGCCGGGACGGCGCGCGAGAACTGATCAACCAGTACTCAGTATTATTATTATTATTATTTTATTTCCACCCGCCCCCCATTCGAATTCTTTCAGCGATTAACGTATCATTGTGACACGAAAAACAAAAATCCGGGTTGCTACAACGAGTAGGAGACTGCTACTAGTAGTACTAGTAGTCTAGTAGTAGGTAGACCTATTTCATTCATCACACTGCAGGAAACCATGCCACTGCCTTGCAACTTGATGGCTCAACGAAGATGATACTACTGTATGGCCATTGGGAACCGCAAGTCATTAGTCATTTTAAGAATGTGGTATTCGTTGGAAAGAAAACGCTTCACAGGATACCTTGGTCGCGCACAAATAAATAAATGTCACTACAAAGCATTCTTGCAAGGACATGATTCTACTTTCGACAATTTAATTGTGCACAATCTAGTCATTTAATTTTTATAGATAGACTTTGTGTGTCTGAGTGTTGTGGTGTTGCTGATGGTTGGCTAAGTTGCCTGGAGCTGGAGGGAGTGCAATGGTGCAGTGGTTGGGTCTTCATAGAGCTGTTGAATTCGTTCGTATAGAGGATGACTCTTAGATTGCGTGGTTGTTTGGTGAAGGTATAGTCCATTGCCTCGAAAATATTCCCAATGCTTTGCTAGGCTATTCCAAGCCTGACCAGACCACTGACGCCCTCGTTCCGTAACAACGAAAACAATCATGATTGAAACCAATACAATACCAGGTAGCCATGAAATAGAAAACGAAGTCTTTGAATAAAGCGCGTCTTCGCACACGGTAGAGTCTCCTCGTTTGTACCTATGAAGCATTCCGGGTGCACTTCCGTCGGGTCCAGCGACATAAATTGCATCAAGGGCAGTTCCATCTTCCCTCGCGTAGATTCGGAGCTGGTACTCAGACTTGGTTAAGTACCATGAAGGAAAGTCGTGACCCGAATCGGCCGTATTAGAGCCCTCTGCTTCGCAAGTGGCATCCCAAGGTTGACTATCAAAGTCCATAATGTTTCCCACGTCTTGACCGGCATAGAGGTACCATTTTGGTGCTGATACGATCTCCATCACACCAGGTCCAACGCGACACTGAGCTCCAAATTCAGTAGCCTTGTTAGTATTGATAAATGTAGTAGAATTGCAAACTTGCTGGGACGGGACCGATTTGTAACAAGGACTTGCGTGGGTTTCAGGATTGTAGCAACAACCGGCAAAACTTTCCATTGCATTGTTGATGGGAAGCAGTGCTGGTTTGAGAGTTCGTTGACCGGTCATGAGGGATTTCGACAGAGCCTTCTTTTTGGTCCCCTTTTCGTGAAGTGTCACGTAAAAGGAGTCTCCTCCTCCGATCTGGTCACCTCCCGTCCAGCGAACAAAGAGAATGTGCCATCCCTCGCCCTGAACACGCAAAGTAAATTGGACGTAGGGAACTTGTGGATCATCAACAAGATCTTGAACGTCAGTTAAATGACGTCCTCTGGGAGGATACGAGCGTCCATAGTCGGGTAATACTTGAAGAAATTGACCTCCTAACGATCCGTGAATGCCCTTGGTTTCCTCGGTTCCTTCGTACACGAGTTTCCTCTGTTGGGGTTCGCCGGTGTCATCGTCCCCTACCTTACCAGGTACACTGTCGTAAGCATGCTCATCAATGGCAAGTCCCACAAAACTATTAGTATCTGGATCTTGGCACAGTGCTCGCGCGATCCTCTTCTTCGACTTGGAAGCACTACACGAGAAAAAGAATGAGCCCAGAAGGACAGTGAAAATAAGGGAACGAAGTGGCAAGAACATGAGATAGAAAAATCATCGCCGCTACTACAATAGAAAAAGAAATCTTTTTGGCAACCTGTTCTGAACCGATGATGTTATCTCAGAGTTGGAAAAGTATCCTACGGGAACCATGTTGTTGTTTTGACTGTTGAAGATTGTTGTTTCTGCGTATAAAGCGCGTGTCAAAAACGCTCATCTAGAACATTGCCACTTTGCACGAATGAAGGTGTGGGACTCGTGTGTGACACACGGATTACACGCGAAAAAATTCAAAAAGACCCAAATGCCAGCGTGAAAAAGATCGTCAAGGTTCTATCTGTAGTTTGATGTGCAGACTCTTTTTGCTAGCTAGCTGCTGCGAGTAGCCACGTACAAGAAAAAGCTAGCCAGTAGAAATTGATCCTCTTCATCGCTCACTCATTGCACGAACAATCCTGTCAAAGTGTTTAGTATAATTTCTATTTGAGCTACCGTACCTGAAAGTAATCAGCAAGTCGTACAATGAAGCTCATCGTGAGCATCTTTTCGTTCTTCCTTTCCGTCGCGCCATTTGGCGCAGCGCTTGATGCTGTTCCAAAATCACATGGGCATAAAGAAAGCAATAGGCATTCTCACGACCACCACTACCAGCATCAACATCATGACCAGCACGGGCATCCTCATCATGGCAAAGCTAGCGCAGATAACGCAGCCAAAAAAGCAAGAACCCTCATTGCGAAGTCGGAATGGGGCATTGCTAGCTATCTGGTGGAGAGTAATTCCACATCAAAATATCCTCGCGGTGAAGTCATTTCATTTGCCGATCACCAAGGTTCCATTTTTTTCTACATGACGGGAGAACAGCAAGTTGACTTGGCTCTCACCGTTACAGAAGCTAATCTTCCACCGTACTGCACTACGCTAAAAACCAGGGGTTTTAGAGTGTTCAAATATATATTATGAGATTAGAACTAAAGTAATCTGAGTTGTAATCTCAGAGGCGCAGATCTTCACAGGTCAAGCACAATGTACCTATCCAACGTAGCCCTACGCGAGGAGGTGAATAAGCATGCGGAGTTGGA
>Ga0210036_1003182_pt1 | contig 16414 bp, 14 predicted proteins | sample CryGeymeta201515_FD_185469 | JGI IMG/M metagenome (GOLD analysis project Ga0210036, IMG submission 185469) | Groundwater microbial communities from Crystal Geyser aquifers in Utah, USA - Crystal Geyser metaG 2015-15 (SPAdes) (version 2) | ecosystem: Environmental > Aquatic > Deep subsurface >...
CGCAAAAACGTCAACCCATCCATGCCGGGCATTTCAATGTCGAGCAGCAGCACATCGGGCGGGTTTTTGCGGATCATCTCCATCGCCAGCAGCGGGTTGGGGGCGCTGCCAATGAGCTCGACCTCAGCGTTGCCCGCCAGCATGTGCGCCAGCGCCTGGCGCACCACGGCAGAGTCATCCACCACAAATACTTTAACGGCCATGTCTTGTCCTTAATTTGAATAGACGGTTTCAACGGTTGGCGCATCCGTGCCCACCGTCCAGGTCACTTTGCGGTAGCCGTCGCCACCCAAGTCTTCCTTGAGCACCTGAATTTTGTGATGTGCCAGGTAGCCCATCACCCAGTCAATGTTGCTCAGCCCCACATGGTGATGCGTGACCAACTGTGGAAACATGTTGCCGCCGCCCACCACATACGCCTGGCAACTGCGTGGCGCAAAGCCAATGGCAAACAGGCGCCGGGTCATCTCGGCCATGGCCACCGAGCCAAACGCCGTGTTGCTCTGATTAGCCGAGTTGGGGTGACCCACATGGACGATGTGGCACATGACGCCCACGGTGCGGCGCGGGTCGGTCAGGATCACACTGACGCACGAACCCAGCAAGGTTTTGAGCGTGTCACCCGCGTAGCCCAGTGCCACATCACCCGGCAAGAGCTCAAACACCGCCACTCAGGCCACCTTGCGAAAAGCGCCTGGCTGCACGGTTTGCAGTGGGGTTTTGCAGGCCACGCGCCCCTCGGCCGTGCCCAAAAAGAACAGGCCGCCTGGCTTCAGGGTGGCCAGCACACGGTCAACCACCTCGATCTTGGTCGGGATGTCAAAGTAGATCAGCACGTTGCGCAAAAAAATCACGTCAAACGGGCCAATGCCGTCAATCGGTTGGCACAGGTTCAAGCGGCCAAATTGAACCCGCTGGCGAATTTTGTCCTGCATCAAAATCTGGCCTTCAGAGTCGTCGTGGCCGCGCAGGCAATAGCGCTTGAGCCGCTCGGGGCTCACATTGCGCAGCCGGTCGGCCGGATAAATGGCCTCTTTGGCACTGAGCAACACCCGGTGGCTGATGTCGGTGCCCAAAATCGACCAGTCCGACCCAATGCGCCCTTGCATTTGCATGTCAGCCAGCAGCATGGCCGTGCTGTAGGCCTCGTCACCAAAGCTGGCTGCGGCGCTCCAAATGGCAAGGGGTGCCTTAGTTTTGCGGCTGGCCAGCTCTTGCTCCAGCACCTCGTAGTGCTTGGGCTCGCGGAAAAAATAGGTTTCATTGGTGGTAAGCATGTCCACCGCCATCTGAAACTCGGCCGCTTGCGACTCATCTTCGAGCAGCTTGATGTATGCCCCAAAACCGCTCAGACCCAAGCGCTGGATGCGTTGCGACAAGCGGGACTGGATCAGCGACTTTTTGGAATCGTTGAACGACAGCCCTGCCGCCTCGTACATGATGGCGCTGATGCGCTTGAATTCATGGTCGCTGAATTTGGAGTGAGACACACACAGCTTTCAAAAATCAATAGGGTTTGAAGTTGCTGCCCCCTCTGGCGGGTGCAGACAGTTGCGGGCTGGGCGCACGCCCCAGCGCAGCGCGGCGCTCAGGCGCGGGCGCGGACGCAGGCGCAGCATGCCGGTTGCTCACCTGGCCAGACCCGTTGCCCAAGTTAAAGAACGCCACCGACTGCTGCAACTGCTCGGCCTGGCCGCTGAGCTCTTCGCTGGTGGCGGCCAGCTCTTCACTGGCGCTGGCATTTTGCTGGGTGGCTTTGCTGAGCTGCCCCATGGCGCCGCCAATTTGTGTGACCGATTCGCTTTGCTCACTGCTGGCGGCGGCAATTTCTTGCACCAACTCACTCGTCTTTTGGATGCTGGGCACGATCTCGTCCAACAGCTTGCCGGCACGCTCTGCGGTGGTGACGCTGTTGCCGGCCAGTTCGCCAATTTCTTTGGCAGCTTCCTGGCTGCGCTCAGCCAATTTACGCACCTCTGCCGCCACCACGGCAAAGCCTTTGCCGTGTTCACCAGCGCGTGCCGCTTCAATGGCGGCGTTCAGGGCCAGCAGGTTGGTTTGGTAGGCAATGTCGTCGACGATGCCAATCTTGGCCGCAATTTGTTTCATGGCGACCACCGTTTGACTGACGGCGGCGCCACCTTCCTCAGCCTCTTTGTTGGTTTTGGTGGCCATGCCGTCGGTGACTTTGGCGTTGTCGCTGTTTTGGTTGATGGACGCACTCATCACGTCGATGCTGGCGGTGGTTTGCTCGACGCTGGCGGCTTGTTCGCTGGCGGCTTGGCTTAAAGACTGCGCGGTGGCGCTTACCTGGTTGGCGGCACCGGTGAGCGCGTCGGCGGCGCCGCGCACTTCTTCAATGATGCTGGTGAGCTTGTCAAAACTGGTGTTGGCATCTTGCTTGACCCGGTCAAACGCACCGTCCATGGGGCGGGTGATGCGCTGCGTCAAATCGCCGGTGGCCAAACCGTCGAAGACCCGCGCCATATCTTCAATGACCCCAGCAAGCTTTTCAGCGGCGGCATTGGCGTCCTGCTTGATCTGATTGAAAGTGCCCGAATAGCTGCGGGTGATGCGTTGCTCCAGATCCCCCGCGGCCAACGCGCTCAGGGCGCGTCCGGTGTCTTCAAAGGCCACCACGGTGGTCTCGAGCAGGCTGTTGAGCCCTTCGCTCAAGGCAGCGATCGGCCCGGCCTGGCCCGCCATGTCCACCCGCTTCGTCAGATCCCCCTCTTTGGCCGCCGCAATGACACCCAAGGACTCCTGCACAGCGGCCTGCAACATCGCGCTGGTCTTGTGCTCCTCGGTCACGTCGGTGGCAATTTTCACCACTTTCATGACCCTGCCCATCTCGTCCTTCACCGGGCTGTAGACCGCTTGCAACCACACCTCTTTGCCGCCTTTGCCAAGGCGTTTGAAGGTTTCTTTTTGGGCTTGGCCGGCGTTCAAATCTGCCCAGAATTGCTGGTAGGCCGGTGTTGCAGCGTAGGCTGCCTCGACAAACAAGCGATGGTGCTTGCCCGCCACTTCGGCAGCGCTGTAGCCCATGATCTGCAAAAAGTTGGTATTGGCCTGCAATACGTGGCCACTCAGGTCAAATTCAACCATGCCGTAGCTGGCATCAATCGCGTTCAAAATACCACGTGCATTCTGCCGTTCGGTCTCGGTCGCGGTGATGTCGTAGCGCACGCCCAGGTATTTCATGGGCTTGCCGTTGTCGCCCAAGATGGGGGCGATGACCGCATCCACATAGTAGGGCACACCGTCTTTGGCGCGGTTTTTGATGATGCCGCGAAACATCTCGCCACGACCAATGGTGGCCCACAGCTGCTTGAAGGTTTCCTTGGGCATGTCGGGGTGGCGCGTGGTGCTGTGCGGGTGGCCAATGAGCTCGTTGCGAGGGTATTTGGAGACCTCGATAAACTTCTCATTGATGCTGATGATGTCGCCCTTTTTGTCGGACTCCGAGACGATGGACGTCATGTTCATGATGTCGGTGCGCACTTTCAGCTCGGCCTCTAGCGTGGCCAGACGGGCATTGATTTCAGCGCCGTTGAACAGCCGCTCCATCAGGGAATAAGACTTGGTTTTCATGGTGTGTCCTCTTTATGGTTTAAATGACCTGAAAAATCGGGGCGCGTTGGTCAGCCCAACACGCGGCGCAAGGTGGCAGCCAGTTCACGCGGTGAAAACTTGCCCACGTAGCCGTCCGCGCCCACGCCCTTGACGTGGTTTTCGTTGGTGGTGCCGGTGAGCGATGAATGAATGACCACCGGCACGCCTTTGAAGCGTGCGTCTTGTTTGATCAAACGCGTCAAGGTAAAGCCATCCATCTCGGGCATTTCAAGGTCGGTCAGCACAATCGCAATCTTGTCTTGAATGCGTCCGCCGTCTACTTTGACCTGCTCGGCTAAAGCCTGCAAATAGTCCCAGGCTTCTTTGCCGGTTTTGGTCATGACAAAGTCAACGCCCATGGCTTTCAGGCCCAGTTCGATCACCGAGCGCGCCACAAACGAGTCGTCTGCCACCAGCACTTTGGCGCCAGGCGGCAACACCAATGCGTCGCCAATCACCTCTTTGTCCAGCGCTTCTTTGGTCTGCGGTGTCACGTCGCGCAGCACTTGTTCCACGTCGAGCACCTGCGCCAAACGGGTGTCGGGGTTGCCTGGGTCCAGCCGGGCAATGCCTGTCACCAACGCGCCTGCGTGGGTGCCTTCAGAGGGAATCACCTGCTCCCATTCCAGCCGCACAATTTCGCGCACATCTTCCACCGCAAACGCTTGCACCGTGCGGGCAAATTCGGTCACCATCAAAATGGTGTGCCCTTGTTTGGGCGTGCAGCCCACCACCGCAGACAGGTTGATCACCGGAATGATCTGGCCACGGATGTTGGCCACACCCATCACGTGTTCATGCGCGTTGGCCAGCGCGGTGATCTTGGGCATGACCAACACCTCACGCACCTTGAACACATTGATGCCATACAGCTCGCGTTCGCCCGTGCCTGGCGCTTCACCCAGGCGAAACAGCAGGAGCTCGAACTTGTTATTGCCCGCCAGCCGGGTGCGTTCTTCAATGTCTTTGTCTTGTGCAGTCATGGGTTTTGTCAGTTGTTGAGGAGCGGGGGGGCAGTTCATCAGTGCTTACACAGCGCCACGCTTCATTCGCCCCAAAGTGGCAATCACCCGGTTGGAAGCCTGGGTGAAGGGCGATGTGGGGCCAATCTTTTCGGTGGCCGAGTCAAAGCGGCGTTGGTTGATGATGTGCGCCACATCGCCCGCGCAGTGGTGAAACTGCTTGTGCTCGTCCACCAATTTAGTGAACTCGGCACTGTGCCCCAGCACCAACTTGCCTTCTGAATAAATCCACTTGCCCAGCTCACAGGCATCGTCCCGGGAAATGGCGTCGGCTTTGAGCTGCTCCTGGTGGCTGATGGCAGCACGGAACTTGGTCTTCCATTGGGCATGTGCGGTGATGACCTTGTCAAAGTCCAGGCTCACACGTGTGCTGCGCTGCGTGGCAGCAGGGGGCGAAAAACCCAAGGCGGTGCGGCTGGGCGCCAAGGGCAGCGCCCTGCGCGCAGACGCTTGGCGCGCATGCCGGTCTGGTACCACCGGCGCGCCCTCACCAATGTTGAAAAACGCAATGCTCTGCTGCAACTGTTCTGCCTGACCCGACAGCTCTTCGCTGGTGGCGGCCAGCTCTTCACTGGCGCTGGCGTTTTGTTGGGTGGCTTTGCTCAGCTGCCCCATGGCGCCGCCAATTTGCGTGACCGCGTCGCTTTGTTCGCTGCTGGCAGCGGCAATTTCCTGCACCAGCTCACTCGTCTTTTGGATGCTGGGCACGATCTCGTCCAGGAGCTTGCCCGCACGCTCAGCGGTGTTAACGCTACTGCCTGCGAGTTCGCCAATTTCTTTGGCAGCCTCCTGGCTGCGCTCGGCGAGTTTGCGCACTTCTGCGGCCACCACCGCAAAGCCTTTGCCGTGTTCGCCCGCACGGGCGGCTTCTATGGCGGCGTTCAAGGCCAGCAGGTTGGTTTGGTAGGCAATGTCGTCGACGATGCCAATCTTGGCTGCAATTTGCTTCATCGCTACAACCGTCTGATTGACGGCGGTACCACCGTCTACCGCTTCCTTGTTGGTCTTGGTGGCCATGCCGTCCGTCACCTTGGCGTTGTCGCTGTTTTGGTTGATGGACGCGCTCATGGTGTCAATCTGGCTGGTGGTTTCTTCCACACTGGCAGCTTGTTCGCTGGCGGCCTGGCTCAAAGACTGGGCGGTGGATGACACCTGGTTGGCCGCACTGGTGAGTGCATCGGCAGCAGCGCGCACTTCGCCCATCACCTGGGTGAGCTTGTCGCTAGAGGTGTTGACACTGTCTTTGACCTGGCCAAACAAGCCCATGTAGTCCCGGGTGATGCGCCGGGTCAGATCACCCTGCGCCATGGCACCCAGCACCTCAGCCACGTCATTGAGACCTTGCTCGGTGGTTTGCACCAACTGGTTCATGCCGTTGGACAAGCTGGCGAAAAATCCGCTCTTGCCCTCCAGACTGACACGCTGGCTTAAGTCGCCTTGGACCGCTGCGTTGACCATGTCGTCAATTTCTTGCTCTGCGGCCAACTGGTCTGAAACGTCTTGCCACTGCCCCACTGTGCCCAGACGTTCACCGTCTTCTGACAACACCGGCGTGGTACTGAGGTCGTACATGCGCCCACCCAACTCGATACGGGTCTGTACCGTGCTGGTCAAGTTGCGCAAGCGTTCCAATGCGGCGCCAGGATCGGCGTAAAACATGCCAATGCTGTTGCCCACCACCTTGTCGGGGTCAAAACCGGCAATTTGCTTTTTAAAACCTTCAGCATTGCGTTTCAACGTGTCGTGCAAAGCCTGATTGATGTAAATCACCTTGCCCTCATCGTCGGCAATGCGCACCGGCAAGCTGACGTTGTCTAGCGCCAAACGAACACGCCGGTTCTCGTTGGCCACCACGCGCTCGTGCTCTTGGGCAACCAGTTTTTCAGCATTGGCCTGGGCTTCGTGCGCGGCGTTGTCGGCCAGCGTTTGCAACGACTGGTTGGTTTGCGCCAACGCCTTGGCAAAAGTGCCACGCAAGCCTATGGCCTGGGCGCGGCGGAAATACTGCCCTTGCGACGCATACTGCAACACCGTGGCCTGCTCCCTGAAGCACGCCTCCAGTTGATCGAGCATGTCGTTGAAGTCCCAGCACAAGTCGTGGTACAGACCGTGGGCGGGCAACTTGTGCAGGCGACGACCAAATTGGCCATGCGCCACGTCTTGCGCAATGGCCTGAATCTCTTGCACATAGCGCTGCTGACCTTGCAGTTTGAGCTGCCAGAACACCAGCAGCAACAGCGCGGGCAGCAACCACAGCAGGGCAAACGCGCTCCAACCCTCGTGCCAGCTTTGCAGCAAGGCGCCAGCCGTCAACAGCAGGCCAAGACCCCAGGCAAAGCCCGCGCCTTCAGAGCGAGAGGACGAGCTGTTCATAGCTGACTCCTTTTTGTTTCAACACCGAGCCCAACAAAGCCAAAGACGCGTCGCAAGCGTCTTTGGGCCCCGCACGCTCTTCTTCGGCCAACATGGCTTTGTAGACGTCGGTCACCACCGCAATGGCCTTGGGCTGGGCTTTGCGGCGCACCGAAAAATAACCCAGCGTGTTGCCCTGCGCGTCCAGGTCGGGGGTGATGTTGGCAAACACCCAGTAGAAGCTGCCGTCTTTGCTCATGTTTTTCACATAGGCAAAACACTCCTTTTTGGCATCAATGGTGTCCCACAAATACTTGAACACGCCGCGTGGCATGGCGGGGTGGCGAACGATGTTGTGCTGCGCCCCCAGCAGTTCATGCTCAGTGAAACCAGAGAACTCCACAAAGATGCGGTTGCAGTAGGTGATGCGGCCTTTGAGGTCGGTTTTGGAGACGATGAAGTCATCGTCTCGCATCAGCCGCTCGTGCTGCGTCGGAGTTACTTTGTATTTCATAGCATGCTGCGCTTTATTTATAAGGGCTAGAGGTCAATAAGGCTTAAAGTTTCCCGCGTCCCCGCGGCGCACCGGAGCGGGCATCAGGGGGGTGTGGCTGCGCTGGCTGGCTTGGCCGCTGCTGGCGCGCCGCTCTGGCGCGGGCAAGGCATGGCGGTCACGCACCTGGGCCTTGCCGTCACCGGTGTTGAAAAACGCAATGCTTTGCTGCAGCTGCTCGGCCTGGCCCGACAGTTCTTCACTGGTGGCGGCCAGCTCTTCACTGGCACTGGCGTTTTGCTGGGTGGCTTTGCTGAGTTGCCCCATGGCGCCGCCAATTTGTGTGACCGATTCGCTTTGTTCGCTGCTGGCGGCGGCAATTTCTTGCACCAGCTCACTCGTCTTTTGGATGCTGGGCACGATCTCATCCAACAGCTTGCCGGCACGCTCGGCGGTGGTGACGCTGTTGCCTGCCAGTTCGCCAATTTCTTTGGCGGCTTCCTGGCTGCGCTCGGCGAGTTTGCGTACCTCTGCGGCCACCACGGCAAAGCCTTTGCCGTGTTCACCAGCGCGCGCCGCTTCAATGGCGGCGTTCAGGGCCAGCAGGTTGGTTTGGTAGGCAATGTCGTCAACGATGCCGATCTTGGCTGCTATCTGTTTCATAGCCACTACCGTTTGGCTGACGGCTGCGCCACCGTCCTCAGCCTCTTTGTTGGTTTTGGTGGCCATGCCGTCGGTCACTTTGGCGTTATCGCTGTTTTGGTTGATGGACGCGCTCATCACGTCGATGCTGGCGGTGGTTTCTTCCACACTGGCGGCTTGTTCGCTGGCGGCCTGGCTTAAAGATTGCGCTGTGGCTGAGACTTGGTTGGCCGCGCCAGTTAAAGCATCGGCGGCGGCGCGTACTTCGCCAATAACGCGGGTGAGGTTGTCGCTGCTGGTGTTAACCGAGTCTTTGACGCGGCCAAAAAGGCCAGCGTAGTCGGCGGTGATGCGTGGGGTGAGGTCGCCCTCGGCCACGGCCAAGAGCACGCGTGCCACATCTTCCAGGCCGCTTTCGCTGGTTTGCATGAGTTGGTTCATGCCGCCTGAGATTTTGGCGAAGAAACCGGTTTTGTTGTCCAGGCGCAGGCGGCCGCTGAAGTCGCCTTGGGTGGCGGCATCGACCATGGCGTCGATTTCGTTTTCGTTGGCAATTTCGTCGGTGCGGTCAAGCCATTGGGTGATGCGGCCAATGGCGGTGCCACTGCTGTCGTGCACCGGGCGCGCCAGCAGGCGCAGTTTGCGACCCTTGATGTCCATGTCGACGGTTTCGCCTGAGCGCATGGCTTGGTCGAATTTGGCCGCATCGCCCGGGTCTTTGAAGAGGCTGCTGAGTTTGTTGCCGTAGAAGGTGTCGGCATCGAAGCTGCTGCCGCCAAAGAGTTTGAGCAGTTCTTTGGCCGGTGGGGTGGCGTGCACCAGCAGGGCCTCAGCGTTGGACACGGTCACACACACCGGCAGGCTGTCCAGGCTTAAGCGAATGCGTTGGTTGAAGGTGGCGGCTTCAGAAGCGGCTTTCATGGCGCTTTGGACTTGGTCCATGGCGGCGGTGACGCGGGCTTTTTGACCGGGCAGGCGATCCATTTGCACGTCCAGATTGCCGGCGGTGTAGGCACTGACCACTTCCACCACTTTCATCTTGACCGCAATGTGGCTTTGCACCAGGGTGTTGATGGACTGGGCCATGGCGCGGTAAGCACCTTCGAGCTGGTTGACGGGCAGGGCGTAGTCCAACATGCCAGCATCATGCTGGCGCGCCATTTCCAGTTGCGCGGCTTCAAAGTCTTTCAAGGTGGCTTGCATTTTGGCCAGCGGCGCCATGAGTTGACCGATTTCACTGTCGTCAACCCCAATACTGGCCTCCAGGTTGCCCGCAGCAACTTCACGCGCTACGCCCAGCGCCTTACCCAAAGGTCGGGTAATGCTGTTGATGATCAACAGCGCAAACAAGGCAGCCAGCACCACCGCTGCCACCACAATCACCATGCCGATTTGCGCCACCTGGTCGGTCTTGGCAGAGGCCTGCGCCAAATCCCCTTTCATCTGCGCCACTTGGGCTTTGACAAAGGGCGCCAGCTCTTGTTGCAACTTTTCACTGGCAGCGTCAAAGCCTCCCATCAGCTTGTTGCCCGCCGCGGGCCCCTCGGCCACAAAGGCGCGCGCCATGGTGTTGCCGGTCTCAAAATACGCTGCAGCATCGGCTTTGATGGCTTGCACCTGCTGCACTGACTCGGTTGCGCCCGTTTCAGAGAAATACTTTTCAAATCTGGTCAACCCAGCGTTGAGGGCGTCGAAATTTTCTTTCGCTTTTTGGAACCCGTCGTCCAGGCCGTCTTTGCCCTGGGTGGCCGACACATCACTCAAAAATTGCTGGATTTGCACCACGTTTTTATCCACTGCGGTAGCCAGCAAGGCGTATTCGACGCTTTGATCTGACACGATGGTCAAACTTTTTTTCACCTGGGTCAGCTGCCCGGAAAACCATAGCGTAAAGCCGATGAACAACACAATGGGCAAGGCCACGCTGGCCAGAATGCGCGATTTGATGGAGAAATTTTGCAGGTTCATGGTGTGGATGATGAATGAAAAGTGGGAATGAATGGATGGGGATTAGCTCAGAATCAGTCGGTTAGGTTTTGCTCTGTCAAAGCCACCATGTCGTCAATGTTCAGCGCCCGCTCGGGCTCCAGAATCACAATAAATTCAGAACCGACTTTGCCCAGACCCCGAATGAACTCGCGCTGGATGGTGGTGCCAAATGGCGGTGGCGGCTCGATGGCGCTGGGCGCGATGTCAATCACCTCACTGACCGCATCCACCAGCAGGCCGAGCTCAACCTTGTCACCCTCGGGGCCCACGTCAAAAATAATCACGCAGGTTTTTTTGCCAAATTCGGCCTTGGGGCGACCAAAACGCGACTGCAGGTCAATCACCGGCACCACTGCACCGCGCAGGTTGATGATGCCGCGTACAAATTCAGGCATCAAGGGCACCACCGTCATGCTGCCATGCTGGATGATTTCGCGCACACTGCGAATGTCGATGGCAAACACCTCGTCCCCCAGGCTGAAGGTGAGGTATTGCAAGGCATCTTCTTGCAGTGAACGCTGCGCACCTGGAAGAAAACTTGCTGCTGCTGTCATGGCGTGACTCATGGTGTTACCTCCGTTCGATTCAAATGCGAACTGGAATGCAGGTCAGCTGTAACCAAATCGCCCAGCGAGCCCACGTCCAAAATCAATGCCACCTCGCCGCTGCCCAAAATGCTGGAGCCCGAGATACCACGCAGAGTTTTGAACAGCCGCCCTAGCGGTTTGATCACCGTTTGCTGCTGACCCATCAGCACTTCCACCTCAATACCGTATTGCCCCTTGCTGGAGGCGACTACCACCACACTGGTGCGCTCGGGCAGGGTTGATTCGACGCTGTAGAGGCTGCGCAGCCGCACCACCGGCAGCACATTGCCGCGCAGCTCGACCACATGGCGGCCGTTTTTATCGACCCGCACATGCTGGCCACCCGCCTCGATGACTTCCACCACAGAACCCAACGGCAAGACAAATTTGGCTTTGCCCACACCCACCAAAAAGCCGTCGATGATGGCCAGGGTGAGCGGCAGGCGAATGTCTACCGTCAAGCCTTTGCCGGGGCGGCTGTTGAGTTTGAGGTTGCCGCGCAGCGCCTCTATGTTGCGCTTGACCACGTCCATGCCGACGCCCCGGCCAGAGAGGTTGGTAACCTGCTCGGCGGTAGAGAACCCGGCCTCAAAAATCATCATGTTGATGACATCGTCTGAGGGCACCACGCCCTGCTCAATCAGGCCTTTGTTCCAGGCACGCTGCAGCACCCGCTCGCGGTTGATGCCTCGGCCGTCGTCTTCGATGCGGATCAAAATAGCACCGGTTTCGTGCTTGGCGCTCAGGGTGAGCTTGCCCGCCGGGGTTTTACCTGCGGCCACGCGCTCAGCCGGTGGCTCCAGGCCGTGGTCGAGCGAATTGCGCACCAGGTGCATCAGCGGGTCGGCAATTTTTTCGACCATGGATTTGTCCAGCTCTGCCTCGCCACCCACAATCTCAAAGTTGACCTCTTTGCCCAGGCTACCAGCGGTGTCGCGTACCACCCGGCGGAAACGGCTGAAGGTTTCGCCCACTGGCACCATGCGCAGGCCCAGCGTGCCGTTGCGAATTTCTTCAATCAGGCCGTTCATGTGCAGATTGGCTTCGATCAGGGCCACATTGCGGGTTTCGCGCGCCAACAGGTTAGCACCGGCACCGGCAATGACCAGCTCGCCCAGCAGGTTGATGACCGCGTCAAGCCGGTCGGCCTGCACCCGAATAAAGCGGTTTTCTTCGCCACTGGACTCTTTGGCTTTTTGTTGCTTGTTCAGCGCCGCCTCCACCACCGCAGGCGCCACACCGGCCTTGTCTTCTAACAAGTTACCTATTTTGGCTTTCTGCCCTGATGTAGCAGACGTAGACTGCTCTTGATTTGAGAGCACTTCGGTCAATTTGCTTTGGCTCACCGCCCCCACCGACACCAGCATGTCGCCCAGGCGAGGGGTGGCCGGCATGTCTTCGATGGCACGCACCAGCTTCTGCTCCGGGCTCTCGGGCGCCCTGACTTCAAGTTCGCAGTCGTCCGCCACAAAGCTGAACGCGCCCTCGACGTCGTCGCGCTTGGCGGCAGATTCCAGCACCATCACGAAACCGAGGTAGCAGGTCTCCGGGTTCATGTCGACCAGCGATGGCACCGCATCGGTAGCGCAGACGATGGATTTGACGCTGCCCATGCCCTGCAGGTATCTGGCAATCGACAGCGGGTCCATACCGTTACGGAATGTCTCGGGGCCAAAGCGGGCCGAGATATGCCACTGGGTGACGCCCGGCTCACCCGCCGGGGCCGTGTCCGCCGCCGTCGCTGCGGGTTCGACTGCGCCGCCGACGACCGCAGTACCCTCGGTGTACGCACACAACTGAATCACCAGGTCTGCACGCAGGTCTTTTTGCTCTGGGGTGTCAGCCGCTTCATCCGTGGCGGTGTCGACCAGAAACTTGATCTGGTCATTGCACTTGAGCAGTAGCGTGCTGATCTCTGGCGTGAGCGCCAGTTCGCCATCACGGCATTTGTCGAGCAAGGTCTCAACGTGGTGCGTGAATTCCACCACCTTGTTCAGACCAAAAATACCGGCCGACCCCTTGACGGTATGGGCGCAGCGAAACAGGCTATCAAGCAGCTCGCGGTTGTCGGGTTGCTCTTCGAGTTCGAGCAACAAGGTTTCGATGGCTTCGGTTTGCTCACCTGCCTCGCTGATGAAAGCGGGCATGGCCGCAGCGATGAAGTCTTGATCGGCGTCTGATGCATGGCTCATGGTGGCTCCTTTCAGCTGTGTTGTACGAGCCAGTTGGCCAGGCCCAGGGTGGCGCAGGCGTTTGTCACCGCCTGGCTCGGGTTGACCAGCCGCCAGGGCTGTGGCAGGTGACTCAGCGCCGTGAGCAATTGCAGTCCTGAACCGTCAATTTCTGCCACCTTGGCTGCTGAAATATCGAACTCCGTACTGCTCTTGGCGGTTTGCTCGGCAACCCAGGCCAACAGGGCGTCGCGGGTGTCGACGGCGTTGTAAATCGTCAATTCTTGGGGGAGCTCAAAGGAGTGACTCATGGCAAATTCCTGACCACAGATAAAAAACCACAACGACAATATGCGATGGGGTGGGGGCACCCACAACGCGGCAAACCATCAGGGCAGGCAGAGCTTGGACACCGCGTTGAGCAAGGACGAGGGAACAAACGGCTTGACCATCCAGGCCTTGGCACCGGCCGCCTTGCCTTCTTCTTTCTTGGCATCCTGACTCTCGGTGGTGAGCATCAGGATCGGCAGAAAGCGGTAATTGGGCAGCGCCTTGGCAGCTTTGACAAACTCAATGCCGTTCATGCGCGGCATGTTCACATCGCACACAGCCATATGAATCTTGCGCCCGTCAAGCAAGGCCAGCGCAGCCTGGCCGTCACCCGCTTCCAGAACCTCATAACCGGCGCCCTTGAGCGCCATCGCCACCACCTGCCGCAAGCTTGCGGAATCGTCAATCACCAAAATTGTCTGTGCCATCGTGTTATCACCTGTTTAAAAGAAAGTTGTGTCGTCACTGCCACTGGCGCCCGATACGCCCACGCTACCACCGTGTTGGTGTCGTTGCTCGGCCATCACATAACCCGCCTCCAGCCGCGCCAGCCATTGCGCGGGGTCGATTGGCGCGCCCTGCTTTTGCGTCATGGCCAGCTGCAGGCGCTCAATGTCGTCGTGCAGCAAGGTCATCATCTGGCTGATGCGGTCCTGGTACTGAAAGCCCTGGTACATGCGTTCGACCTGCTGGCTGACCATCTGGGTTTCGTGCTCAAAGGGCTTGGCAATCTGCGCAATGGCGTCAACGCAGGCATGGATCATCGCCATGACCTGCCCGATCGCTTGTACAGCCTGCGGCGTGCATCCGGGCAGCGCCGGCTGCAACACCTTGTCACACGCCTGCGCCAACTGGGTAATGCCGCCGTCGCCCTGCGCCAGCGCCGCACTGATCTGCTGCGACTGGCGCGCCGCCCGATCCAGATGCGGGCCGATTTCAGCAAAAGCCGACAGCATTTCGGTCACCGCGGTCTCCGACTGCGCACGCGAACCGGCCAGCTGCCGCGCCCATACGGGCAGCACCTGCGCGCTCAAACGAACTAGCGCCTGTGCGGTCTCTGCACTGGTCTGCCTATCAGACGTCATACGCCGAGCCACTCAGAATTCAGGTAACAGCCGCAGCCCAGCAAGCGGTTTTCGTCAAGCGGCACCACATACGATGACTTGGCCTGCACATCACGCGTGACCGGGTTGGTGATGGTGTAGTTGACCCAGCCGCCTTGTTCGTTATCGCAAACTTCCCAGGCGTCATCGACCAGCTTTTGTGCGTCTAGCCCGGCAATGGCGCGCAGGTCAGAGCCGTCTTTTTCCGGCATCGACCCGTGCACGATGTAAAACCCGGCGCGGTCAAAGATAAAAATGTACATGTCGCGGTCAATGAACCCGGCCTGTGGATCGTGGAAGTCAAGCACCGCCCGCTCATAGCCAACATTGCGGATGTGCACCATGGCGTCAAACACCAGTTGCCGCGCCTGATCGGCGGTGCCTTGGCGCAACTTGATATCGCCGACCGAAATTTCCAGCGTCGAGGCCTGACGGATCAAGCGGTCTGAATTGAAACTGGCGCGCTCAACCAACCGGGTGTTTTCCTGCGTCAGCACGTCCAGGTCGCCGACGGCTTGCACCACTTGTTCAAGCTCGGTGCTTTGGGAAGCGCTGCCTTCGGCCATGACGTTGATATTGAGAGCAATTTCGCCAATGCCCGAGACCAGGCTCTCCATCGTGGTGTTGACTTCGTTGATGCCCTTGACGGTGTCACCGACACGGCTGGCCGACTCGGCGATCAGCCCACGGATTTCAGCGGCCGCGCCCTGGCTGCGTTTGGCCAGGTTACGCACCTCGGCCGCCACGACCGCAAAACCGCGACCCTGCTCACCGGCGCGCGCGGCCTCGACCGCTGCATTGAGCGCCAGCAGGTTGGTCTGGAAGGCGATGCCGTCGATCACGCCGATGATTTCAGACATGCGCCGAGAGGTCACCTCCAGCGGCCCCATGCTTTGCACTGCCTGGTGCATCATCCGCCCAGCGTTGTCGGCCTCCTTGTGCAGGCTCGCCGTCATCATGCTGACCTCTTGCGCCGCCTGCGCGTTGCGCGCCACGGTTTCGCTGACCCGTTTGACGTGCACTGAGGTCTGCTGCAGGTGCTCACCTTGGGCCTGCGCCCGCTCGGCCAACGAACGGGTGTCGTCCACCAGGCGCTTGCCGGTATCGCCCACCAACACGGCCGCGGTGCGGATGTTGGCGACGATGCTCGACATGCTGACGATCATCTTGTCAAGATGCTTGCTGAAGTTGCCCAGCGTCTGGACGCCAACGTTCACGGTACGCGTCAAGTTACCCTGCGCGGCCGAACGCATGGCGGATTCGGTGCGGTCACGCTCCTGGCGCGTGATGTTAAAAAAAGCCAGCTGCAGATAGAGCCATAGCAGCAACGCACCAACCAGCAGGGCAACGAGGCCACCGTATTCGACGTAGCTGTCTGCATCATGGGTCAACAGCGTGACGATCGTGATCAGCACGACCGCCAGCAGCGGCAAGGGCAGTATCCAGAAACGCACTCGGCCCGACAGTGGCTTGAGCAGGGCAATGGCGGGTGTCAGCAGATTCATGGTGTGCCTCTGGAGAAGGGGTTGACGCAAACTTGGGCTATTTCAGCGCTTGCTCGATCTTGACCTTCAAGGTCTCGGGCCGGGGCGGTTTGACGATGTAGCCGTACGTCCCCAGCGGCAAGGCCTGCCCCAGCGTTTCGGAGCTGGCGTCGGCACTCATGAAGATGACCTTCATGCCACTGACCAGCGGGTTGCTGTGCTTGCGCAGCTGCTGCACAAAGGCAATGCCGTCCATAGGCTGCATGTGAATGTCGGTGAGTACCAGGTCAGGCTTGAAACTAACCATGGTGCGCAGCGCGGTAGCGCCGTCGGTAGCCACCTCGATTTGCTGGATGCCAATGCGGCGCAGCGTGTTGACAACAAATTCGCGCATCACCGGGTCATCGTCGACCACCAGTATGCGCGCCAGTGAAAAAGTGATATTGCTCATGGCTCGAACTCTACTTCAGAAAGTCCTGGATTTCGGTCAGCAAGCCGCGCAATTCTGGCGCGAGCTGCTGGTACGCTGGCAGCAAGTCGGCAGCGGCAGCTGTTTTGCTGAGTTGCTCTACCGTGACCAGCTGCGCGGTCAGGGCGTCTGACCCCATGATCGGCATGTAGCCCTT
>Ga0210036_1003188_pt1 | contig 16400 bp, 10 predicted proteins | sample CryGeymeta201515_FD_185469 | JGI IMG/M metagenome (GOLD analysis project Ga0210036, IMG submission 185469) | Groundwater microbial communities from Crystal Geyser aquifers in Utah, USA - Crystal Geyser metaG 2015-15 (SPAdes) (version 2) | ecosystem: Environmental > Aquatic > Deep subsurface >...
GTGTTGGTGTCGATCACCCAATAGCATCGGAACTGTTTCCTGCGGATGCTATCACTCGTGCACGTGAAATCCAAAATGCGTTGGCCTGTAAAAGTTCTGGTGCCTACAGTCACAGCAAGGGAGTACGGTCGTTTCGTAACGATGTAGCAACATTTATTACCAAACGAGATGGAGGAATTGCAACAGATCCCGAGGATATCTACTTGACGAATGGTGCCAGTGCTGGAATTGTGAATATGTTGAATATTTTGATTGCTGATTCAACGTGGTATGTTCTTTTTAAAACTCTTGGCTTGTGATGTATATTGCTAATGATTGATTCTTACCCTTTGCTCAACTGACAACATTCGAAATCCCATCACCACATGACACTTTTTAAAATTACTGCTTCATCAAACAGTGGAGTTATGATTCCTATTCCTCAATATCCAATCTACAGTGCCACGATTGCTCAATTTGGAGGTCAGCAAGTGGGATATTATCTAGACGAAAAGAATGGTTGGGATCTAAATGTCAAAGAATTGGAACGATCACTTCGGGAAGCACGCGACAATGGTATCAACGTGAATTCTTTTGTCTTGATCAATCCTGGTAATCCAACGGGAGCCGTTCTTTCCAAAGCGTCTCTGAAAGAGATTGTGAAATTTTGTGCCAAACACAAGTTAGTACTACTGGCGGATGAAGTGTACCAAGAAAATGTGTACGATGACAGTGCCGAGTTTGTTAGTGCCAAACGGGCAGCATACGAAACAGGATTGCTGCAAAAGGATGCATTGGAATTGATTTCCTTTCACTCCACTTCCAAGGGAGTTTTTGGCGAATGTGGACGACGCGGTGGCTACATGGAATTGGTTGGCATCGACGACAAAGTCAAGGATCAAATATACAAGTTAGCATCGGCTGGCCTCTGCGCCAGTATGAACGGCCAAGTCATGACATCACTCATGTGTCGAGGACCAGCACCTGGCGATGAATCGTATGAAAGCCATCAAAACGAAATCAATGGTATCTTTAACTCCTTGAAGCGCCGATCCAAAGTTGTTAGTCAGGGTCTAAATCAGATTCCCGGCTTTTCCTGTCAACCGACCCAAGGTGCCATGTACGCCTTTCCAGCTGTGGAAATTCCAGAGGGAGCTATAACCGCAGCCAAAGACGAGGGTGTAGCACCAGACGTTCTCTACGCTTTGAGTTTGTTGGAGCGTACTGGTATTTGTGTTGTTCCTGCTTCTGGTTTCAAACAGGAATCTGGTCGCTTTGGTTTTCGAACAACATTTTTGCCTTCCGAAAAGGAAATGGAACGTTGCGTAGAATTGTTCCGAGTACACCACGAAGAGTTCTGCGAGAAATATGCCTGAGCTTGTTATTGTTAACTACTACTAGTGAAGCGGATAAATCGATGATCTATGTTTCATGTTCCAGCAATGGAAACATCTGTAGTCATGATTATTTCTCTACTACTGTACTCATCAGAATAGTAGTAGCTACCGCCCCGTGTTCTTGGGGGTTCTTGTGCTCTCGCGTTCTTTTCCTGGTGGTGATGATGATAGAGTTTACTCGTACCTCACATTCAAGATCGAGAATACTAACCACCCGGGCTGTATCCATAATTATTGCCACTACAGTGTGAGGCCACTGTGACGTACGCGTTGCAAGGCAGAGAGAAAGTGGATACTAGGGTCTAGTATGATTCGCTGCAGGAACATGCATCAACATCAGTTCAACGTTCTTCAATAGAGTACACTACACTTTTTCCAAAAATAACAATAAAACAGTTGTTGGCACCAGCAGCCAAGCGATTACTTCATCAATACTTGTTGATTCATCTACACTACAAGTAGATCTTGACTTGCATTTGGATTGTACAGTAGCATAGCTTAGCTTCGTCTCCTTTCTTTTTCTTGCGACCACCCTTTTTTATTCTCTTTTTGTCAACAAGCCAAAAACAAAATCATAGTATGATCTTCAATCCACACAAACTTGGAGTGCACAAGGTGCTACAACACATTCCTCTCAATGCACTCTTTGATGCTCCGTACAAGAGAAGATTAGCCAAGGCTGTCAATATTGCTGATCTACGAGCGATTGCGAAATCTCGTGCTCACAAGGTACGTTTTTGTGTGCTGATATCGTGTTATTATTTTTTGGGGGTTTTACCTATTGTTGAACAAGGCTACGAAAGGATTTATTGGTTCACGTTTCTTATATTGGATAACTTATTCTTTTTGCCGCTATGCGTCCGTCCGTCCTTCTATACATTCGCCATGCATTTTGTTTGTATGATGGGGGCACAACACAGATGGTCTTTGATTATCTCGATGCTGGTGCTGATGACGAGATCAGTCTCCGTCGTGCAAAGGATGCCTATTCGGAGCTAGAAATGCACTACAAAGTATTGTCGGGCATTAAACCTCCCCTCGATTTGTCCACGAAAATCTTTGGCTGTGACGTCAAACTGCCATTTTTTGGTTGTCCCACGGCAGGAAATCGAATGTTTCACTGGGAGGGCGAAACAGCTGCTGCCAAGGCCGCTGAAACGCACGGTACCATGTACGGCTTGTCGTCGCTGGCAACAACGGGTATAACAGAAATTGCCGAAATTTTCAAGGGACCCAAAGTGTTCCAGTTGTACGTGTGGAAAGATCGCGAGCTGGTCAAAGAAGTTTTGGCCAAAGCCAAGGAAGGAGGTTTCAATGCTCTTGCTTTGACGGTTGATTTTACCTGGTATGGAAATCGCGAACGTGATATCCGCAACGATTTTTCTATTCCTCCCAAATACACAATCAAGCAAATGGTGGAGGCCGTTCAAAAACCTGCCTGGACGTATGATTTCCTCTCCCACGAACCTTACACCTATGCCTGCATCAACACAGAAGTCCCCGCGGACTCCCTTGCTGCTTTTGTGAACAGCCAGATTATGCCGGAATTTAGCTGGAAGGACGCGGAATGGCTTCTTGGTGAATGGAATGGACCTGCCGCGCCCAAGGGTGTGGTGCGTCCCGAGGATGCAAAGAAAGCACTCGAAATTGGATTTTCAAGTATCTGGGTGTCAAATCACGGAGCTCGACAATTAGAAACGTCTCCGGCAACAATCGACGTTCTGCCATCCATTCGGGAGGCTGTGGGGCCCGATGTAGAAATCATTATGGATGGAGGTATTCAACGTGGTACTGATATTGCAAAGGCCCTGGCTCTTGGTGCCGATGCTGTAGGAGTTGGAAAACCATACTTGTGGGGTCTTGCAGCTGGAGGTGAAGCTGGTGTGAGCAAAGCTTACGAAATTCTGAAGGTGGAACTGGATCGTGCCATGGGATTGTTGGGAACGCCAACGGTTGCCGCCCTGAAGAAGGAAGGGCCATCACTAATCAAGAGACGCGGTGGAAGTATTCGAGATTACCCTGATATTTACGCACCCGACCGTGGTTATGGTGGAGGTATTGTATAGAATCTTATATAAGCCATAATATCAATGAAAGTGCTACTAAATGTGCTTCCTGGTACGGTTTCTCCCCCTCTAGTTAGCACAAAATTCGATTCTTATGACATTCTTTGTCATTGTTTATTAGCGATTGTCGCTCGTATGCAGTACTTATTGAATGATGCGCTATTTTTTTAGTGATGGCTTTACTGGTCTGTTTGGGTTTGATGGCTTGACTTTTTAGGAGCAACATTGACATCAGAGTGCCGAGTCTATGCCAAGCTGAGCCAATTTTTTCACGCCCTGCTTTCTCGGGCCTGGTGCAAGAGGAGTTCCGATCGTTCAGTTTCTCTCACAACAGCAACATGTTTCCAATACGTCTAGTAGTAGAAGTAGGGTTAGTGGTTTTCATACCAATATCATTTTTTATGCGATCTTTCTGGATTACCAGTACAAACAAACCTTCTTGATCTTTTCGATTCCAAGAGAAAAGGATTGTTGACAGAGATAGACGACGAGTGAAGAAGGTTGACGAAGGTGCAAGAAGGGCACACTTATTTAACAAAGATATCAGCGTAGACAAGAAATTTCGAAGGGGGGAATTGTTTAAAAGCTCATAAGCTCGCTTCTTTTTGAATTTGATTTTGGAGTATTTTTATTTTTTAATCTCGCAATCAACAAAAGCAAAGAACCAAAGTACTCATGGAACAATGAGTTTTCGCACTGGAGCCGCATACGCCAAAGCCTCGACCGAAAGCCGTCCATCGATTGCACTGGTAACGGGTGGTAGGTCAGGAATCGGTCTTGCCGTGGCCAAGAAAATTGCTACCTTTCCGTTCATCGATCAAGTTTTGGCGGTGTCACGTTCCATTTCGGATCAGGACGACCTTGCTGGTGTTTCTCCCCAAATCAAAGCTCTGCCAGCCGATGCGAGTACCGAAGAGGGACGGCAGAAAATTGTGGACCGTGTTTCCGAACTCTGCAATAGCGCCACCGCCGATGGTAGAGCGACTCGTCAGAAGCAGCTTCGCTATCTCATCCACAGTGCTGGGACCATTGATCCTATAAAAAATATACTGGACGTGACACCCGGCGAATTTTCTCAGGCCATGAAAGTAAATTGCGAGTCTCCTTTCTTTTTGACAACTAGTCTGTACCCATTCATGACACCCCTGGATGAGAACGGTGTTGCAGGTCGAGTGCTGCACGTTTCAAGTGGAGCGGCACACGGAGCACCACCTTCTGGCTGGGGATGCTATGGGATTTCCAAAGCAGCTTTCTTTCAATCCTACCGAGTACTAGAACGAGAATTTCGGGAAACCCTCGGCGGAAAGGTTGTCGTCGGATCCTTCAAACCGGGTGTTGTGGATACATCCATGCAAGGCACCATCCGCCAAGCACCCCATGAGGCCATGCCTGGCGTAGGTACTTTCAAGAAAATGAAAGAAATGGTGGCAGGAGTTGGTGGAGACAACACCACCACCATCAGCAAAGCAAGACCTCCACCTTCTGGCGCCTTGGACAGTCCCGAAAATGTTGCCTATTTTGCTGAATTTCTATTGCTGGGAACTACGGACGAAGAATTTGGCAACAAGGATGATCCTGGTGAATATGATATTCGAAACAAAGACTTATTTCCTCGATGGATTGACGATATTTGAAGGCTTACTTACACAATGTGTGTTTTGACAATAATATTATTATTATGTTGTTTCTAGGTACGGTATTTTTTTCCTTCACCCCATAGTATGTTACGTTATTGTACTTGATCAGATGCGTTCCAAGACCTTGGGGAGACCGTAAACGAACACGTAACATTTCGAGAGATACGCTGGGTTGGATCTGTGTGAGTGTGTGTTCAAACAATCAACATAAAATCGAGCAAGATATCGAGGCCAACAAGAAAGCCCTCGTGGGTTTTCTACAGCCAGAAAATTTATGGGAAATGCCTCTTTTCAGCGACCTTGTGAGAATCTAGCGCATATGCAATACTATTGCCTTTTCCACCGCAGATAACGCCGAGAAAAGTTGCTGATGATTTCAAAATCAAAACACAATGCTTTTTAGATTCATAGACGAGTCTTCCAAAATACCATAGTTATTTTCGATATCGAGAGGTCAATCGCAAGCGTTGTTGCGACTGCTTTCTGAAGTTACACATAAAATATTGTTCGTCCGAATATCGCAATTCATGGTCAACCCATCTCGGATTATTGATTTCTCGTTCACAGCATTGTTTATTGTCCCACCTGTGGGCCCAAGTCAAGCAAGTTCGACCATGGTACCAGTAACTAGTCTAATAGTAGGTCTACTAGCTAGCTAGCTACTCCTAGTAGCTAACTAGAGTAGTGGGAGTACACAGGCAGTACTGTAGATTGGTACTAAGCTATTCGAGTATCTTGAATTGAGTCGTGAAACGATTGGACAACCGTTACCTGACTATTCGATATTCATTACTAACCACACGGTAACTCGTAATGGAGACGACAAGGACCAAGGAACTAAAAAGAACATCTACATGTTCAAAATGCAATACTACTAGACCTACTGAAGTAGATAAGATGGCTTCAGACGCTTTTATAGCTTATATGAGTTTGCAATCGAAGTTCATCCTCTTTTCTTCGCACCCCTGCAATTTGGATTTACAAACGTTGTGCTTCGCGAATCAATGCTCATCATGAGGAATAACGTGGATGACCCTGTGATGGCCATCGTGACGAGGATTCCATATGCTTTGGTGGTCAATGATTGTAGTTGAAGGAGATGATTCAGCCTCCTTGGCAGTAACTGCGTCTGGTACTAGCGCATGCACATGAGACTCAGAAGACGAAGAATCAATCTCCATCTTGTCTTGTTCGTCGGACTCGTTTACAATTTCCTCCATCTCCTTTTGTGACTTTTCTTCCTCCTCTTCTTCCTCTGGGACGCTGACAAGTTGACCCTCTTCGTTTCTGATGACAACGTAGCCCGGGCGCTTCATATTTTGTATTTGGACTCTTTCTTGGTACTCATATTCTTCAATCCTGCGAAAGAAATCTTCTCGAGCTTTCCTCCTACGCATAGTTACGGATTGATCATAAGCAGTGTTATGATGTGTCTCTCCTTTTTGCCGGCGTCCTTGCGGTGTCTCTCCTCTTTTTGCTTCAATGGGTCTATGAACGTACTTCCTGTCAAAAAAGGGACGCGAATTTTTTTTAGATATCATTGTGTTGATCATTCTTTTAGGTAGTGGTAGGATTTCTTCGTGTTTTCTGGTTTTATGAACAATTTAAAAGAACCGGGACACGATGATGGTTTGGTTTGGATTTGGTTGATCGCAATCATTCGGAACTTGCCAAGAGTAAAACCTACAGTAGCAAAGTTTGGGATTCGTGTCAGAAATCACTGCTGTTATTAATTCCATCATCAGCTTGGACAAAGCCCAGATTGATATCAACAAGTAGTACGTACACCCAGGCAAGCAAAATTGACTCCGATGCGAACACCAGAACTAGCCGAGCAGAACGGTAGAAATGATACTGTAATTTTGTAGTAGTCTAGGCATCAGGAGCGGCTTGACTTCTTGATAGATAGGAAAGGTATTAATCGGCCACAACGAGTCTGTCTCAGCTTTTCGACAAATCAACTTAAATTTTCTTTTGCGAAGATCACTCAACTTTTGCAAACCAAATGTACCGGAATGAAAGAATCTACAGCGCGTCTTTGTGCTCACAAAAGGAGGCGAAATAATGGCAATCGAGTATCTAGCGCCAATATGCTTCACATAATATGCTCTACAATTCTTGTTGGTTGCTTATTCCTTCCGATTTATATTGCAGCAACCCAAGCAAGTGACGAAGTTAGTATCTACATTATTGCTTATGGTTGACATTTTCAATGGCTTGTAAAGTGGTATCTTGTAGAGAGAAATCACATTTTCTGATTTCTGAAGTCAACTGCCTGTGAACCCTTGCTATCTTCGTTGAATGTGCGAGCCCTTCATGTTCGTGGCTATCACAAGAAGGTTTCTTTGCTTCAACGTATACCAAATGTAAGCAACCTCCTGGCGCGCTCATGACAACCCATTGGCAATGGAAAAATTCTTGCGGGTTGTCCTGAATCGCCAATCCCGGTAATGACAGCTCTTCTTCCTTTCTCTCTATTTCGGTATAGCAGAACGCGTAATGATTTCGTTGACAAGCTTTTCGGCTGTGCCTCTTCTACACCAAAGTTACTACCATTACTCACCATAGTCCATAAAAGGAAGTGCAAGGGCGATGTTCACGTGCGTACTGTTGTTGGGTTCATAGAAACCTGATCCGGCTTGCCTGTTGAGTCACCCTCCTCGGAATTTCCTGTAGCGAATACATTTGTGGCATCCGTCTGAGCAAAGCAATCAGAATGGTTGGCAAACGATGAAACCGATTCCATGTCGCTTCTGTCGCTGCTTTCTTGGCCTTGAGCATCGATGGAAGCATCGACATCCAAAAGAAAAAGCATTGCAGGTTCACATTCTTCGTAGTCGTCCCATTCACGGTCTGCGGCTGCTTCCGATGGCTCTTCCTTACTGTCGTTGTCTCCGTTGGAATGCTCGCGAAATTCAATGTTCTCTGGTGAGACATTGCTGTTTCTCTTCTTTATTGCCACTTGCGGCCACTTCTTAGTCAAGCAATTTTTGATATTGCTGCAAAAAAGTCTTATCCTGTCACAAAGAGCACCGGTCAGTGACATGTTCGGATGGTCCCGTTTGTATTGATTGTATCTTGGTCGGAGGTACACCAAGACGTTGAAGAACCCCTGAAGCGGAGAAATGAAGGCAAGAGCATAATCAATCTGGTGCGAAAAGCGGACTTTGGTAACATCCATCATCAGAAAGCAGAGGGCGACAACGATATACGCCCAGACGTACAAGATGCCTTGGTAGGCAACGTCGTTTGAACGACTGCGTTTTGCCAACGTCGTGCGAATCGACAACTTCACACGTGATGCTCGCGATGATGATCCCGAGTTACCGGTACTGCTTCCACTATGGGCACTACTGCCGGGCGCACGAAACTCATACTTCTCCATGGCTCGTTCATTGGCCAGGACGGTACAATAGAGTAGTAGCATGGACACGAAGATAATCGTGGCACAGATCACTGCCAACCAAAAGCACATGACAAAGCATTCCGTACTAGCGAACATGTCTGTCATGCTCTCACCTCGGAGGCACGGGATCTTGTCACCATCACATCCAACAGGCCAGGGTCCACCGGAGCAGAGCCACTGTCCCGTAAAATTAAAGTTGTCTCGGGGAATACTAGGAATTGCTACTGCTGTTCCCAGTATGGGAGGTAGTATTAGTAAGAGGTGGTGGATCTTGTACTTGCGAAAGGTCTCGTCCTTCCATCCAACGCGGACCATCAAGACGTAGATTATGGCCAGGGCTGCATTATAGAATCCTCCCGTATGAAAAAAGGTAATGTGCATGTAGCCCTGTGCCTCACAAGTAGCAATAGTTCCTCGGGAGCCCCAGACTTGACCTTTAACAACGGCCCAGGTCCCGATGAAATGAGCCAGGGCGTATCCTATATCGGCGATACTTAAACCCAGCATGATTTGATTGGACATCTTCTGTCGCTTGCCGAAACTCTTGAGGATATCTTGGATGATAAAGACAGAGGCTAGCATGGATACGATTGCTGGAACCTTGGGAATCCAAGACAAGTTGCGGTAGAAGTCCGAATAAAAATCGCGCCCAGCGTAGGACCCCCCATCACCCTGAGCGAGCATTCTCTCGTCCCAACCAAGGGTTTTCATGGTCGTCAACTTCTTTGTATGAGGCTGTTTATTAGTTGAGATGTGTAAGGTAAAGCAGCTGAGTAAGAAGTAAACAGGCGCTGCCGAGAGGAGTCGGTGAGGTTGGCAATCTTTCGGGAGGATCTGTCATTTTGTACTACGGTACAGCCAAGGTAACTAGTACTACTCTAGCTACTGTAGTAGTAGTCGTAGTTAATAAATGCATGACGGTGGTGCACGCTATTAAATAATAGCCCCCATTTTGGAACAGTAATCAAGTTCAGTATCGTAAAAAAGTACGTTGGGAAAAACCGACTACTTAAAAGACTCTCTCGAGAGCCTACTTGCCTTTAAATTCTAAAAAAGTAGGACACTTTTTCTTATGGTACCAGGTACCGTAACAATTATTTTGCCTGACATTTCTACGTATTTTCTAAAATTAATTAACGACATGTTCCAGTTTGATTTGTGCATGCAACATGCACTTACTTACCAGGTACTAGTAGAAAAAATTGATTGCATCAAAATATCTGCCCTGATTGCTTTACCAGGTACTGTACCTGGTACCAGGTATCATCAAAACCAGCATATTATTTATAAGGTTAAAAATAATTAATTACCATGTACCCTGGTAGATCCCAATGAATTTTGGTGGCTACGGAAGAGCGAATCAACAGTTTACAGCTGGATGCGAACCGCGAAGCCTAAAATAAAAATCATCATCTGAAAGCCTCATTCTTCTTTGTCGTTGAACGAAATCAAGTACAGCTACTAAAGAAAAAGAGCCGCTTCCCCTCTGCAGCAACATCACACAATCAGATACGCTACAACTAAAACAGAAAACCATGATTCCCCATTTACCCATTAAGTATGGTTTCGACAGTACTGCATCCCCTCCGCCTGTACCAAGTCCTCACCAAGGAGAATTTGTGCCATCGTTTGATGATCGATTGTGGCTTTTTCGACGCAAGTGGGAACCGCCACTCGACGAGAACGTGAAAGCAACGCTCATGATTGCACACGGCACGGTGGATCACAGTGGTGTGTACGAGGAATTGGCGCGCAAACTCAGCGCTACAGGCATAGCCGTATTTGCGCAAGATATGAGAGGCTGGGGCTTGTCCGATGGCGAGTCCATGTACTTTCACGACCTCGATACCTTTTGTCAAGATCTTCATACTATGCACCAACAAATTCACGAAATGCCGCGGTACCAGAACGTGAAGCACCGCTTTTTGTTAGGAAAGAGCATTGGAGGCACCATCACTGCGCACTGCATTGCCAAATATCCAGAAAATTGGACCGGTCTCATCGGTTTGTCGGGAGCCTATGATTCCGATATGATACCTCCACTACCGGTTGTCTATGCTCTCGGAGCGGCTGCTTTGGTCGCGCCGAAGCTGCCAATCAAACACTTATTCGATGAACACTTGATTGTGGCTGATGCCGATGCGCTGCAGGCATGGAGGGACGATCCACTCTGTTCCAAAGACAAGGTTCGACTGGGCTACATTGTTCAAGCTATTCGTCACTGCCAATCGTTACAAGATATTGAATTTCCCAATACGCTCCAGAGCATGCTCATGATGGTAGGAAGTGACGACAAAGTCGTCACAAATTCCGGCCACGAGCTAATGATATCCAAGTGCGGGGACAGAGTAGAAAAAAGTTTGAAACTCTACGATCAAGGGCGGCACAATTTGCTTCAGGAGCCTTCGCTGAAAGACAAAGTAATGCACGATATTGAAGATTGGATCTTGCTGGCCTGTGCGAAAAATTGATGAATGAATAAATAAATAAATAATAATGAGTAGTCTCAAGAGTACTACTGTAGTAGCAACAAAGAACAGATCCAAATTCCTTTCCTCACTATGTTTTAGAGTACCACTACCTACTAGCTAGAGTAGACTCTACTCTAGAGTGCCAATACTCCTTCTCAATCCAAAGCCATAGCTTTATTTTAACGGGGTTTTAAAACGACTCTTTTTGGATACAATTATTATATTATTGTTATCGCCGACCATACTACTATTAGTGTACTACTATGCAACAGTTAGCTAACAGTAAACATCAACAACTTAAAATAAAATAGAAATAACAATGGCTGTCGAGAGAGTCCTGCGATCAGGTTACAAGTAGTCTCGTTCTAGCAAAGCTTTGAATAGCAGGATTTTTAGAATGGAAACTGCTTCGTTGTCTTTATTGGCGGCATTGGCCTTCCGAGGATTCGCGCTACAGGCAGCATACCACCCCACACAAGCGGATGTTACCCTCTGGCGTCAACCATCCAACTCCAACACCATCAGTAGGGACAAGCCTGGTATCTTTCTAGGTCTTTTATTGGTCCCTTGGCTTTGTATAACGGTGGGACGCACTTCTTCCAGTCAGGAATGGTACGTCTACGGCATCCTCACAGCTGCGTTTTCGTGGATGGCCTGGGAATCATCCGTGGGAAATTTTGGGACCAATCTGCACGTGGTACTGGCAGGGGCAATAACAGTAGCAGTGACCAACAGTCTACTGTATGCTATTATCTGGCATGCCATCGTCTATGGTATGCATTACATGGCCCGTCGGACGTTCTCCAAGGTATTTACTCACGGGGAATGGATGGTTGTAGCAAGCAGTATGTCCCTTGCCATGTGCTGCTACCTAACTAATGCTGGTGGCACCCTTCCAAAACCAAATCATGCATCTATAGCGTTTGCTGGAGTCCTATCTGCTGTTATTACTTGTCCTATTATGGCCTATCTCAAACCAACTGTGCTGCACAAATTGGTTTCTCCTCAACAGAGCAATCCATGGATCAACTTTGGTTTGCAACTACCTTTTTGGTTCAGTCTTCCGCTGTTGGGGATTGAAATGTTGGAATTCTCTAGTTTCAAGGCTGGCTCACCGCCGCTACTGTCTTCGACGTGTGAGCTACGATTTTTGAACGTTCCTTCTTGGATTATCCTCCCCAATTCGCTGCGCTGGATACTGTGTTTTCTGGCGGAAATTGAAGTACCTCCAACATTGGCTTCCGACACATCCTCCTCTATACTTAACTCTCTTCCTCTGATTCCGAGGTACGGATGGATTGTATATTGGTTGGTAGTCTTGGCCATCACCCTCCCGCTTTCCCCGGAGCCAGGAACGCAAACACCATCAATCAAGCTCAAAGATGACAAGGAAACAAACATCAGCAGAAGCAAACATACAAGCTCCACAATCAGCGATAGCCAAAGGGTTGTTCTGGCACGTAAATGGTTCCATTTTGTCGCAGTTTTGCTGTTTACTCCAGTAACAATAGCAGCCCCTCAACTCTTGTCGTTAAGTTACGCAGTGGCGCTCGCCATTCTAATCCTTTTCGAAAGTGCCAGGGCGGATCTGCCCATGATTCAACAGTTCCACGAACGCTATCTTGATCCCAGTAAGGATGACGTAGGTGGACACAAACTGGTCATTTCGCACATGGCCCTGATCGTTGGTTGTGCCATGCCGCTTTGGATATCAGAGGCGGTTCTCGAGGCCAGTGGCGATTCGAGTATGTTTCGCGTTAGACCATCGTCTCTACTGCTGCTTCAACTGTGGGGTGTTTTGAGCTTGGGGATTGGCGATGCCATGGGGGCCATCGTGGGGGTTGTGTATGGCAAGATGCATTGGTCCGGTCAAAACCCGCGCACAATGGAAGGTAGCTTGGCGATGTGGGTTAGTATGATGAGTGCTTGTCTGGTGCTGAGATTTACTGATGAAGGCAACAATGTGGTGTCATCTGAGGCCTTTCCGTTCCTTTGGAAGTGTGTCGTCACTGTCAGCATTGTAACACTCGTGGAAGCTTACACGGTCCAGATTGACAACCTCGTATTGCCGCTGGTGGGCGTTGGGATTGTGCTCCTGTTTTCGCGATAAGAGAAAAGTACTGCATACCGAGGCCATTCTACAATTTAGTCGGTTCTACAACAGAAAAATGGTTACTACAGTACACGCCACTTTCAAGACATTGTCTTAGTACTACGATGTCGACGACGCAAGTCTCTCGTATACAGACACTCACCCATAATTAAGAAGGAAAATAACAAACACATATTATTGACCAGTAAACAAGCTAAAAAAGGTTGATTGCGCTCACAACCGAGACGTAGCACAAAAATACAACGTCCCAAGGCCGTTCAGATGTTTAATAAGGTTCCTCGGTTGGCGGAATTTCCTCGGGAAGCTCGAGATCATCCCCCACAGGGAGAAGCTCTGGCATGGCAGGCATGACAAATTCTGGCATCTCTTCAGGTTCCTCACCTTCAATTGGTCCACACTCATCTTCAAATCCAGGGAAACGGAATCCAACCATCTTGGTAGCACCAAAAGAAATCTCTCCCTCTGGACTGTCAAACTTGAGCTCAAAGTTTGCAGGCCCTTCCTCCAATGAAAATCCACCAGATTCTGTATGAGCAATCAACTTGTGGATGGGGTCATCAGCAGGTGCAGAAACACTGACACTAATGAGGTCACCAACAATGGGCATAGTTTCACAAGGGTGGTCAGAGTTGGCCCAATTAATGTAAAAGGGAGTAATTCCTCCCATCTTATGTCCATACAAATAGAGCATCTCCCACTTTCTTGGAGTACCATCCTCCTTTGCTCCAAACATGGAAATATGGTCAGGAGTGTAGCCAAATTGGCCCACTTCATCCTTTAGCGGCTCAGCCTTTGAGTTACGAATGGCCCAGTGGAAAGGTTTTAGTCCGGTAAGGCCCGATGCCTTGAGCAAGTTTCCAATCGGACCTCCAGCCTTCGGATCAGGGGCAATAATCTCCAGGTAACTGGAGCCTTCGAAGGAAACACGGGCAGTCTTGATACCCAAGCCCTTAATAGCACCTGCAATCTTGGGGGCAACGCCAGTCTTCTCCGTAAATTCCTCGAGAGCCGCCTCAAAGTCCGCCGCAGCCAGGACGACGTGATCCAACACGTTGTCATCGAGCTCGATCTCACGTGCGTCGTCGCCAGATTCGGAATCCGATGAACTGTCGTCGTCGTCGTCGCCACCATTCTCGTCCACGAAACCCTCCATGAGTTTTTTCATTTCGAGGTCCTCTTCCGTCTCCTCAAGAGCAGCGCCAGAAGCGCTCTTGTCATCATCCGAATCACTCATCTTGATGGACAAACAATTATTTACCTAGCGCTTAGCAAATTAAAAAAGAAAGAAAATGATAATAATAAACAAGGGGACTCAGTTGCTTTGTATTCAGTAGAGCAGGAGACTTATAATTATTAAAATAATTATTGTTTGTGCAGTCTGCTAGTCTACTAGTAGTCTAGTTATCCATTCGAAGATACTACTCAATACTTCTTCCTTGCAAGATCCCGCGAGACGGGAGGCTTTCAAGCAAGGTAGTGGTCATTTTCAAGATGAGTAGGTTCCTACGTAGCTGGTACTTCAAAAATCAGCTGAGAGTCATTTCGACAAGCCAACAATTCGTACTAACGTCATATTCGTGAGCTAACTACCTTCCTTGACTTACCAATATATTATTATTCTTTTGCTCGTTTTATTAATATTTTGTTCGGTTGAGGAAACAAACCAAAATTTTAGCACCACGGAGACGCATCTCGGTAGCAATTATTAAAATTGAGTACAAGTAAGTAATCAAGTGGTCAAGTGGGCTCGACCAAAGCATGCTACAATAGCTAAAATGAGAAAATAATTGGGAACGTAGTAAAGAATAAAAATTGCGTGTTACATAATAATGTAATAATTGTAATATAATCATCGTGATATGAGGTCCTTGCCAGGCCATGCCATAACTTTAGGCCAAGGTGCTGGATCAGCCAATCACCCTTAAATTTAATTTGTCAATTTAAACATTCAACATATCAGGAATTTTTGGAAGTACAAACTCTGGCATTTCTTCCTCCCCATCTCCAATAATAGGTCCCACTTCCTCCTCAAATCCTGGAAATTGAAATCCAATCATCTTGTCCGCACCCATGGTAATTTCACCTTCTGGCGAATCAAATGTGATTTCAAATTGAGGACTTCCTTCCTCTAAGGTAAAGCCAGTGGCACCTGTGTGCTCCATGAGCTTATGCATTGCATCACCTTTGGGTGCTTTGATGGATACCCCAATCAAATCTCCTACAATGGGTGCTGTCTCACAGGGATGGTCGGATGTGCCCCAGTCTACAAAAAAGGGACACATGCCCCGCATTTTGTGACCATAAAGATAGAGGGTCTCTCTGTGCTTGATTGTCAAATCTCGGTTGGCTCCAGTCATTGCAATAACATCGGGTACGTATCCCATCTTTTTAACCACAGGCTCCAGCGAATCCACATCAACCGTCCGAACTGCCCAATGAAAGGGAACCAAACCGGTGAGCCCAATAGATTGCAGGAGCATCCCAATGGGGCCAGGTTTTTCCGGGTCTGGTGCAATAATCTCCAAAAACGACGACCCAGAAAAAGAAACGCGTGCTGATGTCACACCTAGACCACGAATATTCCCAGCAATAATGGGTTCCACTCCCGTCCTTTCGTGAAATTCTGCAATGGCTTCTTGCAAATCCGAGGCAGCAAATACGACGTGATCGAACACGTTCTTGTCCAGGATCACTTGACGAATCTCGTCCTCCGAGCCGGAATCGGTACTGGAACTGCTTGTGGATGCATCATCATCCATGAAGTTTTCGGCAATAAAGCTATCCATAAGTGCTTTCATTGCATCGTCGTCCGAGTCCGAATCAACATTGGTCGCATGCTTCGTCGACTTGTTGTGCTTGGAGCTCTTGGATGACTTATGCTTTTTCTTCTTGTCGGACGAGGACAACTTCTTCTTTTCACCCGATGAGTCCTTCTTGTGGCGTCTTGCCTTGTCACTTTTCATGGAAGCTTGTAGGGTCGATTCGGATTCTGTCATTCCTACCTCCGTTTCCGACACATCGTCCAACGACAGAGCCGAAAAGGACGCCTCAGGTTGTTCCTTTTTTGTTTTTTTGTGAGTCTTGGAGGACTTGCTCGACTTCTTCGACTCTTTTCCAGTGGATTTTGATTTCTTGCTGGACTTCTTCTTTTCGTCCTTCTTATCCCGTGAGGTGCTCTTTTTGGAAGAGCTCGTCTTGTTTTTGTTTGTTTGTAATCGTCCTCCAGTGTCATGGCGTTGGTTAATTAAAGGATATCAATCCTTAACCAGTGGGCCATGGACACCTAGGAACCATGCTAAGTAAGAGTTATCTAGACTATCCTCCGTTTTGG
>Ga0210036_1003194_pt1 | contig 16386 bp, 15 predicted proteins | sample CryGeymeta201515_FD_185469 | JGI IMG/M metagenome (GOLD analysis project Ga0210036, IMG submission 185469) | Groundwater microbial communities from Crystal Geyser aquifers in Utah, USA - Crystal Geyser metaG 2015-15 (SPAdes) (version 2) | ecosystem: Environmental > Aquatic > Deep subsurface >...
CAATATTTGGACCTATGATGATGATCGTAACCTGAAATATTTGACCAGAGTTAACTCAAACCCTTATGATCTCTTGCCAATATTTGGACCTATGATAATAATCGTAACCTGAAATATTTCATAAGTAAATTAGGGTTTGAGTTAACATAAATATTTCAGACTACAACAATTATTGTTTTTCAATATATTATTTATTTGTTCTATAAGAGGTCCGAGGTCTGTGCTAGGAATTTAGTATTTTTTTCTACAGAGTACATGAGGTCCATGGACCTCGAGTTAAGTTTGATTATAGAAACTTTTAGTACTCCACTTTGAAAATAGTAAGCTAAATATTTATCTCGGTCGGAATTTGAGGTCCGAGGTCCCAACTTAAGATATGACTATACAAATTTTCAGTACCCTACTTCTAAAATAGTAAGCTAAATATTTATCAGTAGCACACAAATAAAACTTTCATAGGCCACCCACTGGCTAGAGTGGTTGGCGATAATAATAATAAAGGAATACTTAGTATCCAAGATCCAAAATCCAATACTTAAAGCACAAGAAATTATTACCTCTTGATTCGTTCAACATACTTGAATCAAGTAAGTTTCATTATTTGTTTTGTCAATCATGGCAACTTCTACTAATAGCAACAGCAGTAGCAACAGCAACAGCAACGAGTCGTACATTAATACGTCGACCATTATTGCTATTATTTCGACATCGTTGTTGATTTACCAACAGTGGTCGAATCGACCAGAATGGATGAGAAAAGATAATACTAGCAGTAGTGATGGTGGTGGTGGTGATAATAACAAATCTCGGAACATTGCCAATACTAAGGATGCCAATGATGAATTAGCAACACCATCAGCTGTTCTCGAAAAACTTTATCAAATGATGGATATCATTTACAGTATTCAAGTCCATGAAAAACAAAATGATAATAAAAATAAGAACGACAACGACAATAACGACGATGAAAATCGTTCCAACAGTGCTCAAAGTATGAGTCAAGTTGAAATCATGGCGAGCTTGTATTCCTTGGTTCACTTGCACCGCGAATTGGAGTCCAAGGATCCAGAATATCACGATAAACTGTACGATCAACATCGCGAACACGATGACGTGAAAATTGAGGACTTGAAATACTTAGCCGAGTATCTGGAGTACAGCTTTTGGGCTTACGAATGCAATTATTCTGTCATTGCCAGTCATTGTCGTCAGGCTGGTTTGGATTTGATTCGACACGATACGGCCACAGAACCAGGACGAGTCGGTCATTTCATAGCACTCAATCATGAATCAAAATTGGCCATTATTGGACTCAAGGGAACGTCGACGGTTTCGGACATTTTAACAGATCTGATCGCTATTCCCAAAGAACACGTGGGATGTTACTTTGATGACAAGACCTTTGCAGCACCACCCAAGGGTGTGGAGAAGAGTGACAAGGCAGTGGAATCAATGTATTGTCACGAAGGAATCTTTACGGCCGCTATTTGGGTCGCCGATACTGTCCAACCCATGATTGAAAATCTCTTGATACCACTAAAGTACAAAGTTGTTATTTGTGGTCATTCCTTAGGTACGTTTTTGGATGGGTTGGGATGGGATCCGATATGATGCGATCCGATACGATGCGATTGCATAGAGAAAAAGGTTCTACTACTCACCATTTTCATACTTTCCACGCACAAAACGAAAAACGAAAAAAAAAGGAGCGGGAACTGCTTGTTTACTGGGGCTTGAATTGCGTTCTCGCATTGCTCCATTTCGCAAAAATTATGATGACTTGAGAGTTGTCGCCTTTGCCAGCCCTCCCGTCTTGTCCTACAAGGCATCCAAAGCCTGTGCACCATTTGTCACAACTGTCGTCAACAACAGTGACGTCATTCCTCGATCATCCGTTTCCAATTTGACCGTCATGAGCAAACTGCTTTACAGAGTGAACGAGAAATTGAAAGCCGAGGGCATGTCCTTTGATTCTTGGTTTGCTCTCAAGAAATTCTACGATGAACATACCGTTGTTGACGACAAGATGCTCATGACGGAGGAAGAATTGGATTCCTTTTTCGAAGAGACGCATGCTGAACCGGAAAAGGAAATGGATTCCCTTTTCGTGCCTGGTCGCGTGGTCTGTCTCTTTGACAAGGGCGAGAACGACAACCACAAAATTGGTGGAATAGTGACGGATTGTGGGATGAAAATGTTGAGACAAGTGGAACTCTCCTTGACGCTGGTGGCAGATCACCTTGTTGACGGTTACCGTATGAGCCTGCACAAATTGATTGACCAGCTGGACAATTCTGTCTCTCCCTAGTGCCTAGGTGATGTAAACGTAAGAACGTGTAGCGCGATTTTAAATTAAAATGTTTTTCATAACCAAGTTATTAGAAGATTATAGTGCGACGTCAAATCAGCTGGTAAAAAGAAGCCGCATTTTTAAAAACAACTGAAGCGAACGCAGATTTTAAGTTTCTTCAAACATCGGATTGTGCTTTCAAAACTAAACTATTCTACACCTTGTTTTACCGAGTGCCACTGAAGCAAATTTAGATTTTTAAAGTTTGTTGATGTCTACGATTGTGCTTTCAAAACCAAACTATTTTCTGCCTTGTTATCCGCGTACCGAACCAGTTTTTTATTATTAAATTGAAACAGTGTTCTTTCGGCCAATGTTTTTCAAACTTCGTGCACGAAAAAATTGCATTTCGAGCTCATTTTCGCCTCGCAAAGTGCTCATAAATGAGATTTCTGCAATTTTGTATCACCCCTCGCAAGAAACAAACAAACAAAGTATTTTATGTGTCCTTTTAACTTTCAACAATGGCCTCGTTGACGACTCCCTCATTTTACCGTCGATACCTTCGAACGACTTTTCTCTTACCAACGATTTCTCACGCAACATTCGTCGACTCGTCATGCCCTCTCTTCAAATCAACCAACGGCTTTTTCCTTTGCAGACGTCCACCAAGACCGCCTCCGTTTACTCTCCCATCGATGTCTCTACGAGATTCCAAAACACATTTCGATTCCGTACAAACACGCTATCTCTCCACTTTCGGCGCGACGACGATGCTCAACGACATATCGACTCTCTCTCTCGCTCGTCTCCCGGTGTTCGCTGTCATCTCAAGGTCTCGAGTCAACGACCACACCATCGCTCCTCAAGACTCTCGAAGTATATTCAACTCTACCATCGCCATAACCCAAAGATTCCCAACACAAATGATTTATTGCCGCTGTTCATCCTCCAACGTTTCCTAATATCGTCCTTTTCTGTCGTCAACCGTCTCCAAGTCTCGCACACCACCCGTGCCGTACGTTCCCACTCTCCGCCTTGACTGCCTCTCGACGTTTTCATACACGCGTCAACTGTTTCCAGCGTTACGCTCAAAGTCCACCATCAGTTATTACTGCTCCTGCGCTTCACATGCACGTGTTACGAATCTCTTGCGCCGTATCACAAGTCTCCAAGGTCTCGCCCACTAGGACTAGGACATGTCAGTACCAACATTCTCGATCCTACGCTAAGGTCTCCTTTTGCCATCAAACCCGACGCCGAGTCAAGTCTCATTCACTGTTTCTTTGTGCCGCCGGCTTGGACACGGTACTTCTTGAAATCTTGTCGCCATCGGTCCTCATTTTGTCGGCGTGCTATGTGCCGCCTCCTCATTTGGTTTTAATGTAGTATAGTAGAACTTCTAGACCAGGCCCAGAGACCTATTCTCTGACTTTTTTTTTGAATGATAAAATAGCAACGTAGGTTGACACTACTTCGTGATTATGAAAAGTATTGATTCATTGTCGCTACTAGTATGGTTTAGTCGACTACTATCATCTCTACTAGACCCCTAGCTAGCTAGTAGTAGCTATGCTACCTTCGGTCTTCCTATCCTCGTAATCTAAGTCTAACCCTAGTGTAGTTTTCATCCTAGCTGTACCCCTAATCTCGTAACCCTAATCTCGTAACCCTAGTCATGCAACTCTCGTTATAACTCTAACCCTAGTCACACTGTTAGTAGAACGCTTATTCTGGCTAACCCTAATTGATTCTGTAACCCTACTCGTAGCTGTAACCCTAACCACAGCCCTAATTAAAATAATACCCTCGAGCGCTTGGAACCTGCAGTATTACGCCTACTTCAAATTTCAGCTTTTCCAACTAATACTATTATTTTTTACTCTCTGTTTCGTTTACAGCAGCAATTTCCTTTGTAACCTTTTATATACAGCCGTACGTGCAACCCTAACTTGCTGCGCTGCTTACTCTGACGATTACTTGGTCATCGCATCCCATCCATTCCACTGAAATCCTGCGGGTTACTAGTACCAAAACTAAGCATAAGGCATACTCAAATTCCTTGATAGCTCTTCGACGAGTACGCTTCCAATGGCTTGATGGAAGGTATGCGCGGACGTCACTTGCGGAATTGTCTCCAGTTTGCCGCGTCGACTCAACAATCTCGCTCGCTACTAAAGTAAACGAAATAGGAGTCAATATCAATAATTTTGAGGTGGCCGATGCTATGTGGATAGCTGCAGGTCCCAGTGGTCGTTCGACGCTGAATAGCGCAGCCTTGCCGATGCGTAATTGCCAAGACTGTCGACTGCTAGCTATTGTAGTATTAGTACTACAGTTGGTACTGGTACTAGTAATAGTAATACAACTAGCTACTACAATGGAGGTCTGCAAATTGAGAGCGGTTCAAATTTATTCCAGAAAATAATATGCTCCTCTAAATAATCATCTTGTTCACAATATTATGATGTTTTGTTGAAGGTAAAGGATACCTTTTGATTGCTTCGGTTCGGCCCTCCAGGTTGACTGACACCAGCTGCTTCTTTTTGCAAATAGCGCTTCTTTAGTTAAATTTATGCCTTTCAGAATTCTGTCTTTAAATATTAAAAGAGTTTTATAGCTTATTTAAATCGACAAGTGCACAAGAGCTTCGCTAGTACCAGGTATTACCAGGTACTCGAGATACGGTACAAAATTGAATAGAATAATGACAGCTACTTTTATCAAGAGTGTTCTACAAGGCAAGAATACCTAAATACTCCGATTATTATTCATGATCGTTCAGAATCTGATTCAAAAATATCACTGCCTACCTGTACTCTCCTAGTAGTAGTAGTGGCAGCTACTACCTGATAGTGGCTTCAATAAATAATATTTTACTGGTATGGGCGTACAAAACATAAGAAATTCTTTTGACAGTTTGACGAATTGACAGAAATTGATGCAGCTTTGAGACAGGCTTTAGCTACTAGCCAGATCTACACGAAAGAGTGTTGTAGAAGGAGGCTTCGCAAACTCCTTCAGACCATTTTTATCAGCACAACCGTCGGAATATCGACTGAAGCATTCCCCAGATTCTTAGCACTGCTTACATCCTCTCCCTGCCAACATCCCTGACAATGGCATCTGCGGCCATTACAGCGCTCGTTCACCTGGCAGACCACTTGGGCATGGCGGCGCGTCCCAGAGAATTAACTGATGACACCAAGGTTCCAACGAAAGACACTGTAATCTTTTCCTGCGATGAGAACGGCAGAAGTGACGATGAAGAATGTGACTTTTCCTCCTTTCCGTCGCTCTCACTCGAGGAATCACCTGGTAACTATCACAGAGGCATCTTCACCAACCGTGGAGATGTGGAATCCCATGTAGAATCACTCCTCTCTCGACCCATCCTCCTGGGGAAAAAGGGCGAGGCTATGGAAGACCCCGAGGAGAGCGACAGCTTGGATGAGTTCTTCGTCGAGAACTTCCAAGACGTATCTCAAACAATGATAACCAACTTTTGTGCTTCCTTTTCAAAGCTTCTCAACTCAAGGCTTCGGGCGTACGCTTCCTTCTTAGCGCGACATGCCCTCACCCTGGCATCGGAGCACGATGATGAGGGAGTGGTTGGTATTGAGCAGAAGCTTGAGACTATGCAAGCTATTGGCAGTCATATCGAAGTCTCGGCACTTTCTTGTGAGTATCAAGTTCTGACTACAAATCAACTGCGCGAGACCAGGAACGCTACGGAAGATGATACCCAAGACAGCCAAAATTTCCAGGAGTCATTACCAGTCAAGATGACTATTGCCATCCTCATTTCCATTCCGCATGCCAGGCATGATGACGGCACCGAGTCGATGACTGCCTCCTTCGAGTCTTCTGGGACTATTTGCGGTAAGTGAGATAGAAGTGACTGGCTATTGATGCCCCAGCATCAGCTTGATTAACGTTCAGAATGAAGCCTCACACATCTCTCCATTTCCTGTGGCACATTTGCTGTCTTGTCACCGAAGGTATCTTTTGCTCGAAAGGAACGCCGCATCTTCGTGTTGCCGAGCTCAATTTGAATATGCACCAACTCTTGACAGGCATGGCGGCGGAAGCTGCCAAGACTATTTCGCGCATCGTTGAAATGACCCAACACTGCCTTCACGGTGCCCTTGCCGGCGGCACCTTGCGTGACGAGTCCTGTGCCTGCATCAGTCGCAACTCGGCAACAAATGAAAACAAGCAAGTCCCCCAGGAAGCGCAAAGAGGTGTCCTGGAAGGAAGACAGCACCGCCACCGATGACGCAACTGACGTTGTTTCTCTGTCGCCGGAACGATGCGCGAACATTGTCGACTTTGTAATTGGTGAGCTGACTGACGAAATGTTCAACCCACCCACCAACAAGAAGGCCAAGGCCTTTTAGATTCGCTCCTACATGGCTCGGTGTAGAGTTCTACAAGACCTACCGGTGACTGAAGATCGATGTACCGTCCATGCCGAGAGATACACTGTGCAGTGCCAAAACTCAGGAATTTCTAAGATCAAGATTGACGCTACCATTCCCATGAAATACCCGATCCAAATCATTCGAAACACGCCGCACTACATGCGCCGATTTTGCTCCATAAATTCACCCACCCGCGGAGAAACACCTTTCATATTACTATTCAAATTCAAAACAACAGTATCCATGTATATCATTCGTCGCAATGGATTGCCGAGCTTCACAATTTAACGCTACTACTTTTAGCCCTGACACGCAGGGCACCTTGGCAATCCCAGTACAGTAACAAATTAATAACTAGAAATGTAAACTTTTAAATGCAGGCAATCGAGCTACTATATTCTGAGCTATAGCATTGTTGCCCGGCGGCTCGTTTTCTAGCTATCAGTAGAAGACGAGTAGAGACGCTGCTAATTACCATATCAAGATGGTGATGATGACACATACCCGGGACGATGGGGAAAAAACCTGGCGCTGCTTCCGCGTTGTATCTTTCGAATAGGACTAGCTAGGGACAAGACAGTTCTAAAAAGTTGCGGAAGCAAAAGCAATGGCAACAATCAACAATCAACAACTTTAATGGACTGATTCAAATTTGTTAGCTGTGAAATGAAAATGCCCGGGAGGGGGGGCACATGAACGGAACAGTACATTATTTTAATGATGAAGTTGTTTGCTGTGAACATTGAATCATGCTTCATCTGAAAAATCCAACGCTGAAGACCCAAATTTTGCGAGAAATAAATGCAACAAGACCGTCCACTGTTCTATGCTATGTATCTGCAAACCAGAAAGCGCTTGCTGCTGCTAGAGCTACTACTAGTAGTAGAGGTACTACTAGAGCTCTAGACTGGTAGTAGAGGTACTACTAGAGCTAGTGGAGTAAATGGAGTAGGCTAACTTATCCAGTCTTGTGAGCCTGGGAGAAAGCCGAGGACAAATTTGACATATCAGCTTCAAACGAATAAACAATCTTTTTGGCCTAATAAAACAATTGCTAATAATAGCCGTCAACCTACCAAGAACAACAAAAATTCGACTTGAAAAAGGACTTGACAAACCATGACGATGACCAGTTGTGTCCGCCTGTTTCTGGGCGCAGCCATTGTTTGCTTGTCAGCTCAAGGAGTAGGCGCCCATGAAGTGAACGCTCGCGCTAAACAATGTCCCAACAACGCAAATATCAGAGGATACACCTCCATAGCGGAATTGAATCAAGATCAATTTGACGAGGCCATGAAAATTGGAGACGGAACCTCCAAATCCTCGCCTCCCTACAGTTTTGTCCTGTGCCCCAATACGCAATTCGATATGTCAAAGGCCCCACTCAGAGTGCTGCTGAACGGTGCTGTGTTTTCCTGTGGTAGTGAGCTCGAGCCATCCAGTAGCAATGGGTGTTTTTTTAATGGCGGCATGTCGCAAGTGACAGTTGCAGACTCTACAATTTCGAACTATGAGCTGGTCTCGGCTACCATGGTGGGAATCACATTTGAACAATTCAATGGTACTGCCATCGATGTGACTGCGACGGAGTCTTTTACCCTAACGTTGATGGATGTTGTCTGGAAGAACTTCTTCAGTGACTTTATCATCCGACAACAAAGAAAATTTGAAGGTGCTTATTCAGCTCGTGTTGAAGTAATTGACGGTGTTATCATCGTAAGTGTGATTTTGATTGTAACGGAAATGGCAGAGACATGATTATTTCCTCTAGCTCACGCCTTTACAATGATGTTGCTTGACCTTAGAATGGAATTGGAGGATCACTCTTTTCAAACGATGGAGGTGTTCTGATTTTGGAAAGGCTCGTTGCCAGTAAGGTAACAGCTCCAGGGCTTGTGTCCACTTCGAATGGCGGGGTTTCTATGATTTTTTCCTCTATGATTTCGGATAGTACCATCGATGTAAGTAGAAAATTGACGCAAAGATGACCCACTCATTATCATACCCTATCTGACAAACCTCTATTCCAATACATGACAGACGATCGCCTCAGCAACTGTTGGTAGTTCCGTAAGCGTAACGGATACTGAGGTGTCTCGCATGGTGTTTACAAAGTCAATCTTTCATGCTGAGAATGCTGGAAGCAGACTTTTCTTGAATCAGACTGTTGTTCGTGGAATCGACCATAATATGCACTGGCATGGCGTACTTGTCAACGATTATGCTAAAGCTTTCTTGTACGAAACTGCCTTCGACAACAACAAGAATTTCGTGAATCTTGTTGAAGCGCGGGCTTCCAGTTCAATCGAGATCAGCAATTCATTGTTTGAAGATAACGTGGGAAGAGTGAGTACTTTCGTAGCTGACGAAATCAAGCAGTTTGTGAATGTTGCAATTCGATCTCATCGATTCATTTTCCTTTATTTTCTTCTATAGAACCCGACTATTGTGAGTAATGCAATCCATGCAAGTGAAGGCTCTTCCATCATCCTCAGGAGAACCAAGTTCATTGATAATACCAACCAAACCGTAAGTGAACCTGAAGCTTTAGCTCTACGCCTTCCGCTCTCAAGGTTTGGCTTACTGACAGCTCAAAATTGTCTTATTATTCTAGGCCCTTGTTTTTGCGGCTACGGGATCGTCGGTGGAAATGGAGCGATCATGTATTATGGGCGGAAACACGGATGAAGTAGTCTTCGTCAGCAGTGACTCCGACTTCGTCCATCTAGAGAATAATGTTGCCGCTGATGTTGTTTCTAATAGCTGTCCTTTCGGAGGCGGTAGACTCTCGAAGGAGGAAGTTGGCACTCAGTGTCACCGAGAAGAGGATTCTTTCTGTGAGAAGAGATGCGATATCCTTGGGGATCATGTCGCCTGCATGGCGGATGAAAACATGTTTACAGCTAGACAGGTTGTAAACGGTACCGATACTAATACCACGAGTCCTTCCAACGTAACGCTTCCACCAACGAATATTACTACGCCCCCCGTTCCAGAAGTGAACTCAACGGTGCCTCCCACTGACAACACTACCAACGCACCAGGGGGGACTGCTCCACCAAGAACTACCGCTCCTACCCGGGATGACGAGATCAGCGTAGTCGTTGCCTTTGGGGTCAGAAATGATATGAGGATTGCGAATGGCGACGAAATATTAGCAAGTGGACTTGGCGAGGCTTTCCCAATCTTTGCCGAAGAGGTCGTTAGTAACCTCACCATAAACGCAAGCCAAGAACTGATAGCAGGTTCTGCCGAAGTGTACGAAATTGTTCGAACATCCTGCGAATTTGTGAATATGGATACCAATATGACATCCAACTTTACGACTTGCCATCAGGCTCTAGGTCGATACAACCTGACTCTAGCTGATGGCGACGATCCGTCTGCGGTACTCGCAGCGTTTACACAAGAGACCCGCAACAAAATTGACGATGGAACGCTTCAGGGTACACTTTTGAGGGTTGAGCCAACTTCGCCACTGCTAGCTGGTCCCTCGTTGGACCTGATTGTAACCGTGGCTCCAACGTCACCGGGTGCAACTATTCCCCCCACCTCCATTTCCCCTACAATTACCATTTCCCCAATAAGTCCTGTTACCCCGACATGCGCGCCTGTTCCATATACTTCTCGAAGCAAGGGAAGCAAAGGAAATAAGGGTAGCAAAGGCAAAGGATTCAGCGCAAGTAAAAGTCGAAAAACGATGAGAATGCATAGGCAAGGTGGATCTGGGGCCAAGGACTCAGAAAGCCAGCACATACCAGCCGAAGGTCATAACTTTGTAAATGAAGTGAAAGACCACGACGATGGAAAATATTACTCACCAAATGAACACGAAGAGGAAGCAGAGATGTATCAAGAGGAGCATGACGACGAAATGACCCCTGGCGAGTGCGTCGATCCTGAAGAGGTTGGCTCAGCCGGCAAAAAGGCTAAAAGCAAGGGCAGCAAGAGTAAGAAATCGTCTTTGCGTCGGTTGAGGGATCATGTGTCGCCCCAACGATCTAGAGTACACGGCGGTTTTGCCGCACAAAGCATCAATGATCTTCATAAAAAATTGGAAGCTGAACTGAAGGCCGACAAAAGTCAAAGCTACACAGCGTAACAGATACAGTTCGAAGGTGCTTATCAGCGTCAAAGTTGAAGCGGACAAGTAGCCACGATGCCCCAAAGCGTAGCTCGTAATTGGAATACCAATTGGGCTTGCACGTCATCCCATTACTTTGAAAATATTGTAATACTAGATTTCATAATAAATAATATTGTGTAGTCCGTTGACATGAAAAGGCTAAGTTTCGGTTTGTTCTTGACTGTTTCACCTACCGCTAGACAGATTCGTTCCTGTTGAAATACATCGCAGAATGGACAGCCCTTTCAGCAGCGCCAGACGTGGATCCATAACAGTCTTGGTATCATTAAAAAAAGCGAAGGCATGCAACTTTCCATTTCCCTCCATTACTCTCTGTCATCTTTACTCGACGTCATGCATCCTATAACCCAAACCATAAAAAGGCTAGGCAAAAACCTGACTCCGCTTACTACAGATTCCAACTTTGTCCGTGTAGTCAGTGCAACTGCATTCCTCTTCTATAAGATATGTGACGCGCAGCCATCAAGAGGAAGGAGGTTGCGAAAACGTGTCATTCCGTCAATTTGTGAAAATGAGAAAATGTCCGCCGTTCAAACGGTGGTATGCTTCGGGTGAGGTTGATGAGGAATTCAAGTGTTTTTGGCTGTTTCTATGAATTTGTACCGGTTCTACTTCAACATCAACAGGGATGATGTCAGGCACGTCGATTTGATGAAACATCTTCAGGTTGATCACGACGCGACGCTTTGGGAAACGAACGTGAGTGCGGGTACTGCAACAGAGATATGCACATGAGTCGCCGGAATATAGTTCAGTTGTAGAATAAGCTTGCCAGCCAGAAAGCTAGATAGCTGGAGACGTGTGCTACGGAATAGCATGCGTAGGATCTACCATTCGCCAGCATTTCACGGATACACACCTGTCACGACGCAGACGACTGGTCTTGAAGTTCTTCATTTTCTTCTGCTGCCATAAATTGTTCCGATATTGCTTGGACTTCTTCAGGAGTCAGCTCTGTATTGTGCGTTTCTGCTGCTGTTTCTGCTTTCTGTTCTTCATCGTCAACAAATTGATGATTGAAGTGCGTTTCTTGCAATTCGGCTTCCACTCCTGCCTGCAAAAATTCCTGGATCACATCGATATGTCCATTTTTCAAGGCAAAGAAAATGGGCGAATAGTTTCGGTAGCCTTCTCCATCGGGCATCTTCCAACGATCAAAATCGTACCCCTGTTCAATTAATGCTCGAACCTTTTCAATGTCTCCCTCGCGACTCGCCCGTATCATGATTTCGTCGACATCATTTTTGTCAATATCAGCGTAGACATCTAGTTTTGTCTTAAGTATTTTAACAATATCCGAGTACCCATTTTCCTTGGCCATGTCCGCGGCATCCTGATCTACCGTGGCACCATGTGCGAGGAGTAGTTCCACAAGAGACTCATATCCGTTCATGCTAGCCCACGTGAGGGGTGAATAGTCGTTTGAGTCCTTAATGTTTACGTGCTCCTCCATTTTTTCCTTATTGTGCAACAATAGCAATTGAACAATTTTATACTGGTTGTAATCAATGGCAATAAAAATAGCCGGCGTGTCCAACTCGACGTGTTCCTTGTCAAACCAGTGAAGATTCCTCTTCCAGTTATAGGTGCCTGAATTCAGTATGCTCTGGACGGTCTCCTCATCACCTTCCTTGCACGCCACAATCATCTTATTATCCACGTCTTCATCATTGTCGTTCGATATTATTGGAGTCGTCATGGCGGCGAACAGAGTTGCGGTTTGTGGTCTCGATCGTTAGTAGTTTGTAGTGATGAAAAGTGAAAATAATGTGACTTGGAATTTGGCAGTGTGAAGTGACGAAAAAACTGTGTGGCTTTCAGCACTTTTTCCAAGAAAGGTCGCACATGAGTTGTTATTGTTCAAGTCACCCGGAGACATGTTTCTTTCCTTCGTACGTACGTACTCCGATCACAACAATAAAATGAAGCATTTTCATTGGATTTCATGTTCCACGTCATATCCCGTTCTTCTTTAGTCACTAATAAGAATTCAATTATTTTTTCATGAGAATTAACTTGTTTGTTCTTATCTCCTCCCAACGAATTCGGTACGCCCCCGCCTTCACACACACCCTCTCTCACAGACACAAGAGGCTCGACAACCAAGTAATTCGTACACGCTATTTCAGCAGAGTGTAAGAGCAAATGCAATCAATCTTGGGCTTCCAGTATTTATTTTTTGATTATCCAGCATAACGTTCAGGAAGTTACCCAAGGTAAGTAGTTGATTGCGAGAAGTCTTGGAACTTGGAACTCTTTGATTATTGACACTGACACGCACCGTTTCTCCTGCACTGTGATTGTTTACACGTCGCAATCTTTTCATAGCAGTCCCGGATCCTACACTCCAATACTCATTTATTTTATTCTTACAGCACCATTTCGTGAACCAATAAACAGATGTGTCCTCCTGAATCTGTACTGCGCCAACAAAATGGCCGTTCATCGACATCGACGGCAACCTTGACACAAACAACCGCAACAACACAGCACGAACAACTTGTTGAACTCCATCGAAATACCAGTGAGGATACTTTGATGGAAAATGCGTACGGTGAAGCGGAGCGCGTGACGATGATCGAGGAAGTCTTGGCGTCGGCTCCTCCCCCGTGGCATTCGATAGCCTTGATTGGAAGTGTTTTAGCCATCTTTGTTCAAATGCTCCCCTCCTGGGATGAAATAGATCAGGTGGCAACCCTTGATACCTTTTCCAAGTCAGAAGCCTGGATTGGTGGTCCTTTGCAGTTGGGTATTTACAGATTCATCATTGCCCTAACAATATGGTCTACCAGTCTCTATCTTCTCTGTGGACCGGGCTGGTCGTTATTAACCAGTTGGAAACCAGGAAGCAAGCTGAGATCCGGTGCCACTATTCGGCTTCAGGGTATCAAGACTATGTTTCCCTTTACCAGCTGGAGCTGGAACATGTTAGGATTGAGTTACAGTTTGAATGCTCTCATTGCCTTGAGTGTAGCAACCGGGCAAGATGTTTGGATAGCACAGCTACAAAACAATTGGCTCTTGAGATTGGCCTTGATAGTTTGGGAAGTTGCCGCGCCTTGTGTCATTCTTGTCTCGACCGTTATTCGCTTTGCCATTTGGGAAATGTTACTCAAAGCAGGAGGCGATACTTCCAACCTCAAATCCTTTCGCAATGTTATGATGCACAATGCCAATGCCTTTTTTGTCGTGTTGGAAGTTTCTCTTTTGGGTGGTTTGCCCGTCCGATTCAACGAAGCTTCGTTGGCACCTCTGTTTGGAGTGTGTTACGTCATTTTTACTTGGAACATGGCCAATCGTTGGACGGAACGCAAGCACGGACCACAGTTTATCTATTTCTTTTTTGACACCACCATGGGCAAGGTCACGACCATTGCACTCGTGTGCCTTTTGTGTGCCCTACTGATTTTTTATGCACTGTTTGCGACGGCCCGCATCGTATTGGATTCTTTGTCCGGCGTCTTCAAACAAGCGAACGATGGCGATGATTATTCTGTCACAGAGCTTGCATGTCATGCTAGCTTTGCGCTGTTGCTGACAAGCGCCGTATGCCGCTTCCGAGATCACTGGTAAAGAAAATCGAACAAGCCAAGTTGCTTTTCTTGGTTTGAAGGGTAATGTCTGTCTTCGTTCTAGATAGTCAGTTATAGCAATGTAACTCCTGATAGGATGATTACGATTTTGATTTCTACTGCTGCAGAAACTAATAATTAGCCATATTCCTTACATTTAATGACTTGTTGGAACGGAAGGTGTAGATCTGAGCTGAGTGGTAGAGCTGAGCGATGGAGCAAGTATGCTGATGGATAGTTACTCAGCATCAGTACTACTACTAGAATAGCTAGTAGTAGCTAGCACTCGGAGTATCTGGTAGCAAGTACTACTCACACTATCTTGCAATAATAACCACTAGTCTACTAGACTAGTGGTAAATCTACTAATAATATGTAGAGTACCACCTAGTGTCCAAAACACGCACACCCATGATACGTAGTATTCGTACACAACGCATCGTACAAGTATCTTAATGCTGGGACTCCCTTCATAGAATCGGTCACGTAATTGATGTCATCCAAAATCTTTCATTCGTGATATTTTTGTTGTTGTTTCTCGCAAACGCTTCCAACTTTCATCCACACAATAATACATAATACACGATACGCCAAAGAAATGAAAGATGGCGACTGCTGAAGATAAAATTCAACAAGTCAATTCGGATAACTATAACCCAAAAGCCAAATCCATAACTTCCAACATTCCAATATCTGCTCGGCCTCCTTGGCACGCCGTGGTCTTTGTTCTTTCTGTATTGGCTGTTTCCATTCACTCTTGTCGGTCCAATATTTCCAGCATAGACGAAATTGCAGTCTTGAAGACCTGGACGCATCGAGTGTTTCCTTCTCTGATAAGTCTCAAAGCATTGGGATGGATTCGCATCTGCATTGCAACGATTATCTGGTTCGTCATGGGCCAGACAATGGTGTCGGACGGATGGATACAGAATACAGACGACCATTTACAGACCGGGTTCCAAATTAAAGCGAGGTGTCACAATACACATGAAAGGCGTTCGCACACTCTTTCCTTTCACTTCATGGTGCTGGATGCTATTGGGGACTTCTTTTGTGCTTCATGGAGGATTGGCTCTGGCAGTGGACTTCAAGGGCGAGGCGTTTGTACTAGAACAGCTCTCTGCCCCCCCCTGGATTTTGCGCACCATACTATTGATCTGGGAGACAGCAGCTCCCTGTGCTTTTCTGGTATCGGCTGTCATTCGATACTTCATTTGGCCAATGGTATTGTATAAGGGTACTGGTGATACGTCGGGTTTGAAACACCCTCGAATGATCATGCCTCACAACTTTAACAGCCTCTTTGTTCTGACGGAAATGGCTCTACTTGGAGGACTTCCTGTGAGACTATCGGAAATGTATCTAGGTCCCATATACGGGGTTATCTATGTGTTGATAGCCTGGAATTTAACTCATTTTTGGACCGAAAAGGAGTCGGGTCCTCACTTCATTTACTTCTTCTTGGATACTACACGGGGCCTGGCCACAACGGGGGCTTTGGTGGCTTTAACAACCGTATTGACTCTTTTTTACGTCGTTCTATCAAGTGCCAAAGGGGGATTAGACTACTTGCCAATCTATTTTGAAGCCAAAGACAGCATAGGTCTGCTGTTCTGTCATGTGGTGTTTGTCCTGGGCATTGCCAGTCTCGTGATGAGATTTCGTGATTGATTGACCACTGTAGCATAGAATCAGGATTAGAGAATTTTGGTTGTAATATGCAACTTGTAATTGGAGGACTACGTTTAAATAGAGACTTTTGGGTCGAAATTGGTAATAAAAAAATGAAAAAAATTGAATGTCTAATTAGAAATCTCATACTATGTGCGTCCAATTTATTATGCCTTCAAGGATGGAGTGCAATACACCACTTTTACCACGGGTTAAAAGCCGTACAGCGAACAACTGTGCGTCCCTAAGCGGTCGGCATACAGCCGTCCACGTCAGCTAGCG
>Ga0210036_1003200_pt1 | contig 16356 bp, 5 predicted proteins | sample CryGeymeta201515_FD_185469 | JGI IMG/M metagenome (GOLD analysis project Ga0210036, IMG submission 185469) | Groundwater microbial communities from Crystal Geyser aquifers in Utah, USA - Crystal Geyser metaG 2015-15 (SPAdes) (version 2) | ecosystem: Environmental > Aquatic > Deep subsurface >...
GGTCTTACTCTATTAGGTCGTGTGCCTATGCTTGCTCTGTATGCACACACACACCACTAGTTTGCTCCTACTATTATTATAATATTTATCTATGAATAACTAATAGTCTCCACACTAGCTTTTTACGATAAATCTAAATGGAGCTTTGCCTCGGTGGAAGACTCCAGCTTGAAAAGCACATAGAATTCTCTCTGAAATAAATAAATGATAAACAACCGGCCGAAGTACTAATAGTAGGAAGTTGAGTTTTTACAAAATTACTTTCTAATGGTAAACCACCACAAAATAGCGCACACGTACACGATCTACAGGGTTCTCGCCCAAACTGGATAAACTATCAGAAAGTGGTCAAATGAAGCTCTCAAGTTTTCTTTGTGTTTATTGGTACAGCAAGGATGCAAAAGATACAGATATATGTATGCAGAAGAATGCATGCCTTTTATGTGTTATTGCCGCCAGCGACAGCGCGCATTCGTGCTTCCATTTCCGTTTCCTCGTAATCTTCGAGTAAATCACTCGATTTCTTCGACTGTCTCCTTCCCATTTGCGTTCCGGCAAGTCCTGTTGGCGGCAGAGGATCGGGTTCTAAACTGTTTTGATCTGTGCTGCCATCATGGTCGTTGCCGAAAAAGGTGCTAATTCCTGCAAGGATCTTAGAAGGCGACGACGCTAGCTTTAACAGCGTAGTGCTGACAGAACTTTCTAGTTGGCCGGGCGGAGGGATGCTGTTAGCAAGATCGTCCCTACTGGCGCGTCGACTCGAGTTGTTGTTATTTCCCTCAATACCAGCAGCGCCCATTTGATTGGAACGGAGTTGCGCAGACAGTGCCACATTGTCATCCATTCCGCCGCCTCGAATCATATTATTATTATTCATCATTTGCTGTTGTTGGGAGCTTTTCCTGGTATTGCTTGATTGACCGGGCCCTTTGCCAACAGGCCAAAAGGAGGTTAACCAATCTGACACTTGTGTGGTGAGACGAGTTAAAGCAGGTGCAATAGGACCTTCTTGTGATTCCTGTTGTTGTCGTTGCTGTTGTTGCATTTGTATTTGCTGTTGGAACTGCGCTTGGTTGGTCGGGAAAGAGTTTTGATTCATAGGCATATCATTTACTCCTCTCATATTGTGGCTCATATGCATTGCATTCATTCCTACTCCCATGTTGTTGCTGTTCATAGCTCCACCCATATTGTTATTCAAAGCGTTCACATTGCTCATTCCCATGTTATTCATATGATTCATGCACATCATATTACCCATATTATTGGGGTTCATATTGTCCATGCCCATAGGATTCATATTGTTTTGCATTGTTGCCATATTGTTCATGCCTTGCATGTTAGACATATTGGCGTTGCCCATTTGGTTAACATTCATGCTATTGCTCATCATACCAGGTCCCATCATAGTTGGAACTCCAGATCCACTCATGGAAGCCATAGGAACTGGGCCGGTGGGCATCATGGCATTATTGGCATTGACAAAGGACTGACGCCGGCCTCCGTTTCCTCCACCACCACCAAAGCGGGAAAGAATTCGAAACATGGACGATTGACTCGACAACAAACCAGACGGAGGAGCATTCATTTGATCCTGTGGCTGCCCCATGCCCATGCCCATGCCCATATTCATACCACCTCCCATGTTGTTCATGAAAGACCCGCGTTGTTGATCCAGCTGTTGCTGTTGCATGAAATTCTGCTGCTGCAGACTTTGCTGATGCTGCATCTGTTGCTGATGCATTTTCTGTTGCTGTTGTTTCTGTTTCGCTTGTCCTCCTAATCTGGATGTGGAAGCAGCAGGTGGGGGTTTCATAGGCATTCCGGCATGCGCCATAGTGACTTGTGCCAAGTGCTTCAGATTAGGTTTGCTAATTTTGCCGCCTGTGGATGATTGTAGTGATGCCGGGAGCTGAGTAACAACGGGAGCCAAATCATCATCCTTATCACGTTCTCGCAATCCTTGCGACGTCTTATCTACGGCACGCTTGTAGGGTACAATATACCACATTCCTGTCCTTCGTGAACGCTCCAGAAAGCGACCTCCTTGTTCTTCCACGGCTTGCACTATAGCTTTGCTGACGAGCAGTTTGGTATGTTTGGGACAGGCCCGGTACAAGGGGCGGTTACTGCGGATCAAGCGACGGTACCATTCATTTCTGTAATGTTGCCATAAACATTGCGGATGCGGTGAGAGCTTGAGTTGGAAGTTGGAAATGACGGGGGGGGAAGAAGAAAAGGCAAGGACGTGAACACTGGACACTCGGTCATGACATACCCATGATGGTGATTGCTCATACCACCCCTTCCACATAACACATCCTTATAATAACAAATGAAGAAGATGAGAAGAATAGCGAGGAATCCAGAAAAGTTAGTAAACTCCTCTACTAAGATTGTAAACACGACACTACACATCAAAGAATGACTGGTCTCTTTCAGAGTGTCTGCTGTCTGCTGTGCCACTTCTGAAGTCCACACTTCAACTTACTCTGTCGGTTGGTTCGAGGACGGTCTCATCGTATATTTCGGCCATGATTATGATCTTCGTTTGCTTTTGGATGCTTGGGTTCAAGTTCTTTGATGCTCTTAACCTGAGTAAAACGTACTAGTAACTGTGAATGGTTTGGCTGGTGTTATTAATTGCACGAGTATTCCAGAGTAAAAGGAAGAAGCGGTGGGGATTGTTGCTGTTAGTATATTCGGCTGAGTACTACCAGGTAGACGACTACCAGTACTGCTGTATTTTAGTAGTACCAGTAGTAATAACATAAAGCCTTCTTGATGAGAAAGTGGTCATTCAACTGGGAACCACGTAAGCGTTCAAAAAATGTTCTAGACGTCGTCCGTTTGAAGCTACCTGGTATTATTACTGGCTGTACTACTCTACTACAGGAGCACCAGCAGCCGTACTACGAGTAGACTGGTGTACATACCTGGTAACAACAACACCAACACCAGCAAGGAAGCTACGGTACTCTGAAGGGCAGTAACTACTAATTACTGTACTTCTACCAGAGAGCGAGCTAGAGTAGTATCGTCATGATGTTAGTAAATGGTACGCGCTCTACTACTAGTACTAGCTAGTACTGTAGTAGACAAGAGTAGTAGTACTATTAGAGGACTAGTAGTAGTAGTAGTAGTACTGCTACAACTCCCCTAGTAGTAGGACTAGACCCTAGTAGTACCAGGTAGTACTCTACTAGTAGCTAGTAGGAGGAGAGGTACGACTCTACTACTACTACAATATCATGTACTTTTAGCTAGTAATAGCAGTACTTAGCCTTCCCACCGCCCAGCAATCTGCCACTACTAGACTACTAGTAGCTACTCGAGTGCCACGAGTAGTTGCTAGTCTACTACTACTAGTACCAGTAGTAGTATTCGAACTCCCTGCTACTAGCTAGTAGCTACTAGTAGAGAGTACTCTAGTAGCAGTACTAGCTACTATTACAGCTACTAGTAGAGTACTATTCATAGTAGAGACAACTAGCTAATAATAATATCTTCTCTATCATGCAGTGCACATTAATGGCTTGTAAACTTTATTTCTCATGGGAGGAGAGAATAGCAGCAGCTCTGGTAACAAACCAGAGGACACTAGCGTGGGATTTGTTGTAAGCATTTCGATTGAAGGACGCTGCGGATGGTTCCGTCTCTGGTTTCCACCGACTCCAGGCATAGGAAAAGACCATGCGGCACGTGTCCAAAAAGGCAATCTCGTATTGTTCTTGCAGCACGCTACGTGGGAAAATCGATTCCTCTACTTCCTTGGAAGATATTGCAACACCGTGCTCGACGAGTGCCCCTGTCAAGTATTTGTAATAATGGTCCAGTAGTTCTTTTTCCTTGAAACCGTCGTATGATAAGCAATGAGGTTGCAATGCAGCACAGATATGATGCGCTACATCCGTTGCTGCCAATCCGAATCCACACCACTGAAAGTCAATCAATCCAACTTCAATACCATCCTTGTCATCTGAATCTTTCTTGCTTTTGCGGAAGAAAATGTTGGATTGCTTTGGGTCTCCATGAATCAGTGTTCGGTATTTCAACAAATCCGCAGTTTCAGGTCTAGCCAAGTCGGCAAAGGGATGAGCTCGGGTGCCGACGTGTTCTGCCAAAGCTTCAACTCGGAAGCCGATTTTTTGCAAATTGACGCCCTTCAACTCAGCAATGTTGTCCAAATCTTCCTGGAACGACGGAAACCGTTGTTCCCAACCGGCAGCAACCTTTCTCAGCTGCTCGTAGCCTTGCAAGGCTGGTTGCATGTATCCACCATTGTGCCACACTGTTGATTCGAGCTCGACACCCAGTCTACCACTTTCCTTTTTCCAAAAGTTGGATCCCGTCCAAAAGTAGGCATGCATAGTGGCGAATGTCTTGAGTGCAGCTTTGGCGGATTCCTCCTCCAACAACCATTCCTGGTACCATCCATCTTCTTTTTTGAAATCTTCCAACGTCATGGCAAATTTGCTTTCTAACATGGCCTGAGGATCCGAGCCAGGCAGTGCTGGCCGCTGACTCGTTCCGTAGCAGCGACAAACTTCTACGCCTGCTTCCTGGATCAATCCTTCTTGACAGGCGCGACTGTCCAAAAAACCCGTCTCTACTTGGTACGAATTGACATCGCGAACAACTTTATGGGGTGCGGTGACCAACTTGGCTCTGGCATGAACCAAGTCGCTCATAATGATGCGTTTGTAAAAGACACTGGAAGGAGGCGGAGGCAGGTTGGTGTCACTACTCGCTGTAGATTCCCACTCGAGAATAATTCGTGCACCGTTCGACATGAGACCACGAACAGCTTGTGATTCTGGCACGCCGTAGCCCTTCAATCTCCATTGTTTGTTTCCTTTGTCTTGATGTGACAGAATGTGATCTTCTAGCCAATCTCTCGTCAAAGGATGACCGTCCAAATCTCGAGCAATATCAATCGCTTGAGGTCCATATGCTGCTTTTGGTATGATACCCATGACGGGTTTCATGGTCTTTTGAACGGATTCTATATCGGCTCGCATGCCAGCACAAAGGGCATCGTGCTGCTCTTCCATGCCTTTGGAAGAAGCGACGACGCCCCACAAATTCCCGTAATCGTATCGGTCGTCAGCCACGTGGACCAATGGTGATCCAAAAAAATCAGTAACTTTACCACCCATGGCACGGAGTGTGGGTTCAGGGGCAGCTGTATCCCAGTAACACGTCTTGAAATGGAGGATCGCCATGCTGGGGCTTTGATTGGCAACTGCTACAAACTTCGACGTGGTTCCTCCCAATATGGTATGAATAGGTGCAGCTCTGTTGCTGTCTGCGCTGGCTAGCTTGAGCGCCAATTTAGTGGCATTTTGCAAGACAGGATCGTTGCTATCTCCGGTAAAAATCGTGATGGGAGCCATTCGATCGAGTTCATCTAGTTGCTCCTTTGGTTTGACAGCAGGTTGATCGGCAGGATAAATACCATAATGGCGTAACTTTGCTGCAACATCGTCGTCCATGTCAATGGCGAAAAGTACCTTAGCGTTTGGACTCGCAAGTCCATCTGGAAATGGCAAACCAACGGCTCCAAGAATGGCCTTGCCTTTGCGAGCTACACCAATGAGGCATCCAACATTTTCAACCCGTCCTTCGACAAATTCACGAGTACCATCCAATGGATCAATAAAGAGAGTTAATTCGTCAATAGGTACCGAGACATTTTTCGAGACGAGACCTTCTAACAAATCCGTTCGCAAGGGTTGTTGATAATCACTTTTCAGATTATTGCCTGGCGTCTCGTCGGAACCGTCTTCTTCGCCCACGATGGTGAGAGAGTCTCCCCATAAGGCGCGAATGCCATTCACAATCACAGCTTGGGCGTCGATATCGGCTTGGGTTACTACAGATTTTGCTTCGCCTGCTTCCTTGAGTGTCCCATTGACCGTGGCATTTTCTTGCTTGTATCTGCGAATGACGTTACAGCCATTTAAACTAGCGTCGATGCAGGACGATAATAGCCCTTCTAAAGAGATCAACTGCTTCAATTCGGATTCCTCCGACAATTTCGCCCTTTTAAGAGCAGGAGACGACATAATTTTTTTGTGACGGAGATTGAGTTGGCTAAAGGTACCAAGAAATAATGGATGGGCGAATTGAGAAAAGGCCAGGCAAGAAGAAACGACACAGCATATAGGAAAGAAAATGATAGGTATAGCAGATAGATTCATCTCGTTTTCCTGAGACTTCTCTGGAGGTTCGAGGCAAATCTCCCTTTTTCTATTATTTTTCGGCATCAAAGAGGAGGCCCATTTATTACAGTTCTCTCATCCGCTGTAACAAATAGGAAGAGTATCTTCTACTAAGGTATTTTTTCAACTGATATTCTTATAGAGCATGTGTGCACTCATAAAAATAGAGTGAAATAATCATCGTAGTATTATTGCAGTATTATTTAGCGCCGAATTTGCAGCATGATATAGTTTTCGATTTGGCATGGGCCCCAGGGTACTGCCAAGCATTTCTGACAACTCTTAATTACATATTATACTATTCACGACTACTGTACCTACTACAGTATACCGCACGTTGCACCTATGGCGCGCTCAATCGCAAGAATTCATTCACCTCTAATGTATTAGGTCGCTATACCCTGGGACAAGTACTGGAAATAGTCGTACTGTTTGGTCCCGTAAGATGACGTTGCTTGTTGAATAATATCCAGAGCAAAGGCAATCGTCTTTTCCGTGTCCAAATCTGGTCGGAAACGGGCCTCCATTTCGTCCAAAACAGTTTCCGCGTTGCGTCCTTCAAAACATGGAAAGGTACTTTCTTTGCTGGTAATTTCCACGAGCGTCAAGAAGGTTTCAAAGTGCGACTGCAAAGCCAAAAAACCGCAGCAAAACAAAATGACAAACTCGGAGAAGACGGGCGAGTCAATCCCGTCCATAACCTCCACCATCTCTTCTGTCAGCTTGAAGGGTGTAGACATCTCCAAACTGAAGGAACCTCCCGGGGCAATACCAAAAACAAAACCAAAATCAATGTGGATTACATTGCCCGCCGTGTCGAGCAGGATGTTACCGTTGTGGCGATCCTTGAACAGGAAGAAATAGGACATGAGAGAATATGCCGCTAAGCTGCGTACAAAATTGCGTTGTGCCATCTTGAACGCATTGGTAGGATCGGGCATAAATTCAGTCATGCGCAACAAATGCTCTCGCAGGCCACCTTTGCCGTATCCCGGTCTCTTCTTGAGACCGTCAAGAGACATGGCATTTTTTGCCATTTCAATAATACCGGTGGAACGGCCTGTAGGAATAATGCGGTAGGGCAAGACCCTCAACTCGAGGCCGGCGACGTGAAACGCTTCCTGGCATAGCTCAATTAACTGCATTACAAACTTTTCTTGCCGCAGATCGTCGTTCGATTTCACAATCATACCGATAAGATCCCAGCCTGCTCGTTTCCCATGGACACTCGATAGTGCAATTCTCGCCCTCTTTTCGGCCCAACGTTCGCCAAAAGCGAAGCGCCCCCAAAAGGCGGAATCTTCTTGCAATTTGTCGACGCTCTCTGCCGACGTGGACGTTTGCCTCCCATGTTCCAGATCCTTTTTGACAAGTTCCAGAAGCTCTCCCCCGTTAACTGTCCCAGCCTTCCACAGCATCAAAGCTTGTTGGACAGCAGGAGTTAACTCACCACATCCGACCAACCGAGGGTCAATGTCACCAGCATCCAAAGGAGTTGCATCCACTGGAGGTGCATCCTTCCCGTCAGGTTTGAAGTCCTGTGATCCACTGCTGTCGGTTCGCACCTTTTGCGTCGCGGCGTGTTGCAGTACCTTTGCTGCTGCCACAGGAGTCATGCCTCCTTTAGCAACACGATTCTGTATCAGTAGTAAACGGATAGCTTCCAAAACCTCGTCATCCTCCGTTGGAGCGTTACCAGCTCTCCCGTCGCCACTTCCATCGTCGCTCATATTTTCGAGTCCAAGGCTTGCCGCTCTGTCTCTCTTCTGAACTTCGACAAATGATGCGTCCGGTTGATTGACACCAGGAAGTTCTGTGCCAGCCACGTCTTCCATCAAGAGTTCCACAGCACGCCGATGTTCTAATTCCTGTAGGCTTGTTTGCACAGCAGCTTGCGTCCCGGCAGCAATTGTATTACTTCCTTGAATACCTCGTAGAAATATGTGATTTAGAACATCTCGTCGCAAATCACCAGTCGGTGCAAAACCATGATTCTGATCTCCCATCACATCTGCGGCGTTCAAAGCTGACATCTTCTTCGACGTCAGATGAGCGATATCCCTTTCTTCACTGGAAAGCATGCTCTCATTGGATGTGATCCTTGGCATACTCGATGATCTCGCGGGACTCTTCATTACGGCTTCACTAGTACCTTCGTCCTCTTCTGTATATTCATCTTGTTCTTGCTGCGTTTCCAAGTTCGGCAGCCCCAGCTGCTTCACCATTGTTTGCGTTACTATCTCACCTACAGCTTCCTTCGTGGGTGTTGGTGCCTCGTCAATTTTTACATCGCTTGGTGCGTCAAATTTCTTCAATGCATCTGTGGGAAAAGATTACAATCAAAAAGGGCATTAGTGACGGAAACCAGCAAAAACAAATTGAAAAGTAAACCAAACAAAACACGAAAGAATGTCACTTACGAGGTGATGAATGGTTGGCCATTGCAGATTTGTCCATTGAACCCTCAAAAGGAAGTGGCGAAGATCTTCCCTGGGAGCATTGAACGTGTTTAGGGGAGTACATGCCATCTTCGTCGTTGCTGTGACTACCTTCTAGATCAATCCGAGCAGCGGAAAGGTCCTCTTCATTTTCTTTCGCATCCTCGAATGTTTCGTTATCACCCTCGTCATCATTATTGTTGCTAGCAATGGGCACCGTCGGCAGTTCTTGCGGTGAAAACCCGGAAATAATGTCGCACTCTTCACTCTTAGCGTTCTTAGACCCGCCTGCAGCATTAAATAAAGCACCCTTTTTAAGCACTCCAGATGTGGCAGTTTCTTTCTGTTTCGATATTTGCTGCTCCTCGTCATCTTCAACGGTATCATCGAAAACCTCTGCAAGCAACAAAACGGGCGTCCTTTCTTTGCTACGGAAGACGTGGCCTTCTCTGACAGGCAGACCAACCACCCGAATGTGATGTTCCATAATCCGATTCAAGGGATCGCCACCCAATGTTCCCGAACCATTCAATAACTCCAGTTCTGATTCCAAAGCAGCCTCTCGTCCCTTTATGTCAATGTGAAACATTTTTTCGGCAATATCGCACAGTCGACGAGAGAAATCCAAATGACTTGAGAAATAATCGGCGTTACGAGCAATGCGCATAGCCTCCTGGACTGCAACTTCGGGGTCCTTTTCAAATTTGGAATGCGACAACGTCTCCATGCGCACCGATCTTGTTAGAAATTGTGGGACTTCCTTGCGCAATTCTTGCACATTTTCCATATGCAGTTTGATGATGGCATCTTGATGTTCGCTGGGGGCAAACATTTTCCCCAAGGAAACAATACCACCGCCCCATCCTCCAGGCTTGCCGAACAAAAGCGATTCTAATTCACAAACAAATCTCAAAACAGAATATCTTCTGCTTCGGCACTTCGGACTGCAATCCTTGGTGTTGACAAAGGATTCTTCTAGATCAGCAGTGTGACTCCAAATCAAGTCCAATGCCAAGTGAATGGAATGCTTTGTTGCCACGGTTAACAAAAAATCCTCCAACAATTCGACACGTTGCAATTCAGCAATATTATTGCACGGTAGCATGCGTAAATGAATGTGACATAGTTGTGGCCAAAAGGCTGCCACCGACGCTAATTCGCCCCCGTCGCATAGATCCAACAAGAATTCCAGTAAACAAATGAACAAGTCCAAATTTGAATGTTGTTGTTGTTGTTTCATGTATTCATTACGGGGCAATGCCAAGTCGTGCAGTAGCTTCATGGCGGTGCCCATGTCCCCGGCCACTCTAAAGGCTTGCTTTTTCATTTCGGCGTGTTGATTGGCCATGCCAACCAAACCACTACCAGTATCGTGGTTGGCTGGATATCCCATGACATTTTCAATTTGTTCGAGCAAATCTGGAACTCCCATGACTCCTTGTTGAATTTGTCCGCAACAAGTTTCCAGAGTCAAGGAAATGCGCTGGAGGGACAAGAATTCGGCCGATGACGAAACCAATTTGAAAACAGCCTTGGTAGACTCCAAGGTGGGCGGTAAGTGAATCCATGCCTGCGTTTGAAAGGGGTCGTCCACGACACTCCAAGAACCACTTGATGATGATTCTTGCTTGCTGCCATTGGACGACGAGGACGATCCTTCTTGTGTCGCTTCTCCTGTACTCGTGTTTGTTGTCGGCGCGTTGTTAGTAGCAGCACTGTACAGTGCACCGGCGTCTTCTCGAGCTGCCGCAGCTGCTTCTTGAACCTCTCGCTCTAAATTTGGGTTAGCGTCGCTCATGGCCTTCCAACACAATTGTTTCGCCACCATCAAGGCCCTGCGTTCGTGTTGGGCCGAGGCCAGTAATTCTTTTAAAAAGTAGACATGATTCAGAAGACCTTGGGCTACCAGACAGTTCTGGCATAAATCGCAGCGGCTCTCCTTTCCGTAATGAGGAACCGGAACGCACTTCACCCGGATAGCCACGTTGGTGGCAGAATCTTCAATGGCACCACAACTGAAGCAGTGTTTCTTGATGCGGGGTCGCAACCTTCCAGTCTTGGCGGGTGCCGGTGGTTGGAGCGGCTGTTGTTTTGGAGTGCCCTCTTCCACAAGACTGCGGTCGAGACCAGCATGAAGCGCCCCCAGCCAGAGATCTCGACATGACGAAGTCGGCGCGGCACAATACAAATGAGTGCCCTGTTCCGTTACCAACCGAAAGGATGTAGACGCATCAGCATTGCTGCTCGAGCCGTGGGCCTGGCCACTAGGATTCCAAGCAGATGCTCCCACAATATGCACCATGCTCACAGCATGGTCTCCGCGCTGATAATTGGTTTTGCTTTCGTAATTGTTGAGATTGGCCCCGACGAGGACACAATAATACAAGGATTTGCTTTTGGAATCATTCTTGCTGTCTGGAATAAGAGGCTTCTGCTGAATCCACAACGATCCTCGGCATACACCGCGATCACGACTGGCTTGTTCAGCAGACATATATGTAGGGCTTTCGTATTTATTGTGCTGGTAAAGGAGTCAAGCGTTTTCGGTTCAACTGTCCTTTGCCGCTCGTGTTATGGCAATCAATCCTGTAATTGATTAAATTGTGCTAGATATGGATTTACAAAAAGAGTGCGAGCGAGTCAGAGCCGGTAAAGGTAAATATTATCTACATCCATCAAAAGACACCAAGGAGCCATTGTACATCTACAACGATAACCAATAACCATAACTACTAAACAAGGTACCTACCTTCTTTTAGATTCTTTATTTTCCAACGACTGCTTCCGTCTCTGAGCAAATATCTTCTCACTCTTCCTTGCGTGCTTTTCAGTAATTTGATTATAATGATGATTATTAATAGAGCACAAATGGTACGAGGTACGGTAAGCTTGGAGGAAAGATTCTGCTGCTGATGAAGTCCTTTATTATCTTCTTTGGTTTTACTGCCTTGATTTGGCGGCGTCGCGACGACGTGACGGACGTCGAAAAAAGTTATTAAAAAAATAATGACTGAACAATTCAACGCATTTGCTCATTGACTTTCGAACCCATGTGCGATCTTATTTGATGTCAAGGCTGAGATTTCATGAAACAGTGACAGTAAGGCTCAAGTACTAAGAATAATAATACACCACTGCCAGAAAGTGACTACTAGGGTACCCTCCATGAGAGGTAGTAGAATCTCAAGGGATACTAGGTCTACCTGAATACTGAGCTTCTGTAGAAATAGGATGATAGACCACAAATGTAGTCCCTGGCATCTCCAGCTAGCACGAGCAAAGATGCAAATGGAAAAAAGTGGTTTGAAAAAGATCGATCGTAGTATGAAAATGAGTAGACTAATAGTTTTTACATAGTGCTGGTTGTTTCCGTACTTCCGGTATGAGGTTCTGGCAACAGAATCTAACCAGTCTCCTTAAGTTCTGCATCCAGGACATCCTGGGACTGCACCGGGCTTGGGACTCTTGGCACGCTCCTCGGCCTCAGCACGTTCGTCCATCATAATCTGAAAAGATACATCTCCACGCTGGGGATCCTTGTAAAAGGACTCACCAGGGTATTTTCCGGAGGCATCGGGGGAGTTACCCTCGAAAGTCTCAAAGGGATTGAAGTTCATGACCGAACGGGGAGAATTGGGGTCCCAACTGTTGTAAACATCCTTCTTCGCGTTGTTATCCCAAAGTTGATCGTCGTATTTTCCGTATTCCCCGAAAACGCGGGTGGAAATACGGGAGTTGATTGGCTGAGGTGCAAAAGCACTGGCAGAGGCCACAAGGGCAAGGATCGCGATGGACTTGTACTGAAAACCAAGATGGAAACTAAAAAGTTAGAAAAAGAAGTCACTGTTTTGGGTTTTGGACACAGAAAACATAATTCATAATTCTATGGAAGTGAAGAATTGAACCGTAGCGGCTACGACGACTGTAAACTCGCGACTGACATCGTATGCTTCGAGCACCCTTTTTTATTTTCCCGCACTTTTCCCAATACGAGCAATTTTAAATAAACATACCATTCTAAATTATTTATTCTTCGGCAACGAAAATTTGTGAGCTGTGAGAGTGTCAAAATTATTCCAATGAAGACCTTTTGACAGATATCTGGTGCGTACTTACAAAGAAATGCTTTTCCGAATACCATGTACTGTACCTGGTACTGTAATAAACAGGTGGCTCACAGGAAGATCCGTCCTGTCGAAAGATCTAGTTGTAGCTACTTAAGAGTGGCTACCCGACGAAGACACCGTTTTTATTGATTGGCAGAGTCTTCTGAAGACCAAAACGTACTTGTTTTTGATTTTCAGGAAACGAACACGTATGCAGAATAGGGTTAAGTGAATACCAAGTCGCGACCAAAGTTATCGCATGACTCGGACCAATTCTGGAGGTCATGTAGATTTGCTACCAATTGTGTATGTCCATCGGCCGTCATTATTTGACGCGTGTTGCTCCACTTGCGTTTAATTGGTAGCAATACGTTTGTTTCGAGACACATACCTGGCATTATGTTAGAGCATGTTTTATTGGTACTACGTGGTCCTTTCAAACTATGCCGTCACTACTCGCGCAAACAGACTGCAAAAAACTCGTCTGTCTGGTAGCGGGAGTAGGTTCTTGGCTGGGGTGGTTTCGCTAGTGGTCTGTTCCTCCTTCCTGGTCGTTATTGCAATAGTAGTATCCCTTCGGCAGTGACGGCAGCAAGTTTCCGTTCTTGCGACAAACCCAGCAGAGAAAGACTGGTTCTTCAGTCACTCTAGCTTTCGGTTAGGTTCTACTATCCCTTTTTGGCTCGCCCTTTCGCGTGTTCTTATTTTCGAACGTCTTCTGTGAGTTCATGGCTTAACCTGTGACGGAAGAATCAGCTCCATTTTTTCAATTTTGCGGTAGACTCGATCCCTGTGCTTTTTGAACGCCTCTACATCTTCTTCATCCGGCTCCCTCTTGGGTCCTACAAAGTCCTGCGGGGTCGTGTTGCGGAGTAGCTGAAAGTAGTCCATTGCGACTCTTGAAGGCTGGCCTTGTCGCGATGCCATGGCCTGAATCCATCCTCCGACGCTCTCTCTGCTCAGCAAGGCTCTACGCACAAATGACATTTGCGCAATGCGCTTTCTTGTCGGTCCATCGCCAGCATCCAAAAAGAGGATTGCTTTGACCAGATAAGGAACGCGTTCTAAGATGGTGTCAACATAACGACGTCGTGACTCCATTTGCTCCTGCAAAGACTTGGAAGCAAAGGCTTCCTTGAGAATGCCCCGGCCCACCATATCATCTAAAACGATGGACATTAGACGCAGGCACCATTCTACTTGAGGGGTCATTGCCCTGTTCGGAAAAATATTGTTGTATGCACTGTTCGTTTCTTTGCTGGCTTCTCCCAGTGCGCCCGTACTGTTCAGTAGCGCCTTCTTGGACTTATTAGGGGCAGCAGAACCGTCATTTCCGTCGTAGCACTGTTCAACCCACTGGTAAATAAGCGCCACAAAGGGTAGCATGCCTTCGCTGTCTGGATATTTGACACTTTCTGGGTATGCTCTTATTAATATTCTAGCCAGATTGGTTGCCCGTGTGCGCCCCTGTTGATCCTGTACCAGTTGGCTATTTTCACCCAGTGTGTGCAGAGGTAGCCGTCCCTTGTCATCTGCACAATAGGCCGCAAAAGGAAAGACCTCCAGCAATTCTCGCAAATCTCTTGCCTTTAAAGTGTGTGCCAAAGGAGCGGCACATTTCTGATGCAGATAGGCCCCAACCGGGTCAAAGCTTCCGTGACTGCCTGCCCTAACATCAGGATAGTTGGGAAAGAGATCTCTAATTTTCTTCTTGCGTTCTGCAGTCATGATGGAAACTCGCCGGCTACCTTGCGTCTTTGACACGCGCTTCTTCTTGGTCGTAGCTTGTTGGCTCTGGCGGTGAGAATACTTCCCTGGTGGTCCTCGTTCTCTCGTAGCCGATGGAAACGGCGGCGGCGGCGAAGTAGCAGGTGTTTGAGGAGACATAGGTGGGTGATCACCATCGGAATATTCCTTGTACACATTGGTGAATTGTGTTAGAGGGTCGTCAGACTGCTGAGAAGCACTTGTATGCGAATGCGACTGCGAAGGTTCGTGTGGTTCCTCCTCAGAGCTCTCTGTCCGAGATGATTTTGACGCTTCGTCAATGATATCGCCTTGATTGGGTTTGGATTTGACAGCTGATAGCTCTCCGAAGACTTCTGCAAACTGTGAAAGTGGATCCGTAGACGATGTTGGGTCACTTTCATTCTTCACAACCTGACTTTGGATATCAGACTGTTCGCTCTCTGAAGATGCGGAGGACGATACCAACGAGGGCTCTCGAGAAGACCCCGACGAGTCAATACTCACTCCCTGTTTGGTTCCCTTATTCGATGATGCACTATCCAACGCTACAAAAGCTGTCGCAAATGCTGTTAGGGGATCATTCTCTGAATCGTTAGAGCTGACACCTCCCTTCCTACTGCTTCCATTGCTTTGGCTCGATGCTTGTTGTGAATCTTCATCGATCCTTTCCATTATTTCTCGACTCGAACTGAGTTGGTGTAAATCCGTAACCGGCTCTGTAAAGGCTGTTGCCAATTGTGTGAGCGTATCTTCCTTTCTGCTTCGCTTTTCGTTCCCCCCCCGAGTAGATACCGAACTTGCAACTGAGACTACTTCGACACCACTGCTATGACCGCTGGAACTATCTACGTCCACCCCAATAGTGGCTGACACCGATCGTTGAGTTGTATTTTTTGGTGCAGAAGGCACATCCAATAGCATGACCTCGGCAAGTTGGTCTAGAGTCCTATTTGGTTTGGGTTTGGACAAGGCAGGTTTTTCATTATTTGATGTGGAATAAAATGTTGCTTTTGATGATGTTCTGGTTTTTTGCTCAGCAGTTATCGTGCTCTTGGATGCTTGTTGTTGTTGCATCTCTTGCACCTCCTTCGCCTGTGTATCCTGCCGTGAGCGACGTTTACTGAATGACGTTGTGGAGGATGTTTGTATGTCACTATTCTCGTCATCATCATCATCATCATTATCATCTGCGGCAACCAACGTATATTGTTTGAGGGCTTGTTGGGAAATGATGAGGCGCCCAGTAAAGCCAGTTAGACCAAGCTCCAGAATTTTTGGCCCAGAAGCAAAGTGAGTGGATTCCTTATCCGGCACCAAGCTCATTTCCAGACCCTCTTCGAAGACATACTGATAAACCATGGCGACGGCAACGATACAGGTAGGGTCACTTGCAAATCTCACGCACGATTTCAAAAATACGATTGAGTGGTCCTTTCTTGTCCTGTTTTTCTTTTGTTCCGTTTGCTCCAACTCAAGGGGTGTTGGCAGGTATTAATACTCGAGCTACTACGATTGTTTTCCGCCTCGACTGCTATTTGGCTTTGGTTTTTGGTACATTACGTGGGTTGGGGTGGGCCTGGCCTTTTTGGGGCATCCAAACAAAATTGGCACTCAAAAATTTCTGTCAAAAAGCATCAACGAATATTAAGCTGCCCGGGTTTATCGGTAATCTAAGACCATCCTTACTAAGAATAAGATTAATAATTTACAAAAAATCCTCGAGCGAACGCTACCGCGTTCTCTCGACTATGCCAGCTCTCTAGGGCTACGTTCGGCTAGGTAGGGTGGTTTGGAGAAACTCGGCAATTTACTAGGGCCGACCTTTTCTCCGTTCCGAGG
>Ga0210036_1003207_pt1 | contig 16330 bp, 16 predicted proteins | sample CryGeymeta201515_FD_185469 | JGI IMG/M metagenome (GOLD analysis project Ga0210036, IMG submission 185469) | Groundwater microbial communities from Crystal Geyser aquifers in Utah, USA - Crystal Geyser metaG 2015-15 (SPAdes) (version 2) | ecosystem: Environmental > Aquatic > Deep subsurface >...
GTTAATGATTTTATTAAGGAAATCGATCAACCCATAATGCAGGTTATGATAGAGGCAAAGATAGCATCTGTCAGCAGCGATTACAGTGAAGCATTAGGGATAAGATGGGGAGGAACTATCGGAACCGCGAATCCTCGGGTTGGCTTCGGCGACATTGCCATTGCCGGCGGGACCTTTTCTGTGAATACTCCTATAGCAACTGGCGGATCCGCTGCTGCAATTACCGGCGGCGTCTTAGGATTAAGCTTAGGAAGCGCAAGCACTGTGCAGGTGAACCTGTCACTTTCTGCCCTGGAATCAGTCAATAAGGCAAAGACAATATCAAACCCAAAGATACTGACACTGGATACTTTGCCAGCCACTATTACTTCGGGGCGGACCATCTACGGAAGGGTTCCAGATGAACAGGGCGTTCCAAAGTTACAGAAGGTAGACGCGACCTTAAGCCTTACGGTCACACCCCTGATTAAGCGTGCGCCTGATGGTTATTATGTCCTGCTAGATGTAAAGGTTAAAGATGACAGCCTTGTCAGTGCAGATCCGCTTGTGATTAACACAAAGAGCATAAACACAAATGCACTTGTAAAAGACGGCGACACATTGGTATTAGGAGGGATATATACCACAGAAATAGCAGAAAGTGAAGCAGGAATTCCACTTTTAAGCAAGATACCGATTTTTGGATGGCTATTTAAGACAAAGACCCAGACAGGGCCTAGTGTTAAAGAGATGCTTATATTCATAACTCCAAGAGTTGTAACCAAGCCGTAGGGATTTATTCTGCGATGGCTATCAGATACCTTACCTCAGGAGAATCGCACGGCAAAGCCCTTATAGGAATCCTTGAGGGCGTTCCCTCAGGGCTTTCTGTTTCTTCCGTCGGCATAGACATAGACTTAAGAAGAAGACAGGGAGGCCACGGCCGCGGCGGAAGAATGAAGATAGAGGCTGACCGCGCCCAAATACTGTCAGGCGTCCGCTTCGGGAAAACAATCGGCTCTCCAATAGCTCTCCTCATAGAAAATAAAGACTGGGAGAACTGGCAGGAAATAATGAGTGTACCCCCCCCTAATCCCCCCCTTACTAAGGGGGGGATTAGGGGGGGTGATGTTACCAGTCCGCGCCCCGGGCACGCTGACCTTGCGGGCGCAGTTAAATATGACACGCATGATATGAGGAACATCCTTGAGCGCTCCAGCGCCAGGGAAACAGCAATGAGGACAGCTCTTGGAGCGATAGCAAAAAGGTTTCTATCTGAATTCGGCATTAAGATAGGCAGCTATGTCATACAGATTGGTAATCAGGTATCAGGTGTCAGGTATCGGGTGTCAGGTGATAGGAAGGAAGGGGACTGTCCCAGATTTACGGACGCAGTCGTAGAATCGGGACTGTCCCCAAAAAAGCTGCTATCTCTCTTTAAAAAAGCCGAGAAATCTCCTGTGAGATGTCCTGATAAAAACGCATCTCTAAAAATGGTGCAGTTAATAGATACTGCCGCAAAAAACGGAAATTCCCTTGGCGGAATCTTTGAGGTCTTTGCATCAGGCGTTCCTGTCGGGCTCGGCAGCCATATACAGTGGGACCAACGGCTTGACGGAAGGCTTGCGCAGGCCTTGATGTCTATTCAGGCTATTAAGGGCGTTGAAATCGGCATGGGTTTTGAAATGAGCAGAAAATCAGGGTCTGAGGTGATGGATGAAATTTTTTTCAGAAAGGTGTCAGGTGTCAGGTGTCAGGTATTAGGTGATAGTAAAAACAAAGACCTGGAACCTGAAACCTGGAACCTGAAACCTGGTTTTTACAGAAAGACAAATAACGCAGGCGGTATTGAGGGCGGGATGACAAACGGGATGCCGATAATAATAAGGGCGGCAATGAAACCAATACCTACCTTAAGAAAACCGCTTCACTCTGTTGACGTCAATACAAAAAAAGCGTTAAAGGCTGCTTACGAACGTTCTGATATATGCGCTGTGCCTGCTGCGGGCGTTGTAGGCGAGGCGATGACAGCGCTTGTTATAGCTGACGCCTTCTTGGAGAAGTTCGGCGGCGACAGTATGACAGAGGTTAAAAGAAATTATCAAGGTTATTTGGAGAATCTAAGAAGGTTCTAGTTATCAGGTGTCAGGTGTCAGGTGTTAGACTGAAACCTAGAACCTGAAACCTGAAACCTAAAACAGGTGTCAGGGGGAAATAGATGAAAGGCTACCAAGAGTTAAAGGTCTGGAAGAAAGCTTACGATTTATGTTTGGAGATATATAAGATAACTAATACTTTCCCTGCGTCAGAGAAATATGGATTAACAAATTCTCTAATCAAAAAACTGGCACCTGAAACCTGATGCCTGGCACCTGAATTATGAAAAATATTGTGCTGACCGGTTTTATGGGAACAGGGAAATCCGAGGCGAGCAAAGAACTTTCAAAAGTTCTCGGCTGGAAGGCAATAGACGTTGACACAGAGATAGAAAAATCTCAGAGGATGAAAATCACCGGGATATTTAAACAGCTCGGAGAGCCGGGGTTCAGGGACCTTGAAACAGAGATGATAAAAAACCTTTCTAAAAACAAAAATGTTATTATCTCAACCGGCGGCGGCGCTGTCTTAAGGCGGGAGAATATGGACGCCTTGAGAGAAAACGGAGTAATAATCTGCCTTACCGCCGCACCTGAGACCATACTGAAACGGACCAGCAGCAATAACGACAGACCTCTGCTTCAGGTAGAAGACCCTTTAAAAAAAATTCAGGAACTCCTTGAATTCAGAATGCCTTATTATGGAAAAGCGGATATAATGATAGATACGGAAAATAAAACACCTCTTGAGATTGCAGAAGAAATAATTGAAAAAATCAAAAAAAGGGGCTAGGTGCCAGGTATCAGGGATTAGACTGAAACCTAACACCTAAAACCTGAAACCTGATAAAGAAATGGATAAAATTAGAGTCAAACTTGGAGAAAGAAGCTACGACATCTGTATCGGAAGCAATATCATTGGGAAGATTGGGGCCAAGCTGAAATCTTTAAACTCAATCCCTAAAACCGCAATCATAAGCAACCCGACCGTATATGGGCTTTACGGCAAAAAAGTTCTGAATTCCATAAAGTCGTCTGGATTTGACGCCGTCCCGGTAATAATTCCTGACGGAGAAAGATACAAGGACGTAAGCATAGTTCAGAAGATTTACGGGGAGCTTCTCAGGCACAGGCTTGACAGAAAGTCCGCTCTCATTGCGCTCGGCGGCGGCGTAATCGGAGACATAACGGGTTTCGTTGCATCAACATACATGAGGGGAATTGCTTATATGCAGATTCCAACAACACTGCTTGCTCAGGTTGACAGTTCAGTGGGCGGAAAAACAGGAGTTAATCACAAGCTCGGCAAAAACATGATAGGCTCATTCTACCAGCCAAAACTTGTATGGATAGATATTGATACATTGAAAACCCTTCCTCAAAAAGAAGTGCTTGCTGGGCTTGCCGAAGTAATCAAGTACGGCGTGATATGGGACGCAAGGCTGTTTGCGTTTTTAGAGAATAACAGAGACAAAATTCTTAGGCTTGACAAGAAGTCATTAACTCACATAATCAAATGCTCCTGCGAAATTAAGGCAGCGGTCGTCTCTAAAGATGAGAGGGAAGCCGGGTTGAGGGCAATATTGAATTATGGACATACGATAGGCCATGCAATAGAGACAGCCACCGGATATAAAAAATATCTTCACGGAGAGGCCCTTGCCATCGGAATGCACACTGAGGCAAGACTCGCAGAAAGACTTGGCATTGTCAGTGAAAAATCAGTCCGGAAGATAAAATCCCTTATAGATTCTTACGGCCTGCCTTCAGAGACGCCGTCAAAGATAAATCTCAAATCAATGATGTCTTCAATGCAGCTTGATAAAAAAGCAGTTGCAGGAGAGTTGAAATTTATACTGCCCGAGCGCATTGGAAAGGTGAGGATTCAGAAAGGGATTAAGGAAGGCCTAATAAGAGAGGCCTTAAAGACGGCATGAGAACTTTTTGTTTATTTTTTCTCACCCTTTCCCTAAAAACTTCCTTACATCCCCGACGCGCATTGTAATCCTCATGGTATCAAGGTATTCAAGGATTGGAACGGCGAATTTGCGGGAGGTGTTAAGGATGTCTCTGAACTCTGCAACTGTCATCTCCTTCTTTTTGCTGAAGAAGTCTTTCAGCGCATCAATTATCTTTTCGTAAACAGGCTTTGTGACATACATGGTCTCGTTAATCCTTACAAGGCTTCCCTGTTTCGCCATGAGTTTAAGAATATCATCAAGCTGTCTGGGCTGCATCTTGAGAGCAGTTAAGAGTTCATCTTTTAACTGAGGCTGAAAGCCAGACTGCTCAAGCATATTCAGAATCTTTGTCTCAATGCCTTTATCAATTTCTGAGAGTAAGACTTTAAAGGATGAAAGGCGCATGAGGTCTTTATCCATTACAACATTGTTCATTGGCGCTGTAAGCGCATTAAATATTTTCTGGTCAATCTTAAGCTGCGCCCTCACCTCTTCTTTTGGCATCCCGGTTTTCAAGGGATTTTGTTTATGAAAGGTCTTCAGGATTTTATCAATGCCTGCCCTGCTTGCATTTACCGCATCGCTGTGAATAAGAATGCTTTCATGCTGCACTATCGCGCCTTTCTGTTCCAGCGCTTTTACCGCATCCTGTATTGCAGGCACATCCGCATTTATCCAGCCTTCCAGAGCGGTAATAGCCAGCCCATTCACCCCTGCTTTTTTAATTTTTACTGCCAGCTTCTCCTCAAGTGTTCCGAGTTCCAAAATCTTCAGGTCTTCTATCCCCTCGGCTCTCTTCCTCCTGCCCGGATGCGCATCAAGAATTTCTCCTCCGCCTATTGTCTCAACAGGCGAGAACCTTCTTATAATATATCTGTCTCCAGACACTACAATAACAGGCGCTTGAAGCCTCAATTGGCAGTAGCAGCCCTCGGCGTGTTTTATTTCTTCAAGGTTATACAAGATTACTCTTGCAATCGTCTCGGATGTTCCTGAATGAAAATGCACAAGGCTTCTATTTTTTAATACCGGCGAATCCTTGAGAAGTTCAATCTTTGCATCAATAACCCGAGTAGGGAAAAACCTCTGAGGGACAACCGCTGCATCCCCGCGTTGGAGGCTCTCTTTCTCAACACCCGCAAGATTTATTGCAACCCTCTGACCTGCATAAGCGGTCTTAATGGATTTTCCGTGGCTGTGAAGACCGCGCGCCTTGCTGGTTATATTTGCAGGAAGTATCTCAACCGTTTCATCAACAGAAAGGCTTCCTGAAATAGCAGTCCCGGTAACAACAGTGCCGAATCCCTTCAGCGTGAAAACCCTGTCAATGGGAAGCCTGAAAAGCCCTTTTGTCAGCTTTGGCTTTACTGTTAGGGCAACGTCTCTGATTTTTTTCTTCAGGAGTTCTATATTCTTCCCTGTCTTTGATGAAACCGGGATTATATCCGCTCCTTCAAGGAACGTCCCTTTCACAAAATCCTTCACTTCTTCTGAAACAAGTTTTATCCAGTCATCTTCAACAAGGTCTGCCTTTGTAATAACAATCAGCCCTGATTTGATTTTAAGGAGGTTGCATATTGAGAGATGCTCTCTGCTCTGAGGCATTATCCCTTCGTCTGCCGCAATAACCAGGATGACAATATCAATGCCGCCTGCGCCTGCAAGCATATTTCTTACAAGCCTCTCATGTCCGGGGACATCAACAATCCCCACTGTAAGCCCGTCAGGATAAATAAGGTCTGCAAAGCCGAGGTCAATTGTTATGCCGCGTTCTTTTTCCTCTTTCAGCCTGTCAGGGTCTATGCCTGTCAGCGCCTTAACCAATGCGCTCTTGCCGTGGTCAATGTGTCCTGCTGTGCCGAGTATTACATAATGCATAAATTCACTATATTGTAGTAAGCTTTATAGGTATAAGACAATGAAAAAAATTGCGATAACAATGGGTGATGCAGCCGGAATCGGGCCTGAGATAATTGTCAAAGCCCTTTACTGCGCTGAGATAAGAGATTTCTGCGCTCCGTTTGTAATCGGAAGCAGAGTTGTTATACAGGAGGCGATAGACCTGCTTAAGCTGCCTCTTAAATTAAGGCTGATAAAAACACCTGATGAATGCAAATCAGGCATAGGGATGATTGAGCTTATTGATGTAGAAATATCTGAAGCTTTTGAAAAAGGCAAGGCAACTGCAAAGAACGGCAAGGCGTGTGTAAGTTACATAAAGAAGGCTGTTGAGCTTGCTCTGAATAAAAAAGTTGACGGAATTGTCACTGCGCCGATTTCAAAAGAGGCATTGAAGATGGCAGGCATAAAATGGCACGGCCACACTGAAATGCTTGCCGAGCTTACAGACACAAAAGATTACGCCATGATGCTTGCCGGAGAGCCTTTAAAGGTGATTCTTGTCACGATACATACTCCGCTCAGAAGCGTTCCGGACATGATTACAAGAGAAAGAGTATTAAAAACCATAAGGCTTGCAAAGAAGGCATGCAGTATGATGGGGATAGAAAACCCGAGGATTGCAGTTGCAGGATTGAATCCACATGCAGGAGAAGCAGGGATATTCGGAGATGAAGAAAGCAGTGAGATTATCCCTGCAATTGAAGAGGCAAAAAAATTCGGAATTCATGCTGCAGGCCCTTATCCGCCTGATGCGGTATTCAACAAGGCGTATAATGGTGAGATTGATATGGTGGTATGCATGTACCACGACCAGGGACTGATACCGTTGAAGATGATTGCCTTTGACAGGGGCGTGAATGTGACCATCGGACTGCCTTTTATCAGGACATCGCCGGACCACGGAACTGCTTATGACATTGCATGGAAAGGGATTGCCAATCCCTCAAGCATGCTTGAGGCAATAAAACTGGCAGCAAGGCTTAAGATATAGAATTGGGCTATAAAGACAGCCCCTCTGTCTTTATAACAAGCCAGCTAACACGTTCTTTTTCAAGAAAGAGTTTTATGCGCGCGGGAGTCTTGAGGTCTCCGATTATATAGCCTGTCTGGTTTCCGATGGTTGCAATAACAAGGAGGTCAAATTCAGCAGTTGCCAGTTTTTCTTTTACCTCTATTTTCAGGTTTTCGTATTCTATCTTTATGCCGGAAAGAGCTTTGAACTGGCTTCCAAGTATCTGTTTTATAAGTATGTAAGTAAGCCCCTTTTCATCCTGATAATTGAATGAAACTTTTGCCATTACCTTATCAATCTCTTTTTTCTCTATTGCCTCTGCGCCCTCTTTTATAAGCTTTTTAATCCTCGCCTCATCAGACGGCCAGAGAAAATAGATAAGCGCCGGAGAAATGATTAAAAGGAAGAGCAATATAACTGATTTCTTACTCATTGGTTATATTATATTTCACATCAACCTTGATGTCCTTTCTCAGCGAATGATAAACAGAGCAGTATTTCTCCTGAGAAAGGGCTATAACCCTGTCCATCTTCTTTGGCGTAATGTTCTTCCCTGAGATATTTATAACCAGCTCCATCGTCTTATAGTATTGCGGAGGCGTGAGATTTCTCTCGCCCGAATAATCAATCTTAAAGCTTGTTATTTCGGCTCTCATCTTCCGCAGAAATGACACTACATCTATTGCCAGGCATCCTGCAACACTCATTAATAAGGTTTCAGTGGGCGAGCATCCCCACTGAAATTGTGCGTCATAATCTACCTCTTCACCCCGCTGTGTTCTGCCGTGAAAGATTAATTCCTTTTCCCATGTTAAAGCGCCCTTATTTACAGGCGGTATCTTCTCCTTGTAACCTACCAGGTCTAATGTCTCTTTTTCCTCTGCCATTCATTCCTCCTCATATTTTTATGTTACGGCACTTATTGCATTTTTAATTATACCAAGCATTCGCCCAAGATTTTCAATGCTGATGCTCAAAGGCGGCATTATCACCATAACATTCCCGAGCGGCCTTATGAAAACTCCGTTGTCTCTCGCATGATATGCAGCCTTCCATCCCATCTTCTCTTCCCATGCATAAGGCTCTTTTGTGTTTTTATCTTTTACGAGTTCCACCCCTGCCATAAGCCCTTTATTCCTTGCGTCTCCTACATGGGGAAGTTCCGATATTTCCTTAAGCCATCCTTCAAGCAGTTCTATCTTTGGCTGGAGATTCTTCAGTGTTTCTTCTTTCTCAAATATATCCAGGCAGGCAAGAGCCGCTGCACATGCCAATGGATTGCCTGTATAAGAATGTCCGTGAAAGAATGTCTTAAGCTCCCTGAATTCACCCAGGAACGCATTGTAGATTTCATCTGTTGCAATTGTCACTGCCAACGGCAGATAACCTCCTGTGATGCCTTTTGACAGGCACATTATATCAGGCGTCACAGCTTCATGCTCGCAGGCAAACATCTTTCCTGTCCTCCCGAATCCTGTTGCAACCTCATCAGCAATCATCAGCGCCTTGTATTTCGTACATAAATCCCTTACGCCTTTAAGATAACCGGCAGGAGCTACAAGCATTCCGCCTGCCGCCTGAACAAGAGGCTCAATAATAACTGCTGCAATCTCAGAAGAATGCTTCCTGAGAATCGCTTCCATTTTTTTAAGACAGGCTGTTTTGCAGTCAGGATAACTAAGTCCTGATTCGCACCTGTAACAGTATGGCGAAGGCGCATTATACGTTTTGAATAAAAGCGGCCTGAAGACTTTATGAAATGTCTCTATGCCGCCGACGCTTACAGCTCCAAGCGTATCGCCATGATAGGCATTCTCCAGCGAAAGGAAACTATTTTTCCCGGTTACTCCTTTATGCAGCCAGTACTGAAATGCCATCTTGAGCGCAACCTCAACAGAAGTTGAGCCGTTATCAGAATAGAAGACCTTAAATCCCCCCCCGCCCCCCTTTACTAAAAGGGGGATGGGGGGATTTGGAAGCTGACTTCCGACTAACGACTGGCTGAATAACTTTATCAGCCTCTCCGATAGCTGAATTGCCGGCACATTGCTTAAACCCAAGAGTGTTGAATGTGAAATCCTGTCTATCTGCTCTTTTATAGCTTCGTCTATTTCTTTTTTTCTGTGTCCGTGAATATTTACCCACATTGATGATACACCGTCCAGATACCACCTGCCGTAGATATCTTTTATAAAACAATCCCTGCCCTCGGAAATAATAACAGGCTTTTCCTCAAGCCAATCTCTCATCTGCGTGAACGGATGCCAGATGTATTTTTTGTCTAAATCTTCAAGGTGTTTATTTTCGTCAGAAATTTCCATAGTAGCCGATAGTTGTCAGCGCCAGTATTTCTTTACTGGCACTATTCACTGTTTTTCAGGCACTGCCATGTGAGGTGGCCTAGTTTGTTTAGACAGCCTAAAGCAGTTTTTAAGTGATAAGCTGCTCCGCCTCATACCGCTACCTGCATCTTAGGTAGTGTACTCCAGTAAACATCATCCGGTGTCTTCCTGTCAAGGCTTTGATGCCGACGCCTGCGATTATAGAACTCAAAATACTCCCCGAGACCTTTCCGAGCCTCGGCAATCGAGCTGTATGCTTTCAGATATACATCCTGATATTTCACACTCCACCAGAGACGTTCGATAAACACATTGTCCATCCAACGGCCCTTGCCGTCCATGCTGATACTTATACTGTGATTTTTAAGAATTCCAATAAATGCATCCGAGGTGAACTGGCTGCCCTGATCCGTATTGAAGATTTCCGGAGTTCCGTACCTTGCAATGGCCTCCTTGAGCGCCTCTGCACAAAAAGAAGCATCCAGAGTATTTGATAGCCTCCATGCCAGCACCTTTCTGCTTGCCCAGTCCATAATCGCCACAAGATAGCAGAACCCTCTTGCCATTGGCAGATACGTAATATCAGCTGCCCAGACATGGTTGGCTCTCGTAATCTCCAGTCCCCTGAGAAGATATGGATAGACCTTGTGGTCAGGATGGGGTTTGGATAACCTGGGCTTCCTGTATATGGCCGCTATGCCCATCTTTTTCATCAGGGTGCTTACATGTTGACGGCCTACCTGATATCCTCTGTCCTGAAGCTGATCCCGAATGCTCCTGCTTCCCATATACGGATGTTTCATATGAAGCTCATCAATAACTCTCATGAGTTCCAAATCCCTATCACTGATTGACACTGCCTGATAGTATAAACTCGACCGTGACAGCTCAAGTATCTGGCTCTGCCGGGTTAAAGGCAGCTGATGATCACGGTCAATCATCTCTTTGCGCTCGGCTCGGCTATGCGCCCAAGCGCGACTGCTAAAAAATCGTTCTCCATCGCTAATTGCCCTATCTTGGCGTGCAACTCCTTAATATCCGTACCTCCCTCTGCCTTCTTGTCTTTGGAGAACACTTCCTCTGCCCTCTCAAGTAACTGTCTCTTCCATTCCGTGATCTGATTGGGATGCACCTGAAACCTCTCTGCCAGCTCTACTATGGTTTGTCCTTCCTTCAGTGCCTCCACCGCTACCCTTGCCTTAAATAATGCGCTGTGGTTCCTTCTGGGTCTCTTTGCCATCGTTACTGCTCCTTTCAGTCTTTTTCAGGGCAATCAGCCAATTTCGGCTTCGCCATTTGCCCTGTAAGAGGCGATCAGGCATTGACTCAATGTCTGATACCCCTTCGGTTCCTTATTTTAGAGCAGCTTTACCACTTATGTCTCTGCCCAGTTTTTCCAGACCAGCGCTATGTGCCTTATAATCTTCCCTTCAACAAGATAAACAACCATCTCTGCGATGTTTGTTGCGTGGTCAGCAATCCTCTCTATGTATTTTGACACATACGTTATCTTCACGGCTCTTGAGACGGTTTTCGGATCCTGTATCATGAAAAATAAAAGCTCATTAAATACCTGCCAGTTAAGGTTATCAACCAGGTCATCACGTGTAAGCACATCACGCGCCAGGGCAGAGTCCCTCTTTACAAATGCATCCAACGCATCCCTTACCATGCCCTGCGCTATTTCAGTCATGCGCGGAATATCAATATACGGCTTCAACTGCGGCTCTTCATTCAATTCCAGCGCCCGTTCAGATACGTCAACTGCAAGGTCTCCTATCCTCTCAAGGTCGGTTGTAATCTTCATGGCTGTTGTTATCAGCCTCAGGTCACCTGCACGCGGCTGCCTCAGGGCAATCAGTCTTATGCATTCCTCATCTATCTCAACATCAAGCGCATTCAACTGCAGGTCTTTGTCTATAACATCCACTGCAAGTTTTGAATTTCTTTCAACAAGTGATTTAATTGAGTCGCTTATTGCCTTTTCCACCATTGAACCGAGTTTCAGGACATTTTCTTTCAGGTGTTGTAATTCTTCATCAAAGACAGACATCAGCCAAACCTCCCTGTTATGTATTCCTCTGTGAGTTTTTCAGAGGGAGCAGTAAACATTTTATCAGTTTTATCGAACTCAATCAACTTCCCGAGCATTACAAATCCGGTCCAGTCAGAAACCCTCGCTGCCTGCTGCATATTGTGGGTAACGATAATTATGGTAATCTTGCTTTTTAACTGGGCAAGAAGCTCCTCTATCTTGCTTGTGGATATTGGGTCTAGAGCTGATGTGGGCTCGTCAAAAAGCAAGACCTCCGGCTCGACAGCCAATGCCCTTGCGATAACGAGCCTCTGCTGCTGTCCTCCGGAAAGCTCGTAAGCGCTGACATTGAGCTTATCTTTAACCTCATCCCAGATGGCTGAATTTTTAAGGGCATTTTCAACCCTTTCCGAGAGTTCTGTCCTTTTGTTGATTCCCTTTAACTTCAGACCGTATGCAACATTGTCAAATATGGTCATGGGGAATGGGGTCGGTTTCTGAAATACCATGCCGATACGGCTCCTGAGGTTAATGACATCTACGTCCTTAGAAAGAATATTCTTCCCCTGAAAGACTATCTCGCCTTCGTACCTATTTTTAGGATACAGGTCATGCATTCTGTTGAAGCACCTTAAAAGTGTTGTCTTCCCGCAGCCTGAAGGACCGATTAATGCAGTGACAACATTTTTATAGGCCGATAAATTTATACCCTTAAGGACATGCACATTTCCTGTATAATAAAAATTCAGGCCCCGAACTTCTATCTCAACATCCATTCTCAACCTTTATACCTCCATTTTATGATAAACCTTCCCAGCAAAGTGAGGAAGAGTATGAATAGCGTAATCATTAATGATGCTGCCCATGCCTGGGCGTGCCAGTTGTCATAAGGCCCCATGGCATACTGGAATATGGTTACAGTCAGAGAAGATATGGGCTGCTTCATATCAAGAGAGAAAAAGGAGTTGTTGAATGATGTGAAGAGAAGAGGCGCAGTCTCTCCGGCAACTCGTGCGATTGATAGAAGAATACCGGTTAAAATGCCGGTTGCTGCTCCCCGGTAAACTACCTGTATAATGACTTTATAATAGGGGGCGCCGAGGGCAAAGGCAGCTTCCCTCAGTGTCCATGGCACAAGAGACAGCATGTTCTCGGTTGTCCGCAGAACGACAGGAATCATTATAATCGCCAGGGCTATCGCCCCTGCCCAGCCGCTGAAATGTCCGACAGGTTTTACAAGTATCGCATAAATAAAAGTCCCTATTACAATAGAGGGAACGCTTACCATAATATCCGCAAGCACACTGATTACTCTGGCAATCTTTCTGCCGCGTGCATACTCGGCAAGAAATGTTCCGGCGAGCACGCCAACAGGAACACCTATCAATGTAGCGCACAGGGTTATTATCAACTGTCCGACAAATGCATTTCTCAGTCCTCCTCCCTCAACGCCGGCCGGAGCAGGGTCATTGATGAACAGACTCAGGTTCAACGCCTTTATTCCCTGGACAATCACATCTCCGAGTATGAAGACAAGCCAGAAAAGTCCTATGAGAGCAGCAAGGGCGCTCAGCGTTAGAGCAAAAATATTTTCTATCTTTCTTGTTTGCTCTCTTGTCATCGTGAATACTTCCTCTCTGCTTTAAGGAGAAAAATTTTCGCTATGGCCAGGGTGATGAAGCTCATCACAAAGAGCACAAGCGCAAGATAAAAAAGGGATGACAGGTAAATATCCCTGTCTGCCTCGGTAAATTCATTTGCAAGTGTGACGGTTATGGTTGCTGCAGCATCAAGAAGCGATGTAGTTATTCGGTGATTGTTTCCGAGGACAAAGGCAACAGCCATAGTCTCGCCCAATGCCCTTCCGAGAGAAAGGACTATCCCTCCGAAAACACCGAGTTTTGAATAGGGAATAACAACATTTTTGACGACCTCCCATTTTGTAGCTCCAAGGGCATAAGCTGATTCTTTTACCACTGCAGGCGTTAGATTAAAGGAGTCTCTCGATATACTTGCAGTAAAGGGGATGATCATAATACTCAGGATTACGCTTGCCGTTAAAATATCTATTCCCATTGGTGTGCCCCGAAAAAGAATATTGATTAAAGGTATTCCGGCTGTAACCTTTTTCATAAATGGCTCGACATAGCTGCTCATTATTGGTGAGAGTGTAAAGAGTCCCCACATGCCGTATATGATGCTGGGGATGGCAGCCAGAAGCTCTATGGCTATGCCAATAGGTCCCTTGAGAAACTTTGGGGATATTTCGGTAACAAAGACAGCGATGCCAACAGCAACAGGGATTGCAACTATAAGAGAAAGAAAGGTTGTAATGAGAGTCCCATATATATTGGTCAGCGCGCCAAAGGATTCCTTTACAGGGTCCCAGTCTGTTGAGGTGAGAAATTTTATGACGCCGAATTTCCCGATTGCCAGTGAAGATTCAGAGATAAGCACATACAAAATACCAATGATAAATATAATGACTGAAAATGAAGCAATGGCGGTAACAGACGCAAATATCGTATCAACAGGATTTCTTTTAGCAGTTCTCGGCATTTAACTTTGCTTCTCCTTTAATGAGACTTCATAACCCCTCCTAACCTCCCCTTATCTTAAGGGGAGGAATATACCCCCTCTTAGGTTAAGAGGGGGAAGGGGGAGTTACTTCCCTATTGCAAACCGTTTGTCTTCCAGTATGCCCTAATCTTATCCTTTAATGCTTTAGGCAAAGGGACATATATTAGTTCTTTGGCCTTGGCGTCTCCGTTTTTGAATGCCCAGTCAAAGAATTTGACGACATTCTTGTTTGAATCTGCCTTCTCCTTAGCAAGGAGTATAAAGGTTGCGCCTGCTATGGGCCATGAACCATTGCCCGGGGCATTGACAAGCCAGAGATGAAAGTCTTTCTTGGAATCAAAGTCGCCTTTATCAGCGGCATCCTCAAAACTCTCAAAGCTCGGCTGCACAAAATGCCCCGCCTTATTCTTAAGTTGGACATGTCCCAGCTTATTTTGCTTAGCATAGGCAAATTCAACGTATCCTATGGAGTTGGCAGTTCTTTTCGTATAGTTCGCCACGCCCTCGTTTCCCTTACCACCGATACCAACAGGCCATTTTACCGAGGTTCCCGCGCCTACCGCATTTTTCCACTCGGGACAGACACTTTTAAGATATTCAGTAAATATGGCGGTTGTCCCCGAGCCGTCTGACCTGTGCACAACGGTAATTTCACCATGTGGAAGATTAGTTTTGGGATTTAACGCCTTAAGTTTCATGTCATCCCAGTATTTTATCTCTCCAATGTATATCTTGCAGAGAGCTCCGGAATCAAGCTTCATTTCACCTGCTTTAACACCCGGAATATTAACCACAGGGACTACTCCTCCGATGACTGCAGGAAATTGTAGGAGTCTGCCTTTGTTGAGCTGCTCCGGGGTGAGAGGCGCATCAGATGCCCCGAAATCCACGGTCCTCTCCGTAATCTGTCTTATCCCGCCTCCTGAACCGATAGACTGGTAGTTCAGTTTAAGACCCGTAATCTTATTATATTCATAAGCCCATGCAGAATATACCGGATAAGGGAAGGTAGCTCCAGCGCCGTTGAGGGTTTCTGCGGCATCCACATGGGTGAACGACAAGAACAAAGCAATAACCAATGCAAATTTCAAAACTGCTTTCATTTTTCCTCCTTTTTATGCTTTTAGCATATACTTTAATTGTTACAATCGTGTTACAAAGGTATGAAAATCCTGTTACGTCTTCTTTCAATATGATTTAGAGTAACAGGGCAATGTTACAGCAGTATTAAAGGGGTGTTAAGTTCTGATTAACAGATAGGGCAGAAAATTCTTACCTTTGTGCCTTTTTCCTGAGCGCTTTCTATTTTCATTTCCCAGCCCTGCGCCTTTACAAGATGCTTTACAATCGCAAGCCCGAGCCCGGTTCCTCCGAGTTCCCTTGAGCGGGAGCTGTCAACCCTGTAAAACCTTTCACCAAGACGGGACAGATGCTTCTGCGGAATGCCTATGCCGGTATCCTCAACTATGATTTCGAGTGTGCCGAAATCTGGGATTTGTGGTTGGGGGCTGGGGATTGGTTCTTTTTTACTAACCCCTAATCCCTGCTCCCTAACACTTGAGCGTGCTTGCACGCTCACAGTCACTCCTCCCGTTTCCGTAAACTTTATACCGTTATCCACAAGATTAAGAAGTATCTGAGTCAAACGATTTCTGTCCGCCTTTATCTCGCCAAGATTTTCAGGCATCTCCTTTTTCAGATAAAGGCCCTTTATCTCAGCCTTGTTCCGCAATGTAGTAAAGACTGTATCAATAACATCGTCAAGGCTGACTGCTGTTTTTTCCATCTTTATATCGCCGAATTCTATCCTTGAAAGCGTAAGCAGGTCTTCAACGAGCGAATTCAGGCGCTCACTGTGATTTTTAATTGTCTGTAAAAACCTCGGGGCGTTCTCCTTATCATCAATTGCGCCTCCAAGCAATGTCTCGGCAAACCCCTTTATTGCCGTAATGGGAGTTTTTATTTCATGGGATACATTTGCCACAAAATCCCTTCTCATGTCCTCAAGCTGCCTGAGCCTTGTAATATCATGAAATGACAGCATGACGCCCGACACATTCTCGCTCTGGGGAGGATAATAAAACGGCGCTGCTGTTGCCATGAGATAAAGTTCCTTTGGATATGCAATCTCCATTTCCTGCACAACAGATTCTTCCTTATCCGCAACCTTTTTCATGATATCGGTTAACCCGACATTTCTGATTACCTCCAGCAGAGGCCTGCCCTCTATATCGCGCTCAACCCCGAAAACTTTTTTTGCAGCAGGATTACAGATCAACACCTTGCCCTTGGCGTCTAAAAGCACAAAGCCATCAGGCATATTTTTCAAAAGCTCTTCTATCTTGTGCCTGTCCTCATTGCTCCGCTCAAGCCGCTTCTTGAGTTCATGCGCCATAGCATTTATATTTTTTGCGAGTTCTCCG
>Ga0210036_1003209_pt1 | contig 16326 bp, 17 predicted proteins | sample CryGeymeta201515_FD_185469 | JGI IMG/M metagenome (GOLD analysis project Ga0210036, IMG submission 185469) | Groundwater microbial communities from Crystal Geyser aquifers in Utah, USA - Crystal Geyser metaG 2015-15 (SPAdes) (version 2) | ecosystem: Environmental > Aquatic > Deep subsurface >...
CCAGAGAACGCAACCAACTTAAACGGCGGATTAGAGAATTTTTCAGGCTGGAAATAGGTAAGTTAAAGCCAGGTTATGATTTTTTAGTCATTGCTTTACCAGGCGCAGCTGACAAGAAGTACCGGGATATGGTTGCTTTATTAAGACAGAGCTTAGATAGGCTTAAATTATTAAAATAATAACATACGCTTGTCATTGCGAGGACCCCGCATTTGCGGGGGACGAAGCAATCTCACGCACTATAAATATCAATCAAAATTCTACTATTATAAAAAATATTTTCTTATTTATCGTTCGTGAGATTGCCGCGTCGCTCCTCCGCAAATGCGGGGTCGCTCCTCGCAATGACACATAAGTGCAGGTCCTAAAATAATTATCTTTGTGCTAGTCTTATTTAGCCGTTATTTGGTTATCAAATTACTTAAAATTTATCAACGAACTTTATCGTTTGACCATGGCGTAGGCAAATATTTTTTCCCTCAAGGTTTTTGCCGTTTTCAGCCCAGCTGCTCTGATTATGCTATCGCGGCAATAGAAAAATATGGAGTAATTAAGGGTGGTGGCAAAGCTTTATGGCGAGTCTTGCGCTGTAATCCCTTTAATCGTGGCGGCTGGGATCCGTTAAAATAAATCCAAATTTCATTATGGCGAATATTTTTCAAGTAGTTTTTTATCAGCCGATTTTAAATTTATTAATTTTTCTTTATAATATCATCCCGGGCAATGATCTTGGTTTAGCTATTATTGCTATGACCGTGATTATTAAATTAATTTTGCTGCCCTTGTCTAAACAATCAATCAGATCACAAAAATCATTGCAAGACCTACAGCCAAAAATTAATGAATTAAAGAAGAGGTACGCTGATAATAAGGGAGCGATGGGCAAAGCTATGATGGAGCTTTATCGCCAGGAAAAAGTTAATCCCTTTTCCTCTTGTTTGCCGCTCTTAATCCAACTCCCTTTTCTCTGGGCGGTTTTTTGGGTTTTTAGAAACGGCCTAAACGGCCAATCATTAAATTTAGTTTATAGTTTTATTCATCGTCCGGAAATTATCAATCCTCTCTCTTTTGGTTTAATTGATTTATCTAAGCCTAATGTAGTGCTGGCGGTTTTAGCTGGTTTAGCGCAATTTTGGCAAGCCAAGATGATGTCCACTAAACGGCCGCCACTTAAAAGCAAGGGATCTCGAGACGAAGACATGATGGCAATTATGAATAAGCAAATGCTTTATTTTATGCCGGCTTTGACGGTTTTTATTGGCCTGACTTTCCCTGGCGGTCTGGCGCTTTACTGGTTGACCACCACTGTTTTAACAGCTTTGCAGCAGCTTTATTTATTTAAGCGTCAAGAGCGAGATAATGAGCAGAATTTAACCAGCGCATAATAAATTCACTTAATAAAAAATGAAAATGAAGGCGACCCCGCAGGTGCGGGGTCGCCTTCATTTTTTAAACAATGTTTAAAAATTTCTGCTTTTGCCAACAATGACCCTTAATTTTTGCTTAAGTAAGCTAATTTCTACCGGAGGCATAATTTCTCTAGCACCATCTAAAATTAAAGGATATTCTTTATTTCTCACAGTAATTTTTTTAATGGGGAAAATAGAATGGCCAAGTTTTTCAGTAAATATTTTTTTTCTTGAGCTGGTTTTAATTACCAGTTCCAAGATGCCGTCCTGAGGGTTTATTTTAATTTTAGCTGGCAAACTCAAATTAGCTGGCAATAAATTTATAATTTCTATTTTTCCCTTTTCCACGATTTCTATAGAATAAGTTTGGCTGATGGCTAAAGTTGTTCCTTGATTAATTATGGCAGCACGGCCGATAAAGTAAAAGTTATTAGCTAATCCTAGGTCAATTTTGGTTATTCGCCTGGCTGATAAGATTTCACAAGCAGCTTCATTTTGGCCAATACCCAAGGCAGTGGCAATGTCATTATTTTTCTCGCCAATAGGAATTATACCCAAGGGAACTTGGCTGTCAGCCAGGGCGTTAATTACCCGGTTAACTGTTTGGTCATTGCCGACCGCGATAATTGTTTTAGCACCGCGCTTAAGTTCATAATCAACAATATCATTGATATTTTTCATAATGCCCAAGCGGGCGATTTTGCCGTTCAGACCCAAGTCAGTCAGGCGTGTTTCTATTTGCGCTAAAGTTTGATCGTATTTTTTTTGATTCAAAAAAGAATCGTAAATATAAACATTCATTTTATTGGCTAAAGTTAATTATTGGCTGAAGAGAATTAATCAGCAGCTAATTTGCTGGTTTTTCTACTTTCTTCGCTACTAGCGGCCATGGTGCATTTGCCATTAAGCATTGCCCCTCGTTCAATAGATAAGCTGGCAGCTTCTAAATCGCCGAAAATTTTAGCCGTGGCAGTAATGTCTAAATAGCCTTTGATTTTGACATTGCCTTTAACTTCGCCGCCAATTTTGGCTTCTTTAGCCTCAATACTGGCTGTTACTTTTGCTTTATCGCCAATGCGCAGGCTGCCATTAGTTTTTAAGCTGCCTTCAACAATTCCCTCAACAATGACATTACCCAGGCCATTAAAGTCGCCTTTAACTTTTACTGATGGGCCAATAATAGTTTCCACCTCCTTGAACCCTTTTTCTTGGGTTGGCTTGTTAAACATAAGATAATTTAGTTTAATTATAAATTATTTAATTTTAGGCAATTTTTTTCTGCGGAAAATTAGTTATGATTATATTAATTTTAGAGTAAAAGCGTCTAGTTTGTCAAAAGAAAAGATTTAGTATATGATAATTAATAGAAAAATTAAACGCCGTTTAGGGTGTTTTTTTGCTGGTTCCGGAGTTTCTTATTTAAGGATCCTGACTGAAAAATTTTAAATAATTTTATTATTTTATAGTTGTAGTTTATCTGGAGATACCTGCCCGCCAGTGCCTGACCTTGTAGTTTAACAGACCTGTCCGACACGTCTGCTCTTGTAGTTCAATGGATTAGAACAAGGGACTCCTAAGCCCTAGACGCAGGTTCGATTCCTGCCAAGAGTACCAATAAGGAATTAAGGAATTTTAGATTATAGATTTACGACCTAAGATTTTTATGCTAATATTAGCCAAATTAGCTAATATTAGCATAAATATTTATATTTTAGTTAATCTTAGCCAAAATTTAACAATTATTTTATAAATCAAAAATCCTAATTCACAAGTTTTATAAGGGGCCGTTGGCGCAGTTGGTAGCGCGTTTGCGTGGCACGCAAAAGGTCACCGGTTCAAATCCGGTACGGTCCACACTTTCGGATAAGTCAAGGTTTCCGCCTCGCCGCGTTCTTTAAAAACTGCCAAAGAACCGGAAAAATATCGGCTCGGAAAACCACATTTTAAAAGAAAATTTTTATACAAAATCAACAAGCCAAACCCTTAAAAGGAGGTGAAAACGATGAAGGTTGCTGTCTTCGGGATTAGTGGATACCTTGGCATTGAATTAGTAAAAATACTATCACAACGAAAAGACACAGAGATTGTTTATACTGCTACGAGTAAAGAAAAGAGGGGGGAGTTGAAAAACGCCTCAGTGGCCCTTTTGGCCTTACCAGCAAACGAATCATTACATCTTGTTCCCGAATTATTATTATCAGGAATAAAAGTTATTGATTTGAGTGGGGCTTATCGGCTGAAAAATCCCGATAGCTATCCAAGATATTATGGTTGGCGACATCCCTATCCTGAATTACTGACGGAAGCGGTATATGGTTTGCCGGAAAATAATCGGGATAATATCAGAAAAGCTCGACTGATTGCCAATCCTGGTTGTTACGCCACAGCCATAAATCTTGGGTTATTACCATTGGTGAGGGATGGTTTAATATCTAAATCGACCAAGGTTGTTGTCAAAGCAGTCTCGGGTTATACGGGAGCGGGAAAAGGAGCGAAGATTCCTAAAACCATTACTCCCTACAAGGGCGGCCGTCAGCACCAACATATTCCGGAAATAGAACAGGAATTAGAGATTGAAAACCAGCTATTGTTTTATCCGCAAGTAGCTCCGTGGCCGAGAGGAATTGAAGTCCTAATTCGTTCCAAAATATCAGCCGTAACAGACATAGTCAGTTTTTACAAGGCACATTATTCTCGAGAAGTGTTTATCCGCGTGGAATCAGAAAATATTACGGTTGATAAGGTTGTAAAAACAAATTTCTGTGATATTCTGCCGGCATACAAAGGTTCGTTCGCCACTGTGAAAGTGGCAATTGATAATCTTGTAAAGGGGGGCGCCGGTCAAGCTATCCAAAATCTGAACATCATTTCCGGGCTCTCGGACAACGTGGGGTTATAGAGTTTTCTATAGCCCTTTTTTAATTGTCGCTAAATCAGAAAATTTTTCGTTGAAAAATTTACTATAATGAGTTATTATTAACTCATAGAAAAACTTGAAATTGTCAAAAAACGCGGCGAAGCGTTAAACTTTTTGGGCTTCTTTGCCGCCGCCCCGAGCGAAGCGAGGGGCGAAAATCGTCCGAGCTAATTTAAGAATAGTCCACAATGGCAGTTCCGTGTGGAACGCATATATAAAATTATATAATATTAGCTACAAAATATAGTAGATACTAAGTTTCTTAAAAAACATGTATGATACTAAATTATGATACTAAATAAAGATAATTTTAAGCAAGAAGTTGAGGATTATTCCGGCGTGGTGCTGGTTGATTTTTTCGCGCCTTGGTGCGGACCATGCCAAATTATGTCACCGGTGGTAGATGAAATCATTAAAGAAAATAAAGACCAGAATGTAAAAATTGGCAAACTTAACGCTGATGAAAACCAGGACATCGCGGCCAAATATAATGTCATGAGTATACCCACCTTTTTACTTTTTAAAAATGGCAAAGCGGTTGGTCAAAAGACTGGCTATGGAGATAAGGAGGAATTATTAAAAATGATTACCAGCAATAAATGACCAGACCAATAATTAATCGGGTAGACTTAAGTCTACATAATTGTAGACTAAAGTCATTTTTCACATAAAGTGGATAAGTCCACATTAATGTGGACTTTACTTTTGACGTTTATTTAATATTAGCCAAAATTTAAAAAGTGTGAAAATTGGGGATAACAGAGGATAAATCTTAATAAATTTAATCTATAATATGTACGACATAATAATCATTGGAGCCGGTCCAACCGGCCTGACCGCGGCAATTTACGCGGCCAGAAGAATGATGAAAACTCTGGTGATTTCAAAAAATATCGGCGGCCAGATGGTTTGGGCGTCGGAAATCGCCAATTATCCTGGAGTTAAAACCATCGGGGCCATTGAATTGGTGCAGAATATGAGCCAGCAGGTTAAAGATTTTGGAGTTGGGATAAAAATTGATGAAGTGAAAAAAATCGATAAAAATACTGACGGCAGCTTTAAGATTGATGGTAAAAAACAGAGTTATTTAACCAAAACCATCGTACTGGCCATGGGGTTGGCGCCGAAACAACTAGGCTTGGCCAGAGAAAATCAGCTGGTGGGCAAGGGCATCAGCTATTGCGCCAATTGCGACGGCCCGTTATTTAAAGGCAAACCCGTGGCCGTGGTGGGCGGCGGCAACGCGGCCCTGGACGCGGCCGAAGTTTTATCAAAAATTGCCAGCCAAGTTTATTTGATTTACCACAAACCAAAATTCAAGGGCTTTGAAAGCCTGGTGGCCTGGGTTGAAGCGCGAAAAAACATAATCATCATGCTGGCTAGCGACGTGGTAGAAATTATCGGTGAACAAAAATTGGAAAGACTGAAAATTGAGAATAAGATTGACCGGACCGTGAAAGAAATAAAAGTTGACGGGTTTTTTATCGAAATCGGCCATACGCCCAAAACCGAATGGTTGGCGAATTTGGTGGAGCGGGACGGCAAAGGCCAGATTATCGTGGACTTAAGCGCCCAAACCAGCCAGGCGGGCGTGTTTGCCGCCGGCGACGTGACGCCGGGAGAATTTAAGCAGATTATTATCGGTTGCGGCCAGGGCGCGGTGGCGGCCCTGTCGGCCTATAAATATTTGCAAGAGAAAAAATAATTTTTAATTCTGGCAGATAAATTATATGCTGGATTTAAAAGAAGAGAAAAAAATATTTGCTCAAGGCTATGACATCATCGGTGCCTTGGACGAGGCCGGGCGCGGGCCGTTGGCCGGTCCGGTGGTGGCGGCTTGCGTAATATTTAAGGCTAATTTTAGCTTAAATAATCAGTTAGCTGAGGTTAAAGATTCTAAAAAATTAACCGCCAAAAAACGGGAAGAGCTGTTTGACAAAATTAAAGAAAATTTTATTGAAGTGGGCGTCGGCGTCTGCGACCATCGTACCATTGATAAAATAAATATTCTGCAAGCCAGTTTTCTGGCCATGAAAAAAGCCATCGGCGCCCTTAAAAACAAGCCGCGTTTTTTAATGATTGACGGCGGCCGGAAACTGCCCAATTCCTCAATGCCGCAGCAGGCTTACGTTAAGGGCGACGAAAGAATTTTTTCCATCGCCGCGGCTTCAATCGTCGCCAAAGTCACTCGGGATCGGCTGATGCGGGAAATGGACAAGCTCTACCCGGCCTACGAGTTCGCCAGGCATAAAGGCTATGGCACTAAGCTGCATTTGGAAAAATTAAAACAATACGGCCATTGCCCGATTCACCGATTAAGTTTTAGGCGGGTGAAAAAATAATATTTTTTAAAAGTTTTATTAGCTGGTCGGCAATTTTGTTCGCGTCCAGGATAATTTTTGCCTGCGGCACGTCTTAATTCGCCCAAAAATGGCAAACTCGCCTTCGGCTTGCGCCTCGGCTCAAACACGCCATTTTTTTAACGGCAAATTCAGACTAAAAATTATATGTCCGCTCACAGAACTGCCGGCCAGCCGTATTTGTATAATATAGAAAATTATTTTATAATGTAGTTATAACTCACCCCGTGAAATTGCTTCGCACCGGCAAGGCCGGATTTCACAGGGCAGGCAAATCTTTTATATGTCAGGACCAATCGGAGGGAATCATCTGCTTGACGCCAATTTTATTTTGGCCAAAGCGCAAGTTGAAGAAAAAACCAAACTGGTTGATTTGGGCTGCGGTTCGTCCGGCCATTTTGTTTTTCCGGCCGCCGCGCTGGTGGGTAAAAAAGGCGTGGTCTACGCCGTGGATATTTTGCGCACCGCCCTGGAAACGATTGACAAGCGCGCGCGCGCGGAAAATTTAACTAATATTAAGACAATTTGGAGCAATTTAGAGATTTTCGGCGCCACTAAAATAGAATCAGGCAGCCTGGACGTGTCCCTATTAATTAACACTTTGTATCAATCGCACAAACGCGTGGAGATTTTGAGAGAGTCCACCAGGCTTTTAAAAAAAGCCAGCCGGTTGATGGTGGTGGAATGGAAAAATACGGCCGCTCCGTTCGGGCCGCCGGCCGAAGAAAGGGTAAAAAAAGAACTGTTGGACAACGGCGCCAAAAAGCTGGGGCTGCAGCTGGAAGAGGAATTTATCGCCGGCCAATATCATTACGGCTTAATTTACGTAAAATTATAAGCCAGCCATAAAAATATGGGGAATTTTTTAACTTGGAATTTTTGGTTCAGCTTGCGGCCGGGCGCGTTTGTCAGCGGCTCGCTGAGAATGGTGCTGGGATTCATCGGCCTGTTGATTATTTTAACCATCGCCGCCGGCGTGGTTAAAAGAAGGTGGGCCAAAAGCCTGTATGCCAATTTTTGGAGCGGTTTATTCACTTTTTTTTGGACTAATGCCTTGATTGGCTTGCTCTTAACGTTTTTTAATTATGAAATGGTGCCATTTTTGTCCGCGCGCTTCTGGTTGCTGGTTTGGGCCGCGGGCCTGATTGTTTGGCTGGCCTTTATTGTCAGGCTGGTGGTGAAAATTCCGCAGAAAAAGGCGTTATTGGAAAAAGAGAAAGAGTTTAAAAAGTATATTCCGTAAAGAAATTAATTCAATTGGAACGCGGGGCTGGTCGTCAGCCCTTTTTTGTTAACATTAATGTTGTCTTTCGGCCTTATCCTGCCGAAAGACAGTTATAAATAACCATGACCCATAACCAGAATATTGGAAAATTTGGCGAAACTTTAGCCAAAAAATTTTTAATTAAACGCGGCCATAAAATCATTGACGCCAACGTAAAATTAAGTTATCAGGAGCTTGATTTGGTGGCGGAGAAAGACGGCCGGATTATTTTCGTGGAGGTTAAAACCAGATTAAGCCAGTTTTACGGCCCGGCGGAAAACGCCATGGCTTTAACCAAACTGGAGCGGTTCCGGCGGGGAGTGGAAATGTATATTTTTAAAAATAATTTGGACATTGACGAAATCAGGGCCGACTTGATTACGGTGGATATCGACCATTTGAAGCAAACGGCAAAAATTAAGCATTATCAAGACGTTATTTGAAAATTTTTTGGCCAGGCCCAGCTTATGCACAGCTTAGCGTCATCCCAGCCGCGCTTTAATAACATTTTATTAACCGATTTTACACTTGACGCGCTTAAATGGCGCGAGCTAAACTGAAAACACTGCCGAGACGTCGCAAGTGATTTTTAAAAATTTTCTTTTTAGGGCTAAGGGGGAAAATCGGCTTAGCTAATTTACTCCTCTTGGCCCTATTTTAGAAAAGTTTAATTAGCAGGGAGGAAATAGATTTTTCAACATGAGCAAAACGTTAAAAAGTTTTTATTTCGGCCTGTTTTTTTTGTTTTTCTTTTTGGCCTTAGCCAGTCCGACTAAAGCCGAGGTAGCCACGCCGAAGATAACTAAATTTTCTGCTACGGCAGAAAGTTTTTCACTGGCCGGCGCGGCAACGCCCCATAACAACATTTTAATTTATTTGGATGGTAATTATGTCGGCTATTACGTCGGTAGAATGGCGGCAACAGGCAAGACCGAACAAAGCTTTGATTTTCTATTTAATTTAAAAAATAAATTGTCTGACGGGCGTCACATTCTTATAGTTGTTGGCCAAGATCCCACTTCTTTGGTATTATCTGCGCCATCAGAAGAAATTAAGTTTTTAATAAACGAAGTGCCGGCGCCCACCCTGATAAAGCCAGAGTCTGGCTCAATCATTGGTCAGAATAACCAAATCATTAGTGGTTTGACTAAATCCGGCACCAGGGTTTTATTATATCTTAACAATGTTTTGTTAAACAAAACTGAAATTTTAAAGCACGATAGCGGCACGGCTAATTTTTTCTTTAAAAATAATTTAAGCTTAGGCCAGCATGAGCTTTATGTTGTAGCCGAAGACGCCAATCAGAAAATCAGCCAGCCGTCCAGAAGCGTTAATTTTAAGGTTGAACTGCCCAGGCCGGCGCCCACCATGTTCCCGTCCGTGGTTAATATGAATACCACGGCGGTGCGGCCATTTATTGTTGGTTTGGCCAAAAACGATTCGCTCGTCAAAGTTTATATCGACAAAAAGTATAGCGGCGAATTTTTAGTAAAAAATCATCAAAGCGGCACAGCCAATTTCGCTTATCGGCCGGCAACGGCCTTAAGCCGCGGCAGCCATCAGGTCCAGGCCGTGGCCCTGGACCGGCGCGGCAAAGCCAGCATTAATTCGAATTTAATAGATTTTCAAGTAAAAGCCGCGACCATCGCGCAAGGCGCGGCAGAAGCCAGGCAGCAGGCCGTGGCCAATATAAAAGAAGCCCAGGCGTGGGAAAAAAGCGAATCAGGCGCGGCGGTTATTTCCGGCAGCACCGGCCAGGTTGAAAACCAGTCGGCCGGCGAGCCGGAAGCGGAAAAGCAACAGCTAACCTCTCTGGAAACAATCATTGATTTATTGGGTACCAGTTCGGCGTCGGCCAAGGCTGCCCAAGGGCTGGTTAACGAAGGCCGGCAGAACCAAGGCAAACTGAAATTAAGCGTAGTGGTATTTATTTTGTTTTTGGTCGGCGTGGTCGGCTGGTTGCTTTGGGTGAACCGCGAGCTCATAAAAGAGCGACGGGCGCAAGCCGAAGCGGAAGAGAAAAAAGTTGACGCGCCGGATAAAGAGCCAGATAAATTATTATAAATTGAAGAAATGCTTTTCGGCCTTATCCTGCCGGACGTTCGCTCGCCCGGCGCGCTCGCCCCGTTAAATCCCTGCGGGACGCGAAGCGTATTTAACGGGGCGAGCTCACTGCCGCTCCTCACGACCTATTTTGGCTGACGCCAAAAACCATGCCCGGTCACTTCGTCGAGGCCCGTCAGGATAAGGCCGGAAAGCATAAATTTATTAACAGAAGGAATTGTTCCCAGAACGGGCCTCGGCTAACCCCCCGCCAAATTTTGGCGGGGGGTTTGAAGAAATCGCGGAAAAATTGGTTAAATTTTTTAAAAAATAATCATAAATTTACAAGAGAAGAAAAATACTTATGACCAAAAAAATTGAAAGCTTGCAAAATAAAAAAATAAAGCAAATTGTCAAGTTGCGCGATTCCAGCCGGGAGCGCCAAACCGCCGGCCGGTTTGTCATTGAAGGCTACCGGGAAATTAGTTTGGCGCTGGCTGGTGACGCGGAAATTGTTAATTTAATCTATTGCCCGGATTATCTTAAAAAAGAATTGGCCGTGGCTGAAGAAAAAATTATTGCCGTGCCCAAAAAAGTTTTTAATAAAATTTCCTGTCGGGAAAATCCGGACGGCTTTTTGGCCGTGGCTAAAATCAGGGAGCGGCAGCTGGAAGATATAAAGTTAAGCAACCGGCCTTTAGTGATAATTTTGGAGGCGGTGGAAAAACCCGGGAATCTGGGCGCGATTTTCCGCACGGCGGACGCGGTTGGGGCGGACGCGGTAATTATTAACGACCCAAAGACCGATATCTATAACCCCAACGTGATTCGCGCCAGCCAGGGCACGGTTTTTGCCGTGCCCACGGCGGTAAGCTCAATTGAAGAGACAATTAAGTTTTGCCAAAATAATAAAATAAAAATTTTTGCCACCACGCCGGCGGCAAAATTAGAATACGACGAGGCTGATTATGGTTCCGACTCGGCCATTGTCCTGGGCGCGGAAGACAAAGGTTTAAGTAAAAAGTGGCTTGAGGCGGTGGATGAAAAAATTAAGATTAAAATGCGGGGTAAAATTGATTCGCTAAACGTTTCCGTCAGCGCGGCCGTGATTTTGTTTGAAGTAGCCAGGCAGAGAGACAAATAAAAAATTTGTAAATATAAAAAAATAGGGCTGTACCCTATTTTTATTTTTGCGGGACGGACGGGACTCGGACCCGCGATCTCTGCCGTGACAGGGCAGCGCTCTAACCAACTGAGCTACCGTCCCAACGATAAACAAAAAATCTCTTGCGAGACTAAAATTATCCTAACAGAAAAGTAAAAATTCGTCAATTTAGTAAATAAAAAAAAGGACCCTTTGGGGCCCTAGCGAACCGGAACATAATTAATATTTCCGGCGGTTTTTTTAGTAAATACTATCTGCCACAGCCGCAGCTTTCTGGCGCGGAAAGCGCCGGCGCAGCTTTTTAAATAGTATTCCCACATGCGGTAGAATTTTTTATCGTATTTGGGATTTTCTGCGCTTAACCGCGGCCAGGCAGCGTTGAATTTTTGCCACCATTGCATCAGCGTCCAGTCATAGCAAGCGCCGAATTCGTGGCAGTCTATTTCCGAGAAAATTTTTTCGGCTGCTGCTGCAATTTGCAGCTTTGATGGTATTACGCCGTTGGGGAAAATATACCGCTCTATCCAGGGGTCGGTATTGATGCTGTCGCATAACCATCCGATAGTGTGCAGTAGAAAAATTCCCTCGGGTTTTAAGCTTTTTTCCGCCAACTCCATGTAGGTCGGATAGTTTTTCGGTCCTACATGCTCAAACATGCCGACCGATACTATTTTGTCCCATTTTCGGCCACCGGTTAAAAATTTGTTGTAGTCTTCCGTTATGATCGCGACCGGCAGATCTTTGCATCTTTGCCTGGCCAGTTCAGCTTGCTCTTTGGAAACCGTCAGGCCGGTGACATTCACGCCATACTTGGCGGCCGCGTATTGGGCAAAGCCGCCCCAGCCGCAGCCGATATCTAAAACATCCTCGCCGGCTTTAAGCTGAAGTTTCCGGCAAACAAGGTCAAGCTTCCTGAGTTGAGCCAATTCCAGGTTGTCGCCCTTTTTCGGGTAAGCGCAGGAATACTGCATATTACCGTCAAGCATGGCTTCAAACAGGTCGTTGCCCAAATCATAATGATGCTCGGCCACTTTCCAGGGGTTAAGCTTTTGGGCATTTACCAGCATGAATTTGGCGAAAGTTAAAAGGTTGGTTATATATCTTCTTTGATTAAGCCCGCCTTTAAGCAGGCGAAAGAAGAACTCGTCCAGCTGTTTACAGTCCCAATCTCCGGCCATGTAAGTCTCGCCCAGTTTAAGATTGCCAAAGACTAAACTCCAAAAAACCCTGTCGGAATTTATTTTCATATCCCAAGGGTTGGCTCCGTTAACGTTAATCCCCGCTTCGTTTAGCAATTTAATGAATTTTTTTTCTAACATAACTCCCTCCGTTGATTATTGTGTTATATTTTTTTAAATAATTTGTAAAATTGTCAAATCTTTGCTAAATTCAAGTAGTGATGGTTACAAAACTATCTAAACTTTGCTAATATTAGGACTGCAAACTGACTTTTGTAACCATCTCGTAGTAATTATCTAATATTTCATTATGTCTTCACATCTATCCATAGGAATCGTCGGCTTGCCCAACGTTGGCAAGTCAACTTTATTTAACGCTCTAACCAATAAAAAAGTGGAAGCTTCCAACTATCCTTTTTGCACCATTGACCCGAATGTTGGCGTGGTTAAAGTGCCGGACGAGAGATTGGAAAAATTGGCGGCCGTGTCCAAACCGAAAAAAATCGTGCCCACTTATATTGAGTTCGTTGATATCGCCGGCTTGGTTAAAGGCGCGTCAAAAGGCGAGGGCTTAGGCAATCAATTCTTGTCCCATATCCGCGAATGCGACGCCATCTGCGAGGTGGTTAGAGAATTTAAAGACGATAATATTATTCATGTTAACGGCAAGATTGACCCGGAGGGCGACCAGGAGACCATTAATCTTGAATTAATTTTTGCCGACTTGGCCACGGTAGGAAAAAGGCTGGATAAGGTCGCCCGAGAAGCCAAAAGCGGGGACAAGGAAGCTATAATTTTAAAAAATTTGCTGGGCAAATTAAAAGTTCAGCTTGAAGCCGGCCTGGCCGCGCGCGAGCTGGAGTTGAATGATGAGGGAAAAAAGTTAATCAAGAGTTTAAGCTTAATAACCCTTAAGCCGATTATTTATGTTTTAAACGTTAAAGAAGGCGATAACGGAGAATATGGCGGTTGGGACGGCAAAACCATAAAAATTGACGCTAAGATAGAAGAGGAAATTTCTAATCTGCCGGAAGATGAACAGGCTGAATACATAAAAGAATTGGGGCTAAAAGAAAGCGGCTTGGATAGATTAATCAAGGCGGCTTACGGTATATTGGGTTTAATCACTTTTTTAACCACCGGAGCCGACGAGACCAGGGCTTGGACGGTTAGTCGGGGGACTAAAGCGCCGCAAGCGGCCGGAATAATCCATACTGATTTTGCCAAAGGTTTTATCCGCGCCGAAGTTATTAATTGGCAAAAATTTATTGAAGCCGGTTCCGAGGCTAAGGCGCGCGAGCTGGGTTTAATTAGAACCGAAGGCAAGGAATATGTTATGCAGGACGGGGACATCTGTAATTTTTTAATAAATAGTTAATTAAATAGTTAATTATTGACAAATTCAAAAAGCACCCCTCAATAATTTTATAATTTCCGAAAGATTGTTTTTTATATAGCCGTTAGTATTAACGATCTCCAGCTGGGCAATGCCTATTTTTATGCCGTTGAAGGCCTCGGCCTTAAAATCTTCAAGTAAAACGTCTTTTAACGGTTTAGTAATATTTGATTTAGCGGCGAAAATGTCGTGGATAAAATTCGCTGGAAATTTAGCCTGTTTAGTTAGCCATTGGGCCGCATTTCTATCCCTCTCGGTCGTCAATTTACCTTGAAAATTAATGGTGTTTGAAGCGATAGCCGGATAAAGTAAAATTGCGGCTGTTTCTGATATGGGTAGGTTATTTTGTATAAATTTTTCGGCGATTAAAGTCGCGCAGGCGCCGACCAATTCAATTTGAATTTTTGCATTAATAAATTTTTTTACTTCGTTTGCCACTCTATGATCAATAATTTCAACTACTTGTTCAGGTTTAATCTGGCTTGGCAAAGATTCCGGGTTGCTGGCATCCGTCAGAGCTATATTTATATATTCTTGAGGCAATGATTTTAAGCGATTAATTTTTATATTGAATTTATCCAAAACATATTGCGCTTCCCGATGCGGGACGCCGAAAATGCCGGAAATAGCTTCGCGGCCGGTTTTATTTAAGTATTCGGCATAAGCCAAAGAGCAGGATAAGCCGTCCAAGTCGGGGTTTGGGTAAGTGGTAACTAGCATTTTATTAGTTGAGTTAGCCATAATTAATCCTTAATTTCATATTCCCAGCCCGGTTGCCAGGATTTAGTAATCCGCCAGTCTTCGGCGATCGCTTGCTCCCAAGTTTTATTTTTTGTGATTACCTCTAAGGCCAGTTGCGGCGCTTGATGCGCCACGATGGCGATATGCTTTCCATTATAATTCGTTTTTAAAAATTCGCAAAAATCTCTAAGGCGTTTTTCTACGTCTTTATAACTTTCGCCATTGGGGAAAGTTATATTAATATATTCGGTTAGGTTATTTTTAAAATTTTCCGGCTGGTCGCTGTACATTCCATAATTAGCTTCTCTAAGCCGTTTATCTTCAATTATTTTATATTTATCCACGAAGCCGAGTCGCGCCGAATCAACCGCGCGTTTTAAGTCGGAACAAAATACGGCGTCAAAATTATGGTCGGCAACCAGCTGGCCGAGTTTTATAGCCTGTTCTTTACCGAGCTCGGACAACTCGCCCGGCGACCAGCCGGTCGCCAAGCCTTTTTCATTGTCTGTCGTCGTGCCATGCACGAAGTAAGTTATTTTTAGCGGCATATTTTGTATAAAAATTTTTTTGAGTAGTTTCCTTTGATTTCTACATCAACTTTATCATTAATAATATTCACAACAGCATGCGTCTCGCTTGCAATTCCTTTGTCGTCTTCATTTTCAACTAAAGATTGAATTGTAAAATATGGGATATTTTCATGCACGTTTTTTCTGTCCCAATGCAGATGACTATTAAAAACAGCGATAATTTTATTTGATGCAGAAAGTATATCCCTGATTTCTTTTCTATTTGCAATGAGGCATTTATTAGGCTTACCTTCAAACCATGGGTTTCCTGTTAAATCTTGATCAGCCAAGCTATAATGAACAAACGCTATGCATTTTTTATCTGTTTTATCTAAATCATTTTTTAGCCAATTTTTTTGTTCATCTGAAATATAAAAGTTGATTTTATCATCCGATTCAGGTTTTATATTTTTGTTCATTTCTTTCACAAAGTCAGCCAAAAAAATTTTTACATCTTTGTTTACTTTGCGAAGAATGCCTTTATGGAATCCTTCTGGCCCTAAATGAATGTCTGTTATTATTGCGAATTTCATATTTTATTTTTTTAGCACAACTATTTCTCGCCAAATTTTTTGTCCGTCGCGGCCGTAGACGATTGAGCCGCGGTTAGTTATTTTTAGAAAGATATTTTTTTGCAAATTTTTCGGAAAAGGGTTAATGGTTTTAAAACCGGATGTGTTTGGGTAGATGAAAGTTGAGTGTTTTCCTTGAAACACCGGCCAAATCATGACGATTTTTCCGCCAGGTTTTAAAATTTTATGAAATTCTTTAAGGCTATTGGAATAAAGATTTTCCAGCTCTCTAATTATTTTTTTTACATCAAATAAGCCGCTTTGCGGACCCAGATATGGTTCGGTGATGATGGCGTCAACCGAATTTGGCTGAATTTGTTTTGAAATCTGTGTTGCGTCAGCGTTTAATATTTTATATTTAACGTCTGCCGTAGAATAATTTTTTTCCGTCCAGTCAATATTTTTTTTAGTGTCAGTTATTGCCCGGTCAGATTTGTCAGTACCGATTAAATTTTTATATCCCATTAAAGCCGCTTCGGTGATAATCGTGCCTGAACCGCAAAATGGGTCTAAAATTGTATCAGCTGGTTTGGCGCCGGACAAATTAATCATAATCTGCGCCAACTTGGGCGGCAGCATGCCGGAATAATCGTCGCGCGCCGGTCGGCCGTAGTCGCGGAAAGAAAGTTCTTTGAATGGCTGGACCGCTATGGTTTTTCCTAAAAATAATTTTTTGTCAAATTGGACGATGACGATTTCCGTGCCTTGGGCG
>Ga0210036_1003215_pt1 | contig 16303 bp, 8 predicted proteins | sample CryGeymeta201515_FD_185469 | JGI IMG/M metagenome (GOLD analysis project Ga0210036, IMG submission 185469) | Groundwater microbial communities from Crystal Geyser aquifers in Utah, USA - Crystal Geyser metaG 2015-15 (SPAdes) (version 2) | ecosystem: Environmental > Aquatic > Deep subsurface >...
TCTTCCCCGAAGTGGGAATAGTCGTATCCGATTTCTCCCGATGTGTTCCTGTTTCTGAGTGGGAGACGGGATGGGGCATTTCGGGTCATTCCGGTGACGTCGGATTCGGGTCTCCTTGTCTCACGTCCCCTTCGGCTGGCTCTGACTAGCTACTAGCTAGACCTACTACTACCACTCGTAGTCTATTAGTAGACCTACAATAGCTACTACCGTACTCGAGTAGCTACTACTAGTAGTACTCTCTCTAGTAGAGCTAGTAGTAGCTAGTAGCTAGTACTAGCTAGTAGCGACCAACCAGGTAATAAAGTACTACCGGGTACTACTAGCCAGAGAGTAAGTCTAGTATGTTTTGACTTCTGCGACAGTAGATAGACACGAGATAAAGATGTTGGATTCAACAGCAGTTGATACAACAAATAATAATAGACGCGCACACATCATAGGCAAAATCAACAAAAGACATTGTCAATCCAACGTTGTATGCGGCGATGCAGAGCCAGAGCACATTCACTAAGCTCTTTCTCTTAATACTGACTACTTATTGTGGTGGCACCCAAAAGACATGTTCGTTTGCATCGGCTTTTTCTGATCCACAACTCAAACCGTCATCGTCGTCATCGTTGTCATCGTCTCTACAAGTACTGCCATACTCGTCTACAGCAAAACAACAACAGCAAAACGAAATTCGACAATTCATGGCTCAATATGATCCTATTCTTTTGTTTGCTTCAAAATTGTTGCCTCCCATTCTTTGATATCTGACAAACTTGAAAGTGCACGAGAACCTGCTGTGGCCCTGGGTACGGCCATTCAGCTCATCAACATTTTGCGAGATGCCACACCGGACGTTCGTCTCGGGCGAGTCTATCTTCCACAAGATTTATTACAAAAATATGGTGTCTGTGAAGACGATATAGTCTCACTCCAAGCATCACCAGAGTATTGCCGTGTGGTTCAACTTGTAGCTGAACGTGCTGCAGAGCTCCTCGCAACAGCCGAACAGGGCAAACGGACTTTGCCCGGATTTTTACCTGTTTTGATGGTGCAAATCATTATTGAATTGTATCGAGAATACTTGATAAAATTAGAGAACATGGGATACAACAACTTGCAGCCACGACCTGATGGTGACGATCGAGTTAGAATTGGCACCGTCCAAAAACTAGCTGCCAGTTGGAAGGCCTTGAACACGGTACTGAGAGGGGAATAAAACAAAACAATTGTTTATTAGAGACATTTTTCGAACAAGTCACGAAAATCTTTATTAGTAAATTATGACTCTGGTTTGTGCATGAAAAGTGTTTTTTTGTTTTTGTGGCCAAAAGCATGAGCGTTGTTTTTATGTCGTGATTTCGGCCAACGACCCGATACCAGCCTGCATAGCCTCTTTGTTGGCTTGAAAAGATCCTTCTAAACCAATTGCCTGTGCCTTGTCAGGGTCATGCTGTGTCATGTACTCGGCCAATCTTCTTCCACTTTCCCAGGCGCCGGCAATAGATGGATCCAACAACCAGTCGCCGCAAACACCAACCGTGTGCTCTGGGTCGTGCAGAAATCCTGCATCGCGACTGCTAGTATCGCTACTGTTGCTCTTCCACACGTTTACAGGAACGGCGGCTCCCCATAACTGCAACCTGCTTTCCAATACGTTTTCTTCCAGTGTTCCCGAAACGAGATTCAAACTACGTTCGAGACCTTGAAACAAGAGTGTTGTGACGTTTTGAACAACATCAGGGGGTAAAAATTCTTGTGGTGCCTTGTATTTCTTTGCAAAGGTAGAGGAACTGAGAATTGTCCAGACTTGGACGTCAGCTTCCACATCCGACGACAATGGTTCGTATTTGCGCGTCTGGCAACTGAGAAATCGTAGCGTTGGTTCATTTTTCACAAAGCCGCAGACAAACGTATCCACAGGAAGCGCTCGATCCAAAATACTCTCACTAGGTAGCGCAAAACTCAAACTGTAAATACTGTTGAGTGTCATGCGATTCCCACCCCACGGAGGAACTCGTGGATTGAAATTCACTCGCAACAAGTTGTGCACACCTTTGGCGGGTGTTTTACTCATGATCCGATCGGCACATTTACCGTTGTGAGCAATCACTAAGTGATCAAAGATGCCCAGAGATTGTCCTTTGGCTTGTAATTTCCATTTCTGAGTGTCTTTTTGATATCGTACTCCGTTGCTGGGTGCTACCCAAACATCTTGTTCGAGTTGTGCTGTCGAGGCTTGTTCGATGGCCTGGGGTATAAATCCCATTCCTCTGGTTCCATAATACATGGGTGGTCGACATGCTGTGTTTACGGGTTCCAGTACAAATCGGTTTTCGACCGACTCGCTCTCACTATCCATATTCTTTTTTCCATTGTTGTTGTTGTTGTTGCTTGCGTCCATAATATTGCACACGGTTCCTTGTGGATATTTCTTTACCACACCTTGTGCCTCCCAATCCTCTACTTGCTGACGAAATTTGTTGCTAGTATCCCACGCTGGTACTGTCAGTATTTGTGCTGCGTGATCAATAATGTGTTGGTCGAGCAGTGGGTACGTAGTCGTGGCATCGTCGGAAGGCGTATCGCCGGCAAGCCGGGATGAACACCGACCTCCAGGACGTAGTCGTCCCGTATCAAAGACCGTTGCCGCGTACCGTCCTCCTTGTGCCAAGTGTTGGGCACACGACAGTCCTGCAATTCCACCCCCAATCACTGCGACGGTCGGCTTGTTGTTTCCGTTGTTGTTATTGTTAACAGTTGACTGTCTCCTTGGGCTTTTTCTTACGTTCGACATGGCCGTCGTACGTGTAAGGCGAGGAACAAGGGCATTTCCAAGAGAAAAATATTGTTGTAGACAGAAAATAACGACCATACAATGTGACAGAGAAGGGACGTAGGTGCCTCTCATAGTTGTGTTTTAACACGAGGAAGATTGAGAGGTGAGTGTGAGAGGCGAGATAGCGAGATAGTTCGGTTAAAACAAAAAAATAATGATGAACTATGAACCGGGGGTTTTGACAGCTGAGTCAGTAGGATGTGAGCGTCCAAAGCATAGTGTATATTTCTAGCCTTAAATACATTATGAGCTCTAGCTGGATCCATAAAATGGGTTAGTACTCGATTACAATAGCTAGCCACGAGTGGCTATAGCTCGTAATAGTACTACTAGCGAATGTGGAGACTCATTGTCTTACTCCCTAGCACTCTTATCGAGAATAATTAATACTGTAAAATTGAAGATCAAATAATGGAGAATTGCTGGAAAAGGCCGAATGAACGACGAACGACGTTTTCTAAGGCAAAACTAACTAGACCTACCATCGGCAGTTGAACACGCCTCATCACACAGGACACAGGGTGTGTCTCTACTATTATTAGAGTATTATTTTTATTATTAATTAATAACACAGGAGGCTACAAAAATAAGAAATCATGGTACGTACCACTTTGTTCGAGAGATGTCTAATGTTTACGGGGAGGCACAATAGGGCTGGTTGAGATAATAAGGAGAGAAAAAGGACATGCGCATGCGTACCAAACTCGGCGAGATCTTTTTTTGCGTTGACGGTGGGGTCCATCTGGTTGCGTGCTCGTTTGCCACTGCCGTGCTGGTTGATTGTTGAGTCCTAGAATACCATCCAGCTTGCGAGCTCGTTTGCAAGTTAATCCTTTGGATGATAGATGAGATGAATGTATCGAAAGGAACATGTCGTTGATGGTGCTGTTTCAAAGTTTGTCGAGATTGGAGATGCCTCTAGTAGTAGACAGTCCGTAAAATGGGATCTGAATATCCGGTTTCTCACCGCTTGTTCTCTTGTTCTCGTGATCTCTGCTGCAAATCACCCGCATCATGAATTGCTTGCATCACTGCAACAATACAATACGACTTGGGTTTCTTTGTTATATTTGTGTTTCGTACTACACTCGTCCATATCACTACTCATTGCTTTCCCACCCATCATCAGGCTGACGAAGCAGTAGATCCCATGCCAAAGATCAGGCAGGAATGTTTATCAACCTGTCCCAAACAAAGTCAACTTTACGAAGCCTGTAAATCCCGCATTGCCAAATCTGGGGAAGGAGATTGTGAGGCTTGGTACTTTGAATTGCATCACTGCGTTGACAAATGTGTGGCTCCAAAAATCTTTGCCGCCACGAAAGGCGGATAAAACTATTTAGAGTAGATGGTGCGCGGAAGAATGAAATAGATATAAGGAAGAAGCGATTTGAAAAAGGAATATGGAGGAAATGGCGTGGAATTTTATTTTTGGATGAACAGATGGATGAAGCAACATACGCATCATGGATTGCGGAAATGCTAGACAACCGATTACATTGGAGGGGGTGTTGTAGCGTGTAACACCATTATCAGTTGGATAGTTACCTGCATGGTAGCATCGCCCTTTTTTGTCGACAATCGATTCAAAATTCATTTCGATTGTGTAACTTGGAACTAATACAAAGTCCTTTGTTTTGGTTAGCACTCGTTTGCTTTGGAGGCATCGTGGATAAAACTGCGCGTTGCGTTTTGAAGCGAAAAATCACTCTTTGCAAAGTCATTGATACTTTGTGGCTTGCATGCATGTTAGTTTGCTTATCTACCTTAGACAAATGATGCAACTAGTCTAGATCAAGTAAAACCTTAATAGTATCGTCTCGGCGGGCAAGCCTCTCGAAGCACCCGGGTGCGTTGCACATGTACAATCATCTACCACTGGAGACCAAAAACACATGCCTCCCGAGTGAACCTATGAAGCGCAAATGGTGGATATCATCTTTTCCGAGAACACACTTTCATAACACGACCTCGATCAAAGCTCTTTTGCTAACCTCGCTACTGTGGACTGTGGGACTTGAATCGCTGCATCTTTAAGCAAATCCACTCACAACTACTTGTTTGTGTGTTTTCGAAATTCCAGATAATTGTTTATACATATCTTATACCAATCAGTTTAGTAAATTCTACATCTATCTTCCTCGATCGTCTCGAAAGAACCAATGGCTTATTGAAGTTTGATTGTACAGGTTTAGGATTCCAACACAATACTGCATGTTTCCTTCATAATCCCCAATCATGCCGGACTGTATCATAGTCGTCGATCCAACGATCCAACCCAATCAAATTTCAGATGTTCACTTGTATAACACAGATTCATCTTAACGGAAGAAAAACAAAATTGAATTTAACTGCGCTCTCCACGGATACGACGGGCCAGCTGAATGTCCTTGGGCATGATGGTAACACGTTTGGCGTGAATGGCACACAAGTTGGTATCCTCAAAGAGACCCACAAGGTAGGCCTCAGCTGCCTCCTGAAGAGCAAGAACAGCAGATCCCTGAAAACGCAAATCACTCTTGTAGTCCTGGGCAATCTCACGGACAAGACGCTGGAAAGGGAGTTTTCGGATCAAAAGATCAGTCGACTTTTGGTAACGACGGATTTCGCGAAGGGCAACGGTACCTAAAATGAATGAGATTAAAGCGGAATTGAGATGTCAACGTTAGAATTCTGCTCTTTGGGATACGTATACGAATATCATCAAGGAAAGGACACAAGCCATAGTAGGCACCGGATGAAAAGGTGTCTAGATAGCTTCATTGTTAAATGTCAAACAATACGAAATCTCAAAACAAAATTACTTGCCTGGTCGGTAGCGGTGGGGCTTCTTGACACCTCCAGTTGCTGGAGCACTCTTTCGAGCAGCCTTCGTGGCAAGTTGCTTACGAGGAGCTTTGCCTCCAGTAGATTTGCGGGCGGTTTGCTTCGTACGGGCCATTTTTTTTGTTTTTTGATGTAATACTGTAATTGTGAAGCAAAGCAACTATAAACTTGTGATGGCTCTTTAGAGAGTTTCCCTCTTTCTAACGAGCCAGCCCAGAAATTCGTTTTCGTCATGGCGCCAAGTTCGATCTTAATTTGGCGCGGTTAAGGGTTAAACCTCAAGAAGATTTATTTTTTAACATCATTGCAGGCTTGAAATCTCTACACAAACTCCGTACTCAACAGATGTATGAATAATATTATGTAGTAGTAGTATGACAGGCGAGCGACATACAATAGGGTTAACTTTAGCGCGCATGCCAATATTCAAATTTGCCTGTTAATAACGTGGGACAAATTTTCTGATTGCTTTCACCTTGAAATCCGATGTATGACTAATAATATTATGTATGACATCATAGTCTAAACATAGCTAGTAAAGAAAAAGTTGAAAAGCCGGCAAGTCAACATTTATTAACGTTCATTAACAGTCAAATAAAATGTTGCCGGTATTTCAAGTACGTAGTACCTGGTACTATGTCTGTCTACCGGTACGGTACATAAGAACTGAAAAAGAATGAGGACAGGAGGAGGAGGAGTCATAATCCAGTAGAGTACTCCGGAGTAGAGTAACAACTCTATTTGTTATTAAAGGTCAACTTCCTACGTACCAGGTACCACTCCACCTTTTACCAGGTATTGCACTTGTTACCATAGAACCTACAGTGGGCCATTCCTGAAATTGACTAGACCTCTAGTACCGTAATACCAAATTCATTGAGCCAGTAGTACTACTAGACCCTAGCTACTACCTTTTCCAGTACTATGTTTGGTTTGTCTGCTTCTATTCTTTGTCACTATTACTGTAATAGCTAAATCATCCACAACCCAGCCGACGATTTATTTCAATATCTACTTACTAGTAGTGAATTATCTGGAGTTTGCTAGAGGCATTACAAACAATGGCAGATTCTCGGCAAACTGCAACAAGTTCAACTGCTGCTGCTGCTGCCGCCGCCGCTGTCCTTGCACCCCCTCTTAAAGGTTTGAGTCTCTTAAGCCGAGATAGCCGTCAGTATGACTATGCGGAGCGAAAGCACACGAGAAAACGCAGTTCTTTAGTCCTTAGAAAACTGCCTGTTAGTATGTTATTGCAACCAAATGAGGATGAAGACAGCATTGGAAATTCTAGTCTGGACGATTTCCAACGCGGAGACCAAACGAATAAAGGACAATCAGAGGAGATCAACAAAGACTCGTTCATGCACAAGACCTGCCTCAACAGCAAGTTTTCCCTGCGCACGCAAATGATGCTATCGTTTGGCTTGGTGGGATGTTGTACCATTCTCGTCGTCATGTTGGTTTCTCTGGTGACCGCAATTGTTGCTGGAGAACGAATGAGCGACATTACGCAAAAAAGCTTTTCAAAATTGGCCAAGAATGTGGCAGGGAAGACCGCGCATTATCTAGCAGAAGGTTTAACACCCCGTATCTTGCCTTACGATCTCGTTCAGCTGTTGGTCGAAGCGACAAATGATAGATTCCAGGGGTATCCACAGTACGAAGACGATTCTCGTGTTCCTTTCTTCGATACCGAGACTCAATCCAACTTTTATCCCCTACAAGGCAAACCACTGCCGCTGGACTGGGAATGGCCCGATGGCGAGGGAAATGTCAATGACACCAATTTCTACGAACACGTCCAGGACCGATGGCCTTGGTACACGGATAATTCTGGCCGGTTTGACACGTCCAATGCTGTCTTTTACATGCAAGGCATGTGCGACCCATCCGAGACAGATCCGACATCTTCACGCTACATGCCAAATTGTACTACTGCCAATAATGACATTACCACAGGAGGCGTCTATGCGCCTAGTCCTACAAATCAACAAATCCACAGAAAAGCATCTGATCTGACTCCTCTGTTAAAATCGCTCTTTGAATATCATCAGGACATAAAACAAATAGGACTGTACTTTGGAAACAGCGGTGCCGGTGCAACAGTGGTATTTCCGCGGAAAGAACTAAACTCCAGCCAATCGTACCAATCCTATGGTTGCACTTGGATGCTCGATACGCACCCCCTTGATCCGACCCGGACCTTTGCCACGCTCGCAGATTTTGAGCGGTGCGATCAAGATGGCCGTCGTCGATCATCCGCGGATCCCATTCCCGCTCGACTGTATAATCCCAGTAAGTTTCGTGAATGATTTGTTAGCCTTGATAATATGGATGCATGGCGCACTCGTATGTTGAAGTTTATTATTATTTGTCTTATCCCTCTCTCTTGCTCGACGATGCACTGCAGTGGACCGACATTGGTGTGCGCGCCAGGCGTTACAGCCTAACAAAATTCATCATGAGGGTCCATTCGAGAATGCCTGGAAGCAGGGCCAGTGGCTTATGACCTTGGGGAGAGCTGTTTATGATCGAATTACAAATGAATTCATTGCATGTGCTATGATTGATTTTTTGGTTGACGCCGTTGAAGAGCTGTTGAAAGAAAGCAAGGTCTCACCAGAATCGGAAGTTTCTGTGATACGCTTCAACGCCGAAGGCACAATTCTAGCATCGACAGCCTGGGATACAGAAGTTAAGACCAGCAACATCGTCAGCGTGGACAAAATTAACGTGGGTGTCACCCGAGAAATATATCAACAATTTTACGAGCTTGTCGACTACTATTCTGACGTTCCCTGGGACCCTACAAACTTGACGGTAATTTACGAAGAGACACTACTACACGGCGATGGCTATCTCCTGGCGGCACATCCTATTCCACCTGTACCGTCGCGATACCAGCGAGATTATTTGCCGGAATTTTTAGTTGTGGTGTCGGTTCTGGAGGACGAATTTTTCAGTACCGCCAATGAACTCGAGGCCTCGATAAAAGAAAATGTGTACGATCTCGAGCGGGTCATTGTAATTGTGGGATGCGCAGGACTCCTACTGATGTTGGCTGTCATTTTTATGTTTGCAAACACTTTGACATCTCCCTTAGAGTACATGAGTCGAATTGCGGATGATATTATGCTCAACTATTTCGGCGATGCCGCAGAGCACAGTATGATTGTTCTACAGAAGCATAAACACCTACTTCCACTTAAATGCATCCCTGAAACCGAACTGCAAGACATTGAAAGTCAATTTATCAAAATGGTGAAAAGTTTTAGTGGCGCAAACATGGCAAAAGACGCCCAAAAGGAAGAGACGGAAATCGAGAATAATTTCAACATGATAGATGAGTTTCAAATGCTGTATGAGAGCCGAAAGATGGATAATGCATTCAAATACAATTTTCCAGAACGAACGTTTAAATCTGAAAAGAGAATCGTGAGGAAGGAGATGCCTTTCCACCGACTCAACTTAGGTTGCAATTTGAACAAAGATGCGCACACAGCCAGTGCTTCCTCGGTGTATCGACGGAGAGATCGTGACAAAGACATGAAAAGTCCACTCTTTTTTTGGATCTTGATTTTAATTGTTGTACCTTTGATGGCGACAACCATTTCAATATCCTGCATTCTCATGCTGAACGTCGCAAACTCTTTCCCCGTTTTTGTGGACACCGCGAAAGAGCGGTTTGTCAAAGAAGAGATAATCGCGCTCTCAAAATTTGTCGGTTTGAAAGCAAATCTGACAGCATCGACTACGGAGAGAGCTGCCCGAGACCTACACGTGCTGAGTCGTTACACGAACTGGATCCTCTTTGGGGGGTTGAATAGCACTTCAGACTCCACTAGATTCACAACTGGTATAGAAGCATGCAAGCTGTACGACGATTTGAACGATTGTCCTTACGTTCAGAAAACAACTTGCGATTGTGACTGGAACGTCAAAAACTGGAGCTGCTACAGCAATTCAGAAGAAACTCGATACCTGCGTCAGCAATCCTTTTTCGCTTGCCAGTCACAAGATGTAGATTCAAATGGGGACAGACTTACTACTAGCTTCCCAGATGTTGCTTATTCAGCCGCAACAACAGCGTGGTGGGAAAATACAACGGAAATACCAGGATATGAAATCAGGAACCAGCCTTCATCACGCAATGCCACTTCTTTTGCCAGATTGCAATCCGCTTCGGCCATACCTGTTATACAAGTATTGTACAACTACGACTCTTTCCAGGATGCCTTCATAGCGGGAGTAGCCATAGGGTTCGAAGCTGACGGCATGTTTTTCGGTTACAATGGTTGTAGCCCTCCTGGTGACCCTATTTTGGCAACGTGGTCCTCAACCATTGAGAATGGAGCCAGTCAATTGAGGCCAGAACTTTGCCCTTTAGGTGAGTACATTTCAATTACCGGATGATTAAGAATACGAATTCTTGCTACTGCCACTAAGGCTCCGAGTTTGCTCACTCTGTCAATTTTTTTCTTCTCCGCTTTTGTTTTAGGCAAATATGGTTATGATCCACGTTGCCGTGGATGGTACCACGAAGGGAAAGAAGCAAAGGGTGGGGTAAACAAAAGTGGTTTGTATGCCACACCCCCATACATTTTTGCCACTACTCAATTATTTGCACAGAGTGCAAGCTCTCCAATATATCATCCGAAGACCGGTGAACACATAGGAGCGACATTAATTGATTTTGTTTCAGAGCCAATTTTGGCTTCTCTGGAGGAAGAAAATTTTCCACTCTCCGGCAGAGGTTTCCCAGTTTTGATTACTATCGAATCCGACAACTTGGGAGCCGACACTGTCATCGGTCCTGGCCTCGAGGAAGGAATCCCGACGCCGATAACACTACTCGTCCTCCCCAATGACCGTGTCTGTGACGGTGCTAATTGTGATGAAGGCTTTCATGCGATCGTCGGTGAGATGAAGGCTGGCAAGAGAGACAGTGCCAAATTTACCCGACTAGCCGACGACGGCTCAGAGGAGACCCTTTATATCTCGTACGCACCTGTTGTTTTGAATTCCCTATCCCCAGTTGACAGCAACGACTTTGGAAGGGGAGTGAATAAGGCGGATTACCTTTTATATTCGCTTGCAGTTGCACAATACGAAGAGGCCATGCTTAGTGACTTTGTTGAAACCGAGGAAGAGATCGATACGCAGTCCTACATCGCTCTTGCTGTCTTATGCGCAACAATTATCATCTCGACTGTTTCTGTTCTTTACATATCCCGGGCTATCACAATTTCCATTACCGAACCGATGCTGCACTTATTAGATCTCATAGTTACAATAAATGGATTGAATGATGGTGAAGACCACGCTGAACCAGTATTTGGTCAGCGGTATGGGTCGAAGGAAGTCTTGAAGGTGACCTTTACAATGGAAAACTCTACAAGGTGATCCGCAGTGCCAATGCTTCATTCTTTGCGGGTGATGTCGAAACTGCCTATCAAGTACTAAGGGATGCATTGAGGCTGTTCAAGCGCTTGGGCAACGAGAAAGCAATCGGTGTTGCCTGCAATAACCTAGGAAATTGCTTGCTGGCGGCCTACAGGACGTTGAAGGCCACAAAGGAGGAACGCATTTGTGGCTTTGAGAAAAGCGAGATAATTGCCAAAGGTACTGCCTGCTTTCATGAGGCTATTCAGCAGGGCGAGGCTGCCTATGATGACTTTTATGCCAGAGAAGGATGGTCACCAAATTGTCTTGACTTCATGCAGCACTTGTCGAATAGGTACTTCAACAGAGCTATGTTTCTCCTTTCTGTAAAAGATGATCATGCCGACCCAGAGAAGGTAAAAGAATTGGGTATGAGAGATTTGCAGATCTCAAGAGATATGGATGTAGAAATCAACGATGAAGGAACTCAGGCTGGCTGGCATGTGAGATCACCGGTTAAAATATTTGATGCGATGCTCTCTCGCTTCAGAGGTTACATTTTGCTGCTTCAGATGGGATACCCTGATGAGTTCGAGCTCGAGGAGTGTATGGGCGAGGCCTATCAACTCATTACAACGGAATTGAAGAAAGAGGATGAGTCGGAACTTTTTGCTGAGATTCGTGCCGCGGGACGAATGCAGCAAATAGAAAGCGCCCTTATGCAGTATTATGCTGTCATGAATGATGTTACTACAGCAGCCAAAATTGCCATTCGAATGCTGGTAGAAGACGAATATACTCTTTCAACGGCGCAGCTGGAAGCCGTAAAGATCATTCGCCAATATATTAGAGAAGACCAAGACGCGTTGGAAGGCTGTAATTTTCATGAAGGGATAACGGAGGCGCTTGCCGTCTACCAAGATCGAGTGGAATGCGCTATCGAAGAAATGCAGGTGCACCAGATTAATCAGGTCGATGAGCTGAGCACTTCTACAAGAATGTCGCTGAGAGATATTGGGACAACGAGTGAGTACTCCGCAGTTTCCGAGTTAACCGAGAAGAGGAGAATTTCATTACGCCAAAGTGGTCACGGTGATGTTATCATGGAAATGTTCTAGCTGGCCTGGGCTGGTTATGTCATTGTATAGATGCTGGACCTAGAGCATGATTTTGTCGAAGGTCGCTTTGGATTGCATTAACCTTCATTACTCCTACCATTGTGCGCTACCTACCTCGATGGCAGTAGTAGAATGCTCCCAACGAGGAACGAAATTATCAGGCCTAGAAAGTGCTCTAGTGATGGCTTTAGTGATGAAGGTAGCTTCACTATCTTGTTTCGGATAGTGTTCCAGGGAATGCTCTCACGCGCCCACTGGTCTCGCAAGTGAAAATCGCAATTGCCCGCAATAATTAGATTTTCATTGATAATTAGATTTTCATTGCGCTGCAGAGCAACGGAAGCACCTGGTTAACTGAGGCTTTCGTCGACTTTCGATACTCATGTGTTGTGTATTATCCAAGCAGCTTCTACTGGAGTAGATATGCTATTGTTGGGTTTCAAAACAAAATCTTGGAACCTCTTGGAACACCGAAACTTCATTCCGATCAAGGCAAACGAGTTGAAAGAGACCACGTGCAGTCTAGGGGTGAGATTTTAATGAAGTGTGTGAGCTCCCCTCGCTCGCGGAATAAGTATCCGACAGCAAATAGACTTCAACGGAGCGACAAACACGAAGTCGCCTCATAATCACGTAACGTGCAAAACTGCGCACCTTTGACTGGCCTACACGAGTCACTATTTTTATTCATCGCATCGCACTTACTCTGTATCGATTGGCGCTGCTTCGCTACTACTACTACTCGCTAGCTAGAAGCTAGAGTGGTAGAGAGAGAACGAGATTGAAAGAAAGAACGATTGAAAACACGAAGGAGACAGGGACAGAGAGTGTGAAGTACATAAAAAGCTCGCAAAATGTGTATTCAACCACCATCTACGGCTGATCGAAAAGCGGCTTATCGTACTTGCCCTACACGTGAAACCAGCAAATCTCTGGAAGCATCGATTCAACGGGTGGCGGATGAAAGATTCGCCTCGGCTACACCTCCAGCAACCGATTGGCGCAAAGTTCCCATGTCGGCTGGATTACTCCTTGTTAGTTTGGCAACGAGTCTGACATTGTCCTTTTTGTTCGGACGCTGTACCGGAATCTGGCTGAGAGATCAAGACGTTGGATTGAGTCTATCAGGCCGCCGACACCACTATCACCACCACCAGCACCACCAGCAGCAGCAGCAGCAGCACGGGAATCGCAACTTATCTCCACTTGTCTTGGGCCCTCGACAACAGCTCCCGTCATCCACAAGCTATTCATCCAAGGAATTCGGCACCAAAGGACTATCCAGCGATTCCTCGCTGGCGAGGTCTGCAGCCTCTTGTTTCCACGACACAGATCTATTAGCGGCTGGTAGCGCTGGTAGTAAAATGAGCGCAGAGAAGACTTGCTCTACCAATTTGCATGCGTCTACTTGCAGCCAAGATCACCGTCACCGATACCTGGAAGTGTTATTTCAAGACAAGCAGCATCTCCAGCACATCACCACTTCTGAGGCACTCGTGGCCGATCTATTGAATGCCTTATTGGAGTCAAGTCACACACCCATGCTTTCATACCATTGTCACACGGTAGCACATCGCAGAATCAGTTGTACTGCCGTTGCTCATCGAGGACACGTGGTGTTGCATACCTTTGCGGACCGTCTATCGTTGAGTGTTTATGGCGTGGAGTTGGATTCCGATTCCACTCAAGATTTATTGGGACAACCTTTGATGTCCATGCCCATCACGAACCAAGATCAAGTGCCATCACTGCACCAGTCTTCCATTTCGGCATCTTCATCTTTTCAATCCACAAAGGTTACGGAGGCATTCGTGCATCCTGCCCTGTTGTCCCAGGCAACGTCCAAAGTAGTTCTGGTGTTGGGTGGATCTCTGGCTACTGTCCAGGAGATTTTGCAGTACAATACTGTGGAACGACTCATCCTAATCGAGTCGCCGAACAAAAGCCAAGAGTGGTTGAACTATGACATCGATTCAATGGATCCTCGCATTGAAGCCGTTTCAACATCAGCCTACGTCTGGTTGACTCGGCACAAGAAGGCACATACGAAAGCCATTGATGTTGTGCTGGTCGAAAATATAGAAATTTTGGATACTGGAAATTCTACAAACGCGTTGCAAGACCTAGCTCAAATTCTGGACACTGAAGGTATGATGGTGGTGCAGACATCACTGCAGTTGCCAGAACACAATAGTTGGAGACACAATTTCGTCGCAGAATTGCAATCGGAAGAACTCGAGTCCAAGTTTGCAGTGATTCGAGAGTACGATGAAGGCTCTGCCAATTTCATTGTGGCGTTTGCCAGCAACCAAATGTCCATTGGTCGATGGTTCGCCAATCAAGCTGAACTGGCATTGGCTATTCGCGAACGTATGTCGTCCGTAGACGCATCAACTCGATTGGATACAAGCCGTCTTCGAATGTACCAATATCCGAGTCGACGTGCCGAAAATATCTTTTGCAAAGGTCACCCGGATAACGATACGTGCGAAGAAGGTCATGGACTTGATCCAAACCGGCCCTCTGTACCCCTGTCGCTGGTGGAAGTCAAAGAGAGCACGATACCAAATGCAGGCAGAGGCATTTTTGCAAAGGAAAACATCCAACAAGGATCCTACATGTTTTTAGATGGTTGCGTCGACAATATCAATATGCCGGACCCCAGCATTCGCATCATTGAATTTTTTTCGGAAGGTGATCATCCGGATGTCCCTGTTGCCACCTTTGAAACACTCATGTGGTATGCCGATGGCTATGGCTTTGCGTCCGATCATTTTGGAGCCCGGAGTTACGATGTTGACCCAGATATTGCGACCTTTGTCAACCACGGTTGCAACGGAACAACTAACGTAGGTACGTGGGAGCATGCCAACTTGACGGAAAACTCGGCGCACGAGTATGGCGAAAGGCTTCGACTGGATAATGACGGCACATACAATCCCGCCAAGGATCGGATGATTCGTTCTCATGGGTGCACGGAAAGCATTGCCATGCGCAATATTTTCCGTGGAGAAGAGATATTCAACAATTACATGACTTTTGAAGCGGACGACTTGGAAGCGTACGCGGCAAGTCTCCGCGAAGAATGCGCTGGAACGGCCTACGGTCAAGTGTCGGAATACGAGATGACGCATTCTTTTGAGCAGCAGCAAACTGCTGCATTCGTCAGCAGCTCAACCCCCCTAAAGACCACAAAATGACAAAAAGTGTAAAAGAGGAAGGTTCTGTAAAGAAAGAAAGAAAGCTCTAATGAAATTTGGGTTTACAGAGCGCAACTACCCAAACGAAGACATATTATGTAATCTATTGAATTAGAAGCTATGTACTTTTATCTACTTGTTAGTTATTGTATGATATAATTTTTACACTGTCTCAACCAATCACTTATTGTTGACAAAGCGTGGACATGTCTCCCCTCCTCAAAGGTTGGCGTTTGGTTTGTAAACGACGGGCCAGGATCCTGCATCAATATCCAGGATACCACGCGGATGGACGACATTCGCACGCAACCTTCGGTTGCAACAACCCAATCTCATGTAGTCAATGGGGCAATTTACTGCTACGTACCAGGATCAATGAGACAGTGAAGAATTGTTCGACAGGTAGATTTTAACTTGAAAAAAAAAGGAACTCCAAAACCAAGCTATTTCAATCAAGAGTTGGCGCCTGTTAGACACAAGCGGAGCTCCTGTGGTGCACCCTTACTGCTTAAGTAAAATATGTCTACAACATTATCTACTATCGCATTTCGTATGGTCTTCGAGGATGATTTTTTTCCATAAACTAAGAATGTAAAGCCGTGGAACTGTAATTGTTTGTTAGCCCGAGAAATTCCAGTGATACGTGGGACTAACTGCATTAGTTCTTGGTGACAATACTACTACTGGTGCACTCAGACTGGCGTGGATAGCAACAAGCCACGGTAAACCAATGCTAAACATCAACCCTAAACCATCACGGTACAGTATCTTCAAGCTTTGTTCTCTTGCAAATTCAAGCTAAGAAGTTAGTTCGAACATGAAGTAACCGTAAAAAGCTAGTGTGGAGACTATTAGAGTAAATATTAGATATTATGACTAGACTAGTGGTGTGTGTATAGGAAGCAGGCATAGGCACACGATCTAATAGAGTAAGACCTAACTCCTGA
>Ga0210036_1003217_pt1 | contig 16285 bp, 21 predicted proteins | sample CryGeymeta201515_FD_185469 | JGI IMG/M metagenome (GOLD analysis project Ga0210036, IMG submission 185469) | Groundwater microbial communities from Crystal Geyser aquifers in Utah, USA - Crystal Geyser metaG 2015-15 (SPAdes) (version 2) | ecosystem: Environmental > Aquatic > Deep subsurface >...
CATCATGCTCTCAATTGACATCAAGGAAAACGACAAAGTGGTAGCCATGCTGCCCGCCCCCGAAAAGGAGTTCAAGACCGGGTCGAGAGGTTATTTCGGAATGGGCAAAATCCAGATCGGCGAGAAGCGCTACCAGGTGCAGGTGCAATTGGTGGAGATCGGATCGAAGCCGAAACCCGAGGAAAAGGCGCTGAAGCCGTAGGTGAGTGGCTCACAAAGGCGCGGAGTCCAAAGTCTCCAGACTTTGGGTCCGATCTTGGAACAGTAAAAGGTTACAACCCATGAGTATCAAAACAAAACGCAAGCAGGCCTCCCAATTCATGCCATCCCTGCCTGGCCTACAACATTGCAATTTTCGGAAGCCTCGGATACCTAAACTGAGACCATGCCCCGCAAAATTTCCGAAGAACACACCCGCAAGGAAATGATTGACACTTCGACAGGCTCAGTGCACCGCCCGCAGTTGGAACAGGCGTGTTGGTATCTGCGTGAAATCTGAATCACTTGCAAGGATAGGTATTCTCTTGTATGCTTGAGGCGAAACGATGAAATCTACGCAGTACTTTCAATACACCCACCAACGGCCTGACCGCGCTATGATTCTGGATGAATGGATCGAACGCGTCATCAGAAATCCATTGCGCGAAGAGATTCAAACTGATGGACGAATTCGCCGTTGGGCACGAATTACAGAAATGGAAAATCGAGCCTTACGCGTCATATTGCTCGAAGACGGCGAGACTGTTCACAACGCCTTTTTTGATCGGAACTTTAAGGAGTAAGCCATGCGAATTAAATATTTTGAAGACACAGACACTACACTGGTGGAATTCTCCAACAACCCGCCTGTTGAAACACAGGAATTGAACGAAAACATTTATCTTGATCTCGACCGCGAAGGCCGCGTGGTCAGTATGACCATCGAGCATGCAGGTCAGTCTGCGGATATGAAAGAATTCCTTTATCAGAGAATTCCTGTAAGCCTATCTGCCGCCTAAAAAGACATCCAAAGGCTTAACCCACAGGGGATACATGCCCCGCAAAATTTCCGAAGAACGCACCCGCAAGGAAATGATCGACCCGCAACTTGAAACCGCGGGTTGGTATTTGCGTGACCATTCCAAAGTGAAGATCGAAATTCCTGCGGACGGTTACGATGCTGAACCCTGGAATGGAGTTTCTGACTACTGCCCGTATCGTGAGAACGGGGAAGTGCTGGCGGTGGTGGAAGCCAAGAAGACAGCAGTTGGAATCCTCTGGGATAAGTTCTGGATGGGTATAAGACCTGACATGTCTCCTCGAAAGTCTTGCGTTCAGAGTCTCATTTCCATGCGATGGTCACGATTGACACGCGCCACGATGAGACATGTCAGGTCTGTGGCGCGAGTCGAGGATCTGCGGGGGGCGGATGGCGGAGTCCACGCGGCAGGTGGAGGGGTTGTTTGAGGGGTTATTGGTGGAGGCGTTCAGAGTCTAGGATTTAATCAGCGCTTCGATCTCTTTCAACACAGATTCCAAATCAGGAGAATCTGCCGCGATCACATCGCTTTCCCCAACGTGTTTGTGATGCGGCGCGGTGGGCAGGTTTGGAAAGTGCGGCGCGTTATCGTAGCGAAAGACGATTGTTCCATCGGCGCGCTGGTAATGATAGGTATAGGTCTTCTTGAAGGGATTTTCCTGCCCGACGAAGAGTTCCCTGAAATGCAGGAGCGAGTTGTCAATGAAAAATACGTTGACGCGCAAAAACCAGACTTCACCCCGGTCTTCATGCTGTGTCTGGAAGTCGTTGACAAACGGCGAGCCGCGCAGGGTTTTATCAACCGATGCGAGATAATCAGTAAATGGACTACTCAACGCGGGCGTCCTTGATAAGATTACGCCTGGTTTCGAGGTGGCGCAGGGCTTCCACTTCCATCCACCAATCCAGAAAATCGAGGGTTTCTTCGATTTCGCGGGCGTTGAATTTGCGTTCGAATTCGTCGGTGGTCATGTTGTATCGTTGTTCAAAAGGCGCAAGCGCTTCGTGTGTCCGTTGGATGGAATACTCCAGTAATTTGGATTCGCGTTCCAGCGCGGTTTGCAACACGGACTTGAATTGTTCGAGATTGGAAGTTTGAATGGTGATTTCCTGTAACATTTCGTTCTCCTTGCCAGTAAAATTACTGACTGGTGATATTATAACGGCAGATTGAAATGAAATACGAACTTCTCTCCGACATCGCCCAAATCATCATGGGACAAAGTCCGCCTTCTTCAACATACAATACAGTTGGAGAAGGTCTGCCGTTTTATCAAGGCAAAACCGATTTTGGGGATATGTATCCAACACCAAGAGTTTATTGCACTGAACCAAGTCGAATCGCTGAGGCTGGCGATATTTTGATTTCTGTTCGTGCTCCAGTTGGTCCAACCAATGTGAGCCAGGAACGTTCTTGCATTGGTCGTGGCATATCTGCGATTCGTGTTGGCAAAAATCTTGAACGAGATTTCCTGCTTTACTTTTTGCGCTTTTATGAGCCTGAATTAGCCAGAGCAGGCACAGGCTCAACATTTACTGCGATTGCCCGCGAAGACCTTGAAACAATAAAAATTCCCCTTCCTCCGCTGACCGAGCAAAAGCGGATTGCGTCCCTGCTGGCGCGCGCCGACCGCCTGCGTCAACTGCGGCAGACTGCGCACGATCTCGGCGATGCCCTGCTCCAGTCCGTGTTTTTGGAGATGTTTGGGGATCCACAATACAATGACAAGAAATGGGATTTGGTAACACATGGCGACAAAATCACTTTTATGACCAGTGGTTCACGCGGCTGGGCTGAACATTATTCAGATAAAGGTGATTTGTTCTTGCGAATCCAAAACGTTGGAGCAAATCAATTACTGCTTGATGATGTGGCTTTTGTTCAAGCACCAGATACAGCAGAAAGCAAACGCACAAAAGTACAACCTGGTGATTTGCTGATTTCTGCAACGGCAGACCTTGGGAGAACTGCTGTTATTCCAGAAAATTTCCCAACGGCTTATATAAATCAACATTTGTTTCTCTTGCGATTGAAAGACTTGAATCCAGTTTATGTCGCTGGATATTTTTCAACTCCAACAGGCAAAGCACAAATTTTGAGATTAGACAGGGAAGGCGTGAAGTCTGGTCTAAACTTCAATGATGCACGAAGCCTGACAGTATTCAACCCACCGCTGAGCCTGCAAGAAGAGTTTGCGGGCGTGGTGACGCGGGTCGAGTCGCTGCGGGGGCGGAGGGGGTGTTTGAGGCTTTATACAAGAGGCGTTTCGTGACTAAACTGTCCCCATTAACCAATCAATGCTTCGATCTCTTTCAACACAAACTGTAAATCGGGAGCATCTGCCGCGATCACGTCATTTTCCCCAATATGTTTATGATGCGGCGCGGACGGTAATTTGGAAAAATGGTCGGCGTCATCGTAACGAAAAATCATCGTCTCATCCGCGCGCATGTAATGATAAGTGTAACTGACCAGTTGAATGCTCGGATCGGTGGAAACCAATTCCCTGAAATGCAGTCGGGAGCCATCTTTGAAAATCACGTCCCCGCGCAGAAAACCTTCCGTGGGCGTGCGCTTCTCAGTGTGAATATCCTGTGATTTGACAATCCGAGAAAGCGCGAGGATGCCGCTGACATAACGGAAATAGCCTGCAATCCCGCCCCGCACTTTCATTTGACCTGCGCTTCCTTATAAGCGGCTTTTTTCTCTTCGAGCAACGCCAGCATTTTGGTCTCGCCCTGCCAATCAATAAAGTCGAGCGTTTCTTCCAAGTCGCCAGGCTTGAAGCGGCGCAGAAACTCGGCGGTGCTCATGTTATATTGTTTCTCGAAGGTTTCCAAACGTTCGTAGGTCAACTTGATGCCATGCTCAACATCATCCAATTGACTCTGGATGGCGCTTTTGATGAGTGGTTTAAGCCGTTTGGCATTGCTGGTTTGAATGGTAATTTGTTGCAACATTTCGTTCTCCTTGCCAGCTAAAGGCGCCGACTGATGGTATTATACTGCCTTAAAACACAACGAAGTACACGTAGCAAATAAAATATGGAAATGATCAAACACTTGATTTTGCCTGTTCCACCGCTGAGACTGCAAGAAGAGTTTGCAGTCGTGGTGGCGCGGGCGGTTGTCGAGCCCAGTCGAGACATCGAGGGTCTGCGGGGGAGGATGTCCGAGGCGGGGAGGCAGGTGGAAGGGTTGTTTGAGGCGCTACTAAGCCAGAGTTTTGGAGGATGAATGATGCCCAAGAAACCTGGGCCGCCAATTCTAAAAGCGCTCGATAACCTTTACGAAAAAACGCGCAAGAAAGTCACGCCGCTTTATCCTGTGGATAAAAAGACAGGCAAGATTGAATTACCCGACAATGTTATTGCGGACTTGAAATTCTTTCTCCTGATTGGCAATAAACCTGCCGCCGTCAAACGTGTCTGTGAATTGACGGGTGTTGGCTTGCGAGTATCGAAAGATTTTGTAGACAGCCTACAATGACAAAACTACCCTCTACTCTCGAATATCTACTCTCTGGCTTTGCGGGCGCGGTGGCGCGGATTGAACCCGCTCACTTTTTTGCCAAGCGCGCGGATATGGCGCTCCAACGATTGAACATACTTGTCAATCATTTGATGTGCGCGGTCTGAATGATGTTTTTCTTTTCTTCGAGCAAATGAAGCGTTTCGATTTCGCCTTCCCACTCGATGAACTCCAGAGTTTCCTCCAAATCGCCGGGATGGAAACGCCGCTCGAATTCAGTCGTGCTCATATTGTATTGTTTCTCAAAATTTGCCAGGCGCTCGCGCGTCATCTGAATACCATGTTCGACATCCTCAAGCTGGATGCGAATGGCGCTCTTGATGAATGGTTTGAGCCGTTTGGCGTCGCTGGTTTGAATGGTAATTTGTTGCAACATTTCGTTCTCCTTGCCAGCCGAAGGCGACCGACTGGTGATATTATACTGCTTTAGTGCGTCACGCAGTACACGTGGCAAATTAAATATGGAAATAATCAAACATTTGCTTGCGCCCGTCCCTCCGCTGAACCTGCAAGAAGAATTTGCGGGTGTGGCGGCGCGGCCTGCCCTGCGAAGTCCCCGAAGGGGGAGCGAAGTCGAAGGATCGAGTCCCTGCGGGGGAGGATGGGGAAAAGTGAAAGGCAGGTCGAGGGGTTGTTTGAGTCCCTTTTGAATCATTTATTTGGAGAATAGCCATGCCAAGAAAACCAACCATTCCAATGGAAGTTCAGGCAGAAGTCCTGAAAATCGTTGAAGAGTTCAACCGAAAAACTTTCACGGGAGAACAACATCCCATTTTCCAAGTTCTATTCGGCAAGACCAAACGCGGATTTGCCGCGAGATTTAAAGGCAAGTTTCTTTACCTTGACCGTACAGACCGTAGGCGTCCCACCGAAATTTGCCGCCTCACCTGGAACGGCAAAATGGACAATTGGGGTTTTGCCGTCTATCGTCACTCGCGCAATTTCTACGATCCCGATGAGTGGATGTTCCCAGGCGCAGGCTATGTAAACGGCACGGTGGAAGGCGCAATGAAAGCAGGCGCGGAAGCCTATCCCATGTAGGATAGCACAGGAGTAAAATATAGCCATGTCCATCACTTACACCAACCGCAAAGGCTTCAAGTATTTCCTCAACAAAGGCGTGACCAAAACGGGCAAGCCGCGCTATTACTTTGCCCGCGAACAAAAGGGCGAACCTGTGGACGAAGTCCCGCAGGGATACGAGATCGAGGAGAGCGTCAACGGGATCGTCTCGCTGGCCAAGTTTCGCCCCAAATTGATTTCGTACGAAGAATCCGCTTGCGTGGAAGATGCGTTGGAGCGGCATCCCAAAGCGCGGAAATACCGCCTCGCAGTCAAGGATAAGCAGATCATTGTTTACGAAGCGCTGGGGGGAGGTACGGAGAGTCTGTTGAACATGCTCGGTTTTTTGGGCAATCGGGATGTTCTGCGAAAGCGGATGCAAGGCTTTGAAGACCGCCATGCCCAATTCACCCCTGTGATGCGCTTCATCCTGGAAGACCAGGAAACGCGCGAGTATCATGCCGAGCGCTGGTGTTATCGCGGCAGTATTGACGATTGGATTCACGTGGGACAACCGGGCAAAATCAAGGCGCTGGCGCGCAGTTTGATCCCCACACTTGGCACAGACGATTTTTTTGAACTCTTTTAAATGAACATCAAAACCCTCCTCCTCTTTCTCCTCTCCGCTATCCTGCTCTTCCTCGGCTTTGACCGCAACCAGTGGAGACTCGTCCCTGCCGAAGCCTTTGGCAACTTCGACAAGTTCAGTGAGAGCCTCGTCATTGGCCGCCTCGTCTGGACGGGACAGCGCGGCTTCTTCGCGGACGGCGCCCTGCTCGGCACGGGCGACGCGCCCTCGGCCATCATCGGCGAGGCGGAATTCGATCACCAGTACAAAACCTACTTGGACAACAAAACATTCGAGACCTACGCCATTTACAAATCCCAGAGTGGGGGACAGGCCTGGTTTTTCAGCCTGCTGGATTCCGCCAGCCCGTTCGCCTCCGCGGCCAATTTGCGGCTGTTCCGCGCCTTCACCTCCCTGCTCACCGCCGCCACATTGTCCGCGCTGATCGTCTGGTTCTACCTCCAATTTGGCTGGCCCGCCGCGCTGGCCGTGCTTCTCACGAGTATGATTTCGCAATGGCTGACTCTCTTCGGACGTAACCTGTTCTACTCCGTCTGGGACTACTTCCTGCCGATGGCCGCCGCCCTCTTCCTGCTCGACCGCGAGTCGCGCGGTTTATCGTGGGGCGGGATGCCATCCCGCCAAACTCCATTGGACAGGACAGAATTCCGCTTTTACCTGACCGTCGGCGCGTTGATCTTCTTCAAAGGTTTCATCAGCGGATACGATTTCCTGCTCCCGCCCATGGGCATGGTCGCCACCGCCCTCGTTTATTACGCGCTCAAGGATAAATGGACCCTGGCGCATTTCACCCGCCGCCTGCTGCTGACCGGGCTGGCCTGCGCGCTCGGCGTCCTCGCCTCCTTCCTCGTCCTCGCCGCGCAGATTGGCCCGGTGACGGGAAACTTCTCCGACGGCCTCCTGCGCATCCTCAACACCATGGGGCGGCGGACGTTTGGCGCCCCGTTCGACCCGCCTGCCTCGGATTTTTTCGCGGCCGGCCAGAATTCCAGCCTGCTCGCCGTGATTCAGACGGTGGCGGGCAAAACGGCCATCGTCGCGGGCGTGCGCTTCATCCATATTTTCTGGCTGTTCGCGGCTGTGACGGTTCTCGCGCTGCTCGTCCTCTGGCTGCGCCGCGGCAAACTGGGGGAACCCTCTGCCGTCCGCGCCCTGCTCGCCACGCTGTGGATTTCCTTCGCATCTCCGCTCGCCTGGCTGGTTGTCTTCAAGGCGCACGCCTACTACCACCCCTTCACCACCGCCATCATCTGGCACATGCCCAGCATGTTCTTCGGCTACGCCCTGTGCGGACTATTTTTCACCCTGTTTTTCCGCCAAAAATCATCACCCTAAGCTTGTACACGGATTACACGGAGTTGCACGGAAAATAAAAATCCGTGTTGATCCGCGGCAATCCGTGTAATCCGTGTACGAATTGTTTTTAACGGCTACGAAATCTTCACCTTCAAATTCTGCGCACCTCCAAACGTCACCGCGTACCACTTGCCAGGTTCGGACACCGTTTGGGCCGATAGGCGATCGTCATGGCCTGCGCCATCGTTTGGACTGTCTTGAGACCGCTCAGATAGTGCATTTCGACCAACTCATGTCCACATTGCGGACAGTTCTTCCATTCGCTTGGGTAAATCCTCGGCGTTGTCCGGTATAATTCGCTGGGGGTTCTCATGTCGTTGGCTACTCCTTGTTTCAGAATCAAGTTGCAATTTGCCATGAGAACCCCCTTTGTCAAGCTAAAAAGTGACTTTTGCGGTAGTACCTTTTTGGTTGCGGCTGGAGGCCGCGCTATGAAACAGAAACTATACATATTTCTAATAATCTTTTTGATCGCGCTAAAGATATTTTTGGTCAGGAACCAGCCAGTTTTTGCCATCGTAAGTTCGCCCTACGACGATTATCATTTTCTGACGCAGGCGAGATCCATTCTGGCCGGGGATTGGTTGGGAGATTATAACCAATTGACCTTGATCAAGGGGCCTTTCTTTCCACTATGGATCGTATTTACTTTCCTGTTGGGGATGCCGCTTTTGCTTTCTGAACAGCTGCTTTATATCCTTTCCTGTTTGGTGCTCATAGTCGCTTTACGTCCCATCCTGCACCGCAGGAGATATGCGCTGATTTTATTTTGCACTTTATTGTTTAACCCCTTCACGTACGACGCGGGTCTTTTCACCAGGGTAACTCGCGATGCCTTATATGAGTCTTTGTCTCTTCTGGTTTTTACGTGCATGGTCGCGATCTTTTTGAGGAGGCCCCCCCCGCGACAAAACCTGGTGTGGGTCATCGGCCTAGGATTGTCCCTTTCTGCCGCTGCACTGACTCGCGAGGAAACAGTTTGGTTCTTTCCGCTGATCCTGGTTGGTTTTCTGGCCTCATCATTGGGCATAAAAGGTGATTGGCCTTTAAGGCTCGCTACATGGTCTATCGTCCCGATCATATATCTGCTTGCCATTGGGACCATATCATTCATTAACTATAGGTATTACTCAATTTTCAATGTTACTGAAATGGACAATGCCGATTTTGTAGCTGCATTTAGTGCCCTAAATCGGGTAAAACCGGATAAGGTGATTCCAATGGTTCCTGTGTCCCATGACGCCAGGGTGAAAATTTACGCCATAAGCCCTGCTTTTAAAGAGTTGGAACCTTATTTGGATGGGGATTTGGGAAAAGGATGGGCGGCTATGGTCAGTTCTTTGGGGGTGGTAAATGCGCCATCGAACGAGATACCGGGCGGCTGGTTTATGTGGGCATTTCGAGACGCGGTAGCTGCCGCCGGGCATTACTCATCCGGGAAATATCCAGTAGACTATTATCGCGCCTTGGCGAATGAGGTAAATTCCGCCTGTGACACTGGCAAACTCGTCTGTAGTTTGAAGCCTGCTTCGTTGGCTCCGGCATGGAATCAGGGATACATAATTCCGGTTCTCGATTCGTTCAAAACAGGAATTTCAGATATGGTTTCATTCAAGAACTTTAGCCCTTATCCGATTTACAGTCTGACCGATTCTGGACCAGGTGAGATGCTCTTTAGGGATTTAACCCAATCGGAAATATCCAAACCGCCAGTTGCTATATACAAGGTCTCAGGCTGGTTTGTGGGACTGCAAGGCACACCAGAGGCGGTGATTGCCCATGATGATAAGATTAAGGCCGTAATTTCACAAGATATGCAAAGCCCCGATATTTATAATTACCTTCTTTCCATGAGAAAAGTAACACCCTCTGCCCAAACTACCCGGTTTACGATTACCTCTCCTTGTGAAAGCAAATGCTTTTTTGAATTAAGGGACAATGGTAAGGTTACCAAAAGTATTAATTTGGACGGGTTTTCTCATTTGATAGCATGGAATGATAAATCCACGATAGGAGCGATCGAAAGTGTAGAAATCTATGCTGAGGATTTGGTATATCAAAACAAGTATAATCATATAAAAATGGATATTCTGGAAAAGGTAGGGCAACTTTATCAGAGCATTTTCCCTCTTCTGGCTGGATTGGCTGTCGTTGCCTTTATCATGATTACCGTTGCCTTTATCATGATTACAATATTGGCCAAAAATTTTCTTGATGACTGGGCAATTTTAGTGGCGGGACTGATAATGATTGTAAGCAGGATCGGGTTGTTGTCAATCATTAATGTAACCTCTTTTCCGGCCTTCAATTCTTTATACCTGTCTCCAGCTTATCCTTTATTCATCCTGACTGCTATCTTGGCCTTGTTTAGCGCTTGGAAGGCAATCATCGCTATCTTCCCCAGTCTCAAATTTCCCGCTTGATATTTTCCCGTCAGAAGGAAAGAAGCAATTAGCTATGGAACTTTCTATTGTCATTCCTTGTTTGAACGAAGCTGAGACGCTGACGGTCTGTATTCAAAATGCCCATGTCGGCGCGCAAAAGACCTGCGGTGCGGGAAATTATGAGGTGATCGTTGCTGATAATGGCAGCACTGACGGCTCGCAGGAGATTGCCCGCTGGGAAAATGCTCGGCTGGTGAATGTGCCGGTCAGGGGGTATGGAGCCGCCCTGATGGCCGGGATTCAGGCAGCTCAGGGTGAATATATTATCATGGGGGATGCAGATGATAGTTATGATTTTCGCGAGGTGGCTCCTTTTGTCGAAAAACTCCGCCAGGGCTTCGATCTTGTCATGGGCAATCGTTTTCAGGGCGGCATTCGCCCAGGTGCCATGCCTTTCCTGCATCAATATTTAGGGAACCCGGTTCTGAGTTTTATAGGCCGATTGTTTTTCAAAAGTCCGGTCAGCGATTTTCATTGTGGATTACGTGGATTCCGCCGCGATCCCATACTTGAGTTGAATTTACGGACGACCGGTATGGAATTTGCCAGCGAGATGGTGGTAAAGGCATCTCTGCAGAAATTGCGCATGACCGAAGTGCCGACCATTCTATACCCGGATGGACGTAGCCGTCCGTCCCATCTTCGCACCTGGAGGGATGGTTGGCGTCATTTGTGTTTTTTATTGCTCTATAGCCCCAGGTGGCTGTTCTTATACCCCGGCATCCTCCTGGTGACTGTGGGCGTTATTTTTTCCGCTATTCTGTTGGTTACGCCGGTTCGAATTGGGAACATCAATTTTGATATCGGGACACTGCTTTACGCGACATTGTTTATCATTGTAGGCTTGCAGTCAATAATCTTTTCGTTTTTTACGAAGATATTTGGCATCAGTCAGGGGCTTCTTCCAGAGGATAAAAGGATGGATCTTCTTTTTAAAAAATTTAACCTCGAAACAGGATTGCTTACAGGTGTGGTGCTTATTGTTTTGGGTTTGGCTATCTCAATTTTTGCCCTCGCATATTGGCAGAAAGCAAAATTTGGTCCCCTGGCGCCATCAATCTCTCTCCGTTTCATTATTCTAGGCGTGACCCTGCTCACCCTTGGTTCTCAAATCATCCTGGCGTCTTTCTTCTTTAGTATTTTAGGATTGAAACACCGTTAATTGGCCAGATCCATTACCAATATGGAATGTGCTATTATTTTTTCGCTTTTCGGTTCTAAGGATTTTCCCCTGGGTTAAGCTTATGGGAATTACACGATGCAAAATATTCAATCACACATCATAAAGGATATTTCATGAACATCTTGGAAAAAACGCAACAAGCCAACATTCAAAGAAGGGTGAATGTTCTGGCTGGAACAATTGCTAAGTTATTGCCCCCTTCGACCACAATTCTTGACGTTGGGTGTGGGGATGGATTGATAGATAAATTGATTTTAAGCCAGCGTCCAGGCATCACGATTACCGGCTGCGATGTTTTGATACGAAATTTTACCCACATTCCTGTATTGGAACTCAATGGAAATGAGTTACCTTTTGAGAATAAGAGTTTTGATCTGACGATGTTTGTTGATATATTGCATCATACAGCCAGTCCATCCTCTCTTTTGGATGAGGCAAAACGGGTATCTCGCCGCGGTATTATCATCAAAGATCATATTATGAATCGGATCTTCGCAGAGAAGTTGCTGCGTATCATGGATCAGGCTGGGAATGCTCGTTATAGTGTGAACCTGCCTTATAACTATTGGGCGCAAAGTAAATGGATGGGTGAGTTCAAGCGTATGAACTTGAATCTGGAAGCATGGATCACGGACGTACCAATATATCCTTGGTGGGCTTCTTGGCTGTTTGGATCGGGATTGCATTTCGTCGCATACCTCAATAAAACGAATAAGGGAACAGGAAAAAAATAATTGTCCGAAATCAGGTATTCCCTGAGCGCAAAACGGGTCGTTTTTCGGATGATTTATTCTTTCCAATTACCTAAGTCATCTTTACATCAAATAAAAAAGCCAGCCCCGCCCGTTGGTTTTCGGGGGCTGGTCATCAGGACAATTAAGTGGTTACAGTGACTTCTTGGCTGAAGCCTCCCCCACGCCGTCGGGCATGTGTGGTGAGCATCTTCCCCAACCCGGCTTTCTGGCTGCGCCGCGGCAAACTGGGAGAAACCTCCGCCGTCCGCGCCCTGCTCGCCACGCTGTGGATTTCCTTCGCATCTCCGCTCGCCTGGTTGGTTGTCTTCAAGGCGCACGCCTATTACCACCCCTTCACCACCGCCATCATCTGGCACATGCCCAGCATGTTCTTCGGCTACGCCCTGTGCGGATTGTTGCCAACCCTCCTTTTTCGCCGTCCGCCTTCATAGCCTTTACAAAAAGGAATCAGGAAGTAGAACTTCCCGATTCCTCATCTGCTTACCGCTTTCCGCCTTCCGCTTTCCGCCTTCCGCTTCCCGAATTACCCCTACTTCACCTTCAAATTCTGCACACCGCCAAACGTCACCGCGCACCACTTGCCGGGTTCGATCTCGACCCACGCGCCTTCCGAAACCATGCGCTTGGTCGTCACCGACTTGCCCATCTTCAACTTCTCCACAATGTTAAAGTTGATGCCCGGGCCGCTTCGCACGTTCAATTCGGCCACGGTCACCTCGAACTTCATATCCGGCAGCGCCACCGCGCCCGGCATGTCTTCGCCCGAACCCGCCTGTCCCGTCAGGTAGGGCAGGGCGTCAATGTAACCCTTGTAGGCGCCGCTCGTGTCCGCTTTCCGCAATCCAAAATGCAAGTGCGGCCCGGTGCTGGCGCCGGTGTTATTGCTGTAGCCGATCACCACGCCGACCTCCAGGTTTTGCCCCGCCGCCACGCTGGCCTGCATCAAGTGGGCGTAGTAAGTGTAATAGGCCGTCGCGCCGTCCGTATGCCTGATCTTCACGTAGTTGCCATAACCGCCGTTTTCAAAGGAAACCTTGTCCACCGTTCCTTTGGCCGCGGCCAACACCGGCGTTCCGTTCGAGATGCCAAAATCCACGCCGTTATGCCCGGGGAAACCCCACTGCGAATATAAACCGGGATTTTCCCCAAACTTCTGGGTAATCGGTCCGTTCACGGGATAGATCAATTGGATGGTCATACGATGCTCCTCTCGGGTTTGGATAATCAACTATAGCACAATTCGACTTTCGCCGCCATCTAATCGTGCGATCTAATCGTGCGATGATCACCCACAAGTTCAGGCGGCAGTCCAACTGCCACCTGAACTTGTGGGTAATCACCAGCGGCCTCGCCATTAACGTGGTCAACCTGCTGGCCGCCATCCCGTCCATCCCCGAAGCCGACCCGGCGCGCGTCGGCATGTGGGGCCACAGCATGGACGGCGCGGTGACGATGAAAGCGCTCACCATCGTCGGAAATAACACCGCCTTGAGCGGAGCCGGTGGTCGAGCAGCGGCCGAAGGGAGCGTACCGGGAACAGGCGCAGCCGAAGGGCAGCCGTTGGTCCGCGCTGCCGTGCTATACTCCACCGTCAGCGCGGACCAGGCCGATGCGCTGGCGCGCTGGGGACTGGGCTGTTTCGGCGATGTGATCGCGGGCGAAAGCCGCGCCGACTGCAACTCCTCGGACATCCTCCCGCCCGGCCTGCCCGCCGAATTGCTGCGTGCGTTCTCCACAGCCGCCGGCGACCCCGAAACCCTGCGGCTGATCTCGCCCATTGATCATCTCAATTACGTGACCGCCCCCGTGCAGATCCACTACGGCACATGGGACGGCGCGGAACGATCCGGCACGCCGCCCGAATGGTCCATCAAATTGTTCAACGCGTTTCTCGAAGCGGAGAAGCCCGTCAAACTGGTTGCCTACGAAGGCCAGCGCCATTCCTTCATCGGCGAGGCCTGGTACCAGCCGAAGGTGGAAGCGACCGTCCGCTTTTTCGATCAGTACGTGAAGAACGCGCCACCGAAGGCGGATGCCACAAATCGAGAGGCTTTATCGGCCTGGACGGGTTATAAACTGCAAAGGAGTGAGTACTATGAGTGAAAATACATCTGCAAACCACGCGTCCGCCCCATCCTTCTTCGAGCGTCCTTCCGTCCAGCAGGAAACGCTTCCGGTCGGCGGCGGCGTCCCGTTTGGCTTCGAGCGCGTTGCCAATCCCGAGTTGGGCATTGGCGGCGTGTACGGCGCCTGGGGGGAAAGTTACGATAACGCGCATCTGAAGGAACTGGTCGAACAGCGGCTGGGCGAGCCGTTGGAGCCGCAGGAGGTGATGAACCTGGCTGAGTTGGGATTCGTCCGCCGCCACCACATCCGCGACCTGTCCGCCGAAGATCACCTGGAAGTGGAGGTGGAGGTCGGAGCGCGCCTGTTGCGCGAGGCGGCGCTTGCCAATGGCTGGTTGCCCTCCGAGGTCCAGGCGGTGCTGATTGGCATGAGCGGGCCGGTCGCGCCGGATTACGTCGAGCGCATCGCGGCGCGGGCCGGAGTCCCGTCAGGAGCGTTGAAAGTCAGCGTCCACAAAGCCTGCGACAGTTCGATGGGCGGCCTCAACCTGGCCTTGAACCCCGGCCTGGCGGCTCCCGGCCAGATGAATATCGCCGAGGAACTGTACGGCAAAAAGACGCTGGTGGGCGGCATCGAAGGCTTGAGCCGCTTCACGCGCAGCACGCGCGACAAGAATGCCCTGCAGTTGTTCGGCAACGGCGCGGGCGTCATCGGCCTGATCCCCGGCCAGACCATGAAATTCCTGGTGGGGGCCAAGCGCGAGGCCTTCGATGAACGCGGCGTGCTGGCCGTGCGCATGTACTACCCGCACTCCCACCAGGGCCTGCTCGAAGTGACCCAAAGCGGACAGTCTGTGCGCGTGGCCGGGTTGATGCACGAGCCGCAGGGCGAATCGTCGATAGACATGGCCGGCCCGATGGGCATGGTCAAACTGTTTGTGCGAACCGGCGTGGAGATCGTCTCCGAGGTCTATCAGGCCTATCGCCGCTTGATGGAAAAACTGGGGACGCCCGACCGCTCCATCGCGGTGGCCATCGTCCATCACGCCAATTACAAGATCAACCAACTCAAGGAGAAACACTTGAAAAACCTGGGCATCCAGTTCCCCATGCCCTGGCTGATCAGCGACTTTGGCAACGTCAGCGCGGCCTCCAACATGATCGCCTTTCTGCGCCAGCTGCCCAAACTGAAACCCGGCGACCACGTGCTGTTCGACGGCTTCGGCGCTGGGACGTATTACGATGTGCTGGCGGTCGCGATGGGATAGAGCCGTAGGACAAAATTCATTTTGTCCTATCGCATTGGAGGAAAACCCATGCAAGCCGTCTGGCTGGACCTTCGGCAACAAATCTCCGTGCGCGACATCCCCGCGCCGCGCAAGCCCGGCGAAGCCCTCATCCGTATTCGCAAGGCCGGCATTTGCAGCACCGACCTTGAATTGGTGAGGGGATACTATCCCTACACCGGCGTCCTCGGCCATGAATTTGTGGGCGAGGTGATGGACGCGCCGGACGCATCCTGGGTCGGCCAGCGCGTGGTGGGGGAGATCAATGCCGTCTGCGGCAAATGCGAGGCCTGTTTGAGCGGACGTCCCACGCATTGCGAGAACCGCACCGTGCTGGGCATTGTCAATCGGGATGGCGTCTTCGCGGAATACACGACTTTGCCGCTCGCGAATTTGCACCGCGTGCCAGACTCCGTCCCGGACGAAGCCGCGGTCTTCACGGAACCTTTGGCCGCCGCGCTGGAAATTCAAACGCAGATCCAAATCAAGCCCAGCGACCGCGTCCTGCTGATCGGCGCGGGGCGGCTGGGACAGTTGATCGCGCAGACGCTGGCGCTGACCGGCTGTGACCTGCGCGTCGTCGCCCGCCACGCGTCGCAGCAGAACCTGCTCACGGCGCGCGGCATCCGCTTGATCGCCGAGGATGAACTGCCGCGCCGCCGCTGGGACGTGGTGGTGGAAGCGACCGGGTCGCCGCTGGGCTTCGAACTGGCGCGGCAGGCCATTCGTCCGCGCGGGAGGCTGGTTTTGAAGTCCACCTACAAGGGCGATATCCAAGTCAACCTTTCTTCCATTGTTGTAGACGAGATCACTTTGCTCGGCTCGCGCTGCGGAGCGTTCGCGCCCGCCCTGCGCCTGCTGGAAAGCCGCGCAGTGGACCCCACCGTTTTGATCGCCGAGCAGTTCCGCTTTGGGGAGGCGGTGAAGGCTTTTGAGCAGGCCGCGCAACCAGGAACGCTCAAGGTGTTGCTGGAACCGGGCTGACAATGTAAAAA
>Ga0210036_1003244_pt1 | contig 16164 bp, 11 predicted proteins | sample CryGeymeta201515_FD_185469 | JGI IMG/M metagenome (GOLD analysis project Ga0210036, IMG submission 185469) | Groundwater microbial communities from Crystal Geyser aquifers in Utah, USA - Crystal Geyser metaG 2015-15 (SPAdes) (version 2) | ecosystem: Environmental > Aquatic > Deep subsurface >...
GGGGGGGGGGGGGGGGGGGGGGGGGTGGGGATGGATACTCTCTACTGAGTTACGACAAACTCACAAGGCAGAAAAAGTAGAGTAGACAAACCCCCAATTAAAATTGCATTTCAAATGCTCCTATTTTTTTCATAATGCTCCTATTGAATGCTCCTCCTAATTAGAACCAAATGCTCCCTAATATTTCCCCCACAAAGCAAATGCTAATCAGCAAGAGAGGTCAGTCATTAAAACTTATTAACAACAACAAATGCTCCTCCTAATTTTAAAAATGCTCCTCCTAATAAAAATTGAATTGCTCCTAAAATATTCCTGAAATGCTCCTAAATATTTTTACAAAATGCTCCTAATTGAAAACTGGAGTTAAGATAATGTAAAAAACAAAAGTAGTCTTTCTTGTCAACACTTCTGCTTCTTCCTGGGAATTAATTATATTTATAGTGAGTAGTAGTAGTGCTGTGGTGGGGTGGTGTATCATCAATCCTAATCCACCAGGAGTAGAATCTACAACAACAACATTAAACTAGTAGGGTAGTAGTAGTACTATTTGTTTGGCTATTCTCAATATAAAACAAAAATAACAAAGATCCATTTGGAGATTTTGGTAAGAAAAACAGAAAGTTTACCGATAAGAATGCATGCATTGACAGACGACAGTACGCGCAACAACAGACACATGTGTGGTGGTGGGGTGGTGGTTAGTAGAGCCTTTCTTAATATTCCTTCAGCAATAAAAAAATGAGTGTGCTTTTTTGCTGCTGCTGGAATGCTGCAAGCAAGAACAAGACTCAACCCCGGGTACGGGTGCCGTCACCCACCCAATTTAAATAGCAGATCCTATCCATCCTTGGTGGAGGGTGTGGTACCGGTGGCGTTGTGATCAACTTCGTCACCCTTTGGGGTGCCAATGGTCAATGGTTCGTCTGCCCTCGGGTAACCTTGGCGCCTTGTGGGCGCCATCATAGTAGTTGTGATCCCCTTAAAGTAGACGTTCCAGTTATCTGTACCTGGTACTTGTGAGTTAAGCTTCTTGCTGCTTGGCTATCTAGTAAAGTGAGAGTACCACAGTTAGTACTCGTAGTAGCTACTCCGAGTAGTTTAATCAAGTGAATAAATAAGTACTCGTACCAGGTACCTGTTGCATCAGGCTTTTGAGCAAGTAAGAGCCCGGGTGTTTACATTTTCAAATTTTGTTGGAGGGGGTTTAACGGAAATCGTCCCATCTCAGCTAATAAAGGCACCAACGGCGACCTCCTTTCGCCCTTGTAGTGAGGCACGATCTCACAATAAAAATTAAAGTCGACCCCGCAAGCCACAAAAGCACGAAGCCACCAAACTGTTGCAAAAAAATGGCGAAGCTATTTTTTCCAATAAATGCTGTACTCTGCATGGCTTTCTTCCTCTCGTTCGCTTCAGCCCAGTATAATGACCGAAGAGAGTTAACGACACAGCAATTTGAAGCTTTAATGATGCGTCGAAAAGACAGATTGCGCGGCAACTATGATACCCAGCAAAGGTCCCGTCGAGTAAAACACTTTCGGCATTCCGACACTGCAGAAGCTGCAAAATTACGGTCTGCACTGCGAGAGATCGAAGAACGATCACAACGGAGCCAGACAGGTTTTCACGCGGATCCCAATCACCGAGTACCATATGAGAACCATCCGTTTGCGAGAATTTCAAGTACTGATGGTAGCAACCGAAAACTGCAAGATGAAAACATCAACGATGTGTTTCAGCCCATGAGGATCCGCTTCGAGACCAAAGCATTGGACGATGTGCGCGATTCTGACACAGCTGCTAAGATTGACTTCATCAAGAACGAAATTCTTCCACGGACGGCTGCATTTTGGAGTGCCGCTCTGGCTGTAGTTCCTGTGGCAGGAAATTTGCGCATTTCAACTGGCGAGTTGGAGAATCGCGAATACTGCGGGGACTACGAGTTCACGCGTGTTCCTAGTGAGCATATAAGTGACGGATTGGAAGAAGCCGATTTGGTCCTGTACGTCAGTGGAACGCCCAGTTCTAGATTTTGTTCGTTTCAAACACTGGCTGTTGCCGTGGCTTGCAACTTTGATCAATTCGACAGACCCACTGCTGGGGCCATTAATGTCTGTCTATCAACTGTAGAATTAAACGAAGATGGCACTGCCTCCCCAGCTGTTATTCAAGACAATGTGGATGTGGCAATTCATGAAGTTTCTCACATTCTGGGCCACTCATCAAATAGCTATCGCTTCTTTCGCGACCCAGATACAGGAGAACCTCTTACCCCCCGGCCCTTTTCAACACGAGAAGTAACTTGCGTTGATTCCGTAACACGCAGTTTGATTCTGCCAGGTACGTCAATGATGAATGATTTGTTCATTGCTTGATTTGGTCGAATAGTTATGCGGTCATTCCTTTTTCCTTTCTAATCCACGCTGCCCAAACATGATGCAAACAATTTATCAACTCGTCTGAACAAAAAAGCCGATAATACCATGAAGTTTTCCGAGGCTCAAAACGGCCAGCGATATGCTAGTATCGTGACACCGAAAGTGCGGGCGATTACACGAAATCAATTTGACTGCCAATCCATGGAAGGGGCCCAGTGAGTTGTAGGGGTTGCGCTTTTCAAACCAGGAAGCAGATTTTTCTTGTTACTAACCCTGCTACTGCCTGCTCCGTGTACTCAACAAAAAAGACTGGAAAATCAACCAACGGGAGAAAATTCTTGCACAGGAGACCACTGGGATGAACGGCTATTTTACGACAATGCTTTATCAGGCGTCATCTCACCCACAACCAACATTCTTACTCCCATGACATTGGCTCTGTTTGAGGATTCAGGTTGGTACAAAGCCAATTACACTCAAGCCAAGATATCGCCTTGGGGACTGGGTGCAGGTTGCGACTTTGCTACGGGTCCATGCATCATCACCGGCGAAAATGGCGCGGAAGTTCCTGATTATGGCAGAGGTTACTTTTGTGCTGACACCTCTCAGAGGTAGGTTGCGTTGAAGCAAGCATGATTTTCTTGTCATGTTTCTGCTGCAGCCTTGACGCTCTCTGACACGCTTACCTATATTCTTTTGTGCACAATTCAGAGGTTGTTCAAGTGGACACACCCATAAGATGGGTTGCACCATCAACGATTACTACCACATTGTCCCTCGTGAATTACCTGATCCTCGCTTTCAATACTTTGATGGTAGTCCTACTTTGGGAGGGCCTCGTCAAGCAGATTTTTGTCCTTTGTTTGGAAGTACTTATGAAGGCTTGGAAGCTGAACAGTTGGACTGTCGGGAATCCACGAACGCCAATACATACAATCTGTACAGGTAAGTTTCTCGTCAGTAGTGAAAATTTGAAGAAAACTACATTTACGTGATGGCTCAAAATTTGTTTTCTATCGACTACTGTACTTCTCAAGTGAAATTTGGGGTGGAGACAGCCGGTGTATCGAATCTTCGACTGGCGAAGGACGTTGCTACAAAACAGCATGCGTGAAGGACGAAATGGTGGTCAAAGTTAATGTCCGAGGCGAATGGCTAACATGCACCTACGACTTTGAACGCCTGGAGACGCGTGTTGGAGCTGGTTTGTTGGCACAAACCATTGTGTGCCCACGTCTCAGTAGTGTGTGCCCCGATTTATTTGCGTGTCCTTTCAATTGTGCTGGTCGGGGCGTTTGCAACTATGCCAACACTGTAAACGGGACGATCGTGCCTAAGTGTGAGTGCTTTGACTCTACAGACACCTCTCCCGGCTGCTCTGATTCTCTGATCCCAGATGGGGCTTACTTGGAGGATGGTTCGGGTCTTTTCAATAATCTGGAAGAGAATTTCTTTGATCCGTTGATTGCTGTTTTTGTTGATCATCCAGATTTGTGGACGTCCGCTTCTTGGGCATGGGCAGCAGGATTGATGACCGTTTTTTTTGTTTTGCTCCTTTGCATTTGCTCCTCTTGTCTTCCTGCGAGAAAGAGCGGACAGAAGTTATGATGATGTAGGCAAGTTGACTCCTAACTGATTAAATTTTTCAAATCTGGATCAAGTTTTGATTGCGTGCAATCAAATCAAAACGCCTTACTATGTACTAGTAATCGAGTACAGTAAGATGACATCGTCGAGAGAGCAACTCTATTCAATACCTCGAGACTGAAATGTCGGGAGACACCATCAAGGCATCACTATTTCTACTCAGCTAGATTGTGAAAATCTCGTGATGTAGGCCCAGCCCAGCTGTCAAAGAGAGTTATTATCTAAACAGACGAGCGATTGCAAAATAGAGAGCACAATATTAAGACATGTTTTGAAGCTTTAAGTACACCGCAATCCGCAATTTTCTAATCTAACATCCAACATCGAACTTTTTGATCGACACCACCAGATACCATGATTGGGAGTGAGTGATGCATGTCGATGGAACTGACAAAATGATCATGAGCATGCTCCAGCGTCCGCAGGCATCGCTTGGCCTAGCCAATTCAAAAGAAATGCAAACAAGTTAGCAAAACGCAGGTGCATATACAAGGTAGAAATTCGCTAGCTAGAACCGTCATGCGGATCATCGTTTCACGTATAATTTGCGTACCTGAATATCGAAAACGCGAATTGATCGGTCATCTCCGCAACTAACAATATATTTTCCATTGGGGTGAATCAGTACTCCTCTCACCCAATTCTCGTGGCTGTTGAACACGGCGAGACATTCTCCAGACGAGACCTTCCACAGCCTTACACTGCGATCTCTACTTCCAGACGCCAAGTAGTCACGAACCTTCTCATTGTGTTTGTTCTCGCGATTATTTTTGGCGAAAGCTTCTTCTGTGATAAAGGCTAAACTTTCTACAACGTGTTCGTGACCTCGCAGTTCCGCAACCTTCGCTTTGTCACTGTCGTATACAAAAATGATCTGGTCGTTTCCTGACGAAGCCCAGAACTTTCCATCCGACTGCCTGACAGCGAGGCATCGAACCCAATCACTGTGATCAGTGAAGGTATGGTCGCAAAAACCAGTTTCGACGTGCCATAATTTAACAGTTTGATCGCGAGAAGCCGAAATGAGATGCGTGCAACCGTCTGCTTCCGCATCTAATCCAGTGGTTGTATTGGTTTCTGTAGTTCCAGATCCTGAGGCTGTTTCCATCATTTTGGAAGGTAAAAATCTCAATCCAGAAATCGTGTGATCGTGCCCTCGTAACGTTCGGAGACACTCGTAGGTTGTAAAGTTCCACAACTTAATTGAGAGATCCACGGAAGATGACGCCAAATGCGATCCTTTGGGAGTGAAGGATAGGTCTGTGACAGTATGAGTATGCCCTTTCAGTGTTCGAATGTAGTCTCCGCTCTCATGATCCCAAACCTTTGTTGGCGCGTGCAGTGTTGGATAGTGCATTTTATTGATGAAAGGTTGGATCAATGCACGAATCATAGATGTTGAGTACGCAAAAGATGAGACAAATATCAAGGTTGCACCTGCAATTTCAACTTGTGCAAACGCCATTTCATAATCCACCTACAAATGCAACTTACTTTGATGGTTCCATCTTCGGATCCGCTGACCGCCATAGTAAAGACAGGATGGACTTTGACACAAGTAACGACTGCTGAATGGCCTTGCAAAGTATGAGTACATGGCAATCGTGGCAGCATTCTGCGGGAATCTCCTTCCTTGGAATCGGCGGTAGTGCCGGTTCGGTGTGCGTGGATTTTTGCACTCTGAGCTGCCGATCGTTCCAATTCCAGGACTTTGCGTTGCAATCTGGGAATGGCAGTCCATTTTTTCTCCAATAGAGGTGTCTTTCCAGCTTCCAAGGGTTCCTTGGTGCACGAATCTGGATCGCCCGCCTTCATGGCCTCGGCGGCTTTTTGAAATGCCACATTGTCCTTTTGAGACACCAAATACTCATGTATTGCACCGTGCAAATCGCCACGTTGGCGGTCTGTTAGCACCATAGCTCCCTCCTGTCAGTGATTGCGGTTGTTCCGCGGTTGAATGCTTGACTCTGGTGTTATCTTACGTGTTGCTGGATTGCTGGTGGCGTGTCAAACAGCTTGGTAACAGGTAACAGGTCTGACAACAGGTAGCAGTAGGTCTACCATTAATAATAATTAATAATATTAACAATACTGTAAGAAACTCTAGTTAACCTACCAATACTGTAATTTGAATCGAATCAAAGCAAAGTCAAGAATAGTAAATCAGAGCGATCGTAACGTCGGCCAGGCCAGGCCGTATTTGAGGCGATTCGATTTCAGTCAGTCATCACCCTTGACTCGGATATCAGAAAGCTTTTTTTCGAAGGAAGAATCAATGGCCCCTCGCTTTTTTTCGAAGGAAGAATCAATGGCCCCTCCCCTGGGGGGGGGGGGGGGGTTACGCCAGCAACCACTCTTTTTAGAAGGTTCCCCATGCCGATAAGACTTAACATTAGTACACATGCTTTATTGCGCCGCGGCACAATAGAGCTTGTGCTCAAAAAATACATTTCATAGTAGGGGTAGGGGTAAATTCTTTTTTAGAGTTGAGGCTAGAACAAATATATTGACCTACGGTAATTTGAACAAATATGGACCTACAGTAATTTGTCAGTCATATAACCTGAAATATTTGCTGAGATAGCAATTGTGGTGTAGATTCCAGTACATTTTCTACAGACAGGGCTTCATTTTTAGAATCAAATATATGGGCCTACTATGAAAAAAATCAGAGGTTGCTTGAAATACTAACAAGAGCGAGTCGTACTACTAGCTAGCTAAAGAAGAAAGCACTGCAGCCAACAATTCACAAATTCACTGCTACTAAGAATTTAGTATTTTCTTCTTCACAGTGCACAAGATCCATGGACCTCGACGAATTAAGTTTGATTATAAAAACTTTAGTACTCTACTTTGAAAATAGTAAGTTAAATATTTATCTCGAACAGAAGAATTGCTTTGAGGTCCTCTGAGCTCCCATCTGTAGGTTTGACTATACAGATTTTCAGTTCACCACTTCCAAAATAGTAAGCTAAATATTTATCAGTAGCAGTCAAATAAAACTTTTATGGCCACCCACTGGCTAGAGTGGTTGGTGGCGGAAAAAATTGAATATTGTGGTATTATTTTTTATGACCTGTTCCCGGACGAAAGAAGATTTTGAATACTAGTACCCCGGAGTAGTACAGCAGCATACTGTAAGAATAGATAATAGTACTGTAGAAATCAATCAAGAAGTGTCTTCCGTTGTACCGTACAAACAAGGAGAGAAAAAATCATGGGCCAAGGAGTGTTGATTGAAGACAATCATATAGTCAACAAGAATCCAGCCACAGGCGAGGTAATCTCTCATGTAGCTTGCACCACAATTCAAGAATTAGATGAGAAAATTGCCAAAGCCAAGCAGGCAGCTGCCTCATGGGCGGATATAGAAGCAAGCGAGAGAATTTCGTTGCTCAAAAAAGGATTGGCAGCTTTATCGGGAAAGAGCAACAGGTTGCAGGAGCTGATCGTCGCTGAAATGGGAAAACCTTTGGAACAAGCTATTGAAGAAGTAGAAGATGCAACCAGTAAGGATGAATACTTGACGATCTTGGAGGCGTCGCTGCAACCAAAAACTCACGGTAGTAGTGTTGTGGTGCGTCAACCAATCGGAAGTGCGGGCATTTTGTTGCCCTGGAATTTTCCTGCTGATGAGGCAATGCTGCTGGTGCTCCCTTCGCTTGCATCGGGGAATACTGCCATTGTCAAACCTTCAGAAGTGGCACCCGATACAGGAGCCTTGCTTGTGAATACCATGGCAAGCTTCCTTCCGCCAAACGTGTTGCAACTGGCTCAAGGTGATGGAACAGTTGGAGCCCATCTGGTAGCTCATCCTGACATTGACATGATCTGCATGACGGGTAGCACTGCAACTGGGAAAAGGATTAAAGAGAATAGTGGGCTGAAGCGACTAGTATTGGAAATGGGAGGCAAGGTAAGAATCAGAATTATTGCGCAGTGCTACATCGTTGATTAGATGACTTACCATCCATTTCGAATTTTTGCTCTTACCTAGGATCCCATGATGGTACTGGCAGATGCCGATTTGGACAAGGCGGCGCAAGATGCAGTTGAGTATTCCCTGAGTAATTCGGGCCAAGTCTGCTGTTCGGTTGAACGGATTTACGTCGCAGAATCAGTCTATGATGCATTCCAGGCCTTGGTTACCAAGTACTCAGCAAACTACAAAGTTGGAAATGGGATGGAGCAGGGAGTCAAGGTCGGTCCCTTAGTCTCGAAAATGCAGCGAGATATTGTAGCTAGACAGGTAGAGGACGCCGTTCAAAAAGGAGGCAAAATTTTGTACGAAAGCGATATTCCAAAAGACGCTCACGAAGATGCTTCCTACTTTCCTGTCACAGTTGTGGCGGATGTGACTTCCGAGATGAATATATACCGGGAAGAGTAAGTCTTGGCTCCGAAGAGATCATCGTGATATTATTCATAATCTCACATCGCAATGCAATTCCAACCAATGATAACAACGAAAGAACTTTTGGTCCTGTAGTTAGCATTTCTAAATTTGATGGGTCCGAAACAGAAGCCGTGCGCTTGGCCAACGACACAAAGTATGGCTTGGCGAGCTCTCTTTATTCTCAAGATTTAGAAAAAGCGAAAAGGATTGCCTCGAAAATTCACGCTGGGCAAGTGGGCATTAATTGCTACCCGCTGAATCACATGAATGTTGCTTGTCCTTGGGTCGGACATAGTACGTATAGCTTGTTGAATTCCTGTTCTGGTGCAGCGCTCTGAGAAACGAATTTCTGTTGACTGACATAGAGCTTTGGATACATCGTCACCTGGTTTAGAGAACTCTGGTATCGGCTTTCACAGTGGGGAAGAGGGATTTCATAATTTCTCTATTCCCAAAACACTGGTGTACGAATCTTGATCGGCTTAGGATTTAGCTTCGATGTCTTCATCTCGTCGACGCTTCGGTAATTTCCCAACGCAGTCTTCGCCGTGCTATGGACGGAAGCATTTGGTACTTTGTACTCGACAAGTACACTAGTTCCACTTTTTGTACGTAAGTGGTGAGAAGCGCTCGAGTAATTTGTGAAATAAATTTAGGTTTATGAGTGATAATTTCTATGAGTTTAGAAACGGTGGCCCCAGCGGATTTTAGCATCATACGCTCGACGTTTCGAGGGAGACGTCAGAATATCGTTGGCTTCTTTCACCTTCAGGAACATTTCTGGGGCATTTGCATCGCTGCTTTTATCTGGGTGATACTTGAGAGCCAGCTACGACGAAAAAGAAACGAATGAGTAAGTCAAACACAAACGAAGTCGTACAAATCTTTAAAGAACAAGGACCACAATGAATTACCTTGCGGTACGCTTTCTTGATTTCGGCTTCCGTAGCATTGCAAGTCACACCAAGTGTCCCATAATGTGTGCCCGCTGCAGAAGTCAAATTGCTTTCTGGGCGACTTGCGTAGCCATTAGCACCGTGTGCAGAGCCCCGACGAGAGTGAGACGAAGTTGACCCATTCGGAAATCCCCATCTTGAATCTGAGCTGTGCGTGTACGACTGTTGGGGGCCTTTATTTTTCTTCTTTGGCGAACGCTTGCTACCCGGACCATTGTCAAATGAGTCCCAACGACGAGATGTTCCAGCACCCTGTTGGTTGTACCACTCGTCGCGACGCCGCTGAGCATCGCTAAACTTGTTGTGGAATTTTTCTCGCTGTTGGTTGTAGCCCGCCTGCTCGCGAGCAGAGTTTTCCTTTTGCAACTTCTGCCGTTGAAAATCTTCCAATTCTTTCTTGACTTGTCCTATTTCATCATCCTTCACATCCTTGGGACCGTCGAAAAGACAAGGCGAGACAAAAGAATCACCCGACTCAGGAGATTTCCGCTCGTGTTCCACGAGCTTAATCCATTCCAAGAGATCGGCAATAGCCTCCTCGAATCGTTGCAAGCGGGCATAGCAACGTCCTCTTCGCAACAGTGCCTTCATGTAACGACCATGGATACGAAGAGCCGAGCTACACTCTTTGATCGCTTCCTGGTGTTGTTTGAGAGACATGAGACATGCAGCACGGTTGCAATGAAGCACAGCATGCAGTCTCCCGCCTGATTGAAAGTTGCCCGAAAGACTTGTTCCCTTCACGTCCTCTGCGTCAATTGAGAGACATTTGCCGTATAGTTGTCGAGCACCTTCAAAATCGCCTGATCGGAACTTTTCATCTGCTAGGTTTCGGGTCTTCTTTGTACGTGTAAGCTTACTTTGCTCACGAGCATGCCAATCAAAGGCTTGGTACAAACGAGCGTAGTCGGGTGTGCCGAGTTGCGATCGAATGTACTGCTCTAAACCATTCAAGGAGACTTCAGCAGGAGGATACCTTTCTTCCAGGCGCAATGCACGAACATAAACCTCAGTCAAAGAGATGGGAACTCTAAGAATGGCATCTTTCGCCACATCTTTGGCAATCTTGTAGCTTGCCGATTCAAAGTCTGATATTTTAAAATCTTCTTTTACAATGGAACTGACGAAATAATTCGCGGTAAGCTTCTCAGCTGGTGGGATATTAGGCAACAGCTTCATGGCTGCGCGATCATCGCTGAGACGGGACATTGAACCCCCCCAGTCCAGCAGCACGTTTGCTGCGGCAAGCCGTTCACAGTGATTGGCCATTTCTCGCCACCGACGCAAACTCGCCAGGAGAGCTACTTTTGTTTCATGCAGCTTCACGTTGCAAGGTGCAATCGCAAGGGCGGCACCAACATGGCTCAGCGCTTTGACGTACAAATCTTTATTAGTCAAGCTGATCGACGAACTAGTCGCTTTCAAGTTTGGAAGATTTATTCGATTGATCTGGCCGAGCGACAAAATCAGCTTCCGCGCTTCTTCCTTTTCCAGTGTGGCTTCGCCAACCAAATGCGACAAAATGTCCTTGTTGCGAACCACTTCGGCAGTGTTATGAACCTGCTGACAAAAGATCATTGTCGACTCGGCCGTTTCAATCGCAGTGTTCAGTTCGTGTTCAGCTCTACTCGCGTCACCTATTCTTAGAAGAGCGCGAGCTAATCGAATGTGTAGCTTGATTTTGAGAACTGGTCCTTCGTTGGTGCTCAGAAAATATTGCGGGGGTGCCGGTGAAGAAGCAACATAAGTCAGGCCGAGCGTACAATCACTCATGCAAGCACGGGGCGCTCGGATCGTGAGCAAGCAAGCCGCACGGTTTGCCAGCAATAATGCCAACATATCTCCCGGAGTTGTTTGGTGGAGGTCACCGTATAAGCGAATCGCATCATTGTACCGCTGAATGGCAGCAAGGTACTCCTCATTCTGGTACAATCTCTTACCCTCTTCGCGCATTTGTACCACTCGAGAGAGTACCGCAGCATCGCGTTGAGCAGCGCTTGGGGAGGCAGGGTTTGGCATGGGTTCAGCAGCGGTGGCTGGTTGTGTAAAGTTGGGTCGCTGCGGGTTGCGCGCCCCACGGGATCTCTGTTTGGTGGATTTTTTGGTAGGTCCTTTGCCTCCAATAGAGAACTGCACACTTCCCGGTCCAATATTTTGAGAAGAGATACCCATAGAAGAAACTGTAGTAGCGGCGGGACAATTTATTTCGGTACAGGTGTCGATATGTCCCTCGGTTTCCATTGGAGAAAGGACTGGCTCTGGCGATGCGGACTCTACGCTGGTGTTAATGGTGGGGACAGGAGTTTGGGTAGCTGACTGCTGTTGCATTGGCGGTGGGTTGGCCATTGGATGCTGTGACACGACATGCGGAGCTGTCGATCGACGATTTGTCTTTTTTCCACGCTGCTTTGGGGCTCCACCACCATTGGAAAGATTCACATTAAATACCGGAGGGGAGTCAAGCGGTGTAACAATTTCTCTTTCAAACGCCAAACTGTCACCCGACAAAGATCCAATGGCGCTTTCTGTTTTACGTCGATGTTTGTACTTGCCAGTCACGCAATCTTCGTCGTTGCGCTTCAATGGCGAGGATTTGGGGAATACTGTCTCCTGTTGATCAAACTGGTGGTGTGTTTGCTGCATTGGCATGGAAGGCGTTCCTTGTACAGGTGACTCTGTTCCAGGAGTTGGATCTGACGCCTTTGTATTTACATTTCGAATGCTGGCGGCTTCTTGCATTGGCTGAACCCTTTGCTGCTGCTGGTGTGGTCCTTTAGCAGCTTCGCTATCAGTTTTTGAGGACAATCGTTGCCGCAAAACCCGACCAGGACTTATATTGCGAAAGGGCGAAGGCATACGTAATTTGCTATTGACACGAGGCAAACTCTGGCTTCGGCTCGTTTGAGTGCACGATGAAGTAAAGATTCCAGGATTTCGGTCCTGACTGGGGGTGCGAGCCCGTTCTCGACCTCGACCCAGCTCGTTGATTTCCTGCTGGTACTGTTGTTGATGCGGTGGCATGCTTGGTGTGTTGACACTAGTACTATTGCTATTATTGTTGTTGCTCTTGGTTGGCGTCTCGGACATGGGTGTGCAAAATTCTGGCGACATGAAACTCAGTTGCCCGGGAGTGGCCACTCCCAATATGGAAAAAGTTGGAGTGGGTGGAATGGTCGAACCAAACGACGAGTTCACAGCGCAAGGATAGGGACTCATGGGAGGTCGATTATTCGTAGGGGTACCTGGCTTATCAAAGCTTCGCGTGCGGAGTGGTGTCTCAGTTTTGTTGTTATCATTATCTGTGTTCAAATTGGCGGGCTTGGTAACATGAAATTCCTTGGACTTGTTACTACTGGTAAACAATTTACCCGCAGCTTCTACTACGCGCCGAAAAGGAGACTGCGATCTCTTTGGAGGTTTTCCATCCACTGTCAAAGAACGCCTGCCTCCGTTCGCCTCCGTATTGCTGGAGGATTTGTTGTTTTCTCCTCGTCGAAGTGGAGATCTTCCCCGGTGGCTGTGGTTTGTTTGCGAATCGCTCGACATTTGTTGCTGATCTAAAGATAGTGGAGAAGAACCGTTGCTCGTGGATCCATCAATGGTATCCACGGTTGGAAGATTTCGCTGGGTGTTAACGGTGGACGCTGTCTCCCCCGACCAGGTTTTCTGTAGCTCAGGATTCTTGGTGTTGCTGGGCGAGGCAGGGCTTCCGCTCGAGCTGCTGCTTGCGTGTTCATCCTTACTGCTTGCAGTACTATTGCTCTGATTCGGAGTACTGATGGCGACACCCAGTAACTGAGAAGCTAAAGACTTGAAAATGGCGTCATCTTCAACTCGAATGTTTAAACGTGTCTTAATGGCCTCTGCGACTTCGTCCACGGCGGTTGGTTCTTGCTTCCCTCCTTGTAAATCTATGCGTTCTAACAGAGATTGCAGATCCATCAAGCCATCATCCGAGAACGTCGAGCCAGCGTTGGATTGTCCATTTGGCGAGCGGAACATTTTTGTGTGTGATTCTTCACAGTAGCTCGACAGTGTGCAAATGTACCGTGCGGTGCTGTGTTGGTTAATGGTGATTGGTGATATGGCTTGCTTGCTTCAAATCCTGTTATCCAAAAAGGCAACGAATTTTTGTTTTGAATTTTTTCACTACTCTTCTTGCCCAGGTGGCTGAAAAACGGTGAAACAACCAAAAATGAAAAATTAGTTGTTATCAAGAGGTAGGCAGTCCGTCATTTCAGCGGGACATCCTCGATGGGTCAGAGACATACAACAATGGAATAATCAACATAAAGACCAAAGCAGCATCAATATCGAACGATGGATGTTGACATGGACGACGACGATTTGGCTTCATCCTACGAATCTGAGAGTGACTCTTCCTTTCTTGATAGCGACATGGAAGATGAAGCTCAAGGGCTTATGGATGTGCTTCATGGCGACACTCCTACTATAGCACAAGCTGCCGCTTCCGTTAAGTCACCAGAACAAGTATGGGCCGAGTATGTTGAGGGACTTCAAAAGAGCACAACCAATAATTTGTCCATTAAAATCACCGACAACCTCGTGGAATGGATTGCCAACATATCCAACGCAAACGAGAGTTTAGCGAGGACGGAGATGGCTTGCGCAGATCTCATCCGAGCCATAGAGACGCACGCAGCTGCTGATAGGGTTGTAATTCATGTTATATTGGGTCGCGTCTTCCTGTTTCTGCTTTCCCCTCCACAACAAGAACGACTCTTTTCTATTCTCATTACCCATCATGCCTCTACAATTACTTACTGGAAACTGGGATCGGATGATTCGGTGGATGTCTGTGGAATTGCTACCTCTGCCTTGCTCAAGTGCATGTCGTCTACTGCTGACATGTGGACAAATCTAACAGAAGTAGAAATGCGTGGCTTGGAAATCCATGCAGCTCAAGAAGTAGATATGATGGTAAAGTTTGTCCAGAAATGTCCAAAACTTCGGCAATTCAATTGTCTGGGTATGGTCATGAATCCTCAACTGATCGTCACTGCAGGCTTATTTGACAAGCTAGTGACGAACGTACAAGCCATTTCAGGATTTGATGAGCTACAATTGGGTCGCAAGCTAGTTGAAGAAAACCAGACGAATAAAAGTGCTCCGCCCCTGATCACCCCATCGACGTTGGCACACTTGTTGGAAGTCAAACCAAAATGGTGGCGCATGGCACTGGATGGTATGGCGCTTGAAGATAGTCATCTTCACATCATTGGCTCTTGTCTTAAAGACAACAAGGATTGCAAAATGAACGATCTATTGAGTCTAAGAGATAATCCCAAGATCACGGGAAATGGCCTGCAAGCTCTCTATAAAATTTGTCTCTCCAAACAACGTATGGGATTGGTACTCTCGGATGACGCATCTTGGGTGGCAACTTTTGACCTGGTGCGACCACTCAATAATTTGCATCGTCGATTGGAGTATATCAATGTAACTGGTGGGGGTGGCTATCGCTCCCGAGAGGCATGGATTAACTGGCTTCATGTCATAGGAAATTTGCCATGGATCGGAGAAGCCCGGAAGCTCAACTACATTTGGTTTACTTTGCTGGAACAGCCTGAAATGATAACAAACACAGCAGCTTCGGAAAGTACAGATGTGCAAGTGTGATCCTTGCCTTGCCTCGTCTAGTGTTGCAGGATACAAAGTCGCGCATGAACAAAAGCAACAACTATGACTCGCGCTCGTCAACAACAAGCGCAGTAATTGGTCAGCTGTTAGTACTCATACGGAGATATAGTTTGAATTCCTTTCATGTCTACTTTTTTACTTTTTGTACTACCACTTGTCCCCTACTCTAGAGTAGACTTCTTGTACCACCAGCAAAAAAGAAGCTACTAGACTTCTAAAACCGACTCTCATCGTTGAGTTCCAATTCAACACTGCTGGATTTCAATTTTGTAGTACTACTAGTAGACTAGTAGTAATACTATAAAGAAGTCACGATTCCGGAATGCCCGGGTTCTATTACTCTCAGTATGAGCTACTCGGAGTGTTGAACAAGGGTCTACTCTAGCTATTCAGCTACACTCAACTACGGACTAGACTACTAGTAGTAGCTAGAGTACAGAGTAGTGGTACTGCTACTATTATTTTACTCACACTCGAGTAGTAGACTACTAGCTAGTACAGTAAGTCGTAGATTATCACCAACCACTCTAGCCAGTGGGTGGCCTTACAAGTTTTATTTGTCTGCTTCTGATAAATATTTAGCTTAAATTTTGTATAGTCAAACCTACAAAAGGGAGCTCAGACCTCAAATTCTGTCTGTAATAAACATTTAGCTTACTATTTTTGAAGTAGAGTATTAAAGTTTTCTATACTCAGACTTAACAGGAGGTCCAGGGACCTCATCTACTTTGAAGAAGTACAAACCAAATTCTGAGCACGGACCTTGGACCTCTCATTTGTAGATTCCGGTCACCACAGACAAATATTAATGGCCCCTGGCGGGGGGTACGCCAACCACTCTTTTTTTGGAGTTGAGGTTAAAACAACAAGTATACGGACCTACAAAATTTGTCGCAATCGGAAATATTAGTACCTACGATTATTGTCGTAACCTGAAATATTTGACCAACGTCTAAAAAGGAGTTTTAGTCTATTGGATAACACTGATCTTAAGTTTGACCTTGTTTTTTGTTAATTCACGATTAACCAATCTTAAGTTTTGATTTTTGTACTGTATTTCCGTTGTCAATGCTATTTCCTTCTATTTTCATCCCAATGCTTTTTTGTTTCTATGGTTACTATCAAG
>Ga0210036_1003246_pt1 | contig 16159 bp, 14 predicted proteins | sample CryGeymeta201515_FD_185469 | JGI IMG/M metagenome (GOLD analysis project Ga0210036, IMG submission 185469) | Groundwater microbial communities from Crystal Geyser aquifers in Utah, USA - Crystal Geyser metaG 2015-15 (SPAdes) (version 2) | ecosystem: Environmental > Aquatic > Deep subsurface >...
CCGTTGCTCGACAAAGCAATCGGTTTGCCACTGTCCTCGTCATCGCTATCCCCTAGCTCAATGGCATTATTACTGCTTGTAGCTTTGGTAGCGACAGCAGAAGGTTTGGGGCTCCCCTCGTCTTCACTATTCTCTAGCTCGATCGCACAATTTCTACCACCAGCTCCTACAAACGCCTCTGACATTTTCATGGTCCCGACATTGTCCTCGTAGTCCGAATCGTCTAACACAATGACACCGTCCTTCATCTTAACCGCCAATGAATGAGCTTTAGGACAAGGAGCATCAACTGCTTTCGCCCGTTTTGCAGCCCGCTTGGCAGCTCCCGTGGTTTTTCCATTGGGCATACCAGAAGCGACCGCCCATTGCTGCTCTAATTGGTCCCATAAATTCCAGTATTCCGCGAAATAAGGCTCGAGCGACTTGTCGTCTTGAAGCCACTCAAAGAGTTGCTTCTGGATGATTTGTTGCTTTAAACGAAAATGCTTCTCAAATACTTCTGAGAATTCTTCAAAATATCCCTGTTGACTTCCCGCGTTGATTCCTGGGGGGTCCTTCCGCTGGCCAGCACCATTTGCGGTACCAGCAATGGCATCCACTCTGCCTGTGTCACTCCGTAGTTGGTTTTGTAAAAATGGTAGAATAGCTACCTGTAAAGTCTGACGACGAATTTTTTTATTATATTTGAGTGCTTCCCGTTTGCCGCTGGCTGTTCCTTGACTTCTTTCAAATCCCTGCATTAACAGCAAACATGAAGAGCCAGCAGAGATGGTCAGTGAATGGAAAAGGAATTTAATCGAACCAATAAAGAAGAAGAACACGCAAAATCAAATGAAATAAATAATATTCTCACAGGTTCATTATAATATGGCTCGGCGACCCCTAAAATGAGAGACTGGATCGAAATCAAAACTTGCAGTAGTGTAGATTCATTGGGCTGCCATCCTGGACCACTCCATGTTCCTCTTTAAATCAATCATTGAAATGCAAATTGGATGGTTAGTTTTTGGCACAGTACCACGGGATTGCCTGCAAAAACTTCAGCAACCGACAGCTCGCAACGGAAAAAGTAACTTACAACAAACTCAAACACACTTTTCCATCGGCATATAGATTGGGATTGAATCGGACATGCTCATCGCTCGCCGACAGAAAGTTCGAGGTGGTCAAGAACTGGACTTGTGGGGGTTTATGGGGAAAATCGTTTCCCATAAAAACATCAAACAGAAAGCATCCATTGGCGTACGGAGTATCATTAGGACCGATGATAAGGACTCGCAACTTGTCCATTTCGTGTTCCAGTGTCCGTACAAAGATAGAACTTCCGTATTCGATAGGAAGTGCCGTCGGATAAGTCGAAAGTTCTTTCCACAGTGCTCGACTGATTTTAATACCACTGGCACATGCTTTGGTAGATTTTGGCTTGGTGGTATTACCAAAGGCATCGTCTGCAGCACGAAAACCATGCTTTCGTTCGTACATTCCACCGGGACCGTAATGCTGCTTTGGTTTGTCAAAGATTTCGACCGTACCAAAAGCCAGGGGTCGTAGGGCTTGTCGATAAAAATCATGAACTTCGAGCATACTGCATTCGGGTGTTTTCAAAACTCGTGCAACCGCTTTCGCTGCTTGATCCCGAATTTGTACGACGCGAGTAGGAAGTTCGGGATCCTTATCGTGCGTTTTCTTGTTCTTGTTATTCTTGTTGCTGTTGGTTTGGAGAGAATTTCCAAGTTGGGATGCCAACCACGTTGTTGCTGACGGGAGGATTGCACTAGAATAACCAACACTGGTGTTTGCATTCGCTCTGTTGAATTGTTGTACCAAGAGCTCGGATGTTTGAGCCAATTCGTTGAGGGCTGACATGGGGGATTCGTCGTCATCAGGATCTCCCCAGGCCTTTGGAAACTGCTCGGTCAGGATGGAACAGACTTGGAGAGCCGTCGTGTACAGTTGTCGCTGTGGTTGTTCCCACCACCAATCAGGAGGTGTCTGACGAAGGGCTTCTTTCAAAATGTTAAGAATGTTAGATGGTGGTGGTGGTTGTTGTGTTCCAGCATTCTGCTTCGCTTGTTGTTGTTGTTGTTGTTGTTGTTGTTGTTGCTTTCCAAACGCTTCTAGTTCTGTTTGCCACGACTTCCACGCTTGTGTTTCTCGCTTCAACGCGGCCTTCCTTCCAGCCTTTCGTGTTCGTTCATCTTCTCCAGCATTACCGCCGTATCCCGTGCCATTTTGATTTCCAGCAGCAGCAGTAGCAGTAGCAGCAGTAGTAGTACTATCAACAGCAATAATTGTGCGGGCCATGATGATCTGGTAGTTTAATAGAGAATAGAATGGGCTTCTTGTAGGCTTCTGACTTCTGATGGCGAAATAAAAACGATGGATGACGATGGAAACAAATCGGAAGCCAAGTAACCACTGAGAGAACTGTCTACGGTGTTATTTCTCAAAGATGAAGGATTAGTTCTTATTTCTTACTTTGTAATGAGTGATGAGGAAGTAAATCTGGTCGGAGTTTGGAGTGAGAGAGAGAGGACTCTATTGTCTCTCGTCACTGTCTACGGTATCATTACGATCGTGTTATTACCGATCAACTACGTTGGCAGAATTAGATATTATTAAAGCCAATGTGCGTCTTTTATGTTTTAAGAGCTGCTCTAGTAGTAGTACTGTACACGAACAAAACTGGAACATTTTGATGGAGAGTCTGCTTGCTGAGTACATTAGTCTACAGCAGTACAGTAGGTCTACACCTTGTTACTTGTCTTGTGCACTACGTACTGTCTTGTACACTACGTATTAATCACTGTTGTAAAAAAAAACAAAGGGGCTGTCCACCATTCACGTGAAATAAAAGAAGTCAAGGCTAGCATACGACCACAGCGTACTGGTAAAAAAACAAGGGAATAGTGGGGAATAAATGTATTATAGTCCTCCTCCTCCTGTTGCAAACGGGGTGATGGTTGGTGATGGAGGAGTTCATTAGATTGGTTTCTGCAGGCTGGTGCCTTGGAACGATCTCTCGAAAAAAAAGAAGAAGGGAAAACGAACACATTGCAAAGTTATTTCCTTCAAGTAAAGTCAAGATTACATTTTTTCAATACAAAAGGTCGCAGTGACTTATATGCAGCGATTGTCAAGAATCAAGACATTCATTTCCTTGAGCGAGACCCTATCCCATAATTGATACTCTCAGCTTGCGTTCAAGTATTTCCCCCCACAAACTCTGCATTTCTTTCTGACTGTTTCTTACTTCTTATTTTTCGTCTACCAATTCTTCAATGAATGGCAATGCATCTTCTTCTTTCGTCTGTCCCTTGCCTTCATCATCTTCTTTGGTGGCGTTACACGTGGCTCGTTTTTGTCGTCGATCTCGACGTCGTTGTAATTCTGCTTTACCTTTATCGACACTCCAAATCAAAGCGGCATCATCATCTTGCTCATCCTCATCAGGACTTGTGGTGGTGATACAGCTGTTTTCGTAAAACAATAATCGTTCAAATTCTTGCACGAATCGCAACAAGTGTTGCTGTTCGTGTTGTTGTTGTTGATGATCCTTCAATGGATCATTATCATTCGTATTCGTATTGGTATTGCTATCATTTGCAGGTAAAGTACTTGCAGCAGCAGCAGCAGTCGTCGTCGTCGTCGTCATTTTTGCACTGCGATTACTATTATTATACCATGCCAAACTATCGTGTTGCAATACATCCGTCCACGCATGACGTAGAGCACGTCGACCCAAAAATCGTGCTGGTTTTTGTTCGGATGCTACCAATCCATTCCATACTTGTGCTACCAAATCGTACTCTTCTTCTTCTTTATCTTTGTTGTTGTTGTTGTGTTTGGTGGTAGGGAGCTTGCTGGAAGAAGAAGAGACAGCACAAATTGTTGTAGCATTGATAGCCCTTAACAAAATTCGACTACACTGTAAGGCTTGAGCATTCGTCAAGACGAGGAGGACAGAATTCTCATTACTCGACATAGAATACTGTTGTTGTTGCTTTGCCAGTACTTCGGGTGTCACCAAAGATCGTGCCGCAACCAAACTCAAAAATGATGTAACGGCCGATTGGATCGTGGGGCGATCTTGTGCCAAAGCTTGCACGAACGATGCTTGCTGAGGTGTGGCCGATTGTTGCGTTGCCGCTGAAGCAGCAGCAACAACACGTTGTGTCGCTGCTTGAGCCTTGGCCAGAAAGTTATCATTCGTATCGTTGCTGTTGTCGTCGTTGTTATTGTGGTTGTTGGACATGATACCCTGATGGTTACTTAATGATGAGAGTAAGTAATACTATGTGAAAGTATGTTGAATTGTGATTGAAATGCTGCTGCGGTGTATTGGTCGACGAAACGTATAGTCTATGTTGAAATGAGTGATTTTAACAAGCTATTATTATTATTTGAGAAGAAAACTTCAGCGGTGATCCAAATTTCAATAAACAAGAATTGCCATTCACGAATAATGTGTCACTCCCAACTTCCATCTCGGCTTTTGGGATTTGGATATTATTATCTGGATTTATTTACTGTGGCCTCTGGACGGATTGGATAGGGCAGTGCGGCCGGCCTCTTTTGTACATGGATTATAGTTCCAGGTTCTAGGATACTAATACAATACTACGTACAGTTGATGCTTACTTTTTAAATTGTCACCGCCAAGGCGTTGTTCAAAAATACGTTGTGACAAAGGGGGACTTTCATCAATGGCAGCAACAGCTGGTGGTGTTCGATTGGGTCGTATCGTCATGATGGTTCGAGGATCGGAAGGTGTTGCCAAAGCTGTGGACTTTTATCATGGAGCTTTGGGGTTGACCGTGACACGGCTGACGGATGATTGGGCCGAGTTACGATGTGGAACAATGGCAACCGCAGATGGTACTACGAGTAGTAGTAGTAGTAGTAACGATGCCATTTCCATTAGTATACAAGCCGTGCATTCGGAACCTCAATTAAGTACAGGCTATACACCGATCCTTTCGTTTGAAGTGGACGATATGGACAGTGTCGTGGCAAAATGTGCCATGAATGGTGGACATTTAGATGGACCGATTCAATATCCTGCTCACGGTAAAGTAGCTGCATTGAGAGCACCCGATGGTCACATGATTGGTCTGTACGAACCAGCTCGATAACACAGTCAGACTGGGAGACAATTTACCAAGTCGGGATAGCAAAAAATACTTGTACAAGCATAAGCCAATGGCGACTTTTGTTTTTGGCCGCAACTATTTCACAATCACTTCTTTGAAATCTTATAGTCATGGAGCGAATCAGCCCAGGACAATGCCTTGCTGTCATCGAGAGGCAAACTGAAGTATGATGCGAGTAGCAGGGCAAAACATTGCAACAGCTATTGTATAGTACATACACAATAGTCCTATTGATAATACAATGTAAAAAGAGCATTAAAATGGAATTATTAACCCTCGTAGTTTTTTTTAAAATCTCCCGTGATGACGCCTATTCGAACTCATCTGGGATCATTCCAATTGGGTAGTAATATGTATCTTTGCACAATGTTTTGAAATCTGGCTCCTTTCGGACTGTCAGGTTGGTTTCGAAGCTTAATAACGGTTCGCAAATGTTAATTTCTTCCATTTCCTGCACCGATGCAAACTCGCCAATATCTATAAATTCGTTGTCACCGAGGAGTGGCACCAAGTTTACCGTCTCTCCATTTCGAGTACGGTCGAACTGCCATATGTTGAACCCAATTTCAGCCACGTTCTGAACAGTGTAAGTATATGTTACATTGTTAAGACATTCCTATGTTTGAGTTAAGGTTGGCACGTATTGAGAGTTTTAGTCCATGAAGAATGTTGTTACGAAGCACAAGATGTAGCCAGTCAAGAAACGTACCTCGGCAGTTGGATCTTGTACAAGTTCTTCACAAGGGATCCCCTCGTCAGTCGAGCACACGACGGTATTCTGTTTGTCATCATAACGAAATTGATCACGATTAAGTTTTCACATTGAAGAAATATCAAACAATGTATAAATATCCAATATTGTCACTTGATCTTACCTCAGATGTGACTGGAAATCCTCCGGTGATATCTACTTTTGAATCAAAAATGTCGATTCCCTTTTCTGTGCAGACATCCAGCACCACCACTGATGGAGATTTCGCAATGAAGCTTTCACCTGGTTCCACCAAAATGATGGGAACTTCAGGGGGCCTACTCAATACTATTGTCAGTTCGTTGTTTCGAAGTACCGATAGAGAGTAGACGCGTCTTGTATCATTCCCAAAATTGGTCATGTTGTACGTATACTCTACTCGTGCAATACAGTCCTCACTGGTCGGGTCGTCCGGAATAGGATATTGCAAGCACGGAATGTTTCCTTCCAGCGTGGCACAACTAGTGAAAACACGCATAGGACATAGCCCTGGCTTGGGAGGATCCGTTCCTGGCATGAAGAATGTTGGAGCACCAGTTGTGGCAGTAGCAGTTGGGACTGCAACAGGAGCACTAGTTGGGGCAGAAGTTGCATCGATCACTGAGGCCGTTGGACTGACCGTAGGCGATCCGGTTTCAACAACAGCTTCAGTAGGGCTCGGAGTGGGAGCTGATGTGGCTGGCTCAGACGTAAGGGGAGTAGGGACATTTGTTGGGCTTGGTACAGGCAAAGATACAGGACTGGCGGTTGGATTGGGAACTGGCGCAGGTGTTGCTGGGGTGGGAGTGGGGGCTGGTGTGACTGGCTCAGATGTGGGGCCAGGAGTAGGGACATTGGTTGGGCTTGTTACGGGTGCCGAAACAGGACTAGTTGTTGGACTTGGAACTGGCGCAGGTGTTGCTGCATTAGCTGTCGGTGCTGGAACCGGGGCATCGGTGGGAGATTGGATCATACTGCCATGGCTTTCCTGCAGGATACGATCCCAAAACACTGCATCTTCTTTGGTTGAAACGGCATTGGAACCATCTTCATTGTTTATGCCGGTACTTTGTAGACTCCCACCACCAACCCTGGCTTCAACATGGACGATGGCCGAAAGGCACAAAAGTTTTTCAACAAAACTCCACTTCATTATTAGCAACGTTATGGAATTAGTGAAACCTTCTGCCACGATGATAAAAATTGAAGAGTTGAACCGATGGAGGAGTGCGCCGCGACCATGTTGAGAAAAACTACACTCTAGTTTTTGCGAGTTTGTTCCTCTTTTCAGCGACGAAAACAGTGTAAGTAGAGACCCTCGGAAAAATGCAGGCCGCACATTTTCTCCAATCACCTTCAACTTTCAGTCCCGAATATGACTGGATCATTCCAGTTTCAGTTCTGAAAAAAGAAGCATGATGTTCAGGGACTTTTATTTACGATTAATAATGGATTGATATTCAACGAACAACATCGCAAACATCACATAAAAAATAAAAACCACCATAATAGAGGTAGTACATACAGCCAATGGCTAACTACAAGTTCCATTGTAGCATCAGCAAGCATCACTGCCAAAAACTGAGCAGTTACTAACCATAGCTTTGACAACGCCGAGGAGAAACACGAGAAAGATTATCCGCCGCTACAATGAATTCGAACACAGGGAGATCGCACATTGTTTCTGAACCTATTCGAGATTACCATCATCAACAACAACAAGCGCCACTTGGACATTTTGGCTGCGTGTTGCTTTCTGAAAAGAAGCCATCGTATCGTCATTTGACGCCTCTCCGGTACAGCGTCAAGCTCGAGATCGACGAAAATCATACCATTCTTGTCGCAGGCAAAAAACTGTCTTCAGCGAAGGCCGCCTCCTTAACAAGTAACAAGTGACGACAGGGAGACAATCTGACAACAATCGCAGCCACCGGGAGACTGCAATCACTTGCATAGATAGATGATTGATTAAAAAGAACTAAATTATCTGCATAAAGTATGATTCTTGCTGTGAAATTTATTCTTCCCAAAGTTGGATGGTGGTGTTGTAGCAGCAGAGTAAGTTGTTTAATGCGCTGGCGATAAGAAGGGTAATCCCGATGACTCCTGTCGGCTGCTGAATTTAAGCGCCTAGCATGATGACGTCAAGCACTTAGCACAGTAGCCAGCAATCGCACAACATTCCGAACTGTCGCACCAACAGCTAAGCCTCCATGACAAATTCCCTGCGAATGTCTACAGAAATGATTATATACGTACCTACAGTGTTCCATTTTATTTCTTTTGCAAGTTAACTAGGTTTTCTAGCTAACTGGTTGGTTGGCCTGTCGATAAAAGGATAGGAGTCAACTTTTATTTACGTTCAAGATTAACTCCGAGTAGTCTAGCTACTTGGTAATAAGTACATCATGCACACGTCAATTTGCCACATGCCTTGTTTGTCGTTAACTTGAAAAAAAATAAAACGTCCTTTATACCATGGTAGCAGTTAACATCAACGCAACAGTTCTTCCAATGACACTGAAGGAAATAGCAGAGCTGACAACTTCAGATTGTTCAACTCCGGACTCTTCAGCATCAGATTCTGTGGTGGTAGCAACTGCCTCTGGTGTCTCTCCTTCAACTGGAGAGCAATCACCCTCTTCAAATCCAGCAGCTGTTCCACTGCACAGATTAGAATATTCACAATTATTTTCTCCGCATTGGACTGGAAGGTATTCCATTGTGCAAGCCACACCAGCTGCCATCTCAGGACATTCAGAGTTGACGAGCTCACAGTCATCCTCTGCAAATCCAGCAGCTTCAGCATTGCACAGATTGGAATACTCACAGCCTCCACATACAACAGGATTGAATTCCAGAGTACAAGCAGTCACAGATTCTGAAACAGGGCATTCGGTGAGGTTGACTGCCTGTGAATCCTGTAGTTGCTCTGGAAGGGCTTCTGTCAGATCAGTGACAACCTCACAGTTATACTGAGCAAATCCAGCAGCTTGGGCATTGCAAAGGTTGGAATATTCACAATTGTAGTCTCCACATTGGACTGGAAGGTATTCCATCGTGCAAGCCACTACATCTACCATCTCAGGACATTCAAAGTTAACCAGCTCACAATCATCCTCAGCAAATCCAGCAGCTTCCGCATTGCACAGATTGGAATACTCACAGTCACCACATACAACAGGATTGAAATCAAGAGTACACGCAGCCACAGATTCTGATACAGGACATTCAGTGAGGTTGACTGCCTGTGAATCCTGTAGTTGCTCTGGAAGGGCTTGTGGCAGATCATTGACTGCCCCACAGTCATCCTCAGAAAATCCAGCAGCTTGGGCACTGCAAAGGTTGGAATATTCACAATTATTGTCTCCACATTGGACAGGAAGGTACTCCAAGGTGCAAGCCACACCAGCTGCCATCTCAGGACATCCAGAGTTAACCAGCTTGCAGTTATTCTCAGCAAATCCAGCAGCTTCAGCAATGCAAAGGTTGGAATATTCACAATTGTTGTCTCCACATTGGACTGGAAGGTATTCCATTGTGCAGATACTAGCACTACTCTCAGTAGGACATTCAGTGAGGTTGAGTGCCTGTGAATCCTGCTGTTGCTCTGAAAAGGCGTGTGGCAGATCATTGACTGCCTCACAATCATCCTCAGCAAATCCAGCAGCTTGGGCACTGCAGAGGTTGGAATATTCACAGTTATTGTCTCCACATTGGACAGGAAGGTACTCCAAGGTGCAAGCCACACCAGCTGCCATCTCAGGACAATCAAAGTTAACCAGCTCACAGTCATCCTCAGCAAATCCAGCAGCTTCAGCAATGCAAAGGTTGGAATATTCACAATTGTTGTCTCCACATCGGACTGGAAGGTATTCCATTGTGCAGATACTAGCACTACTCTGAGTAGGACATTCAGTGAGGTTGACTGCCTGTGATTCCTGTAGTTGCTCTGGAAGGGCTTCTGTCAGATCATTGACTGCCTCACAATCATCCTCAGCAAATCCAGCAGCTTGGGCACTGCAGAGGTTGGAATATTCACAATTATTGCCTCCACATTGGACAGGAAGGTACTCCAAGGTGCAAGCCACACCAGCTGCCATCTCAGGACATTCAAAGTTAACCAGCTCACAGTCATCCTCAGCAAATCCAGCAGCTTCAGCAATGCAAAGGTTGGAATATTCACAATTGTTGTCTCCACATTGGACTGGAAGGTATTCCGTTGTGCAGATAGTAGCATTACTTTCAGTAGGACATTCAGTAATGTTGACTGCCTGTGAATCCAGTAGTTGCTCTGGAAGGACTTCAGACACAACACTGACTGTCTCACAATCATCCTCAGCAAATCCAGCAGCTTGGGCACTGCAAAGGTTGGAATATTCACAATTATTATCTCCACATTGGACTGGAAGGTATTCCATGGTGCAAGCCAAACCAGCTGCCATCTCAGGACATCCAGAGTTAACCAGCTCGCAGTCATTCTCGGCAAATCCAGCAGCTTCAGCAATGCAAAGGTTGGAATATTCACAATTGTTGTCTCCACATTGGACTGGAAGGTATTCCATTGTGCAGATACTAGCACTACTCTGAGTAGGACACTCAGGAAGATTTGTAGAGCCATCATCAAATGGGAGCGTAACTACCTCAGTGCAGCTAGCCTCCTCAAACCGTGCAGCTACAGCAGCACAAAGGTTGCTGACAAATAGAGACGGTTGCGCAAAATATAGAGAACCGTGGTGAATAAACACAGCTCGCTGGGTGATATATGATACATACTACCAAATGCTCTATGTGAAACGGCAGCCTTTTTTATTCCAGCAACAATAGTAGTACTCACCTGTATTCACATTCATTATCTCCGCACACAACGGGAGCAAAATTGTCTGGGCACGCAACGTTTCCACCAGAGACAGGACAGCATTCTTGAAGATTAAATCCGGCAGACTCGGCGATGCACTCGTTATCGTAGGTACAGTCCGTTTCACCACAGGCAACTGGGGCAAAGTTTAAGGCTGTTTCGTTTAATTTCGTTTGATTCGAAGAGGAGGCGTTAACGTTAAACAGAAACATGGTGTGAGATGATTTGCCGTAAGCGAGAGATTAAGCGCTAGTTAAATTCCAAGAAACGAAGAAACGCACGACAGGGGCTGGCTCCGAGGGGAGGGCACTCGTCGCCCTGCAAATGACGAAGATTGCCGTGGGCAGCGCTGATAGAAGAGGTCGCTGCCAAGACCGAAATCATGGTAAAGAACTTCATAGTGTACATTTTGTGATTTTTTTTGCTTCTTGTGTTTTATTGTTACTAGTAGTAATGCTTTGATGTTTGGACGATTTTAATGAACTTTCGTCTAGTACTAGCATACTACCAGGTACTAGTACTACTAGACTACTAGTTGTATTTTTAAATCAGAAACGATAAAAAGCTTGAACATAATTTATTTAAGATTTTTCCGTTGCAGATATCAGTCGTACTGCCAGAAGCCGAGAACAAGCGGGACCGTATCGATTACTGTAGCATGTGTGATTGTGGACGATCTGTTCTTCAGAATGCACGATTGATGTCCAGAAATACTACCGTATGTCAAGTCGCAAATAGTGCGTCATGAAATCTGTAAAAAGAAAGATTTGCTTCTTTCTACTGCTACTGCTACTACTAGTAGTAGTAGTAGTAGTAGTAGTAGTAGTAGTAGTAGTAGTAGCTACTAATACTACTACTAGGAGCTACGGTACCAGGGTACGGTAGTAGGCAACCGAAACGAAAGTTCAAGATCTCAGATGATAAACTTGTTTGGAAAGTTCATTATCTCTATTGGCCAAACTCCCTACTACCAGGTGCCTCCTAGGGATCTTTTTTACTGAAACAAAGAAGTCTACAGTCCGCAGCACCAAGTCAGAAGGCTTGACTGGTTATTTTTATCCTCACGCGCTGTATCAAAAACCAGTATAACTCTTTTCACGATGCCCGCTATACCTTCTTGGTTAACTTGGACACTATTAGGTATCGTCACTTCGTCGGCGGCAGTCCATATGAACAAAGATGGAATCAATCTATTTTTCATGCGTGTTTTTCGAGATATTGGTCGATACAAAGCCTACAAACGACGCTACGGTGAAAACGAGTATGCGCTGAGTACTTTTTTATTACAGAGGGATGATCCGCTTTTGGGTGTATCGGTAGCTAATGAAGGAATCGACGATTTGCCGGTCTATAGTCTGGACGAACTCTACGAAATGGGCAATGCCGATGATTTTGAGTTGGCCGATGAAAATGAACCACGACAGTTGTTATTGAGTATTTTTGGAAGAATTTACGATGTCACAAAGGGAGTCAAATTTTATGGTACGTAGAAAATCGGCCTTGAATGGAGGATTATAAAAAATACGATCCATTCAGCAAACGTTCCCCTTCTAACTTATTTATTTTGGAAACTATAATATGCTAACAATTATCAACTCACTACCAACCAACCTTAAATAATTGATTTGTACAGGACCAGGCTCAAACTATCACATGTTTCCCGGACGAGAAGTTACCTATTCTCTGAGCACGGGATGCAAAACGGATGAATGTTTAGCTGGTAATGTTGACAAATTGAGCGAAAAGCAATTGAATGAGGGGAAACGATGGTTGTCATTTTTCCAATTACACGACAAATACCCGCTTGTCGGCAAACTTGACGACCATCCGATGGAAGATAGGATGAATGAATGGATTGATGAAATTATTGCCAACAAAGACGAGGAAGGGGCTGGTGATATGCCAAAGCTTTTTTGATACGTTGAACGTTGCAATATCAGAAACAACGCGAAATGGACTGTAAATCATTTATTTGTCATCGAAAGATTGATACCAGCCACCCACCACCAATACTCAATTGAATATATGTCGCATGTATTCTTTCGGAAGGCGTCTCAGTGGCAACCAGTAATTACCTGCAACCTTCAATCGGTATGGTGACCTGCATCCTGTTGTTCACCTTGCCCGTGCAAATCCAACTTGTTAGAAAAAGGATTTTAATATTATTTTCTAGTAGAACGTATTAGACCTTGCGGTATTTTAGGGCTTCCAACAGATAGCTACAATACAACAGTAGTAGTGTAGTCTACTAGTACTAGTACCGTACTAGTAGACTAGACTACTACTCTAAATTACTGGTAATAATGTTCATGAGGACTCACACTTCTTCGAAGAGATGCTTCAGCCAATTAAAAGTAAGCAAAATGGATCTTGGGACGAGAACACTGGAGTTCGAACTGCAAGATGCCGACGCGCCCAACCGAATCTCTAGTAGAGAGACATAATTATTATTAATATCAACCAGCTGCTCTTCTGTGAATTATTATTATTTATTTTTCCTCTTCGCACATTTCTGCATTATTTCTTATCAAATCACCAAACAAAACAAAACCATTCACCAAAACCATGTCCGTCAATGCAAAGCCAAGCTTGATCCAATCCATGGCACTTGGCGGATCTGCAGCCATGTTTGCCGTCAATTTTACTCAGTGAGTTATAAAGTGTTCGATGTTCCTGCTTCCCCTTGATGAGGCAGCGTTTTGCGGATGACCTTCCCCCCCTGTCCAGAGGGAAGGTTTTGAATACGTTTATTAGTTTTGCTTCGTCTTACTTTTGAATTGCTAACCTTTATTTCCCAAATTTTATTTTTATTATACCTTGGACATTTCTTTTGATTTTTTAATGTTTTCTTTTTTCCCCCTGCGTCAATCTTCAAATGCAATTTGAATCTTTTCCCCCCCTTCTTTCTGTGCCTCTAATAATAATAAAAAAGCCCGATTGAGTTGGTCAAGACTCGTATGCAGGTAACGGGAGGGTCCATTGGCAGCACTATCAGTACTGTCATGAAAGAGGGCAGTATTTTATCGTTTTGGAAGGGTCTTCCCTTTGCCTACGGCCGTGAAGCGTCGTACACGTCCATCAAGTTGGGTGCCTATGCACCCGTCCGTGACATGATGGGAGCTGGCAAACCGGATGCACCCTTTTATTTGAAATTTTTGGCAGGTGCCATTACGGGTGGTATTGGTAGCGTCGTAGGAAATCCGTTCGATGTTATGAAAACGTTGGCCCAAACTGGATCCGGAAAGGCCTCGCTGGGAAAGCTGGTAACAGACATGTACAGAGATCAAGGAATTGCCGGATTTTATCGCGGAGTGGAAGTCAATATTATGCGTGCCTGTGTCTTGAATGCCACCAAGATGGGTTGTTACGATATCACCAAAGGAGCTGTTGTGGAAAAGACTGGATGGAAGCGCAAGGATATCCGAACGTCCTTTACGGCTGCCTGTGTGGCTGGCTTGTTCATGACGTGTACTGTTGCTCCCTTTGATATGATTCGTACCAAGTTGATGAATCAACCTACCGACAAAAAGATTTACGACGGATTTGTGGATTGTTTGGTAAAAAGCGTCAAGGGCGAAGGTGTCTTGAGTCTATGGAGAGGATTCATTCCTATCTGGGCTCGATTTGCCCCACAGGCTACTTTGCAACTCTTGACCATTGATGCATTGTACACTGTATTTGGATTCAAGAGCATCTAAAAAAAAACAAAGATTGTTGGATGTGGAATTGGATTGAAGGAAGATTTTTCTTAAATTGAGATTTGAACGTCGTGTTATGATCATTGGACACATTTTTGGTATTATTTTAATAATGACTTGTCGAAATGCTGGCCTGGGCAAAAAACCGATGAACTTGGTTGGTGAACAAATTTTGTAAGCTGGTTTGTTTGTGAAAGAACGACAAAACCCTTGTGAAAAAAGGTGGAAAATAGAATGATCAAAATCCAATGTTTGTTTTAAAGAAAAGAGATACGAGTATACCATTATTTTTGGATCCAGTGATTCTTTTGTGAGATTGAAACTGCACACCAACCAACCACCACTAGCATTTTCCGAGCTTGTCTGTCTTGACCAATTCAGGTGACAAATGAGACACGGCATTATGAAATAGCATGGTTGGGCGACGACGATGACAAGAAGTATTAGTAGTACTTGTACCTTGTCCATTATTTCGTAAACTTGGTATATCCAATGCCGTAATTGATCCATTCCACGTTGGAAAGACCCACGTTTTTTTCTTCTGTTCTGGTAATGACGACGATTCGTTGGTGTTGTTGTTGCTGTCTGCCAATTGCAACATTCCAAAAGCAGCTTGGAGTAAATGATCGATGAAATCACCATGAACGACCAAAACAATGGACGAATTCTTTTGTTTCAAATTGTCAGCCATGTTACATAATTGGTTCCATACTTGCTGACACCGTTTCGCTCCGTGTTGTTGGCTTTCTCGTCCCAGTGATGTATCGTACCATCCCCCTTCTGTTACCGACGTTGGCAAACTATACAATGGAAATTCTGTTTGCATTTCAGTTCGTGACATTCCTGGTTGACCAATACCTTTATCATGAACTCCTGTAATTTCGTATATATCTGTCCAAACTTGTACGTTTGGTGCAGTCGTGGTATTATTGTTGTTACCGTTGTTGTTGTTGTTGTTGTTCATCATGGCTGTAACAAGTGGTAGAGCTGTTTGCATGGTCCGTTTCATAGGAGAGACATAAATAGTATCAATCGTACTATGAAGAATGGCATTTTCACCGGACTGAAAATAATTGGCCACACTTTGAGCCTGTTTGATACCTCGTTCCGTAATGTCTGGATCGGCGACTCGATTTTCTTCAAAGGCACGTCGAGAAATTTCCGAATAAATATTATTTTCACTCTCTCCGTGTCGGACCAGCAGTACACGAAGAAAGGGCATCGGTACTGCTTCAAGAGGATACAGACAACGTATGTGCTTTCCAAGTGAGTGAATTATTTATAAGAGACCCGATTTGAGTCTCCGTAGATGCTTATTATTGATGATCAGTATGAAATAAATGAATAATAATGTTGTTATTGTTTGTTGTTTGATGTTTGTTGTTTGATGTTTGATGTTTGATGTTTGATGCAAGATGAAAAAAAGAAATAAAAACAAAAAAATGACGAAGAAATCAATCACTAATTCGAGTCATGGATCTTAGGCCGGCATGAATGCAGGAGAAGATTTGCTAGGTCTACCCGTAGTATTATCAATCGCCCCTGGCGGGGGGTACGCCAACCACTCTTTATAGTATTTGGACCTATGATAATAATCGTAACCTGAAATATTTGACCAGAGTTAACTCAAACCCTTATGATCTCTTGCCAATATTTGGACCTATGATGATGATCGTAACCTGAAATATTTGACCAGAGTTAACTCAAACCCTTATGATCT
>Ga0210036_1003247_pt1 | contig 16158 bp, 11 predicted proteins | sample CryGeymeta201515_FD_185469 | JGI IMG/M metagenome (GOLD analysis project Ga0210036, IMG submission 185469) | Groundwater microbial communities from Crystal Geyser aquifers in Utah, USA - Crystal Geyser metaG 2015-15 (SPAdes) (version 2) | ecosystem: Environmental > Aquatic > Deep subsurface >...
GTTTCTGAGTGGGAGACGGGATGGGGCATTTCGGGTCATTCCGGTGACGTCGGCTTCGGGTCTCCTTGTCTCACGTTCCCTTCGGCTGGCTCTGAGAAGTGTGCTGTGGTATTCCAATTGCCTAACATAGTAACATCTGTTCTGTAGCTGGCCAGCTACCATAGTACGCAAAAAATAGTATCTGAACTTGTTTAGACGCAGTGATGCACAATTGTGGTGAGGTTGAGATCGGGCTCAGTGTCACAAGGATAGGAGTATATTGCTACTTGGACATTGTCTCCGTCGCCGAATTTACACCTGCTGTGTCAATAATCAGAAGTTGAGCTGCAACTCATACCTGGGACTGAACTTGGGCTACTTCTATTGGCCCCTTAGCGCCCCAAAAGGTGATGCCTATCAGCTATTGCCACTGAGAAGACTAGAGAAATTCGTCGAAAAGAAAGGTTTTTCATTGCTCATTCGTTCTATTATAAATAAACAACGACAGCACTGACATTGTCAGAGGTTCCTTTTTCAATTGCCATGGAACACAATGTCTTTGCAGCGTCGCCAGCACTTGTCCCTTGGCTTCGGACTTTTGCAACGACTTTCGCTACTTGGAAGGAATCCACTACTTCCCATAGACCGTCTGTAGCGCTGACTATGCAATTTCCTGGCTCGGCCTGAACTGAAAAAATATCGGGTTCGCTTGTAACACCTTTCGAGGTAGCAAATGGTCCTTCCAATGATCTGGCTACCCCATACTGGTAATCACCAACGGGCAAAAACCAGCGCGAGGCGGAGCATTCTGGAAGGCTGTAGTCGAATCCTTCCTCTTGTCCGGCGCGTAGACGATTCCTTTCATTTTCATTTTTGGGTGTATGATCTGTCGTCTGAAAGACAACCTTCCCTTCGTTGTCAAAAAGTAGACTCCGGGAATCTCCACAATTCAGAAAACAAACTTTTCCAGTGCACTCGTCCAACGCTGCAACTGAAGCCGTTGTTCCTGCCTCGAGGTCACCGGCTCCTGTATTTGCATCTAGCTTTCCTTCCAAGGCATCATAATTGGCAACGCAGTCTGTCTCAGAGCATTCTTGCTGGTAATCCTGGGTAATTGTTTTCCAAGCTTCGGCCAAAACCTGGTCAACAGCCACATTTTCGTTGCGAAACAGGCCGTCCTTGACAAGACCCGGCATCTCTTCGGACGCCAACGTAGAAGCTGCAGTCCCCAAGTGTCCATCGTAGACTCCCGCCACCAAAACAGATCTAACAGAATCTACTATTTCGTGCAAGACAAACCTGTCCTCTTGAGATTCCCGACGACCCTTGGAAGTCCAGGCCCCACACTGTGGAACAATCTTTGAAACAATGGGGTTCTTGGGGCTGCTTGCAATGCTTGGACCTGATTCTATGGGAGACTTTTTTCGGTCAAAGTGCAACGTTGTAAATTTCGAACTAGCTGGTTGATTTTTCAATAGATCCACAGCCTTTTCAAAACCACGTTCAGCTACAGGTATTTCTCCAACACCCTGAAGCCGGTCTCCAATTTCAAAGATGTCAAACTTCTCGGCTTGACCTCCCGGTACAATGCCCTTGACAAAAACTTGTCCAGGCAGCGCATCCTTTGTAGCTGTATGCCACCGCAGGCGTTCTTCGTTACTAAATCCATCATCTTCGTCCTCGTGAGCCACATTTGCCTCAGCCAAGACCAAACCCAAGGGCACGTTGCGTTTAAAGGTCGCCACGAAATGAAGTGGGCGGCTGATGGCCTCTGTAGCTTTTAGATCGTCGCCGCTATCTAAATCATCGACTTCGCATTTTTCAGAAATTTCCAAAACGGATTGCAAAAAGGGTCCATCGTCTCGAAGTTTACTGTCTGTGTCGTCGTCTGCTAAAACGAGCCGCAATCGCAACAGGGCATCTTGGCTGCTCATACGATCCCACGGCTTTGGCCTCAACATTTCCGATATTAATCGCCACAATCCAGGTCGTTCTCCTAGTACCACAAGAGCTTCTTCTAGTCCTCGTGGTCTTACTTTTGATGCCATCGCCTGGTTCAACCAAGCATCCAGATCCCAATTGCATGATCGCAGCTGCTGGTGAAACCCCGCATCCGTTCGCTCGTCCAAAAAGTTGAACAACAGTTGACAGTAGAGCAGAGCCGCCGAAAAGACATCGAAGTGTTCGGGCTTGTCCTTGGGGTCAATGAACAATTCGGGTGCCGCATAAATGGGAGAAATAGCGACCCGATTGCCATTCTCCAAGCCTACACACTTTTTACCAAAAAATCCTCCTCCTTTGGCAGGTTCCAAGTCGGCAGCCGATCCAAAGTCAATCAAATACAGGCCGTTCTTATTGACGAGCAAATTACCAGGTTTAATATCTCGGTGCACAATTTTTTTGCTGTGAATAAAGGATAGCACTTGCAAGAGAGACTCGAATGTCACATCTAAGACTTGTCCCAACGACACATCGCTGCTTACACTATCCAATCCCAAGGCATGCTCAAGATGAAACAAGTGATGAGGATGTGTTTTGTCATGTTGCTTGTCATGATCTAATTTCATGAGATCACAAAGGCACGGAGCCGCTTCCTTAGTAGACTTGCTGTTGTCGCCATCCTTGGTCACGACATTAAAGAGCATCCATTGTCGTCCCTCAGCGTCGACAAAGTCAGAACCCAAGTATAATGGAATCTGATCGTTCGTTCCCAGCTTTTGATACATATGCTCCTCTATTTGCCAATAGTAATGACATCGCTCAAACTTTCTTTTTGGGTTTTCAGTATCGGCCACTTCATCCAAAGTCAAAGATCGTTTGCCAATCTTTATATCGTCATCATCTGAGACCAGCCAACAGTAATGAACCGTACCAAAGCTGCCCTTTCCGATTTCATCTCCCACCTCCACAGTCGTTGCCGTTTGGGCGGCAAACATTGATGATAAAGGCGCCCTTTTTTTACCTTTCTGTACACTTCTCGCTGTTGTGGATAAAAAGTGAGAATTAGCATCCCAGAATGTAGAGAAGGATTGGCACAACTGAATCTGGACACCCAGGAGCACGAGTACTGCTACAAGCGAGAGCACATTAGTGGGAGGTCCGAGCATTCTAAAAAGACCTCTATGCGCGTGCCTTGAGTGTCCTGGGTGTTTGCGTGGTGATAGTAGAGACCTTAAAGCAGAAAAAAATTGGAGCACCGACTAGAGGACGTAGGCATCCCCAAGTCGTACCTGGTAAGTGTCTCCATCTACCATTACCTGGTAGAGGTTGTTTTGGGTTGATTGTTTTATTTTTCTCTGCGTGTATTTCGTTCACGAGGTCAGTCACGGAAGAGAACTTGAGGCACACATGCCCGTTGTTATCAGTCGTCCCTCTCTGCAGTACGAGTAGACTACTGGACTAGTCTACTAGTAAGTTATTTTAAAGTGTGGACTGACACAAAAGAAATAGTTGGCGCAACAAGTAGACAATTCCAACTAACCTATTGCATGTCAGAAGTAATATGTCTGTAGGAACATGCAGAAACATAGAGAACTTGGTTTATTCGGAGCATTTTGCTCCGCCAATACTACCACTGGTAGGCGGACCAAATCAAACTCTTATCCATCCTCCCGCCATAAAGCAAAAGAGAACCAATGCCGCCGCCTTTTAAATGCACCAAGGCTACGCACCTCTTTATTCTTCTTTTAAAGCAGAGCAACAGTAAATAATGGTATTATTAGTATTTAGACAAAAAATTGCTATGATGAATTTTGTATGTCCGGGTGGTAGTAATCTTATTATTATTAAAATTTTGTCCACCGAAGATTTTTCGATCGGCACAATTTTGAAAGATAAAAATTGACTCTTGTAGCTTACATTTTGGTCGCCGAGTTTTATCTCCAAATCCAATTCGAAACATCGGTAAACATGCTCTTGCCACTTGCATCACAAAATTTCTTAAAGATCGATTTTAACCAACCTCTGTAACGATATTTACCAGAATTCCAGTGCACCATGATGAAAACTTTCCTCCTTTCATTAATCTTGTTAATCAGCAGTAATGCTGTCCTTGCTAACAAGGGCGCATCCATTCGAACTTTAAAAGACGACAAGGTCCACGAAGAAAAGGTGGGACGCCGGCTTCAAAGTCGCGCCTATGCTGCGAATATCCGCGGTATTATGCAGCTAAACTACTTTTCTGACACAGGCGAAAGTCCATCAAATGCCGACATCAATTCTTTTTTTGATGCCACGGAGGCATTTTTTAGTGACACCTTGGTAGACACCTTTGGCCAGGCTAACTTTGTTTTCAACAATAAGGGCAATGCGGTTCGAATGGGATTTCTTCAGTCCGAGTTTTCCCCTGCAACGGTCGAGACTGATAATATGGCCAAGTTTCTCATCTCTTTTCGTCTTCAAGTGGCTGTAAGGCCCTTATCCAAACTCTACGGGCGCGATGATGCCATCTCGCGTGCCTTGGATGGTGCCATTTTCGAAGATTATATCGTCGACTACCTCTGGCCCATCAATGGCGAAAACACCAATTTTTACGACGTCCAAGAGGTGCGATACCAGGGGAGACCCGCGCGATTGCACTAAATGGAAATAGAGAAATGAATACTGTAACTAGCTTCGACTTGTCTGCTTTTGTGGCTTGAAGCTGCGGAGTTAATGAGATCAATGATGAAAATGAAACGTAATATATGGCAGGACTCTCGGAAATGGAAAATTGAAGACCTTAAAATCCCATAGAGTCTATAATACTATGATAACATCAGAATGTAAAAATAGATTGCGGGTAAGTCATCCATTGTGCAGTCCATTGCGTCTAGGTTTGACTAGCTAGCTTTTGCAGCAAGCCAGGTAGCTAGATTGAATTGGTTGCAGAAAAAATGGTCCTGGTGAATGCGCTTTGTGCTTCAAGCGTGACAAGCTGCGCTGAATAACCCACCCGCGGGTACAGTGTAATTAACCTAAACCTTTGATTGCCAGCAAATGGAACTACAGTTCGGGTTAAAACACTGGTATTATTATTTTCGTTTTGGACCACATCGCCGAAAAGTGTGTACTTGGTACTGCAGTCTACTGCTCTAGTAGTAGAGGAGGATACTCGAGTACCGGTACTCTGTCTGCGGTACACAATATTATCTTGTGCTATACGTATTTTAGCATTATTTTTGCGGACGTGCAGGATGTCTAAGGAAAACCAATTGGATAGACTACATCCAGAGTTAACGAAATATGGGACCATTGCTAACATCATGAAAAGTATAGCACTTCGATTCTTGACTGCATTCGTCGTCACCACAATCATCATTTTGAGCCTGTCAAGGTCAGATCAGTCTTCCGATGGCTTTTACGTTTTGGATCCTCACGATTATCGATCATATTTTCCCGATGAAGAGTCATTTCAATTGGCCAAACGAGTAGCACCGTTTATTGATCTTCCTATTGACGACAACGACAAATCGCTGGAGTACTTTCATGATGTACAAATCGCCTTCTATTATCGCGTGCGATCGTACCGCAAGCACGTCGTGCAGACACCCAACAACGACGGCAAAATGGTTTGGGTAGTTACAGAATTTTTGCCTGAGGTAGGATGGTCAGGAGCAGGTAATACAATCTCGGCAGCAGCTGGACACCATATCCTAGAGGGTCGATGGTTTCACGATGCACCAATATTCTTGCAAGACTATATTAGGTTTTGGTATTTGGGGGGACAGGCAGAAACCGACAAGAGCATTACGGACAGGTGGGAACCCAGCTATAGAGCGTTTCTACATCAGCAATCACAGCGAGAATTGCAGCAACCACAGCCACAGCCTCATTTGGCACTCTATACAAACTGGATTTATCACGCAGCTTGGCAATTTGGAAAGTTGCGGGACCTTACATTACAATCAACTCTCTTTGTCGACACCTTTGACCACGCAGCACGGGTATTCGAAGATATTTATGTCAACAAATATTTAACAATTGGCGAACGCAACCGTATTGTATGGAACACTACAGACCGATTATGCTGGGCCCAGAACGACGGATATGATGCAATGGAAGATTCGGTAAGTGGACCGGGTTGTCGTCCCACCATTGCGAGTGCCATGTGGGGGGAAGCCACGGCATTGGTACACGCGGGAAAAGTTCTGGGAAAAAGTTCATTTGTCATCCAGAAATTCAAAGACTGGGCAGACTTGTCCCAAGACATTATAACCCAGCAACACTGGAATCCAACTATCGATTCGTTTGCTGTTATCCCACCGCCAAAAACAACCAAATCTGCGGAGACAAAGCTGAAAAATATGGACTTAGCTCCAGGTTGCGAATTGAACAAGATTCGAACTCCTAACCAGCCTGTTGGTTTCCGAGAGTTACTAGCCTTCATGCCGTGGTATTACTCTTCCTTGTTACCATTGGAAGATCCAGTTGCGGTCGATTGGGCTCGTCAATTTCGATCTCTCTTGAAATCATCTGGAAACGAAGGATTTTCGGGTCCATGGGGTCTTCGGACCGTCCAACGATCTAGCCCTTGCTATAACTTCACGTGGGAACACGGAGATTGCTGGAATGGACCTTCCTGGCCGTTCGAGACTTCTCGTGTCCTGACAGCTGTGGCGAATCTTTTGATCGACCACAACGATAATCCGAGCATTATCAAAGCCAGTGGAATGAATGATAAGGAATTCCAGCGACTATTTCTGCAGTATGCCTTACAGCATACGCGGACACGAGCCGTGAATGACACAGCCCGCCCGTTAACTTCGGGGCATGTCTTTGAGAATCTTCATCCCGACGAAGGCTATTGGAACAACCGCGAACGCATGTATTGGCGTAATGCCACTAACAAAGACATGGGAGATGACTACAATCACTCTACCTTTTTAGACATCATCTTTTCTTCTTGGCTGGGCATTCGCGTGCCTGAACAACACGATAGTGGAGATGCCACTGACAAAAGTGGAGCGCTGCCTTGGTTGGTTGTACATCCGCTATTTTCAGCTCCTTATTTTGCAGCTGATCGAATCCCCTACCGTGGCCGCGTCCTTTCGATTGTCTATGACCCAGACGGGTCGCACTACTCTCTTCGAAAGTCCTCCTCGGCTGTGGTGTTGAAAGGTTTTTTGATTTTAATTGACGGACAGATCGTAGCGCAGCGACCCGATATAGGACGATTGGAAGTTCCTTCGGAGCCGTTTCGGCGGAAATTGTGATTGTCTACACAGCTGCAATGAAGAATAGAAGATACAAGTGTAGTAGTCAGCTAAATGCATGCATGCATTCGAGGTTGGGCAGCCCAAGCAGCGACTCGTCGTTAGATTATACTAGTAGTGCAGTTGTATGGACAGGAAATTCGATTCTTGATTTTACGGCTTCAACAAACACCGTACTAGTATTACATATTCTACAGCATCTCATTTCTCTCTACTAGTCTTATTCTTTATTATTTCTAGATTGGCGTGTTCACCTTGAATCATTCTTGAATCCAATGGTCTGGCCTTCAACCTGCTTCTAACGGCGATAAACTGGATACGCGTATTTATTTTTTATTCCGGCATTAACCGGTACTCGAGTACATGTGTCTTATTTCACACGGAGGCACGGCAGCTGCACTCAACGGCGGAAATCAGTAGAAACATCAAGTAACTTACCCAAGAACCACCCTGAAAGCCTCACTGACAAGTTAAATTAAAAGAGAGTGACCATGGTGCGTACTTGTATCGATCAGCGGAGCAAAGCTGAAGTTAATTTGTCCAGTTTAAAGTCTGCGTGAAAACATACCGCAAGAGACGTGGAAAAATTGGCACGATTGCTGGCTGCTGAATTTGAGAATTCGTATCCAGCCAGATGCAGTCGTTCAAAACTCAAAACCAAACCCTATGCAATACCTCTGTTCTTTTCCGATACTTACATCATTATTCTGATATATTCTTTCTACTCGTATCTTTATCTTCCTTTATACTCAACATCAAATCAACCATATTATCTGCCACACCATCATACATCATACTGGTATTCAACGCACATCATGATCTTGACCTACCACAACAATACTGCGCATTCTTCTTCTCTGGATGCAATGCTACTTGAATCTTCCCTCCGACGTCTTCGTAATCGTCCTCCCTTGAACTCCTTGCTGCGATTACCTGCCCCGGTACAAACTGTTTCCAAAAAACACGGACGTTCTTCTTTTTCTGGAATTTCTGTTACTACTGCTCCTGTTGGTGTTGCCTCGGACAACTCGAACTCGAACTTGATTTTGGATCAAAATCAGGATCCCAAACGCCAACGTCGTCAAGCGGCTGCAACGCTTGTGCAGAACCTCCCGTCGTGGACAGGAGTGGGCAAGAAGTCCAAGGCACAACCACGTCCACAAGTTCAGATACCACCCAAAGGAATAGGACCCGTAACGGAGCCGAATCAGAACGATGTCCTCTGTGGACGAGGTGGAAGGTACATGGAATTTGACGAGAGAGACTGAAGTATTTGAAACTGATATGCTTTATAAGCACATCTAACATCTTTGTTTTGTTCTGTTGTTGAATCTCGCTCACAAAAACAGAATCAATTCTCACGAAGGCAATGTCCAGTTCCGAGAAATTGTTTGCGAAACGAAAAAGGACTACCTTGCGAAATCGACAAAGAAGCTAGAAAAGGCTCACATTGCCGCGGGTGTAGTGCAACGTATTCGAAACATGGAACCTTCGGGACGTTTTCTTAAGGAAGATGGAGACTCGGGTCAGTGGTGGGATATTGGGGATGCCAAGGCCATTAAGAAGGTAGGGCAAGCCCTGCGCGAAGATGCTCCGGATATCAGGGATGAAATTGTCGAAGAGAGCGACGGGGATAAGAAGAAGGGAATAAAACCCTCCAAGTCTGGTGGTGGAAAAAGTGTCATTGTTTTGCCTACTACAAGCAGGCCTGCCAGAAGAGGAGAAGACACAAGCGATGGAGCCCTTCCGCCGTCGCAGCAGGCGCAACTGTTACAGGCGCAAATGAACGGATTCCAACAAGCCCTTGCAGTTGGATCGGGTGCATCCATTGCTTCCGTATCACTTCCATCCATGGGTCCTACCTCACAGACGTGCATGTATCCACCTTCCTCCAACAACAGTAACTCAACAGCAACCCTCCGACATGGTCAATTCTCATTGCGAGGACAAGGCGCCATGTCGCAAACCGCAATGGAAGTCATGAGCCAACAACAAATGCAAAACAATGTAATGTTACAGAATGCCTTTGGTAGATCCTTTCTTCCGCCATCAGAAATGAGTCTGGGGTCGCACGGAAGTACCATCTCGGGTCTGAGCGGATTGACCAATTCTCAACTGATGGATACCAACACGTTGCTGTCAGGTTTTTCTGACGGCGTATCGAGTCTAACAGCAGGTGATGCTTCGATCCGCATGCAATTGGCGAATGCTGTGGCATCGGGGCAGTCCATCAATGGACTGAACCAACAGCAACTACTGACGCTGCAGGCCATGAACAACCAACAACAGGCTGTTCGCGTGGCTCAGGTGGCGGCTGCGAATCAAAGAAACGCCAACATGGTGAACATGAACAATATGAATGTAGGAATGTTTCAACAACGCAAAGCTACTATGAACTCTAACGCTTCTGTCTTTTCTGGTAGTCGAGGAAGTAACGGTTTCAATAACTACAGTGTCACCTCAGGGCAGAGTGCCATGTCTGGACAAACTATGCCACAAGCTGCTGCTATATTTGGACGAACAACGTCGCACAACGATCTCAGTAATCTCATGCGGGATGATGGCAGCCTGGCGAATCATTCCTTGCTTGGCGGGGGCATCCTACAACAGATGAATAACAGTAACAACCATTTCCAGCAACAACAGTTGATGCGACAGCAGCAGATGCAGCAGCAACAACAAATGCAGCAAACTCAGCAGCAGCAGCAGCAGCAACAACAACAACAACAACAACAACAACAGGCTCAATTTCAAAAGCAACGACAGCAACAGCAACAGGTTCATTTCGAAAAGCAACAAGAGCATCGGCAACATCATGATGATTCCCACGAAGATGGCATGGATGGTTCGTTCATGAGTGGCAACTCCTTTGCCCATCGTGCGCGCGGCTCTGCCTCGTACAAGGACGGTATGGACTTTTCCGTCTTTTCTGGTGCTTCCTTGTCCAACTCTGTGACGAATCGTTCGTCTCATCGTACCCCTAGGGCCTATCAACCACGATACAGTAGGGGAGATCAATCGGTGGCAGGACGCAGCCACGCGTCAAATTACAGCATTGGTGCCATGTCGCAATCGATTGCTTCAATGTCCTTACAAGATGGTGGTGCCTCCGTAGCCTCATTTTCTGCGTACGTACAACACTTTTTTGCCCGGGTCTAGTATTATTATTCTTCAACATGTACTTATTCCTTACCTTGCCTCCACTCGTTTCCTTGACTTGCAGTAATTCAATGATGTCAGACTTTTCGGAAACTCTGTTGGCGTTGGACCTTGCTGAGACAAGTAGTACAACCAAAAACAATGGTTTATTATAAGTTACAACTACTACTCTACTAGAGTTTCTGCAATATTAACACACGTTTCAACACAATCAAAGAATTAATGAGCAGTTGTTTTCTCGCTCGGAATAGATTGTCTGCTACCGCCAGGGTACTTAGTACTAGTAGTGGAGTACCACGTAGATGACAGTACTGCCAAGTGCGACAGTCTAACCTGAAAGTATCGCCCAGGAGGCTCTACTAATTTTTGTGCTGGTACTAGTACCACTCCCTGGTACTTTAGTTGCGTTAAATCTATTCCTTCCAATCATATTGTTCAGAGTCTCTGACATCAGTAAACACGTTTTTTGTACCTGGTATCTGCTGTGATGATCTACTTCCTTCTTTTTCAGCACCACTTCAAGAACAACAGGTGCTGGTGTCTGGATGCGTTGTCGTTGATGGCAGCCACAAACCTGAAGAAACAAAACTTTGTTTAATCTTTCTTTTCTCTACTACCATAGCAGCACACGAAATCATAATATTACTGTACATCCTCTTCATCTGTTTTGCTTGAGAACCGATTCAACAGAAGCCATGTATACCATGATTTCATTCTCCAAGAAAAAGTTCTGCGTCGTGTTGGCATTCCTCGGAGCCAGTAATAATGTCGAGGCCCTGGCTTACGGTACTGCCAATAATAATATGTATGGTAGTGGATTAGGTGGAACGAGCAGTCACGGTGGAACCAACAGTGGTCAGACTGCCAGCGCGTTCTTTGCTGATTCTAGACCCGGCCAAGTATCGGACCGTCAAGTCAGCAAGACGCCGTATGCTGGCTCTGGGTCTGCAGCGTACGATGACGGATCTCAAGGCTACAGCAACGCTGGTCAAAATTACAATAGCGGTTACGGAGGCTACAATAGTAACGGCAGCATGAATAATAATAATCAACAGTCTTATAACAGCATGAATGGAGGTGGCGGATATTCTCAGAATCAACCGTACCAACAAGGTGGTTCGTACCGTGGTGGTGGTGGTGGTGCTGGAGGAGGGGGGTACCAAGGAGGACAGGGTCATCAGGATGGTTACCGTGGTAACTCCATGGGCCGTGGTAGTTATGGTGGTGGGTACGAAGGAGGAGGAGGCATGCAAGGTGGAAACAACGGAGGACGTCCACGTGAAAATTTTGGCGGGCGCAGTTTTGACGAGTTTGATGGAATGGAAGACAGGATGGATGAGCACTTCTACGGTGGCACCAGTGGACACGACGGCCAGCAGGGATCCCCAATGGGAAGATCTGGCAGCACAATGAGAGCAGGCCCCGGAATGATGGGTGGGGGTCCTGGCATGATGGGTGGGGGCCCTGGTATGATGGGTCGGGGCCCTGAAATGATGGGTCGGGGCCCTGAAATGATGGGTCGGGGCCCTGGAATGATGGATCGAGGCCCTGGAATGATGAATCGACAGCAAAACCGTATGGGAGATCCTTACATGGGTCGTTCTAATCGAATGGAAGCACCAGGCGGCCGCCGCCAAAGCCGCTTTGGAGGCCCGGGTATGATGGGACCGCCCGGAGAAGGAGGTGTGATGAATGATATGGGCATGATGGGCCGCAATCGTGATTTCGGAAGCCGTGAATTTGTTGGAACCCAGGGATATGGCCGGGATAATTACAATTTCGACGGACCTGGTGCTCGAAGGGACTTTGGTAATGCCATGGGGTCTCAGATGAATGGCCCACCGGGAATGCGAGGTCCGGGAAACCAAGGATTGTATGATCGGCAAGGTCCCGATGGCCGATTTGGTGTTGGTGGTCGCCAGCGATTCACCTCCCGCCGCCAAGGTCTAAATGGCAATCAGCGTTTTGATGACAACCGTTCACGAGGAAGAGATTATGGAGGGTACAAATTGGGTGATAGGGACTTTTACAGCCCTATAAGCCGTGAGAATTAGAATCGAGAGCAATTGCATGGCAAGCACTCTACACCGGAGCCCTGTCGATTTTTTCTATTCATAATGTCAATTCAGTAAATAACCCCTTGTGTACAGGAAAAGCACTACGATCCAGCTCTGCCAATTTAGAAAACAGCAGAATAGAACTACAACTTTGTCGAAAAAAATTATTTGATCATAGCCCTACCTTGCTTACAGTAGAGTCGTACACACTCATAGATCGGCGCATGCTATATCTCTTCCCGCTAAAGAGGCTGGCAAGCCATTTCTCGGCAAACTCAAGTTGCGTCCGCAGCCCAGCCCACTTGAATGATATTGAAAAAAATGTCACCAATCCTTGCCAGGCGAGGAGCTAGAACTCTCCGCCCATGAGGAATGGCGGTAAAGTACCTACTGCAAACAAAGGCGTGACAGTACATCTCAGCTTCGTGCCTCCTTGCAGAGACCAGCCAATTTTTCAAAAGGAAAGGCGCCAAAGGTTAGCAAGATGTTGACAATGAGAGAGACGCAGCCCGCTCTTCGATGAGATCGAGCGGCAAAGAAAACCTTTCAAAGTAGTATTCAAAAATGCATATTAAGCCCTTTTCCTTTTCGCTAAAGGAGTTAATTTCTACTCACACTCTTTCAAATAGCACCCAACGAATTCTGCATTACTAAGAACAATTAAATTTCATATCCCAGTTAAGACATGCACAATGCCTTGACAACTTACACGACTGCTTTGTTAAGCTATATCTCCTGCGGCTGGATTCAAATCAGGTTGTTCTGTTTTCGATCCTGCCAAAAAGCCAACAACTTTATCCCGAAAGAAAAAAAGAGCGAATCCCAAACCTCCTAGAAGGAGAAAGATTGAAATAATACCAAATGCGCCCATTCCACCATCACCACCGCTTTCCTTTTGAGGTGCTGCTTCCTCTGCGGATACTGTTTCGTCCTTGTCATCTGCTTTCTCGACGGTCACTTCTTCATGGATGACGTCTTCGGCGTTGGCATCTTCATTGTCTGTGGGCTCCTCGGGAGCTTCGTCTTCTCCTTCCGGTGTCGTTTCCTCTGCTGGAGGAGCTTCGTCTTCGTCTTCGTCGGTTGTCTGTGAGATTTCAAATTTGCCGGCAGTGTCGATTTCACTACACACCAGCGATGGAACATGCTTGGCCAACGGGCATTCCACGTCGATACACTCTTTTTGATTATTGACTGTTTCTTGATCGTAATGCGCGCATAAATATTCCATATAACATTTTGCAGCAGGAATTCCGTGAAGGTCTTTGCATCCGGCGTTTAATCTGGCTTCATCAGCCGAGTCATCTGCACATTCATATTTCAAGGACGCGATGGTGCAAGCCTGGTTGGCCGGTTCAACTCGCTGCCCTTGTACTCCAAAAGAAAGTAAAAGGATCACTGCGAAGGAGAGTAGGTGCTGGATTGCGATCATTGTGAATACGTGTTGTAAAATAACGTAAGTAACTATTAATATATTATTTTAATAGTAGTAGACGACGGTACTGTACTCTTGTACCTGCTACTCTTTTGCTGTGTTGTGAAGGTTACTTTTTTTACTTTTTGTGAACACAGTCACACAGTGAGGGTTGAAGAAAGTCATAAATGAAACCCTGGTCATCGCCTCAATGACAGCTATTAGAATACACCTGGGCGGTTAAAGTAGACTACTCACAGAGTTTTTTAGTCCAGATCAGCGTCACAGCCTTTCTAGAGTAGAAGAGCTGTGACACTTTGAATCTCTGTCCAGCAAACCTCCCATGAGTTTGACCCATTGTCAAACGGTATTTTTTCGGTTCGATTATTGTTACAGATGATCGACGACCAAACTAGCTCCTGCGGGAGAGTAAGAGCAGGTCAGCGATGCAGACGGTCGCCTTATTAGCACTCTCGAAAACCTACTAGTACAGTAGCAAGCTACACAAAACCTCCATACTTCGCTTTTCAGCAGCAGCACAGCCAGAAAGCTACAACTTTTGGCTGCAATCGTCAAGCTTAATTCGTGGAAATTGTTGAATTGCTCGGCGCACTCGGCTGCCGCCACTGCGCGCTTCTTAAACCAAGAATATTGTTTATTTGTTCTTTCTGAAGTGTGCGCCAGCAACGAAGGATGCTTACTCCGAAACTGAAAATGGAGGAATAGTGGTCGAACCCACGTTAATCTGAACACTCTGGCTAGCTCCTGCTGATAGTGGTACACTGGCCGGTACTGATGAGTACACAGGCTGTTGAGAGGCTGTACAACCGATTCAGCTTCCACAAAAAATCTGACCACTCTGGCTACCTCCTACTGGTACTGATGAGAGTACTACACTGTTGAGAAGGACATACTGCCGATTCAACTCAGCACACACAAAAATCTGACCACTCTGGCTGGTACCAGTGTAGCTCCTACTGGTACTACTGATGAGTACTCAGTACACTGTTAAGAAGCTGTACCGCCGATTCAGCTTATACCATGGCACTAATAGTACGTCCTAATACCACCACCAATACTAAAGTACTAGTAGTACTTGGGCGGTAGTGCGGTAGTAGTATCAGTACTACTATCAGCTAGTAGCTACTAGCTAGAGGCTAGTAGAAGTACTACTCTAGTAGTAGCTTGTACCCTGGTACCTGGTACGTACCAGTATCCAAGTCAACAACAGCCAATGCTGCATCGACAGGATTTAACACATGAATTACATGACTGGCAGAAATTTGGCTGATTTTTGTGAACATAGTACTAGCTAGTGGTACCAGGAGGGTACTAGCTAGTAGTACATGGTACCAATAGTAGACTCTACTACCAGCAGGTACTACTAGGTACTGGTGGTACTAGCCTTAAGTTACAGTCTGCCTTTCCTAAACCCAGGAAGGTCCACCAATTAGAGCTCATATCCTATATTTAGAGTTAAATTACTATTTTACATAAATATGCTAAATAATACCTCAATGAATCCCGTGTTGAAATATAGTCCCGCCTTTGAGTCATGTTGAAATTTGTTGAAATTTGTTGAAATTTGTTGAAATGTGTTGAAATTTGTTGAAATGTGTTGAAATGTGTTGACAGGTGTTGAAATGATAGTAGTAGTAGTACTACTACTAGTACTAGTACTAGTACTACTAGTACTAGTACTACTAGCACTAGTACTACTAGTACTACTAGCTAGTACTACGACAGGTGTTGAAATAGTACTAGTAGTAGTACTAGTAGTAGTACTAGTAGTACTACTAGAGGAGTCGTAATAGTACTAGCACTAGTAGTACTAGCTAGTAGTAGCAGCTACTGCTAGTTAATTTCACTCACTAGAATAATCAACTAAAAAAAATAGCTGAAATAGCTATGCTGGCAGAAGTATTACTACTACTAGTAGTAGTAGCTAGCTAGTAGTACTGCTGGGTAGTAGTAGTAGTAGTATTAGTAGTACTAGTAGTTGCAGTGATAATAGTAGTAGCTAGTATTAGTACATACTACTACTACCACGACTATGACAGTAGTAGGCAGTAGTAGTAGTAGTACTAGTAGTGATAGTACTAGTACTAGTGGTACTAGTTAATAGTACGACTAGCCTAGTAGTCGTTGCAAATAATTCAGTCATGTTGAAATATAGTCCCGCCTTTGAGTCATGTTGAAATTTGTTGAAATTTGTTGAAATTTGTTGAAATTTGTTGAAATTTGTTGAAATTTGTTGAAATGTGTTGATACGTGTTGAAATGTGTTGACACGTGTTGAAATCACGGTTTATTTCAACATATTTCAACATGACTCAAACTCTTTGTCAGTCTTTAAAGCT
>Ga0210036_1003249_pt1 | contig 16149 bp, 17 predicted proteins | sample CryGeymeta201515_FD_185469 | JGI IMG/M metagenome (GOLD analysis project Ga0210036, IMG submission 185469) | Groundwater microbial communities from Crystal Geyser aquifers in Utah, USA - Crystal Geyser metaG 2015-15 (SPAdes) (version 2) | ecosystem: Environmental > Aquatic > Deep subsurface >...
GGCAAGCATTATTCCCGTCATCGCCGTCGTCGTGGATTTCCCATGACTTCCGGTAATCGCTATGCATTTTTTTGCATTCACCATCTCTGCAAGCGCATCCGGATAGGATATAAGAGGAATATTTCTCTCAAATCAAGTAAGCATTTCGATATTATTTCTATATCCTTCCTCGAAAGTATTTGCTGTTCCGAGAACCGCTTTGGTATAGATAATACGATTCGTATTCGGTGGAATATTTTCCGCTCGGTGTCCGATGAAAATATCCATCCCCTCTTTCTGGAGATTCTGGATAAGTTCGGAATCACTGTCAGTCGACCCTGAAACAGTGAATCAAAGCTGTTTATAATAACGAGCAATAGCGGAAATCCCGATTCCTCCGATACCGATGAAGTGATAGTGTTTTTGGGACATAAATTTATTAATTAGTACTTAAGAATGAGAAAATATTAACTTTCAAATCTCATATATTTCCAGAATTATCTATGGTTATGTATTTTCCTGTTACTTTCTCAAAATAGGACTTCAACTTGAGATACACTTCATAGTTTGCCTCGCTAACATCTCATTTCCTCTGGTTTAATCTCTCTTTAATATATTGCTCATCCGATATAACGTGTATGAAATGGCAATTGGTTTTCATTTTTTCTCATAAAACTTGAACGGAATCCCGTTCCGATTGTTTTGCGAAAACACCATCCAAAATCACCGTTTTCCCTATGTTGAGAAAATGATTTGTCCTTCTATAAAACTCAGCATATACATTATCGGATTCATCTTGAGTATAAAGGGATTTTGGAAATAATTCCTGTCGAATCTCATCCGTTCTGAGAATTATAGATTTTTCTCCAAAATATTCATGTATTATATTTGCCACTGTGGATTTTCCACTTCATGGCAATCAAAAAACAATTATAAGTCTATTCATGTTATGATTTTATGATAAATTCTCTTTTCCGATAAACCGACGGGATGAGAGGAATCCTGAGAGAAGTCCGACAAAAAGAACTACTCCAAATTCCATAAGAAATATTTGTCCGTAGAGAGCAAAAAAACGATCGATGAATACGGGAAAGTCGGTGATGAGCGAGAAATTTATATTTCTTACAAGCAGAGAAAATACGGAAGTTCCTATAAAATAGGCAAGTCCAGTGTAAAGTACTCATTGAATGGCGAATGGTCCATAGATGAAAAAGTTTTCCCCTCCGACCAATCGGATGATTTTAATCTCATCGCGATAGAAGAATACGAAATTTCCGATACTGTTATAGATGATAATAAATACCGCAAATATGAAAAATCCGATGATACCATAAATACCGTACTGAACGGACAAAAGAATATTTATAAGTCCTTGGATACGATCGTATTGCGCCCGATAATCAGTCAAAGATTTCTTGGAACGCTCCTCGTCGTACTGAATAATCCCAGTATAACGCTTGACGACCATATTAATAGCAGGATACTCCCCGAGTGGGATATTTTTGATAACTATAGATGATGGAAGTGGATTATCTTTGTCTCACTCGATTACACGGGACAGTTCGGGATCGCGTTTTTTGAGTACTTCAAAAGCTTCCTCACGAGAAATAAACTGGACTTGCACACTGGAACTTGCTTGTTTCAATGCTGAAATACTCTCAATAACTTCCGAATTATCCGCATCATATCCCGGCTTCAGATTGAGCGATATACTCATTCGATCATTGATATTTGAAGTAATCGAAGAAGTTACATACTCGATAAAAAAAAGAACATTGATAAAAAATATGAGAAGGGAAATAACCAGAATCGACGAAAACGAAAGAAACGGATTCCGAATCGTATTCTTGAGAGCGTACTTAAGGATGCGCACGAAATAATGAAAAATGAAGAATTAAGAATTCAATATTCAAAAATGATGATTATCTATAAATCGGGTTTTTAGGGGGAAAACTGCCTGAGAACGATGATAAACAGTTTATTTATTGCTACCCGACGAGTTTTTTCCCTTTAAAAGCTTTTGATACTTTTGGCTACAAAAGTATATAAACTTTATTCTGACTATATAGATTTCCCCTCAGAAATCAACCCCCGCCGACCATAATCACACATTTCTCGAATCGGACAAGTGGAACACTTGGGATTTCGTGCCGTGCATTGGTATCGACCAAAGAGTACAAGTGGATGATGAATAATCATCTTTTGTTCATAGGTAAATTTTTTTTCGAGGATTTTATCCGTCTCTTCCGGAGATTTTGTTCGGACAATTCCGATGCGGTTCATAACCCGATGCACGTGCGTATCGACTCCGACATACGGTGCATCGTAGAGAACTCCGAGTACGACTTTCGCGGTCTTCACACCAACACCAGGAAGTGTTTGGATTTTTCATAAATCATTCGGGATTATTCCACCGAATTCACGAACAAGTTTCTCTCCAGATTGCCAGATGAATTTCGCTTTATTCCGATAGAAATTCACCGAAGAAACCATTTTTTCGAGTTCCTTCGGAGATATTTTTGCCATATCCTCGGGTTCGCGAACGCGAGCAAAAATCGCTGGAGTGATTTTATTGACCTGTTTATCCGTCGTCTGAGCCGAGAGAATCACCGCGATGAGAAACTGAAACGGAGTTTCGTACTGGAGCTCCGTCCGGATATCTGGGTACATTCGGGCAATTTCCGTGAGAATATGGGAAATTTGGATTTTGGTTTTCATTTTTCTATCAGATGGTTATACTAAAATCCATAATATGGAAAAACTAGAAAAATTCAATTTACTGTTTTCATTATGCTTTTCGATACCCACACCCACTCTTACTTTCCCGAGCTCGCCCTTCGACAGGACGAGATTGTTGATACTATGATGCGAAACGATATTCGTTATGCGACACAGATCGGTTGCGATATCGAAACCAGCAAGCAAGCGATAGAACTGGCAAAAAAATACGAGGAATTTTACGCAACGGTCGGATATCATCCGACCGAAGGACAGACTCTCACTCGAGAGAAAATTCCAAAAATAGTAAAAGAATTGGAACAACTCATTATCGTAGATCGTGAGATTTCAGGTTCTTTAAATTCATCTCGGTGTATCGTCGCTATCGGCGAAATCGGATTTGATTATTATCATCTGGAAGCAGGAAGAGAAGCGGAATACAAGGAAACACAACGAGTTCTTTTCTTCGCGATGACCGAATTGGCTCTGAAATACGATCTCCCCATCGTCGTCCACACTCGTGAAGCTCGCGTGGATACGCTCCGATATTTGAAAGAATCCGGAATCCGGAAAGCGATTATTCACTGTTTTTCGGAGGATTATGCATTTGCACAGGAACTTATGGAATACTCCGATGAAATCGTTTTCAGTTTTTCGGGAATCGTCACTTATAAGAAGTCCCTTGCCGTTCAGGAAACTACGAGACTTCTTCCTCTGAATAAAATCCTCATCGAGACGGACGCTCCGTTCCTCTCGCCCCAAGCGGTTCGCGGAACCATCAACGAACCGGCGAATGTCCGATACGTTCTGGAAATCATAAAAAATCTCCGGACCGAAGATGGTGCGGAGATTGAGAAAGTTATTTATGAGAATAGTTTGAGAGTGTACGGAATACAGGATTAACGGTATTCTCCCACATCCAATACGAGGTGAAGTTTCGCGCCAGATGGTCAGATATCGATTGCCATCGGTGCAGAAGTAGTGGTGGATTCTCTGTAAGTATTGATTCCCGGGTGAGATGTAATCATTCCTTCTCGTGTAATCAAAATTTTTGGAACAGCCACTGAATATACTCTTCCTTCGAAACCTATTTCCAGTCTTGCTGTATTTTGTTCATAATGAACATAGAGAGGTTTTTTAGTGTAATAATTACTTTTTCGATCCATCTTGAGATTGATATCATATCGAGTGAAACCTTTTGAAACAAATCCTTCTTCTCTGTAATCAGGAGCGGAATCACTGGTTGCGAGTTGTACATCGATTACCGAATAACGACCGTCGGCAAATCCTCCGAGTACATCGATATCGCAATACGATCCTGTCATAATTCTCAGTGGAGTGACTTGTTTTGTTTCAATCGAAGTTTCTTGAGAAGATAATTGTCTCTCTTTTTGTATTTCCTCGATTTGATTCAAAACTCCCGCCATTTCATTGAGCTTGTCTAGCTTCGCTTTTCATTTGAGTTTCGGTAGTTCTTCTTTGGACATCTGATCGTATGCATCGCAATAAGATCGGAGAAGATCTACTTTTCTGTCAGGAGAAGATTGGGGAAGATTTTCACAAGCGTCTGCCATAAAATTTAATTTTAAAGATAATATGTATCCATATTATCATATCCTCCTTTCTTTTGCAAAAAAACACAAAGTTCTTACAATCAGAGTATTATTTTCCCACTGACTTTATGGACTTTCGACTTTGTAAACTTACCCATTCCAAGGAAAATCGAAGTGGTTTCACTCTTATCGAGGTTCTTCTCGCTATCACTCTTTCGGCGATTCTTATGACTGGGATTGTCATATTTGTTTCCAGCTCGCTCGGGTCGAATATGGCGACAAAGAAGATACTCGAGGATGGAAATAAGAATGAGAAATTCGAACAATATCTTACGCAAACGCTTGGAAATATTACGGGGAGCGGATTTTATGCGACTGGCTCAATTTTCGGTGACTATCTCACCGGGATATTTCTCTCCACAGGGAGTCCGAATCTTCCTATCACTTTCCTCGGACTTAAAACCGAGACAGGGTATTGCGATAGTTATGAGGGAACAGCTGATGCCACCGGAACTATTCTTAAATTGGCGATACGACAATTTGCCGTTCCAACAGAACAAAGCAATGTCCCTGGATATACTCTCTCATCCACCGGGAATTCCATTTCTTTCGGTACAAATCGCATTATTGGAACCGGATATCCGGGAAATAGTTTGGATACAACTTCCTGAGCTCTGACGGAACTCTCATCGCCGAGTGCCATTATATTATCAGGAAGTAATCTCTATGTCGCCGACACGATGAACGATCGTGTTTTATCGTATAATACGAGTCTTGGAACTATAATCGAGCTTCTCGGGCGGGCGGACGGTATACGAAAACCGACGAGTCTGTATTTCTCGGGAAATACACTCCTCATCGCGAGCAGTGGAAACGGGAAAATTTACAGCCTCCAAGATGGAGACTTGGGTAATGGTTCTACTTTTTCTAGCACTTTTCAAGTAGCAAATGTTTTCCAAGCAGATACTATCCGATTTACGTTTTCTGGAATATCTTCTGTTACTCAACCAACGACAACCGGAGATTTTATTTTGGACGGAGTAACTCAAAAACTGAACGATGTTGTAACTCCCGGAACAAACTTGCAATATACTCTCTCGTGAGGAGTTCAAAATTTTTCAGCGGGAACTTCGTATAAATTCACGGTAAGTAATATTTCAACTCCACCGACAACTCCTGGAAATTACACGGTACAGATAGATTTCCAGAGCGGAACTACCGTCAATTATTCCGATACTTTTCATTATTTCTCAAAATGAGATGGTACTCTGGAAGATGATACTGGGAATATCCTAAAAACACTCGCTTCAAATATCGACTATCCTCATAATATAACAGGATCAAGCAGTTGGAGTAGTACGATTAATTGGAATACAGTTTTTTCCAGCAATCCTTCCTGAGACGAGATAACTTCCTATTTTCCCATTCAGGATATTGATTTTCAGAAAACTGGAAAAATCCTCACGATTCGATATCATGAATATACCAATTACGATTGCATTCTCGAGAAACACCGAACGGAAGAAAGAATCTGGAAAATACCATTACCCGAGTAATAAAAAACCTCTTTTATTGAAAAGAGGTTTTTTATTCAAGTATCCTAAAGTTCCGAGAAGTCGGCGGGAAGTGTATTGTTTCCTCCAGAAGATCCAGAAGAAATATCGATTGTGTCTTTATTTCCAAGCAATTTTCCAGAAAGATCCTGGATAGTCGTGAATATTACTTTCGGGGAAACATACTTAGAAACATTGAGTCCGAGAAGATCTCCTACTTTCGGAGCAACAAATATGGAAAGAATAATAACAATAAGTCCGATTACCGCATAACGAATACTGTTAATAGCGGGCTTTACCTTTTCATCCTTTCCTCCTGACAATATAAGCATAACTCCTCACCAAAGGATAAAAATAACAGAAAGAAATCCAGAAATAAGCACTACGAGAGCGATTCCTACACGGATAATATCATTGATATTATATATTTTGTTTGGATCAATGGCAGAACCTGCAGCGAAAGCGATATCAAACATAGGAGAAGTTGGAAAGAAATATTGTTTGTACTATATTCAGAGAAAGAGAAAAGTAAAGTTTTTTGGATATAAAGGGGAATATGCTATAAATCCCAAGAAAAAATTGATATCTCTCCATTTTTTCATACTATGCAAACATATTAAAAATAATCCATCGTATGACGCTTCTTATTTTTTCTCTTCTTATTTTCCTTTCACTCATTCAATGGGTGGTTTTCATTGATGTTATACTCTCATGGGGAACCCTTGTAGGAATACATTTTCGTCCAAAGTTCATAGTAGCAATAACGCTTCCGCTTTATGAAACAGTGAGACGATTCATTCCTTCTTCGTTCAGCGGAATTGATTTTTCTCCAATCATTGTATTTATTGCCATCGAACTTATATCGAAGCTTCTTATCGCGATAGATCCGAGTGTTTTAGCTTTATTACCAAGATAAAATCAATTATTTATGCAATCTAAAAGTATCGATTACTCCATATTTTTTATCGTTCTTTCGCTTATTGTGTTCGGAATGATTATGATAAGTTCCGTGAGCGTCTATCCTTCTTTCAAGGTAACATCTTTTATGGTAACGAAAGGACTGCTTGTTGAACCGAATAATTATTTCTATCTTCTCAAAAATATTACTCATGTAATTCTCGGGTTTTTACTTTTTGCTATTGTCGTAAAAACTCCTTTTTCTTTTTTTGAGAAATATGCGAAACATATTTTTATTGCGGGGATTTCTTCTCTCATTCTCGTACTTTTTATAGGAGCCACCTATAATGGAGCAAGGGGATGGATTAATGTTCCGTTTCTGCCGTTTTCCATTCAACCGGTTGAGTTTATGAAGTTCGGACTCATTATTTACCTCGCGTATTTTCTCAAAAGACGTCGTTCGCAGATTGCCGATTTTTATAACGGATTTTTGCCGTATATGTTCAATTTTGTGATTATCATGTTCCTCTTGGTTCTCCAGCCAGACTTCGGTTCTATACTTATCTGTACGCCGCTTGTTGTTGCTATGTTTTTCGTCGGATGAGGTAATACAAAACATCTTCTTGCATCAGCGTGAGTATTTATAATATTCGCTCTCTCCATCTATGGACTCTGAAAACATTCGACTCCAACCGATAGGAATTCTTTCTCGTATATAACAGATCGAGTAGATAACTTCCTTGCAGATAATCAGGATGCAATCAGAAATAAAACCATCAATTTCCAAACAGAACAAGGACTTATCGCCATCGGAAGCGGTGGATTTTTCGGGCTCGGATTCGGGAAATCTATACAGAAATTCGGATATCTTCCCGAAGTGGAAGGGGATTTTATTTTCTCGGTTATCGCAGAAGAACTCGGATTTCTCTGAGTCCTTTTCTTGGTATCACTCTATCTGTATATCTGATGGCGAGGTTTTCTCATCGCCGAAGCTTCGCAGGATATTTTTGGGAAATATGTCGCTACAGGAATCACTACTCTTCTTCTCACACAGGCTTTTATCAATATAGGAGTTAATCTCAATATCCTTCCACTTACCGGAATAACCCTTCCGTTCATCAGCTACGGAGGTTCCTCACTTCTCTCTCTTATGCTCGCGATGGGAGTACTCCTTAATATTTCACGTACTGCTGATTTTGCCAAAGTGGAAAATAAAGTCGGATTATTCCGGAGGAATAAGGTACGATAAATTAATGCACAACACAAACTACATCGGGGTCAGCCCCATTTCTATAGAAAGCCCCTACGGTTAATCCACCAGCGATTGCATTTGCATTATTTGTATACACAGGAAGTCCTACAACATGTAATTTGCTTTTTGGGTTTATAGTCCCGATTCCTACGTTACCACTCGAATCAATACGAACTCGCTCTGTACCATAACTAGCATTTGTAGTTCATAATGGCAATCCTGTTGGACCAGTATAAAATGCAAGACCCGTCGGCATATCAGAACTTGAATTAAATATATTATCGGCATATCCAGATATAGATGCTGAATAGAGGAGATTTGATTCTGTTCCGTTAGTTTGATTACCACCAAAATATATTGTTCATAGTCTTTTCCCACTTGTTACAGCACCTTGTGTATTTAGTCCGGCAAGAGCAAGTCCTCCGCCAAATGTCTGGGATGAATTATTATCACTCCGTCTCCCTTGTACTTCAAGTACTGGAGAAGGATTACTTGCTCTATTGTCATAGATAAGTATTCCACCACTTGGTGTAGATCATCCTATAGTCAATCTGCTTGTTGGATTTACTCCTATCCCCACATTTTCTCCTGAGAATGAAAGATTCTCCAATCGTGTATTGATATCTAATACTCCATCCACAATCCGATTCCATGCAGTTGCAGTAAGACCTGAGCCAGTTCATACTTTATCCGCAACAGTAAGTCCCCCGAAGAGAGCTCCGTATCCAACAGAAAGCACAAGAAGAGTACTAAAGAATATAACTGCTGAATAGATGGATTTCTTCCAAAAAGAAAGAGTTTTCATACAAGAAACATAAAAAAAATAAATTAAAACCAGTATTGCATTTCTTTTCAATAAATCAAGTTTCGCTTTAAAAATATAATTTTCTCTTGCTTTTTAAATTAGCACGTATATAATGTATGTGCTAAATTATATTTCATAACTCTCATGATTTCAAAATATATTTTCTCCCTTCCTGCGGGACTCGCTCTATTGATAGCTCAGACATAGTCCTCGGTAGCGGTCGAAAGCATATTTTGAAATCCTAACTATCTACTGGATTTTCATTTACTTCATAATCTTCTCACTTATGAATACGGAAAAATACACTCTATCCGCTTCCAAACGGCTAGAGGAAGCACAGAATATCGCTATAACGAGTGGAAACCCATCACTCGAAAGTATTCACCTTCTCTCTTCTATCCTGCTCGCAAAAGAGAGTATTAATCATGAACTCCTTGGACGAGTCGGAGTGGAGGTGGAAACCTTTGCAAAACGTGTAACCGAACAATTGGAACGCCTTCCGAAAACGAGTGGCGGATCTGGTAGTCTCACTCTTTCTCAGGAATTAAATACTGTCATAGCCTACGCGGATACTCTTGCGAAAACTATGCAGGACAGTTACATTACCGAGGAACATTTGTTTCTCTCACTTATCGAAAAATCCTCCAGTCTAAAGGAACTTTTTAAGACTTTCAGTATCACTTTTGATATCTATAAAAAGGAGGTGGAAAACCTTCGAGGAGGCGAGAAAGTTACTTCCAACGATGCCGAGAATCTCTACGAAGCACTCAAGAAATACACTATCGATCTCGTCCTAATGGCGAAGAAAGGAAAAATCGATCCCGTAATCGGACGTGAAGAAGAAATACATAGAACTATTCAGATACTTTCCCGACGAACGAAGAATAATCCCGTTCTCATCGGAGATCCTGGAGTCGGTAAAACCGCCATCGTCGAGGGAATCGCCCGAAAAATCGTCGAAGGCGATGTTCCAGATGTACTCAAAAACAAACGAATACTCACACTCGATCTCGGAGCACTCATTGCCGGAGCCAAGTACCGCGGAGAGTTTGAAGAACGTCTGAAAGGAGTTCTGAAAGAGGTCGAAAAATCCGATGGAAATATCATTCTTTTTATTGACGAAGTCCACACCATCGTCGGGGCTGGAAACCAGGAAGGATGAGCTGATGCTGGAAACCTTTTAAAACCCGCTCTCGCTCGCGGAGCCATCAAAGTTATCGGAGCGACGACCATCAATGAATACCGAAAATACATCGAAAAGGATCAAGCCTTGGAACGCCGGTTCCAACAGGTCATGGTCGATGAACCGAATACGGACGATGCAATTGCAATTCTTCGTGGAATCAAGGACAAATATGAAGCTTTTCATGGAATCAAAATCACTGACCGAGCCATTGTTGCTGCAGTGGAACTCTCGGTCAAATACATCGCCGATCGCAAGCTCCCGGACAAAGCCATCGATCTCATAGACGAAGCAGCATCGAGCGTGAAAATGAGTTCAACCAGTAAGCCGATTGAACTCGATAAGCTCGAGAAAGAAATCCGTTCTCTGGAAATCCAGAAAGAAGCTCTTAAAGCAGAGAAAACACAAGATCCGAAAACAAACAGCGACCTTGAAAAGGAATTGGCGGACAAGCAAGAGCAATTTCGTACAAAACTTTCGAAGTGGCAACGGGAAAAAGATCTGATTATTTCCGTGAAAACCAATAAAGAGAAAATAGAATCTCTGAAGAATGAAGCAATAGAACTCGAACGTGATGCAGATTATGCCGGAGTTGCGCGCATCCGATACGGAGAAATACCAGTTCTTGAAAAAATAATCGAATGAGTCGAACAAGAACTCGCGGAGATTCAAAAGAAAGGAGAATCCTTCCTTCGAGAGAAGGTAGATATCGAAGATATTGCAGAGATTATTGCGAAATGGACCAGAATCCCGGTCGGGAAACTCGTGGAAGGAGAAGGTGAAAAATATCTCCATCTTTTTGAACAACTCTCCGCGCATGTAGTCGGACAGGATAATGCTCTCCGTCTCGTTTCCGAAGCAATCCAGCGAAATAAGGCAGGACTCTCGGACCCCGAAAAACCAATTGGAAGTTTCTTATTTCTCGGACCTACTGGAGTCGGTAAAACCGAAACCGCGAAAGCGCTCGCTACTGAACTTTTCAACGATCCTCACTCTATGATTCGCATCGATATGAGCGAATATGGAGAAGCACATACGGTCGCTCGACTCATCGGTTCACCTCCCGGATACATCGGACACGAGGAAGGTGGACAATTGACCGAAGCAGTACGCCGAAAACCCTACTCAGTCATACTTTTCGACGAGATAGAAAAAGCTCACACTGACGTATTCAATGTATTCCTCCAGATCCTCGACGACGGACGATTGACCGACGGAAAAGGACGAACAGTGAGTTTCAAAAATACGATTATTATCATGACGAGTAATGTCGGAAGTCACTTAATTTCTTCATATCTAGAAAATAAACCCCCTGTATTCCCCTTCTCAGGGGGACAAGAAAAAGATACCGCTATTGCCTCCCTGACAAGGGAGGTGCCCGTAGGGCGGAGGGTTTTGGAGGACGACGGAGGGGTGCAAAAAACCATTATGAGTGAACTCAAAAATCACTTCCGTCCAGAGTTCCTGAACCGCATCGACGACATCGTGGTCTATAATCCACTCTCGGAAGAAGTTCTCTCCGGAATCGTAGAAATCCTCCTACAGGATGTGACGAATCTTCTCGCAGAAAAACATATCACAGTTTCGTATGATGCAAGTTTGAAAAAAGAACTCATCGCCACCGGATACGACCGAGAATTCGGCGCACGACCGCTCAAACGGGCGATTACCCGAATGGTTATAAATCCACTCTCGACCAAGATTCTCTCAGGAGAACTCATGGATGGAATGAGTGTGAAACTCAGTATGAAAGAAGGGGAATTGAAAATCTCGTAAACGAAAAATAATCCGCCAATTGGCGGATTATTTTTTAATCCTTCTTCCCCTGACATACAAAGTACTCCTCGAAACTTCGTTCTCGGCAGGCTTTTGGTTTGCATTTGTGGAGTACAGTATACCGATTTTTAATCGGACCGATGAGATCGTCGATATCTTCTCCGACGAAGACTTTCAAAACCAGAGTTCCTCATTTTCGGAGGAATATGTCGGCGATATCGAGGATGGCGAGATTGAGCTCGACACTTCGATATTGATCGACTCCTGTTTGTCCCGTTGTATGAGTGGCGATATCTGAAGTCAGACAGTCAAGTTGAGTGATACCGAGTCATTTGAGAAATTCGACTATTGGTTCCGTTACAAATACATCTCCTTGAAGTATATGGACATTTTGGTATCCGAGACTTTTTATTTTCTGGATATCGATTCCTGCAATAATTCCGGTCGGTCCAACCATCTTCGCGAGAACCTGCAACCAACTTCCTGGAGCACTCGCGATGTCGAGAACTTTCATCCCGGTACGAATGATATTGTACTTTTCCTGAATCTCGAGAAGTTTAAAAGCACTTCGAGCGCGATATCCAAGTTTCTTGGCTTCGTAAAAATACTCGTCTCGAACGATATATTGAGGTTTTCCGGTTTTCTTCTTCTTTTTAACTGGCTGTTCCGCGAGAATATCACGCGCCTTTTTGAGGGGTGCCGCACCGGGATGACGTGCAACCCGTATGTTTTTCTGCTTTGCAGGAACCTCTCCGGCAAGGATCCTATCCAGCTTTGTACGACGTCTCGTACGAGTGAGTTTCTTGGGTGCGGATTTTACTGTTGACATAAAAAGAAAATTTATTAATATCCTCCATTAATTTGCTCTTAAAAATACACAAAAATGCAGAAAATACAACAAGAAATAAAGAAATGACAAAATTTTCTCGTTATAGCTCATAAAAATGTCGATGGTGATGCTTATGGTTCCAGTATGGCTCTCTATTTCTATCTTCGTCATATCGGAAAAACTGTAGAAGTAGTAAATGAATCTCTGATTACCCCCCTTTTCTCTTTTCTCGATATCCATACGAATATCACAAAAGAGATTGCCGGAAAGAATTTCGATGCGATTTTCGTGTGCGATTGCGGAGAATTGAGTCTCATAGGAAAATATCCGGAATTATATTCAGATATTTTCGAAAATACCCCTATTATCAATATTGATCATCATAATGGAAATAAGATGTTCGGTGATTATAACCTTGTTGATACGGAGGCGAGCTCGACATGTGAACTCCTCTATGATCTATTGAAATTGGATGAAAAAAATATTACACCTCAAATAGCAACACTCCTACTTTTTGGTATTATTCGCGATACGAATTGTTTCAAAAACAGCATCCGTCCACATACTTTCGAAGTAACAAGCAAGCTTATTGCTCTTTATGCCGATTACAGAAAAATAATTTTTCATTCATATAAAAGTGAGAAGATAAATTATCTTCAGCTTTACGGATACGCTCTTGAAAATCTCATATCCCTTAAATGAGGAACCATTGTCGGATGTTATATTTCACAAGAAACTTTCGTACGATACGGTATCCGGGAAAATGAACTCGGGCCTCAGTTTATCAATGAGATTCTCTCCTCGCTTGATGGAACAGATTTCGCTTTTCTCATAAAAGAAACAGAGTCAGGCGACAAGAAACTTAGCTTCCGTGCCAGACGGGATGGATTTAATGTATCCCGTATCGCTGCCTATTTCGGATGAGGAGGACATATACAATCCGGTGGAGCATATACAAATACACCTCTCGAAGAGATACTGAAAATCATAGAAAATACAGATGTAAGAATGTAATAATAAAAAAATAGAGAAATTTTTAAAATCTCCCTATTTCGCGATCCATATCCCGTCCCACATCCCGTTCTTTCAAAACTTGTTTCTTTTCGAAAACCTTTCGTCCTCGTGCGAGAGCAACGGAAATCTTTATAAGATTTCCTTTAAGATAAACCTCCGTCGGGATAAGAGAAAAACCCTTTTCTTTCATCTTTCCAGTCAGATAATCGATATCTTTTTTATGGAGGAAAATCTCTCGGTCGGCGGTTGGATTGACCCTGAGTTTATGCGGAAGATGCTCATACGGAGAAATATGAAATCCCTTCAAAATCGGACGGAGAGAAGTAAGGCTCACATAGCTTCCTTTGAGATTGCATTGTTTCGCTCGTATACTCTTTACTTCTGGTCCCGTAAGTTTGATTCACGCTTCATAGCCTTGAACGATTTCATAATCGAACAGGGCTTTTTTATTGACATGAAGTGAAACGGTTGGGAATTTCATTATTTTAAATAAGTGAAGGATTTGATTCAAAACATATCTTTTTTGGAAACTTTTTTAAAAATGATCACACGGCCTCGATAAATCTTTTATAAGGTCCGGTGACATGTGAAATTTGTATGAAAACTGCGTACCGAAGTGAGCTGTACAAATAGTACAGAGAACGAGGAAACGTAAAGTTTGAATGCAAAGTTCGCTTTTTAAGAAGTTTCTATTTTCCAAAATTTCTTTTTGCGTCTTTCAGAGTTTCGAGTGCTTTATAAAACTCCGTTTCTTTGAAATCTGGCCAGAGAGTTGGGGTGAAATAATATTCACTGTATTCACTCTGGTAGAGAAAATATCCGGAAAGTCTCATATCTCCGCCAGTGCGGACAATGAGATCCGGTGAAGGAAATCGTCAGGTATCGAGAAATGGGAGAAAAGTATTTTCATCCAGTTTTTCGATGTCTCATCCTTCTTTCATAAATTTTTTGAGAGCCCGGACAATCTCATCCTGACCACCATAACCGATAGCGAGAATAAAGGTCATCTTCGTACCATTTTTCGCTGTTTCCCGAGTATTTTCGAGAAGTTCTACTGTTTGAATTGGAAGAATATCCGGATTTCCTACCCATTCGAATTTGATGCCTTTTTCTAGGAGTTTCGGGAGAAAATTCTGGATGCTTTTTCAAAGAAGTTTATAGAGATATTCAAGTTCTTCTTTACTTCTATTCTCTATATTTTTCTTGGCAAGTGCCCAGAAACTACAGTATTCCGCTCACTCATTATAACAAAGTTCAATGATATCTTCCACTCGTTTACTCCCCTCTTCGTGTCCAAAAAACGTCTGGAGCAGATGTTGTTTTGCCCATCGACGATTCCCATCCATAATAAATCAGAGGTGCATAGAAAAAAATTAGAGATTATTTTTTGATTTCTTGGTCGAATCCAAGTAACTCTGGAGAAAAATACTCGCAGCGACATCATCGATGGCTTTACGTGGATCTTTTCCAAATGGATCCATGGAATTTTTCGCTTCAAAAGTCGTCAATCGTTCATCCCATTCGATGTATTTTATATCTTTCGGGAGGAGATTCCGAAGTTTTTGCTGAAATTTACGAGTTCTGGTTGCTTGGTCTGAAACACTTCCGTCCATATGATTAGCGATTCCAATGATAATCGTATCTACCCCGCGTTCTTTTACTATCTTTGGAAGATATGAGAACACTTCTTTGGTCGCGATAATCGCAACCGGAAAAGCAATTTCCTCCACCGCTACCGCGAGTCCGATTTTTTTGGTTCCGTAATCGATGGCGAGGGTGGACATAAAAGTTGAAAGTGAATAGTAGTAATATTATTATTCGTCATCCCAGAACTTTTTTCAGAGACCTATTTACTCTTTATTTCCACGTGCATCTTAATATTCACATCACTTCCAAGATTGATTTTGATATCGGTTACACCAACTTGCTTCAGTTTATGTCCTTCAGGAAGAAGGATGTGTTTTTTCTCGAGTTCTACTCCATACTTTTTCTTTATCTCGATGATGATTTCGTGTTCTCCGAGTCCTCAGAAAATCTTATCTTTGCTTCCAGCAAGCTCGAAAGTAATGGTAGTATTATGAAGTTTTTCCGCTATTTCATGGCGGGCTTCCACGAGGTGGCTTTTATTGTCTTGAGCTTTTTTCTTTTTCTCGGCTTCTCGTTTGATAAGCTCTGGAGTTGCAAGTCTTGCGAGCTTTTTGGCGATGAGAAAATTCCTCGCATAAGCGTGGCTAACTTCGATAATCTCTCCTTCTTTTCCGACATTGGCGATACGCTCGAGAAGTTGTACTGATACAGTATTATTTGCCATAATGATGCGTAAATTATTTGATAATTCATCAATCTTAATATCTCCTGAAAAATGAAAAAATTTGTATGAAAACTACGAACCGGAGTGAACCGTACGATTGTACGGAGAACGAGGAAGCGGACAGTTTGAATGCAAAGTTATCATTTTGCAGAGATATTATTTCTCTTCTTTGGCATCGAGGATGATCTTGTACCCAAGAAGTTCGGATGTGAGATTGATATTAGCTCCTCCTTTTCCGAGAACTTTCGCTTTTTCCTCTTCGGTTACTATGCATCGGAT
>Ga0210036_1003256_pt1 | contig 16124 bp, 17 predicted proteins | sample CryGeymeta201515_FD_185469 | JGI IMG/M metagenome (GOLD analysis project Ga0210036, IMG submission 185469) | Groundwater microbial communities from Crystal Geyser aquifers in Utah, USA - Crystal Geyser metaG 2015-15 (SPAdes) (version 2) | ecosystem: Environmental > Aquatic > Deep subsurface >...
ATAGTGATATCAGAGTCCTCTCACTTTAACAGTATTATCTAATAATAAATACAGAGTATCATCAAGTGACCATACCAAAGTATAGACATAGTGTTTGAATTGTCTATTCAACAAGAATGACTTGAAAAACGTTTGTAAAAGGTGAAATATATCTCAAAAAACCTTATTCGTTCGACTTTATTAGATACTGTACCTATTATTATGGTAGTAAGGTACTTCTGCTACCCCAGTACTCGGGTAGTAGCTAATTTATGTAGCAAGCTACTGTAGCACTGTAGCAGTAATCCGGCAACAGGCAAAAACGTTTAAAAGCACATTCTGTTGCTTTAGTATAGCAAAGCTTGTGCTAAACTATAACAGCTCAAGCTATTTTCTCGATTTGCCACCTGCCTTGGCGGTAGGAACGTCAGGTTCGACCGTTTCTGAAGACGGGGACTTGTCGCCGCCGCCGCCGCCGCTGCTGGCGTTGTTATTCTTATTGTTGACGCTCCCAAGGTTTCCATTCATAGCAATTTCTTGTAGCAGAGTTTTTGTTTCTGCTATTAGCCTCTGGCGATCACTGTTCTGTAGCTCACTCTTCGCTGCAAGATACGCATCTTTCGCTGCTAGTTTTTGCTCCAACATAGCCAGGTTTTCTCTCATCTTTGTCAGATGCCCGCGTGCATTCTGATTGAATTTAAACATACCAAAGAACAAGTCAAACGAGTCACCGGACGTCATGTCGGCTACATCGCAGAGAGCAGCGTATTCCTTCGAAATTACTGGAGTCGCGGGCAGCAAGTCCCTGTCCATCAGCAGTCGACCAGTAAGATGAGTGATGAACTCTGCGTCTGCAATAGAGGCATCGTGCTGCTCTGCGCTCATTTCCACCAGTCGGCAGCGAGCGTCTTCAAAAATTTTGAGAAACTTTTCACAGCGAGGAACGTTCGATATTCGCACCTTGTCGTACACAACTGGTCGTCCGTCCCACACAGATGATGAATAGGGATCTCCATCGATTCTACCACCACCAGTGATATCGCCGGGACCAAGCATGGGATGGGAACAAAGCAAGTCAATATCGGGTAGATTGCCGAAAACCCGCAACATGACTTCCTTCGGATGCGACTTCAATTCACACGTGTCGACCACCAACTTTCCACGAAACAGATCAGCTGGGAGACCACATACTACGTCCTCAAAGCTCAACAAAGGAATTGCAATTAATACGACATCCAAACCTTTTAAAAATTTCGACATTTCGTAGTGAGGGTAGAACTCAACTCCAAGCTGCTTTGCTTCCGTCGACTATCACGGAGAAAGCAATCATTTATATGGAATCACATGTTAATAAAAAATTCATAGAATAAAACAATATCATTCCCAATCATCACAAACCAGAAACATACCTTATCCACGTTGTCGAGACATGTAACGCGATTGTTCTTGGTCATTCGCTTGGCCAAAAACTGCCCGTAGTTTCCAAATCCAAGGATACCAATGTTCAGAGGTTTACCATCGTCGATGTCACTCGGAAGCGTAGATAGAGAAACGTCATTGGGGTCAACGTGGGTGTGCTTCAGTCTTTCTACCGCAGTTGCTACTGGACCGACGAGCTTTGATTTTTGAGGATACGATCCAAGGATTCGCAAAAAGTCGGCTTGTTCTCTCAGATGAGAGAGCGCGTTCTGGGTGTTCTCGTCGAGCTCACTGGCAAGAAAATCTAGATAGAAGCAGTATCGGAAGCGGGGAAGATCAGCTTTGTTACGGGCTTTGTGTCCTGCCTGCTGGCTTTTGAATTTCAAAAAATTGAGTAATGATGCAGAAGTGGGTCTGCTTTCAATTTTAGAGCAGTCAATGTCTCGCAACGAGAAGCAGGACAGCGCTTTGTAGAGGGCCCCTATTAGAAAATAAGATCAGATAATGTGAGAGAAAGTAATTCACTGGATGGACTGCACTAACGTTTTGCTATTTAGACGTACCAGCCGCATCAGGTAATGCAAAGACGATGGACGTCTTGGATGGGATGTTCTTGGTCAAGTACTGAGTGACACCTTTCCGAGCCAGCAAAAGAAAACGTGTAAAGTTCGAATCGTCATCTTCAATTCCCTTGTTCAAGCAATTTAATTTATAGATACTGGCTGCCAAATCCGAGGCAATGACTGCAGTATTTTCCGGTGTGCATCGATCTGGTAATTCGAGTCCCTCGGATATCATTTTGGCGGATCCTGCTGTGTCGTAGGTCGCTATGGGAGTGATCCCTAGACCACGAAGGAAATTGTCACATTGAGCCAACGCCTGGGGATGTGAAATGGCATATTTGATGTCTTCTCTCTTGACGCCAGATTTGGCCATGAGACAGTGTTTGACACGAAAATCATGTTCCCCAATCACAGTTCTGACGAAGAAGGGGGGGAAATCGATTGAGTCATGGCAAAACCCAAAAAAGCAAAGTAAGTACAAGACATATGATGACATATAATAGAGTCTCATTGAGATCAATAAATTGTTAAAAAAAAACGTACAATTGATATCGTAACATCAAGTCGTAGTTTTCGTGAATGCTCCCACCCAACGAATTTTCAATGGGAAGACAGGCATAATCCACTTCCATCGATGCGACGGCACGAAAGGCATCCTCAAAGCTCGGTCGACCAATGGCCACAACATTGGGTCCCAGCAGTTCTCTTGTGGCTTTTTCTGAATATGCTCCCGGTACTCCTTGGTAGGCTACCCGGATATTGGTTGCGGATCTGATGCTGTCATCGTCCGATGAAATGGATCCACCACGGAGAGTGGTCAATAGTAGTTGTAGTGGTTGTATTGTCTGTCTTTGACGACTACTACTGCTACGCAGAAAAGGTCTCCACCAAAGATCGTTGTCGGACGGTGTAACAATGGGAGCCGACATAACAGCATGCATCCTCAAGAATAGACAACCCAAAATAATGGTAAAGTATTTCATGGCAAAAAGTCGAATTTTTGGTGTATTATTATGAAATACCACTGGAATGTTAATCTCTTGGGCCGTCAGATACAGACAGAAAGATATGTTTCTCAATATTCGTTTTATTAAGGGATAGTAGGGGAATTGAGGGATAGATAGCTTTGAAATTTAAAGGCTATATGCTTATCGTACAAAGACTCGTGTTGTATGAGATATTACAGATTCCAGTATGTTGTTTCTATTGAAGGTTGATGCTAACAACACACATCACCTGTTGGGAAGGTGTGTAGGTTTTGTCATAAGATTTTTGGATCAGATCTGTGAAACCGAAACTTGCCATGAAAAATGTGAGGCCCGCTGGATCTCGAAAATAATCTTATTCTTACTGCAGAAATCTCATTTGTACATTCTGATTACAAGAAGCAACAATTATTTTTTTCAAAGAAAAAAAATACCGTAATAAAATTATGACGCGAGAAACGACGAGGCGCAAATCTTTGCCTTTCCTGACGACAATTCCACACTACAACGCTTCTTAATCAAGCACCCTGCAGCCTGCAGCATTGCGTACAGTAGGTAGTAGTACTACCAATGAAGAAGATCATCAGGTTCATTATTTTAATTGCTGCTGTGATTATTAGAATGAGTGAATCTCTTCCCAGCAGCAGCAAGTTTTCTTCTCCGCCTAGTATCGCCAACGTTGCCAGGCACAAGGAATGGATTCAACACTTGATCGACTTGGATGTTCCAGAAATAACAGACCGTCCATCTTGGAAGAAGTTGATATCTGACATCAAGGCTGCTGCTGACTCTGTACCTTTAAAGATTCAAACGCATGCCAATCAATACAGTTTAAAGCCAACTGTCCCAGAATTGGCACTGCAGGCCTCCATGGTAACTCTTCCTGGTGCTAAAATGGCTGGTGCTCCGGATGGCAAACTTGTTGTGTTTACTCCTCGAAATAATGGATGCCAAGAAAGTTGTAGAAGTTGGCGTTTTTCGAGGAACCACGACACTGGCCTTTGCGATTTGTCTGGATGGGTTGAACAAGAAACGACCAGGACAAATTCGAACCGTTATTTGTTTAGATGTGTCGAGTGAGTACGCCGAGACGGGACAATCGTACTGGAAAGAATCAGGCGTCGATCATCTCATTGATCTTCGCATCGGTGATGCAAAATTATCGTTGACCACCTTATTGGAAGAACAGGATTATGGTGAAGAGTCTGTTGACTTGTGTTTTATTGATGCCGACAAATTACGATGATTATTACGAAAAATGTTTAAGACTGACCAAGAGCGGAGGTTTGATTGTGGTTGATAATACCATTTGGGGAGGTTTTGTCACAGTACCAGATGAATTCTTAAGTATATTAGAAAGCGCTGCCTCCAATTATGAAACCAACGACACGAGTATCGCTGCCACCTTGACTCGAAGAGCCAAAGATACCATTGCCATAGAGTCTCTTACAAAAAAAAAAATTTCAAGATGATCGCGTTGAAAGGGTGTCGTTTCTAACAATTGCTGACGGTGTCACCATTTGTCGCAAAAAGTAAAAAGTCAACAGAGTAGTAAGCCAGCTCACAGAAACGAGAAAAAGAAGAAGGCCCATTCTATTTTAGCAAGAAGAGAATAGCTAAGGCTGCTAGAGTTGTTGCAAGATTGTACACACGTTTCAATCAATACATATGTCCTGTATTTATACTACCGAATAGCCGTTGGCTTTACTATTATTCAATGTATAGTGATTCTCGCAGCTTTGTTGCTGCGAAACAAAAATTGGCAAACACATCCAATAAATTTCTGTGGCCTTTAAAACCTCACAATGCTACTCTGTGGCATTAGTACATTTCAATGTAACTTGCCTTCGAGGCAGTGGCAGTTTGAGTGTGAGACACATGCTCCTCGTCTTCCTCCTTAATACTGTGGACGACGGCTTTCTCGGTTGCTGCCAACTTTTCGTGCTCAGGAAGAGTTTCTGGCATAAAGAATAGATACATGCAGGCTGGAACGGCGGACATTAGGGCGAGAATGAAGAAGGCTTCCTTATAGCCCAAGTCTTCGGCCAATGCTTCGCCGAGGTATCCAGAGACGGTTCCTCCAATGGACATGGCGGCAGTGGTCATTCCAAGAATGAGACTGAAACGCCCCGTTCCTCCACTGATATCACTGGTGACGAGAATGTACATGGTTCCAAAAGTTCCGGCGCCAATTCCGTCCAAAATTTGAGTGGACAGGATGATAATTTGAATCATGACGGAATCTTGGATCTGGTCGTCCCACAAAATGAGCATTCCAAACAGGAGCATGCATCGAATGGGGACAGAAAAGAGACCAATCAGAAAGAGCATCTTTCGGCCATAGGTACCCGAGTATTGCCCAATAAGGTTGGCACTCATGACCATAAAAATCTGCAGTGATGGGAGAAAGGTTGAGACGAAGCTTTCAAAGAATGAATTAGATAAATTCACTTTACTTTACGCCACGTACCTGAGCCACAATAATGCACAGTCCCGACATGAGGATTCCACTTCGTCCACTACCAATCGCTAGAGTTTGCATCACCAGTGGCAAGACAGTTCCGTTGGCGGTGTGGAACAAAAAAACAATAACGAGAAAGACCAAGAGAGTTGGGTCGCGAAGAACCTGAAGGGGTGATTCGGCATGGAGAGTGGTAGAATCATCGTCGGCGTTGGTTTTTCCAAAGCCAAGACTGAAACTAGGCTTGTGGTTGAGGTTCTTTGTTCCAGTGGTATTGACCGAAGCGCTGGAGGAGGGAGGAAAGTAGTCTCCATTGGCCTTCTCGGACGATTTATCCTTAACGTCCGTCGTTAATCCACGAGCAGCTTCGTGATCAATGTCCTTGGCATTGATTTGTTTCAAGAAATACAAAACACCCAAGCATGCAATGGGACTGACAACAAAAAGGTATCCAATGTCAGGATAAATGGAAAAGGCAATCAAAGACCCCGTCAAGACAATAATGGCGGTACCCAAATGATTCATTTGCTCGTTCATGGACACTACCGACCGTTGGATGACATAGAAGAAGTTTCCAAGAAAATCTGTGAGCACCTCCGCTTCATATGCAAGAGCAACAGAAAGGGGAAATCATCATCCCTTATCCCTACACCATCCTATACCTATACTATAATATATACACAGAACAAACAGGACATACCTTGCTGTGTCATTCCAACAGATCCTACAATTCCTTGAGTGATACTGTTCAGACCAGGAGGGATAAAGGAAGTTACAGCTCCTTGAACGAACTTGATCAGGACCATTAGATTGAGATTGCCTCCCTCTTCTTCCGCGAAAACCGCGGTAAAGATGGTCAAACAGGTCGTCAGGACCGCTGCTGCGGCCAGCCACAAAACCTTCTTGTGGGTGTAATCGTACAGGTATCCTGCGGGAGTTTGGAACAAGAATTGGGACATGCCAAAAACGAAGAACAAAACACCGACCTGTTTTTCCGAGTAACTCTTGGAAACGATGAGATAGGCAGATTGCATATTGATCATGGTAAGACCATCACGGAGCTCACCCAGAAACAGAGCTGCATATCGGAGGGCCGTTTTGCTGTTGTTCCTTCGTTCTTCTATGGCAGTAGTAGCAGGCGATTGGCCTTCCGCAATGGGCGCCTTCTTTGTAGGAGTACTTGGTTCCATTTCCATGATGAATCTGTAGTATTCTGTGAAATACTTGTACTGTATCTATTTCTCAGATTCCTACTTGACCTACTATTTACTATTTAGTAGCAAAATTGTAAGAAAAGCAAGGAGGTGGAAGTTTGTTTTCTTGGCAATCTTTCTTGGAAAAAGAAGTGGAGCTCGAATATGGCTTGTTTGCTTGTTTGCACCCAAAGTTGCAGTTGGATCGCTATTGTCCTTCTTAAAGGAAGATTTGCAGTATTGTCGATTGTTTTGCTTGAGTTTTAAAAGCAGATGAACGTAAATGTGGTGTAAAACAATGATTCACCGATCGACACTGGCTTGCTCATAAATTCTTCTAAGTAAGCTGGCTCTTGATAACCGTTAGAATAATGTGTTCGGGTGGAAGAAAACCTTAGAGATATATTACAAAACCCGTTTTATTTTAAAAAAATTAGCTTGCCTGTTTTCTTGTACTACAGTACTATTAGCTAGGACTAGCAGAGTACTAGAATTTAGTTTTACTATTCGAATGATTTCAATTAATCGAAGTCGACGAAGGCTCGAAATTCAATGCTTTAACAGGGACAAAGATGCATTTCCTGACATCTCCCAATGTCGTATGGAGTGTGCATTTTTGTTGTCCTAGTCTGCGGTGGTAGAATCGAACGTTTTGAAAATCAAGGCTTCGTTCGTTCCTAGCTGGTGGGCGGTCAATAGGCAGGAGGAACATAATACCACTTGTGACTTTTGGATGGAACAATGCCATTATTATTATTTTGTATATTTCTCTAATGCGATCCTTGGTTACGCGTGCTTGACGGATACCAAAATCGGGTGTCGACATTGATACGTGTAGCCCCCCACTCCACTGCGTTCAACTGACGCGGATCGATCGATGGGTCCTCCGAAAAAAGCAGAACGCCCCATGACGGCAAGAACAAGACAAAGTGCTACCAAAAACAACAAAATGAAAATTCTGTTTCAATAATAGATTGTGGGCTTGCATAAATCATGAATCACAAGTTTTTCTGGCGGCGATCGAGTTTGCGTTTGTCGTTGTTTCTCGGTAGCATGTGTTTGCAGTCGACGGGTCTAGTGTGAGATGCATGCCTCGACCCCTTCAAGAGAATATTGGTTAAGTCACGTTTTATATGCGCAAGCCACATAGGATAACACTACTTCTTTTGAATTCATTTGAATCAACTACTGTACATGATAGGATGTGGTTGCCCACCGCTCGTCGTGTGAGTCAGAACCTTTCAAAACGTTTTACTTAGCCGGTTCGCATGGAGTCGAATCGAATTCACATTAGCTCGTAAATCTTCTTTTAAGAGGACGTACTATTTTAGTGGTCAGTTTGTCACTTCTACTACATCGGAAATAGAGCTAGTAGCAGCTGGGGGGGGGTCAGTGTCAGGCCTCGACTCTTGAACGTTTGGGTCCTCGCGCTTTTTGTTAGCAAAAAAATCGGAACCTGGTAGTCTTATTATTACCATGAAAAAGGCACGATCGGTGCGTTCCCGCAGCGTCATTTAAACCTTGAGTCGCACTTGTTCGTTGCTCGTTTGGTCTTCGATCGATGACAACCGTCTAATAAAAACGCGTTGCTGATAATGACGGGGTGCTTTTTGCGCTCTCACTCCTTTTCTCACTTTTCCTTTTTTCAGAATCCAAGGAAAAACTACAGTAAAGTAAAAAAAACAATAACTCGGAATACTATACAACAATGAAGTTTACGACTCTTCTCTGCGTCTGGTTAACCACCACCGTTGTGGCGACAACCGATACCGCCAAGAATGCGGGTTCGCTTGAAGATTACAAACAAGCTTCCAATAACAACGATAGCAACAATCTTACCAAGCCCCGGTGCACTCTTGCTTGCCGGAATGGAGGAATTTGCAAATTTGAGCGGGAGGAGGATGAATCCCTCGTTGCTGACAACAACAATCTTGGCGACGATAACTTTCCGGATGCCAATGTTTGGGGTTCGATGCGTTGTCACTGTGCTTCGGACTGGATGGGTGGTCTCTGCGAGCGTTCTATTATTAACAATAACAACGACAATGTAAATGCGAGTCCCGTCGTTTCTCATTCCATGAGTGAACAAGACAAGGAAGCGTACTACTGTCAAAGCGACAAGAATCCCTGCAAGAATGGTTCGACTTGTCATTATGCTTCATCTCCCACCGGTGTGCCCAAGATCTCGTGCGATTGCTCCTCCGTTAAGATTGTGGAAGGAGTCTTTGTGGGGCAGTACTGTCAAGATCAAGCCAACGAGATTTGTGTCTTGTCGTCCGCCAACGGCAGTGATGAGAACAAAATAGCCGCCGCCGAGTCTTATTGCGTCCATGGAACTTGCAAGAGCTTCATCTTGGCGGATGATAAAGTGTACGTGTTTGTTTAGTGTTTTTATTTGTTTTTGTCTGCCTATGATGCGTTGGTAACTAATACTCGAGTACACATCATTTTTCTCTTTGTTTCAACCCACCATCGATAATACAATATGTACAGGCACCCTAGCTGTAACTGTGACAAAGGCTTCATGGGTGATCGCTGTGATATTGCCATTGCTTCGTCGGGAGTCAATCCAGCACCTATGGTGGATCCTTTGGCCGATATCAATGTCGTGATGGTCGAAGATTATTCGACCTTCAAGGAAAGCGACACGAATGACAAGATGGACGATAACGATGATTGGGCTATCGTCGTCCATGACCAAATGGCAGAAGACTATTCTATCTACAAGGAAAGTACCATGAAGGAAATAACCCTGGAAAACAAGGAGACGGATGATAACACTCATGATAATATTGTCTTTCACAGCATTGAAAATGAGGATGATTACTCCAACTTTGCCGACAGCACCACCAACCGAGACGAAAATGCGCCCTCTCCAGTCATTCTAGAAGAAGATTATTCTATCTACAAGGAAAGTACTTTGATGGAAGAAATGGACAATATGGATGATCCTCCTTCTCCTGTGGTAAATACAATTAAGGACGAGGATTACTCTTCCTACAAGGAAAGCACTCTTCCAGAAGATACAGACAACATGGATGATGCTCCTATTACTGTTATGGGTGACGACTATTCTTCCTTCAAGGAAAAACCGTTGCCAGAAAATACGGATGATATGGATGGTATAGATGGTATGGATGACACTCCTAACACTGTGGTCCACACGTTTGAGGATCATTCTCCCTACAAAGAAAACAGTTTGCAAGAAGATACAGACAACATGGATGACACTCTTAGCACTGTGGTTCACACAATTGAAGATGAGGATTATTCTCCCTACAAGGGACGCACTTATGAGGCGGTTGATACTCCTCCGTCTGTGGTGCACCAATTCGAAGAAAACTCTCACTATTTTAATCCACTCACGGACGATTTGGACGACGGTAAAGTCTGCTCGTAAATATTAGTGTCTGGTTTTGCTTGCATTCCAGCACCTTATGCTCATGCCTTCTTCCTTTGTTCTTAATCCCCTTTTTCCAATCTTGTCGACTACCCCTAGACGATAACACAAGCGGACAGTCAGTTTCGCCTCGGGACGATGACAAATATGCTACCCCAAATATTGCTCCCTTCGGGCGGGACGGTAAGTCGTTTGTTCTGCAGAGCCAACGTAGACTGTCTTGCTACCTATCTTGTCAACCTCACAATTGATGTGATCTTTTCTATCCTTTCAAGACGATGACAATAGTGTGAACCCTTTTGCTCCGACGACTGATGGAGGTGAGTCCAATTTTTTCGTGTTCGTTTGCTTCTCAATCTTAAGTGTCTGAATCTTGACTCAACTTATCAAATCACGATAGACGATGATGACGGCAACTTGAATCCTTTTGTTGTACCAGGAAACGATGAAAATGATGACAGTGGTGAGTTGCTCCTTTTCATCAGTTGTTCTAGGGACTTTTTGTTCTGCTGGTACCTTGACTCATCATATTCATACCATAGGCGACGATGACGACAACGCAGAAACGCCCGATTTTCAACCTCACAATAATGAAAATGACGACGACGGCGATGGCGACGACAACGGTGAGTTTTTTATTATGTTACTCAACCAATTTGTATTTGAATTTGCACTGACGGACACTCTCATAATGCAATTGCCGGCGACAACTTTCCAGATTCCAATCACAATACTTGGTCGTTTAACGACGACGATACTGATGACGACGATTCTCCAGAATACCATCCAGTTGTAGTTGATGATGATGACGACGACGACGACAAGTTTCCTTATTCCGACCACAGCACTTGGCATATTAACGACGACGATCATTCGGAATACCATCCATCTCAAGTTGTTATTGATGATGACGATGATGGTGACGGCTCCAGTTCGAATTCGGCTGGAGAAATTGCTTTCTTAACGGTTGTAGCCGTTTTGATTCCTTGCGTCGCTTCTCTTTTCGCAATGAGCTTCCTGGTCAAAAAGTGGAAGGAACGTAAGGCTGAAATGCTGGAGCGCTCCACCTGGTTGGGCCGTCGAGGAGGTTTTATGGACGACAGCAACATGAGTACAGCACGTGACATCTCCGTGGATCCTTTCCCTCGCCGCAGCAGTAGCGCCCTCAACTTTGATGCGGAAATAACTCGTTCTGCCGTCAAACATGATATCCAGTTCGATCCTAGTCCATACCAGGACGAGGAGAAAGGGGGAGAGGAAATGCAGCAGGTCGACATGAGATCTGGTAGCATTCACGGAATTGAGCTCTGCTAAGGTGCTGGAACAGTCCTGTGATTGATATAGAAAGAGACACTGTGGATGTGATCAGAGCATGAAGTTCAAGAATTGAAATAATTTTATTATTCTTTACATAGGCGGCCGCTTTGGCTAGCTAAAATGCCTTGACCATAGACATCTAGATTAGTACTATCGCATGGATCGGAGAGCTGGCAAGATTGTCGTGTAGAAAAAGTAACTGTAAGGAGCCGACCACACATAGCTGTCCACTCGATCGAGAATACCTCCATGTTCAGGTATAAGATCTCCAAAGTCCTTCAAGCCAGCGTCGCGCTTGAGCATGGATGCTGTCAGATCTCCAATCAGCCCCAGGAAACCAAGTAGCACTCCATGAATTGCTCCCGTAATAGGCCAGAACGGCCACTTTTGCACCCAGGCACCCAACGTTGAGAACATGGCACTGAGGATACATCCACCAATGACACCCTCGACAGTCTTGTTAGGACTTGTCTTGCCCATCGCCGCAGACACAACTCCCAGTTTTGTTTTCCCGAATTTTCGACCGGCAAAGTAGGCCCCGACATCGCTGAATGCCAGCGATAGCCACGACCAAAAGATGAAAATAGCTCCATTCGTAATGGGGAGATGAATTGCCTTGGGTACAAATCTTGGAAGTTTAACATCAGCAAATTTTTTTAAAAACTCGAGCACTGGTGCTGCCAGTGGAGCCAAGCGAGTAGGTTCCCTGGATCCCATGTGGCGAATTCGGACCCAAAATGAAGGAGCATAACCGAGGTAGAACATACCACTGAAACTTGTGGCGATATCGGATATAGTTGGGCTATTGGTGCGATCAAATAAAAGTTGTATAATGGCACAGAGACCAAATAAGGGCAAACAAATTTGGTGTACGTTGGGGAAAAACAGCGCCTTTGTGGCACAATTTTGATTGGATTTTGGTGGCAATGTGGATGCAACAACGTGGAGAGGAGGGTGTCAGTTGTGGACTGTCTGTCGTGAAAGGAAACGAGGAAAAAGATACGATTACAAAATAGCACATGCAACTCACGGTCAAAAACATGGAAGCTGAGCCAATAATAGATATTAGACGTGCTGGATAGACGCCGGTATTCATCACCATGCGATAGTACTCTAATTGCCCAAGAATAGTCAAAGCCATAAACACGCCCGTGAAAATGTAGTTGCCCGAGAATACCCACGCAGCAACGACACCACCCATAGTGGCTCCAAACAGCAAACTTCGACCTTGCTTTTTGGTTGCAGCTGGAGCATCTTCTGCTGTAGCTTTAGCCTTGGCAGTTGCATCGTCGCCCCTCGTAGCCACGGCAATGTCTTTGGCTTTTGCCTTTTCGATCTCCTCTGTATCTGCAGCTCTCATGGCCCTTTCGTTATCGGCCAAGATGGAATCACAAGCATCCAATAAATTTTGCCTATCTTTTGCAGAAACATGAGAATAATCGCAATACTCTTCTCCTCGGAAAACATGCTGGACTTGTCTGATGGATTGAGCTATTCGGTCACTGGCTATCCTTCGACGGGCCACAGGACTGGTCTCTATCCATAATCGTGATGCGTAGTCACTGTAAATCTGAATGGCTTTTCGTGGCATGGCCGTAAAAAAATGCTGACGAGGAACACGAATCTTTGGTTTTTCCTCGTCCTTAATATCACCGTTTACTCCCTCGTCTTTCGTCAGAGGTGTTCCTTGGAATACCAGCAACAACCGTTGGTCACGAATGTGATATCCATTCCTTCGACCGACCCGTAGCGATGACGTCCTCGGGACTGCAGTAGTAAAGCCATCTGATTTTTGTACTGTCAAAACTAAAATCGGGAGCACCAGTAACCATGCGTGTTGTCGACTTCTGAGGAGGAAAACGTTCATTCTGCTATTCTGCTCAGCTGTTCGGTTCAAAAAAAGAAGAAAAAAAGAATTTTCCTCTCCACGAAACTTTTTTTAATCAATGAATGAGTGATATTGGAAAGATTTTCAAATTTGCAGGTCGCAGAAATAAAGTCTGCAATGGAAGTGGTTATAAAGGGCACACTAACTTTCCTATGCCAACCATACGCAATGGACAAAGTACCGTAGTAGAGTAGTAAAATTTGAAAATGTTGTATGTTGTGATTGATGACACTCTGCTCTTGACAACCGGCACGTTGATTTGAGCTTTCATCGTTGTGATGGATGGAACGCGAACGACGTCACTAAGAACGGGCTAGTGTGCGCTCAGCCTGTTTCGGTTATGAGCTTCATCACTTGCCACAGTAACTTTGCTTCGGAAACAGAAATGGAAAAAAATTAATGATCATCACTACTAGACTACTAGAGTACTGGAGTACTACAGTAGTACTGTACTCTGTATTACTACTACTAGTCCTACTACTAGTAGACTACTGATGAGACTTTGGACAACCTAAAAACAGGCGATCTAGAAAATCCAAAAGGTACCGATGATATGTCGAAGACAGATCGGTAATGTCTGTTTTGCTGAATTCTATTTGATTTTCTATTGTGACTTTGAAAAGAAGAAAAAAAAAGAATGGAATTTAATAAACCTCTCGAACCGGTGGTGACCATTCTTCATCTTTACCTGCTCGTTTCCTCGCTTCTTCTGCAGCCTCTTTTTTACGCTGTCGTCGTTCTTTTAATTCTTCGACCGTATATCCAAACAGTTCTTCTCGATAAAAGACTAACCAGTTGGCACACTGTGCCCGTCTTGTCAAGTTTGGCGTCAATTCCTTGTACTGTATTGGAATAGTATTCATTGTCATTGTTATCGTCATTGTTGATGTCATTATAATTGTTAGTGTACGTTTTGTTTCAGTGAATAGTGTGTTTTCAAAAGGTAATATCATAAATCCGTGGCCCTTTAGAAACTGTATCAAACAAACCCAGCACAACAAGAAACAAGATACACTGCAACAGCAATCACACTTTTTAATTTGTGAACCCCCCCACACCCACACCCACACCCACACCCGCACACACCCGCACACACAAAGAAAAACGTACCTGAAATCCTTTCCATCCCAATGGTTTCATGTGTTCTTTCAGAGACTGTTTGTTGTCTACAGGTACCGATCGGACCAATGCTTGATTCGATCGCAAACTGGCTTGATCAATTTCTCGAGCATAAATGCGTTGCATGCCAATCAAATCTGGTGGTGTTGGATACTTTTCTCGCCAATTTGGAAAGCATTCACTTGCATTCCATTCTTCTTTGGTGGTATCAAACCGATACCCCAAAGCTTTCCACACCAACGTATTAACTTCGAGATCGGTACATTCACTCAAAACAATTTTGAGAATATTTTCGTTGGCCAATTCTTCTTTGGTAGGTCCTCCTTCTCGAGAGACGACAAAAGTTCCTTCACCGACAGGTCCTCGCACAGCATACAGAGGATCAGCAGCTTCTGGGAAAGGTTCCAAAATAATAGGCTTCTTGTCGGATGTTTCGACGGAAGCTGAAGTGGACGATTCATCTTCCGTCGCTTTCAAGGAAAATGGTGATGGATGCACAACATTTGTTGTTTTCAATGGCCAGTCCGATATAATAAGAGTAGTGGTAGTGGTAGTGGCAGTCGGCTGAATTGATGGAAGGAGTAAAAATGCATCGGTGGTAGACGACACTACTATTAACGACAGGACCACCAATGTGGTGGCGACGTGAGAGTATCCGTTCATTTTTCGACAGGTAGTGAGCGTAAAAATATACTGGTAAATATTATAATATGGAACGGAATGGTGGAAAGTCAAACTTAAATGCCAAAACTATGTGTGTGATTACGTCGCGGGTGAATGGATGGATGCCAGTGGGGTTGTGATGATGCTGGATTCGCGTTTGTATTATTTTTTATGAAACTTGTTTTTCTGTACGTTTCTTGAGTTTCTATTAATAATAGCTGTACCTCCTGGTACTCATACGAATGATTTATTGTGGTAGTCTACCAGTACCTGTGGTTACTAGTAGACTAGCTACTCTAGAGTCTAGCTAGTCTACTGTACTACTACCTCAGGTAGTACCTGGTAGTCTACTACTAGTAGCTGCTGTAGTAGACTACTAGTAGTAGCTAGTGTATCGGTCAAGATCTAAAAAGAAAGTTCAGAAATCTTCATAGATTTGGTGCGGTACATCCTCTCTCGACTCTCGATCCCACCTTCATCGATCGATCCCAAGTCTGAATGCTTTTCTGGATGAACGTCATTCTGATGGACGGACAGATGGTTTGAATTTTTTGATTGCATTATTATTAGTGACTGAATTCTCAAACGAAGAAGCAGAAGGCTATTTTTTCCTTAATTAATTATTTGTATTGCCAGTACTACTCCTACTACTCCCTAGTAGTACGGGATAGTAGTACTACTAGTGGTACTACTCCTACTAGCTACTGTAGTAGTACTAGGGGGTAGTAGTACTACTATGGTAGACCTACTACTCTCCCTCCTCCTCCCGAACACAGAGTAGTACTACTACTAGTACTACTAGTACTAATCTACTACTAGTAGTAGTCTACTAGTAATCATATTATTAAGTAGTAGTAGTAGACCCTACTTCTTGCTTGAAGTAAAAGATCTGTTACCACCAAATTCGAGATTTTCCCTGACTCGAGTTTGCTATCCTTTTTTTCGAGATTTTTGGAACTCGAGATTATTTGACGATTTAGTGTATCACCAATTTCGAGATTTTTTTCTCTCTCGAGTTTTTTGTTGCTTTTTTTGAGATTATTTTAATGTATATCAACAGAATGAAGTAATGAATGTTTCATTGTAATTAGATATCATTGTCTAAGATATTCATCGGGTCTTGTACAGAATGTATG
>Ga0210036_1003268_pt1 | contig 16104 bp, 12 predicted proteins | sample CryGeymeta201515_FD_185469 | JGI IMG/M metagenome (GOLD analysis project Ga0210036, IMG submission 185469) | Groundwater microbial communities from Crystal Geyser aquifers in Utah, USA - Crystal Geyser metaG 2015-15 (SPAdes) (version 2) | ecosystem: Environmental > Aquatic > Deep subsurface >...
TGAACAACCCGGTCTTTGCCACCATGATGATGCTGGCACTGGTGGTGCTGGGTTTGTTTTCGATGCAGCGCCTGCAAGTCGACCAGTTTCCCAACATCGATTTCCCGGTGGTGGTGATCAGCACCGATTACCCCGGCGCATCACCGGAAATTGTCGAAAGTGAAGTCACCAAAAAAATCGAGGAGGCGGTCAACTCGATTGCCGGCATCAACGCGCTAACGTCACGCTCGTACGAGAGCCAGTCGGTGGTGATCATCGAATTTGGCCTGCACATGGACGGGCGCAAGGCCGCCGAAGACGTGCGCGAAAAAGTAGCTGCCATCCGCCCGACTCTGCGCACCGAGGTGAAAGAGCCGCGCGTGCTGCGTTTTGACCCGGCCAGCCGCGCCATCTGGTCGGTAGCGGTGTTGCCCGACAGCCGCGCTGGGGCGAAGGCAATGAACCCGGTCGAGCTCACCAACTGGGCCGAACAGGTCTTCAAGAAGCGCCTGGAGAACGTGCGCGGCGTTGGCTCGGTCACGCTGGTGGGCGGCAGCAAGCGCGAGATCAACCTGTACCTGAATCCGCAGGCGCTCGAAGCCTTTGGCATCACACCCGACCAAGTGGTGGCCGCGGTGCGCAGCGAGAACCAGGACTACCCGGCGGGCGCGATCCGCTCGTTGCAGCAAGACCGCGTGATCCAGCTCGCCGCCCGGGTGCAGCGCCCGGAAGACTTTGGCCGCATCATCGTTGCTCGCAAAGGTGGCGCACCGGTGCGTGTCGACCAGGTGGCCACGGTCAACGACGGCGCGCAGGAAATCGACAGCCTGGCGCTTTACAACGGGCAACGCACGCTGCTCTTGAGCGTGCAGAAGTCGCAGGACGAAAACACCATTGGCGTCGTTGACAACCTCAACAAGACGCTGGCGGAACTGCAAGACCAATTGCCGCCGGGCGTCAAGCTGCAGCAGATCACCGACGGCTCGCGCCAGATCCGGGTGTCGGTGTCCAACGTGCGGCAGACGCTGTTTGAAGGCGCCCTGCTCACGGTGCTGATCGTCTTCTTGTTTTTGAACTCGTGGCGCTCCACCGTCATCACCGGGCTGACGCTGCCGATTGCGCTGATCAGCACGTTTTTCTTCATGAACCTGCTGGGTTTTACCGTCAACATGATCACTATGATGGCGCTGAGCCTGTGCGTCGGGCTGCTGATCGACGACGCCATTGTGGTGCGAGAAAACATCGTGCGCCACGTGCAGATGGGCAAAAGCGCGTTTGATGCGGCGATGGACGGCACGCGCGAAATCGGCCTGGCGGTGTTTGCCACCACGTTGTCCATCGTTGCGGTGTTTTTGCCGATCGGCTTCATGGGTGGCATCATTGGCAAGTTCTTCCATGAGTTTGGCCTGACCATTGTCGCGGCGGTTCTGGTGTCGATGTTCGTCAGCTTCACGCTCGACCCCATGCTGTCCTCCATCTGGCACGACCCCAGCATCGAGGCCCAGGGCAAACACCACAAGCCGGTCACCTGGTACGACAAGACCATTGGCCGCGTCACCGCCTTGTTTGACTACGGTACCGATGCGCTGGTCGACATCTACCAAAACATTTTGCGCTGGGCGCTGGTGCACAAACTGGCCACCGTGGGTTTGGCTTTGGTCATCTTTGCCAGCAGCGTCGTCATGGTTCCCCTGCTGGGCACCGAGTTCGTGCCGAAGTCCGATTTTTCGGAGACCAACCTTACCTTCAACACGCCGGTGGGGTCGTCACTGGAGGTCACCGAACAGCGCGCCAAACAGGTCGAGGCAATCATCCGCTCATTCCCGGAGGTGAACTACACGCTGACCACGATCAACACCGGCAACGCGCAGGGCAAGATTTACGCCAGTGTCTACATCCGGCTGGTCGACCGCCACCTGCGCCAACGCAATGTCGACGCCATGTCGGTGCTGCTGCGCCAACGCCTGCGTCAGGTACCGGGCATCACCGTCACCCATGTCGGTTTGCTGGACCCGGTGGGCGGGCAAAAGCAGATCGCCTTTTCCATCCAGGGTTCTGACCTGGGCGAGCTCACCCGACTCAATGCGCTGGCGCTGAACAAGATTCGCGACATCCCCGGCCTGGTCGACATTGACTCGACGCTCAAACCCGACAAGCCCACGCTCGACGTGCGCGTACGCCGCGACGTAGCGTCGGATCTGGGCCTGGGCGTGGCACAAATCGGCAGCGCGCTGCGCACGCTGGTCGCTGGCGTGACGGTGGGCAACTGGCGCGCCCCAGACGACCAGACCTACGACGTCAACGTACGCCTCGCACCCGCGGCGCGCAACCAGACTGAAGACCTTGGCCAGTTGCCGTTTGCGCTGGGTGCCACCGCCGACGGCAACGCGCGCATCGTGCGGCTGAACCAGGTGGCCGACATCGTCGAATCCACTGGCTCGAACCAAATCAACCGGCGTGACTTGGCACGTGAGGTGGCCATCACCGCCAACGTGTCCACACGCTCGGCTGGCGAGGTGTCGGCTGACATTCGCAAAGCGATGGACAGCATCGCCATGCCGCCGGGATACGGCTACAAGTTCAGCGGCTCGGTCAAAGACATGGCCGAGGCTTTCGGTTACGCCCTGTCGGCGCTGGCCATGGCAGTGATCTTCATCTACATGATTCTGGCCAGCCAGTTCAAGAGCTTTTTCCAGCCGCTGGCGCTGATGACCTCGCTGCCACTGACGCTCATTGGCGTGGTGCTGGCGCTGCTGATGTTCAACTCGACGCTATCGATTTTTTCTGTCATCGGCGTCGTGATGCTGATGGGCTTGGTCACCAAGAACGCCATTTTGCTGGTTGACTTTGCCATCCGCGCGCGCGCGCCCTCAACCGACGACAGCGGCAACCCCGTGCCTGGCCTGGCGCGCAACGACGCGCTGTTGATGGCCGCGCGGGTGCGGCTGCGGCCGATTCTGATGACCACGCTGGCGATGATTTTTGGCATGGTGCCGCTGGCGTTTGCGCTTTCTGAAGGGTCTGAAATGCGCGCCCCGATGGGCCAGGCGGTCATTGGCGGCGTCATCACCTCGTCGCTGCTGACGCTGGTGGTGGTACCCGTGGTGTACTGTTACATGGATGATCTGGCGCAATGGTTGCGCAGATTGTGGCGTCCTGCAGCAGCCCAGACAATGTAAAAGCAGGGCTTTTGACACCACGCCAGCTAAAATTGGAAAAGTCCGTTAACATACCCCCAGGAGTACTCAGATGAATTTGCGCAACGTCGAACAAGCCCGCTTCAACATGATCGAACAACAGGTTCGCCCCTGGAATGTAGACGACAGCAGCGTGCTTGAACTGCTCGCCAGCGTCAAACGCGAAGACTTTGTGCCGCTGGCCCACAAGGCGCTGGCCTTTGCCGACCTGGAAATCCCGCTGCCTGGTGGCCAAGCCATGTTGACCCCGCGGCTGCAAGCACGCCTGATGCAGGATTTGGCCCTGCAACCCACCGACAAAGTGCTTGAAATTGGCACTGGCAGCGGCTACACCACCGCCTTGATGGCGCGTCAGGCGCAGCGCGTCCTGTCACTCGAAATCAATCCTGAAATTGCCACTCTGGCACGCGCCAACCTGCAAAAGGCCAACATCACCAACGTCGAAGTGCGCGTGGCTGATGGTGCCGCTGGCGCAGCTGCTGATGCCCCTTTTGACGCCATCCTGCTCGGCGGCTCGGTCACCGAAGTGCCGCAAGCGCTACTAGGCCAACTGAAAGAGGGTGGCCGTCTGATTGCCATCGTCGGCAACGAGCCGATCATGCACGCGATGCTGATCGAGCGCACCGGCCCGACGCACTATAAAACCACCGAAAAATGGGACAGTAACGCGCCACGTTTGCAAAACTTCCCGGAACCGTCGGCGTTCAGGTTTTAAGGCATGATCACGCAAATCCGTCCGTCGCAACTGCCGCAATGGCTCGCCTCGGTGCGCGGCCACGGCAAGCCCGTGGTGCTGGATGTGCGCGAACCCGTCGAGCTGCAAATGGCCAGCATCACGCCGACCGACGAATTTGAGCTCATCACCATACCCATGGGGGTGATCCCGCCCCGCCTGACCGAGTTAGACCCGTGCCAGCCCATTGCCTGCCTGTGCCACCACGGTGCACGCAGCATGCAGGTGGCAGCATTTTTGAAAGCGCGTGGTTTTGAACATGTCGCCAACATTGCCGGCGGCATCAACGCCTGGGCCACTGAGGTGGACCCCAGCGTGCCGCGTTACTGATTTTTTACTGCAAAGCGAAGCCATGACCTATTTGCGTCTCCTCCCCTTACCGATGGCCCTGACGTTCGCGCTGGCGTTTCCAGCGCAAGCGCAAAGCCTGACCGAGCTGTACCAGGCGGCCAAGGCGTTTGACGCCAGCTACCAGTCGGCCAAAGCGCAGTTTGACGCAACACTGGCCAAAGGCGAGCAGGCGCGCGCCGGATTGTTTCCCAGCGCCAACCTGGCCTTGGGGGTCAACCGCACCAATATCACCAGCGACCAGGCCACCTTTGAGAAAAGTTATGGTAACCAGAACATCGCACTGAACGCATCCCAGCCGCTGTACCGCCCGGCCAACAGTGCCACCGCTGAGCAGGGCAAAAAGCAGGCCGAACTGGCGCAGGCGCAGTTGCAAGCGGCCGAGCAAGACCTGATCGTGCGGGTAAGCCAAGGCTACTTTGACGTGCTGGCCGCGCAAGACAACCTGAGCTTTGTCCGTGCCCAAAAATCCGCGGTCACCGAACAACTGGCTTCTGCCAAGCGCAATTTTGAAGTCGGCACCGCCACCATCACCGACACGCGGGAGGCACAAGCCCGCTTTGACCTGGTTTTGGCCCAAGAAATCGCTTCTGAGAACGACTTGCGCGTCAAAGGTCTGGCGCTGGACCAGCTGACCGGCAAGTCCGCCACGGCGCCGTGGCCCGTGGTGACACCGCTGGCGCTGCCGGTGGTGGAGCCAGCCGACGTGGCCAACTGGGTCACCCAGTCAGAAGAAACGCACCCCACAGTGCGCCAGGCCAAGCTGGGGCTGGAGGTTGCGCAACTGGAAACCCAAAAAGCCCAGGCGGGCAACAAACCCACGCTGGACTTGACGGGCAGCTACAACATCACCCAGAACAACGGCTCTGTCAACACCAACATTGACTACCGCACCAACGTGGCGTCGCTGGGGCTGAGCTTCAACCTGCCCCTGTTTGCCGGCTACGCCATCCAGAATCGCATCAAGGAAACGTTGGCACTTGAAGAAAAATCCCGCTCCGACCTGGACGCCGCCCGCCGTGGCGTAGCGCAGGCCACCCGTGCTGCGTTTTATGGCGTGCATTCTGCCCAGGGCCAAGTCAAGGCACTGGAAGCCGCCGAGGCGTCCAGCCAGAGCGCGGTGGACGCCAACAAACTCGGCTACCAGGTGGGCGTGCGCATCAACATCGACGTGCTCAACGCCCAAAGCCAGTTGTTTGACACCAAGGCCAAACTGGCCAAAGCGCGCTACGACGTGCTGGTGGGTGGTCTGAAACTGCGCCAAGCCAACGGCACGCTCAAAGAAGACGATCTGAACGCTGTCAATGCGCTGCTGGTGAAGTAGCCTCTGCGCTGCACCTGGCGCAACGCGTTTTCAAACCATGTGCTACGACTCGCAAGCCGTAGCCGCCCAACGATTCTGAAATATCTCCCTTTCGCCCAAGGGAAAACCCTGCGTTGTTCACTAAAATCGGGCCACCGTTCAACTTCACAGGATGCACTTCATGTCTCTCTTTTCCGCTGTCGAAATGGCCCCGCGCGACCCGATTCTGGGTCTGAACGAGCAATACAACGCCGACACCAATCCCAACAAGGTCAACCTCGGCGTGGGCGTGTACTTTGACGACAACGGCAAGTTGCCGCTGCTGCAATGCGTGCTGGCCGCAGAGAAGTCCATGATGGATGTTCCCAAGCCGCACGGCTACCTGCCCATTGACGGCATTGCCGTCTATGACGCCGCCGTCAAGGCGCTGGTGTTTGGTGCCGACAGCGAGCCTGTCAAGGGCGGACGCATCGCCACCATCCAGGCGCTGGGCGGCACCGGTGGCTTGAAAGTGGGCGCAGACTTTTTGAAGCGTCTCAACCCCGCCGCCAAGGTGCTGATTTCTGACCCCAGCTGGGAAAACCACCGCGCGCTGTTTACCAATGCTGGCTTCACGGTGGAAAGCTACCGCTACTACGACGCTCAAACGCGCGACCTCAACTTTGCCGGCATGCTGGCCGACCTGAACGCCGCCACCGCAGGCACCATCGTCGTGCTGCACGCCTGCTGCCATAACCCCACCGGCTACGACATTACCGCCGCGCAGTGGGACGAAGTGATTGCTGCCGTCAAGGCGCGTGGCCTGGTGCCGTTCCTGGACATGGCTTACCAGGGCTTTGGCCACGGCATCACCGAAGACGGTGCGGTCATCGGCAAGTTCGTCGCCTCGGGTATGGACTTCTTTGTCGCCACCTCGTTCAGCAAGAGCTTCAGCCTGTACGGCGAGCGCGTTGGCGCCCTGAGCGTGCTGTGCGCCACCAAAGACGACGCGGCGCGGGTGCTGAGCCAGCTCAAGATCGTGATCCGCACCAACTACAGCAATCCGCCCACGCACGGCGGCGCGATTGTGGCTGCGGTGCTGGGCAACCCCGAACTGCGTGCCCTGTGGGAAAAAGAGCTGGGCGAAATGCGCGTGCGCATCAAGGCCATGCGCCAGAAGCTGGTCGACGGCCTGAAAGCCGCCGGTGTCAAGCAAGACATGAGTTTCATCACCCGCCAGATCGGCATGTTCAGCTATTCGGGCCTGTCCAAAGACCAGATGGTGCGCCTGCGCAATGAGTTTGGCGTTTACGGCACCGACACCGGTCGCATGTGCGTGGCCGCACTCAACAGCAAGAACGTCGACTATGTTTGCGCCAGCATTGCCAAAGTGATCTGAACGCCGTTTTTTAGACGAAATAGCTACCTAGCGCTTGTTTTACGGGCGCAGGCAGCTATTTTTTTTGTAGTGAATTCCTGAGCTGCCCAGCAGGCATTACCAAAGCTGTTATATTGCACCGCAACATTTTTACAAAAAGAGGTAAGTCCATGCTCTACAAACTGTACGAAAACCAGCGTTCATTGATGGAGCCTTTCACTGACCTGGCCAAGTCAGCCGCCAAGCTGTACGCCAACCCGCTCTCCCCCTTGGGCCAGTTTCCGCTATCGCAACGTATTTCAGCGGGATACGACCTGCTGCACCGGCTGGGCAAAGACTACGAGAAGCCCGAGTTTGGCATCAGAACCGTCGATATCAACGGCGTTGAGGTGGCGGTCCACGAACGCGTTGAAATCAAGAAGCCATTTTGCGAACTGCGCCGCTTCAAGCGCCTGAGCGACGACGTGGCCACGCTGACCCAGCTCAAGGACCAGCCTGCCGTGCTGATTGTGGCGCCCCTATCGGGTCACTACGCCACCCTGCTGCGCGACACCGTCAAAACCATGCTCAAGGACCACAAGGTCTACATTACCGACTGGACCAACGCGCGGCTGGTTCCGCTGTCTGAGGGTGACTTTTCTCTGGCCGACTATGTGAACTATGTGCAGGAATTCATCCGCCACGTGCAGCAGCGCTACGGCAACTGCCATGTAATGAGCGTATGTCAACCCACGGTGCCAGTGCTGGCAGCCGTCTCGCTGATGGCCAGCCGTGGTGAGGCCACACCGCTGTCGATGGTGATGATGGGTGGCCCGATTGATGCCAGCAAGTCACCCACCGCGGTGAACAACCTGGCCATGAACAAGAGCATGGCGTGGTTTGAGCACAATGTGATTTACCGCGTGCCGTCGCGCTTTCCGGGTGCCGGGCGCCGGGTCTATCCTGGCTTTTTGCAACACTCGGGCTTTGTGGCGATGAACCCCAGCAACCACCTGCGCAGCCACTACGACTACTTCAAGGACCTGATCAAGGGGGACAGCTCCAGCGCCGAGACGCACCGCAAGTTTTACGACGAGTACAACGCCGTGCTTGACATGGACGCGCACTACTATCTCGACACCATCCGTACCGTGTTTCAGGACTTCAATCTGGTCAATGGCACCTGGGACGTCTTGGGCGTTGACGGCAAGGTCGAACATGTCTGCCCGCAAGACATCAAGACAACCGCGCTGCTGTCGGTCGAAGGCGAACTCGACGATATCTCGGGCTCGGGTCAAACCGCCGCGGTGCACGAAATTTGCAGCGGCGTCGACAAGTCGATGCAGCAGCATATCGAGGTGAAGGGCGCTGGCCACTACGGCATCTTTGCCGGCCGGCGTTGGCGCGAGATGGTGTACCCGCAGATCAAAACGTTCATCCTGAAGTACCAAGATAAGTTGACTTCGGCAACCGCAACCGAAACGGAAACCGCATTGGCAACTACGCCTGCGCCCGCAGCCACGCTCAAGGCAAGTGCCCAAGCCGCCGCCAAGCCTGCCACAGCCCGAGCCAAACCCAAAGTCGCAACCCGCAAGAAATGACCGACCTGGCCGCCAATATTCTGGCGGTGCTGCCGCAGACGCAGTGCACGCGTTGCGGCTACCCGGATTGCGCAGCCTACGCGCGGGCGTTGGCCGCAGGTGAGGCAAATATCAACCAATGCCCCCCTGGCGGCGCCGAGGGCGTGGCACGGCTGGCCGCAATCACCGGGCGCCAGGTCCAGCCGCTGAACGCCGACAACGGTCTGGAGGCACCGCGCAGCGTCGTCTGGATCGACGAGGCCTGGTGCATTGGCTGTACGCTGTGCATCAAGGCCTGCCCGGTCGACGCCATCGTTGGCAGCAACAAACGCATGCACACGGTGATTGAGCCGTATTGCACCGGCTGCGAACTGTGCCTGCCGGTGTGCCCGGTGGACTGCATCATGGTAGAAAACGCCTCAGGCGAAGCCACCGGCTGGGCGGCTTGGTCGCAGCAGCAAGCCGCCCAGGCCAGCGATCGCTACGCCTTTTATAGCTTTCGCCGCAAGCGTGACGATGGCGAGAACGCCAAAAGGCTTGAAGAAAAAGCACAACTCAAACTGTCAGACCTGGCAGCGCATTCGCAGCACACAGACCCGGCCACCCTCGACAAAAAACGCGCAGTGATCGAGGCTGCGCTGGCGCGCGCCCGTGCCAAGCGCGAAGCACAAAGTTAAGCAGCCAGCTTAGCAAACGCCGCCACGACCGCGGGCGGCGCCTGCACCATCTCGATCAGCACGCCCTCGCCGGCGATCGGAAATTCGTCGTTGGCCTTGGGATGCAAAAAGCAGATGTCAAAACCCGCCGCGCCCTTGCGGATGCCACCGGGCGCAAAACGCACACCCTGGGCGGTGAGCCACTGCACCGCTGCAGGCAAGTCGTCAATCCACAAGCCCACGTGGTTCAGCGGCGTGACATGCACAGCAGGTTTCTTGTTGATGTCCATCGGCTGCATCAGGTCGACCTCGACCTTGAACGGGCCAACGCCCATGGTGCAGATGTCTTCGTCGACGTTTTCGCGCTCGCTCTGGAATGTGCCGGTAACTTCCAGCCCCAGCATGTCGATCCAGAGCTTTTTCATTTGCACCTTGTCGGTGCCGCCAATGGCAATTTGCTGGATGCCCAGCACTTTGAACGGCGGCTGCGTGTTCGCCATCATGCAAACTCCACAATCGGCTGGTCTACTGTCAGGCTTTCACCCTTGTTGGCCAGCACCTTACCGACCACGCCGTCGGCGGCGGCAAACAAGACGTTTTCCATCTTCATGGCTTCAATGACCGCCACGCGCTCGCCGGCCTGCACTTTTTGCCCCGGAACCACTGCGACGTCAACCAGCAAGCCCGGCATGGGCGAGAGCACATAGCGGCTCATGTCTGGCGGTGCCTTAAACGGCATCAGGGCGTGCAACTTGGCAACATGCGGCAGCAGCACCATCACTTCTAGCTGCGTGCCGTTGTGAATCACGCGAATGACCAGTGGCTTATTGGCCGCACCGCGCTCAACCTGGGCGGTAAAGCGCGCACCATTGCAGGTGCCCTCGACCCGAATCTGGCCAAACCAGGTTTCGCTGTGAATTTGATAGCTGTTGGCGCCGATCTGGACTGTGCCAGAGCGGTTTTTGTCATTGAAATCAGAAATGCGTACCGGGTGGTAGGTGTGTTCGCCTTGCGCATCCAGCGCGACGGCAACAAAGTTCTCACCGATGCGCAACTCGTGGCCTTCCATCTGCCCGCTGATCGATGCTGCACGGCTGAGATAGCGGCGGCTGACAAACGCGGCCAGGGCCACCAAAAAGCCGGCATCTTCATGCGGCACATCTTCGGCACGGAAGCCGTGGGCATAGTTTTCGGCAATGAAGCCGGTATTGAAGTCACCCGAGACGAACTTCGGGTGCGCCAGCAAGGCAGCTTGAAACGGAATGCTGCTCGACACGCCGCGAATGACAAAACCGTTGAGGGCTTCGCGCATCTTGGCAATCGCCTCCAGACGGTCTTTGCCGTGCACGATCAGCTTGGCGATCATCGAGTCGTAATACATCGGGATCTCGCCACCGTCTTGCACGCCGGTGTCCACCCGCACACCGTGCCATTGCGACACATCAGAGGCAAACATGGTCTCTTTGGGCGGCTGAAAGCGCACCAAGCGACCGGTGGAGGGTAAAAAGTTGCGAAACGGGTCCTCGGCGTTGATGCGGCACTCGATGGCCCAGCCGTCGCGCTTGACTTGCGTCTGCGTCAAGGGCAGCTTTTCACCGGCGGCCACGCGGATCATCAGCTCCACCAGGTCCAGCCCGGTGATGCATTCGGTGACCGGGTGCTCCACCTGCAAACGCGTGTTCATTTCCAGAAAGTAGAACGACTGGTCTTTGCCAACGACAAATTCCACCGTGCCGGCGCTCTGGTACTTGACCGCCTTGGCCAGCGCCACCGCCTGCTCGCCCATGGCTTTGCGGGTGGCGTCGGAAATAAACGGGCTGGGTGCTTCTTCGATCACTTTCTGGTGGCGGCGCTGGATGGAACACTCGCGCTCATTGAGGTAAACCACATTGCCAAAGCTGTCGCCAATGAGCTGAATTTCAATGTGGCGCGGTTCTTCCACATACTTTTCAACAAACACGCGGTCGTCGCCAAAGCTGTTGCGGGCTTCGTTGCGGCAACTGGTGAAGCCTTCAAAGGCTTCTTTGTCATTGAAAGCCACGCGCAGGCCCTTGCCACCGCCGCCGGCGCTGGCCTTGATCATGACGGGGTAGCCGATGCCCTTGGCAATTTCGACCGCAGCTTCGGCGGTTTCAATGGCGCTGTTGACACCGGGGATGCAATTGACACCGGCCGCACCTGCCAGCTTTTTGGACTCGATCTTGTCGCCCATGGCCGCCATCGAGTAGTGTTTGGGGCCGATGAAAACAATGCCTTCTTCTTCAACGCGCTTGGCAAATTCGGCGTTTTCGCTCAAAAAACCGTAGCCGGGATGCAATGCTTCTGCCCCGGTTTTTTTGCAGGCGGCAATGATCTTGTCAGCCACCAGATAGCTTTCGCGGCTGGGTGGCGCACCGATGTTGACCGCTTCGTCGGCCAACATGACAAAGCGGGCATCTTTGTCCGCTTCAGAATACACCGCAACCGTCTGGATACCCATTTTGCGGGCGGTCAGAATGACCCGGCAGGCGATCTCGCCACGGTTGGCAATCAGAATTTTTTTAAACATATTGACTCCAAATCATTTCATAAATCGATATTCAATACACGGTGCTGTAACCAGGGACACCGTGGAACCGGCTTTGCCGGGCCACTGGTGTCGCCCCCTTGAGGGGGAGACGCGAAGCGGCACGGGGGTGCTTCTCAAAGGGGAATGTTGCCGTGCTTGCGCCACGGGTTGTCAAGTTTCTTCTCGCGCAGCATCACCAGCGAGCGGCAAATGCGTTTGCGGGTTTCATGCGGCTGGATCACGTCGTCAATGAAGCCGCGGGCGCCAGCGACAAACGGATTGGCAAAGCGGGCTTTGTATTCAGCTTCCTTGGCAGCGAGTTTTTCAGGGTCGCCCTTGTCTTCACGGAAGATGATTTCCACCGCACCCTTGGCGCCCATGACGGCAATTTCGGCATTGGGCCAGGCCAGGTTGACATCGCCGCGCAGGTGCTTGGAGCTCATCACGTCATAGGCACCACCGTAGGCCTTGCGCGTGATGACGGTGATCTTGGGCACGGTGCACTCGGCAAACGCGTACAGCAGTTTGGCGCCATGCTTGATGATGCCACCGTATTCCTGTGCGGTACCGGGCATGAAGCCGGGCACGTCGACAAAGGTGATGACCGGGATGTTGAAGGCATCGCAAAAGCGCACAAAGCGCGCCGCCTTGATGGAGCTCTTGATGTCCAGGCAACCGGCCAGCACCAGCGGCTGGTTGGCCACAATGCCCACAGTCTGGCCTTCCATGCGGCCAAAGCCGATCAGGATGTTTTTGGCGTATTCGGGCTGCAGCTCAAAGAAGTCGCCGTCGTCGAGCGTCTTGGTGATCAGCTCTTTCATGTCGTACGGCTTGTTGGGGTTGTCGGGCACCAGGGTGTCCAGGCTCAGCTCCATGCGATCCGCCGGGTCACCGCTCTTGCGCACCGGGGCTTTTTGGCGGTTGTTCAGCGGCAGGTAGTTGTAGAGGCGGCGCAGCATCAGCAAGGCCTCCACATCGTTTTCAAACGCCAGGTCGGCCACACCGCTCTTGGTGGAATGGCTGACCGCGCCGCCCAGCTCTTCGGCGGTGACTTCTTCGTGGGTAACGGTCTTGACGACTTCAGGCCCGGTGACAAACATGTAGCTTGAGTCCTTGACCATGAAAATAAAGTCGGTCATCGCCGGGGAATACACCGCACCACCGGCGCACGGCCCCATGATCATGCTGATCTGCGGAATCACACCGCTGGCCATCACGTTGCGCTGGAACACGTCGGCATAGCCGCCCAAGCTGGCCACACCCTCTTGAATGCGCGCACCACCCGAGTCGTTGAGGCCAATCACCGGCGCGCCAACCTTCATGGCCTGGTCCATGATCTTGCAGATTTTCTCGGCGTGCGCTTCAGATAACGCGCCACCAAACACGGTGAAGTCCTGGCTGAAGACGAACACCAGGCGGCCGTTGATCATGCCGTAGCCGGTGACCACGCCGTCGCCGGGGATCTTGTTGTCTTGCATGCCAAAGTCTGCACAGCGGTGCTCGACAAACATGTCCCACTCTTCAAACGTGCCTTCGTCCAGCAAGACATCAATGCGCTCGCGCGCGGTGAGTCGGCCTTTTTTGTGCTGCGCGTCGATGCGTCTTTGGCCACCACCCAGTCGGGCGAGTTGGCGTTTTTTGTCCAGTTGCTCAAGGATGTCATGCATGGTTGTGTCTTTCTCGGGTCAAATGAAAAGGTTGAAATTTGATATGAATTAAATAGCTGCTCACGCTTTATTTATCTGGGCTGCAAGCATATTTCTTGCTGCAGTGGAGGCCGCCATGCGGCCCTGAATGACATCGTCCGTGAGCTGGGGCAGCAGCGTCTGTACGGCGGGGTGCTGACGAAACGCCTGCTTGAGCCCGGCGTCAATGCGCTCCCACATCCAGGCCAGCGACTGGTTTTGGCGACGCGTTGCAAATTTGCCGTTGGCCTCTTGCAGCGCTTTGAACTCAAGCACCTTGGCCCAGAACGCGTCCACACCCTGGTTGTGCAGGGCGCTGAGCTGGATCACTTGCGGATGCCATATTTTTTCGTTGTGGTGCGCGTGCTCGGGGTTGCCGTGCAGCCCCAAGAGGCGCAGCGAAGAGGTCATTTGCGCCTGCGCGCGCATGGCAGCATTCGCATCGAGGTCGGCCTTGTTGATGACCACCAGATCAGCCAGTTCCATCACGCCTTTTTTGATGGCCTGCAACTCATCACCGGCGTTGGGCAACTGCATCAGGACAAACATGTCAGTCATATTGGCCACGGCGGTTTCGGACTGACCCACACCCACGGTTTCAACGATCACGATGTCATAGCCGGCAGCTTCGCACACCAGCATCGCCTCGCGGGTTTTCTCGGCCACGCCGCCCAGTGTGCCGCTGCTGGGGCTGGGGCGGATGTAGGCCTTTTCGTGCATGGAAAGCAGTTCCATGCGTGTCTTGTCACCCAGAATCGAACCGCCCGAGACACTGCTGCTGGGGTCTACCGCCAGCACCGCCACGCGGTGGCCTTGACTGATCAGGTACAGGCCCAGGGCTTCAATGAAGGTGGACTTGCCCACGCCCGGCACACCGCTGATGCCCAGTCGAAACGATTTGCCGGTGTGGGGCAGCAAGGCGGTCAGGAGTTCATCGGCCTGCGCGCGGTGGTCGGCGCGGGTCGATTCGAGTAGCGTGATGGCTTTGGCGATGGCGCGACGCTGGGCTGGCGATTCAAAAAGAATAGCTGCTTGCGCTTTCTGAACGGGGGTTTCACGCATATTTTTCAAATGATTTCAAACGCCTGCCCGTCAGGCAGCCGGTAACGCGAGAAGTCACGTACATCGAGCGTCATGATGCGTGTGATGCCGGTCTCGTGCGCCACCCAATACAGGGTTGCATCGGCCAGATCCATTTCAGCGCGGCCGTCGGTGTAACGCATCATCCAGACGCTCATGTCGAGTAAATCCTCGGTGTCAAAAGGGAACACCTGAACGCCCCCAGAGCCAATCCAACGCAGCATGCCAAAACGTTCCCGCGGACTCAACATGTGCGATGCCTCGGTAATGCAGGGCCAGGTGGTGTGCAAACGCAGCGGCAGTTCTGGCAGGGTCAACATCTGACGAAAGCGCGCATGGTGTGTATCGGCAGTGTCGAACAGCGCGATCAATGGCCCCGCATCAAGCAATGCAACGATCACGCTGCGCCGCCTGTTGTCGGCGCTTGCCGGGTGATTAAAAACGCGGCGTAATCGGCGTTCTCTTGCGCATGCCTGGCACGCAATTTTTCTTGTAATGCCTGCTTTTGCGATGCGCGTTGCACCGGCGCAGCCGAGGCCGTGGCAGGGCCGCCCAAGTTGTAGGTGGCCATCTCTTGCATCACCTTGAGGTAAATCTCGCCGGGGTTGTTGCGCCCCAGCGCACGTTCAACCGCCTCCACAATAAATTGCGATTTGGTGATGCCGCGGCGCTTGGCCGCTTGCGCCAGCTCTTTTTCAAGTAGCGGATCCATGCGAACAGATACAGCCATGATGTGCTCCTGTTGAAATACGGTATTACAGTATATCAAGCACTACGTCAGGCTTTCAATGCCATTTTGATCTGCTCCAGCACATCCTTGGCGCTGGCCGGGATCGGCGTGCCCGGGCCGTAGATGCCTTTCACACCCGCTTCATAGAGCATGTCGTAATCCTGGCGCGGAATCACGCCGCCGACAAACACCACGATGTCGTCTGCACCCTGCTTCTTCAACTCGGCAATGATGGCGGGCACAAGTGTTTTATGACCCGCCGCCAGAGTGGACACACCCACCGCATGCACGTCGTTTTCAATCGCCTGACGGGCACATTCCTCGGGGGTTTGAAACAGCGGCCCCATGTCCACGTCAAACCCCAGGTCGGCAAACGCTGTGGCCACCACTTTGGCACCACGGTCGTGGCCGTCTTGGCCTAGTTTGCTGATCATCACGCGCGGGCGACGACCTTGGTCGGTGGCAAAGTCAGCAATTTCCTTTTTGAGTTGATCCCAACCCTCGGCACTGTCGTAAGCAGCTGCATACACACCGGTCACCTTTTGCGTATCGGCGCGGTGGCGGCCAAAAGATTTTTCCATGGCATCACTGATTTCACCTACGGTAGCGCGCACCCGCACGGCTTTAATCGTCAAGTCCAACAAATTGCCAGTGCCTGTAGCTGCTGCGTTTTCAATAGCTGCAAGCGCTTGCTGCACCTGGGCTGCATCCCTTTTTTCCTTGATGACATTCAGGCGCACTATTTGAGAGTCACGCACCGCCACGTTGTCAATATCGCGGGCTTCAATGGCATCTTCAGTCTTGAGCTTGTACTTGTTGACGCCCACGATCACGTCTTTGCCCGAGTCAATGCGCGCCTGCTTTTGCGCTGCCGCCGCTTCAATCTTGAGCTTGGCCCAGCCAGAGTCCACCGCCTTGGTCATGCCGCC
>Ga0210036_1003271_pt1 | contig 16087 bp, 13 predicted proteins | sample CryGeymeta201515_FD_185469 | JGI IMG/M metagenome (GOLD analysis project Ga0210036, IMG submission 185469) | Groundwater microbial communities from Crystal Geyser aquifers in Utah, USA - Crystal Geyser metaG 2015-15 (SPAdes) (version 2) | ecosystem: Environmental > Aquatic > Deep subsurface >...
CTTGGGTCCCTTTTTCTATATAATACTACAGTAAGTAGCTAGTAAAAAAATTCGGCACAGTGGGTAAATACCCCCTGAAAGTGCAGTGGGTAAATACCCCCTGAAAGTGCAGGGGGCAAATACCCCCTGCAAACACACGAATCGCAAACGCAGCCATCGTACGGTACCAGGTAGGGGATACCTGGTCCTACTACTAGTACCCTGGTATGCGATGATTCTACGAAGAGCTCTCGTACTAAAACGTGAAGAAGTTTCTCGTTCCGAGTAGACTACCAGGTACAGTACCTGGTACTTGTCTAATTATTGTAGCACGTGGAGTACTGTACTAGAAGCACCAAGACTACTAGTCTAATAGTACTACTAAACGTTGCTAGACTACTACCAGTACCTTCCTGGTATCTGCTAGAGCGCACCAGTTGTTGTAATACTGCAGTACCACAGTGGTACAGTTCAGTGCGAGAACATACCCATAAGTAATGTAGAAAAGAAAAATTGAATCAAGTTACTAGTAGGGTACCAGTAGTAAGTAGCATGCTTAAACAAAAACAGTACGCTACGTACCAGTGAAGCAATATTGACAAACAACAGACCTGCCGAAGCACATTTCCCAACAACACTCCTTACCTAGACAACAACAAGCGAACTAACGATGCCGTCAAACGGCTCTGCGATGGAAGTCAAGCGACAATATGAAAGAAAACCAAAGGAGATTGTCCAGAGATCTTCGTTCTTGACATATCCTAATGGCAGTGAAAGTCCTCGTGGCCCCGATTATTTCGCAACACAAGACACGGTAGTAGAGCAACAACCAACTCGCTCTGGTCCAACAAGGGTGAGAATACGATCCAACACATTATCATCATCCACGCCATGTTTGGTGATTCGTCCATGTCCACGGCGATGCAGCTCGACACCTGTCGGATCCTGCTCGTCGGGATGGAGTAGTCTGTTCCTGCAAGAAATTGACTTACAGCAACGCCGTACCGAGCGCTACTCTCTTGTCCAACAACTTTATGATAGTCGCAAGGACCAGATTGTAGAACTTTTCCAAAATCAATGGATCCTAGTGAGTGAAGAACTGGATGATTTGGAAGGATGCAGCATCGCTAGTAGGTAGCTAGCCAGATCGCCACAGCGGAAGAGGATCGTTCTGGAGTAGGAACAGTTTTCACCCTGTAACAACTATTGATATGTATATTACTGATGGATTGATTATTTATTTGTTAGACCTTCGTCAACTTCTATTTTATTTTTCTAGGGGATATCATTGAATGAAGAAATGTTGCAACCTTATGCGGTATTTGCTATTTGCGATGGACAGCAACAACAACACAGGGCAGCATACGCGTGTGTTGAATACCCATTCAAGCGGACATGTTTCAAATCAGGAGCTAGCCTACCTGAAATCGTAGCCTATGTCTAGCAATTCCTCTGAACCAAGTTTGTACCACTAAAGGGCGTGCAGTATACAAATATGAATATACGCCAAGTTTGTGCGGACACGCCGTGGAGCGTAGATGTGGGAGTAGTACTGTAGTAGCAACTGAGTCGTCTCCAGTAGTCGCTCAGTTTCTCCTAATGATGAAGCCGATGAAGACGTGCTACTAGATCTACTAGTCTGGTGGTACTAGTAGCTACGAAGCTAGTACTTCTTCTACTCCTACTACTCGAGTACCTACTAGCTACTACTCGTAGCTAGTAATAGTACCAGCAAAAACCCCATCCCCTTTGAAGATACAGTACTATTGACTCAGTCAAGAAATTGATTTTGAAATTATTAGATATGGCATCTTCGTTCTTCGTACGGCTGATGCTAGCTAGACGAACGATGAAACGCAAACAACATCAACATCAGAAGAAGCAGCAAAACGGCCATATCATCATAAGCAAAATACTTTAAAGTCAACTGAACTGTTTTGCTCAGCTTTGCAGTGCGACCCAGCATTCTTGAGGCAGCCAATTGCCAATTCGATCGTCCTGCGGTCCCAAAGTCCAAAGTCCAATGATGCACTCCAACTCCAACCTACTTATGACTCTCACTTTGGCCACATCCTTTGTCCTGATTCTGTCAGGTGTGGATGCCTTTGCCCCTATTGTTTCGAGAAGAAGTATTACTTTGTCATTATCAATGGCCAACACGACGCCAGAAGACAACAGCAGTGAATCAATGATAGACGATACAATTGACTTTGATTCCAATTTTCAATCTTTTGTTGACAAAAAGGGTGGCCTGGAGAATATTAAGGCACAAGCTGCCGAACGTGCTCTCCAAGAACGGAAACAAAAAATCACGAAACAGCTGAATCAATGGCAAGGCGATCAAGCCATTTTGTTTGTTGCTTTGACCGTCTTAATTATTGTCGGCTTGGCAATTTCTTCTTCGGAACCCTTCGAACGAACAACTGATGGACAACAATTGTATTTTGGCGTGCGATAAGGAAATGCTAATAGTAGTATACTTTCACGTTAACGGCGTTGCACGCAAACATCTAAGTAAAAGGTCAACGACGGTGCTTTGCTAATACACAAACTGGTAACGGCTGCCCTGAAAGGTCCAGGCAATTCGGCCTTGCCAAGAACACTTCAACATTGATTGTTACCTCGTGACGTTCTGCGCCATCTCAAATAAGAGTATCTTCTTCTTTAATCTTACGATTCAAGACCTCCCACGTTTTCTGCATTGTCGCTTCAGCTCTCTTTATCCTCCACTTTTGTTTCAAACGTATCCTTTTTTTATGAACCACTAATCGCACATATTTTCTCTCAAAGTACATACAGTCGGTCCAATTGTCTACATTTCTCTTCTTTGCTGGAGCTACGTTTCTTGCATTCACCATTGCTGGCAGCGTTCCTGCCACCTGCCACATACCGTAGTCGTAATGTTATCAGCGACTGCCAGGGAGATTGCTCTAGAATACTTGCACTATTCAGCAGCGATATCTTTTGCCTTTGTCGCTATTGGTTGCTTAAGTAGGGCAGCAAGCGACATGAGCATGTTAGCATTAGGCTGCAAGCATTTTCTGATTTCTAGTGTCAACAGCCTTCCCCAAAGCTAAATCTCTAATAGGAACACTAGTATTACCAGGTAGTACTGCTGACATACAGCAAGTACCAGTAGTCTAGTACTACTACTAGCTAGATACTGGACTCGAGTACTCTACTACTGTAGCTAGTAGTTCTCAAGAACAGTAGTCACCAGTGCTGCCTGCACGCTGTACCTACTAGCAATTTAAAAAAAGAGCTAGCAACTTTCGCGGAACGAAACTCGCCTTTTTCAAGGAAGCCAACACGAATAGGATCATCGACAACAGCTGCAAAACATAATAAGCAAATACGATCATCAAAATGGATGCAGGCAATGGTATAAAATTGTCTGATCTCGATCCAGCACCTACTATCGGGGACAAAGATGAAGAAGCACTATATACGGGCAACGAAAATGCGACATCGGCAAACCTGGATGCAGTTGAAATAATACGATGTACGGATATTGCGATCTCTAAAGAACCGAGTAATATTTCCCTACTATTGCGACACCGTGCGCCCCCTAAAGAAAGCCTCCATTTATCAGCTGCCTTCACGACAACAACGACTGGCCGTCATAAACAAGAGCTAGAACGGATCTACAAAGACAGCGCAGCCTATACACGTCATGCTTTAGTATTCGATGACACTGACCAGGAAAGTGACGAACCATGGAAATGGTGTTGCAAACAATACAGGAATCAACAACAGCAGCGAGACACACACACCTGCAGCTCCAAAGTATCCACAAAATGTTCCGTAAAAGAATTCTTACAACAACAGGGCATTTTCCCTTGTCAGCAGTTTATAGGCGTTACTGTCAATTGGCAAACCTTACGAAAAGATATCATTGCGGGCATATCTGTGGCTATTGTAGCCATTCCTCTGAGCATGTCATACGCCAAACTGGCGGGTTTGCCAGCCTATTATGGTTTGTACGCCAACCTTCCCGCCTGCGTGTATCCGATCTTTGGTAGCAGCCTCCAACTCGCGGTTGGACCGGCTGCTCTGGTGAGCTTGCTACTGAGCACAAGCATTTCTGACATTGTTGCCACTGAATTGCCCGAAGCGGAGGAATCCTCTGACGAGTACGTGGCTAGGTACGCACAATTGGCCATTCAAACAAGTTTCATGGTGGGAATTGTAAAAATCGGCATGGGGTTGTTCAAGTTGGGCTTTGTCACCCAGATAATGAGCAAGGCGCTAATTTCGGGTTTCACATCAGGTGCAGCCGTAATGATTGCCATGTCACAGGTCAAACATCTACTGGGAGTAAATGTCCCAGCGTCGTCCCGTTTTCATGACGCTCTAAAGAATCTCATCGAGGATGCTGACAACTTTTCGTGGAAAACATTCCTGATGGGGTCGCTAGCAATCATATTTCTGGTTTCTCTGAAGTTTGCCAAGGAACGAAATCCACAACGAGAGCTATTTCGGTGGCTCTTTGCGGCTGGACCGGTCGTGGTATCGGCATTATCCATTATTTTAACCTATGCGCTAGAACTTGATGAAAGTGGCATTCCTGTGGTAGGGGAAATCCCCAAGGGGCTTCCCAATATCACGGTTGATCAGTGGACACCATTTTCTCATGACCTTTGGATCATGGTCATATCCATTGTCATTGTTGGTTATGTTCAATCCTTCAGTATAGCAAAACGAATTGCATACAAGCGAGGGTATGAGATCGATTCTTCACAAGAACTGATTGGATTGGGCGTAGCCAATCTAGTGGGGAGCATCTTTCAGTCCTTTCCAGTAACTGGTGCCATGGGACAATCGGCGGTCAATGACGAAATTGGTGCAGAAACTGGAATCGCCGGGGTCGCCACGACAGCGGTAGTTCTCATAGTACTCTTGTTACTAACGCCAGTCTTTGAATTGATGCCATTGACTGTACTTGCGGCAATTGTCATTTCCTTTGTGCTGGGCATGTTCGTAAGTACAAGGGACTGGGACTCTACTTAATGTTCGACACGTGTCAATTTGCTCACAAATGCTGGTTCTCACTTGTTCACTGCATGTCTCGCTGATTCTCTCGAGCAGGATTATACAGAAGCCCTCTATCTCTACAAAGTCCACAAGTTTGACTTTTCCATTTGGATTGTTGCCTTCTTTTCTACCATGTTTCTGGGTGTCGAAATTGGCCTTGGAACAGCGGTGGGGGTTTCCCTTCTCATTGTCATTTACGAGTCTGTATATCCCCGCACCGCTGTCCTTGGGCGGCTGACGGGAACTTCCTTATATCGTAACATCAAACAGTATCCCACCTCAACCGAGCAGTACGATGGATTAGTGATTGTCCGAATCGATTCACCATTGTACTTTGCCAATGCTCAGAATATCCGCGACAAGGTCCGCAAATACAAGCGTAACGCAACAGAAGAACTCAAAAAGCGACATTGCGATGCTAATGCCGAGGTTTCCACAGCTCCTGCTGGAAGTGTCGTTGAGTACATTATTTTGGATTTATCTCCCGTTTCACACATGGATACTACTGGACTTCACGTGTTGGAGGATATGCACGCCACGCAAAAGAGGGAGGGAGTTACTATCTGCTTTTGCAATCCCAACATGACCGTGATCACGCGACTGGTTCGAAGTGGTCTTGTCGATTCCATCGGCCACGAGTTCTTCTTTCCCTCCGTTATTGATGCCGTTCAGTGGTGCTTGACGCAGATGGATGGAAAAGAGGATGCATGTGTCCCCGAGCGCTCCGTGTAAAGATCCAGTAGACGTGCAGAATATTTAGTGAATTATCGTTTCGATAAAGTTTGCATCAAATGTAAAATGTGTTCTACCAGATCTCCTTTATCTTGTTGGGCGCATCTTGAAAAATGTGCTTCTGAGGAAGAATGAAGCTGCTGTTCAACGAAAAAACAAAGCATCCTGGGAACCTTATCAGAGATCTGCTGGTCGCCCAACAACCAAGCATTGCGACTAAATCGAATCATATGATTGACCAGCGCTCCATGGACAGGACAGTCCACCGCGGGTAAAAGGGCAAGATACGAATAATACTGGCCCATGGCAGAAAAATCATCTCTATTCCGTGCCAGAGCTTTGGTTGCATTAAAAGTGCGAATATTGGTGTCGTTCAAGGGTTGAATAACAGCCAAATTTTCGTCAGGTAAAAATCCATCAATATCACCTTCTTCCGGAGACCAAGAAAAAGATTTTGACACTGTTGTGTTTGCGTTTTTGTTTTCTGGCAGCCAATGTTTCGATTTGACGACAGCTGTAGGATCCCAAACAGGACAAGACAAGACAACCCTTGTTTGCAAGGGAATGGTACCACGAGAATTATCTGTAAAAATTCCGATTTGTATTGGCCACAGCATGTGTCCAGATGCTGCATTTTTGCTAGTACGTGGACCAAGCATGATATAATCCATGGTGCAACACCATTCTGAAAATCGAAGCATGATTTGTGATGCATCGGGTGTTTCCATTAATAACAGTTGGCAGAGACTAGCGGTTCTGGGACCCAGTGTTTCTTGTACGAAGTGTAGCATTGCCGGTTGAGGATTATCGCAAAGCTCAAGTCGAGATAAGAAGTTGACAACATCGTCCTGCCAACGTTGAATGCTACATCTCATCAAACTGTGGCACTTTTTCTGTTTCGAGCCTAGCAGCGTCTCCATCAAAGACGACAATGCCTTACCTTGCAAGAAGGTAGTGACAGAATAAAATATCTCGGGCGGTAGGGAGTCGAGAATATTTGCTGAATAGTCTCCTACAGTTTTCCCTGTTAAATCTACTTCCATGGTCGCCAAGGTGGATTTACTATCATATTATTGTGTTTTGTTTGTTTGTTTGGGAGAATCTGAATGTAGAATGGAAAACATCAGAAGTAAAGAAAAACAATAGCTGCAAGATCTTCTGGATATTATGATGACGTCTGGTTGTTGTCACGTTGAGGTTCAATCGTTAGTGGCAAATGTGCGTAAAGTTTTATTTTTCGGTATTTAGACTATTCGTTCCGTAGTCTCGAAACAAGATAACTTTCAGTTGCAACAACAGTCTGTACAGGTTCTCTTTATAGTCAAAACTCGTTCATTCACAAATTCTCGCCAAAATACAAAATACGATGGAGTCTCTCGGCTCCACGCTGCCGATACATCCATTCATAGTATTTTTGAACAAATCTGAAGTTAGCTAATCTTTCTTGCTGCCAAACAGTAAAGTATTGATTCCTCTAGCATCCCCATTCAACGAACCATGTCACATCGCACCATTTTTCATTTCGAGGGGAAACATCATCGTTTAGTTCACGGCGACCTAGCACACGAGTTAATGCAGCAAACAAAGAACGAAAAAAATCGTGGTACTGAACCTGAACTTCACAACAGCAATGAAGACGAAGAAGCAGCAGCAACCACAACAACGACGTTCAGTGACTGGTCGTTCTACCATGAATTGAAGCAACAACCGGGATGTACGCACGTTGAATTGAGTCAAATTCATGTCGACCACAGTAGTTGGTTCCTGACGGGACTGCAAGCCGAGTACAGATCTCATTTTGCCGATCATCGACTTCCCATCGAAACGGCGGCACCACAGCACGACTTTCAACGCTTCCGATACCAGCAGTACGGTCAAAGTGCTCGATCTTCGTTAAAGTTATTGAAGGATGAGTACATTACCAATCTATCGTTTCGTCGCGTCGACAAGATCAGTGATCGCATTACTATTATAACCAATCTTCGTGAAGTTTCCTTTGGCAGTCCTGACTTTAGTTGCTTTACATCCAACTTTTTATTGCCATTTTCACCCGCAACAACAACTGGGAAACACCAAAATCATCATTTGCCGCAAAAACGACGAGTTGTGGCACTGGGTGGAATCTCGTGGGAAATGTCAGAACAATTGGGTTGCTTTTCAGAATCTCTCAATTGGACGACGCTCAAAGATTGGATTTTGGTTCGAAAATTAGTGGAACAAAATCGTGCCGAGCCAACAGTAATGACGATGACAGTAGGAACAGCAGGTACCACTGAGACAGAAAAGAAGGAAGGACAAATCATAACGGCATTGGTTACGGAAACCAACGATGATATATTCAAGCGAGTTCTGGGGTTTCTGGTGGATGCACAATAAATGCAACAATAATATCAGTTAAGAAAAAAGGCTACGCTTACAGTAACATTATAAAATCATACATGCCGCTAGTACTGTAAAATTGTTTCTGCTTTTGCTTCCTATACCATTTAAATGAATTGTTTTGCTTGCTCCGCTTTTCTTATTTTAGTGTATTAGGGCTACTACATGCTCTGACTAGTCTGAATAGCTCAAGTTGATGAGAAGTAGAAGTGACCCTCTGCTTGGGGTGACAGCGATTACTCCAGTGTGTAATAAAGGGCAAGGCAAGGGTACCAATATTCTGAAAGTTTGTAAGGTTTACTTTACTGGCTGTCAAGTGAAGTCTTCATCTGAGAGTGAAATAATGTTCCAATGGAGTACGTAATATTCTAGTAGTACATCGTCCCACTCAGCTGATGCACAGTTTCAGAAACTGAACAAGAATACGTGATAACAACTCTACTAGACTAGTCTACTAGTAGTAGACCTGAAATTACGATGATATTCTTATTATTAAGAATAGTGTTTGCTGCTAGCAACTCGTAGTACGCATGCAGTTATTACCAACGCACTTCATGGGAGCAAAAAGGCAGTCGTGCACTTGGACTGATTCCAGTTTCAGTGGTCTCAAAGGAAAAAGTGTGGAATCTAAGAAGTAGAGTGGGTAAAAGAGTTCTAAAATTTGATGCCAAGGTGTCGACGAATCTTCGTCATCATCAGTCCCCTACTGTGGCTGCAACGAAGCACCCGTTGATTCAGGATTCGACAAGCTGAACTAAAAACTGTGTGCCGGATAATGGCAGATAGTTTTTTCGACACTTACATAATTCACAATTCACACAAACATAACAAGTAACAAGCAACATGACGAATGAACTCCGCTGTGCCTTGGGCGTTCTTATCTTTGCCAGTTTGGCATCTCCTGCATCTGCTTTTATTCCTACAGCATCTAATATAGTGCCTCCACTACCTCACAGAACGACACAACAGAGCACCACGTTGAAAGTTGGAATCTCCTTTAACAATCCAGTGTCCCGTGCCGTCGAACGAATTGCAGCGGTTACTCCCTCTTTCGAAGAGTTAAGCAAAACAATATCTTCGGGAGCCAGTCCTGCTTCGTTATTTGAAATAGACCCCTTTACGCAACTTGTGATTCCCACTAGCAATCGAGAGACCTACGTCTACTACAATCTCGACTATGATCCATCTCAAGAAACCGAAGAAGATACAGAACCCGTCTTCGTAACGAGTGTTGCCGCCAACAGGAAACGACGCCTGACCAATGCCCTCCTATGGACATCCTCCATTGCCTACGTGTACTGGTTAATCACTCAGATACTGATAAGTACCTCCACAACGATTCCATCCTTCGGGTACCTGTACAAGACCCATCCCATTCAAGCCTCCGTCCTTATCTGCGGATTAAAGAGCATTTTGGCAGATTTTATTTCTCAGGTCAAGGCTCAGGCTCCAGATGTAACGTGGAATCCAACTGGAAAAACCGGATTCTCCTTAAGCAAACGCCAATCGCTCAGTTACATTATTTATGGTGCCTTTGGTTTGGGATTAGGAACGGCTATTATGTACAATAAAGTAATGCCGGCTATCTTTCCCAACTTGGGAACCGGTATTATGTCCATCGTGGCACAAACGTGCTTCGATAATTTTCTTTTGGCGCCATTATTCTGGATTCCCCCGGCATACATTGTCAAGGCCTGGTTCTTTCCCCGTGTGTCTTTGGATACCATTGTGGCCAAGAATTCGGGAACGTACTCTACCATATCCTACGACAACAACAATAACAATACCTACAAGAAATTGATAAATGCGCTGGCATTTATTGCTGCCAATACAAAAGTGGGTATTTCCAATTACATTCAGGATGTTCGGCATAAAGGACTACTGTTCAAGTACTGGAGTTTGTGGCTACCTGCACAAATGCTTACCTTTTCACCGTTGATACCTACCCACTTTCGATCAGCTTGTACTGCAAGTATTTCTTTTCTGTGGCTACTTATCCTTATGAATGTCGGTAGTGGCAAGAAGAAATAAAAATGATTGATTCTGGTGACAGGGAGAGGACGCGCATGATGTTTGTTGTACTTGTATTTTCTTCATTCTGGTTTACTTTACTATGCGAGTCCACGTAGTATTATTGCACATACGATACAAATCAGGAATGTTAATAAACACTTTGCTGAAGGACACACATCACATGAACGGGCACTACATCTCGTCCATTTTCGATTTGCAAAGCAAATCTATGTACTCGAGTAGGTGCTGCCATCTTTTGACAGGAAGTTGCTCCGTCATAACTGACCAGAGCACGTGCAAGATCGGTAAAATTGTTGCTTCCAAGTCTCCCAGCAATTGCATTCAATAATACCAAACTATGAAATGCTGCGTACATCAATCTGTTGTTTATTAAATTATTATTATATTGTTCAATCGTTCGGGTCCGTTTAAATATTTGCATGCAGGCATGAAGTAGTCGATTGTTGCAGTCGGAAACGAACTTCCGAGCGGGATTTGTTTGTATGTGGATGTTGGAGGAATGGTGGTGCAAGAATCGCGGAGAGAGGGGAAGGAGGAATATGCGTGAAAGATGGCTCGCTCCACAAGAGGAAAAGGATGTTGGAGGACTGGAAAGGTACGTGGGGTAATGCTATTCCAACAATGACCAAACCCAACAAGAAAGAGTTGGTCAAGCAATAAAAAAAGGACGACAGGCCAGGAAGGACCAAACAGTACGAGGAGAGCGAGGGCAGAGCGACAGGTTGACTCGGTTGCAACACCACTCAAAAGAAGAAGGCAAGGAAACACACTACCTTTGATCAATCATCGCTTGAACGACAACGACGCCGATGAGGAGGAATGTGATCCTTGGTTGCATCCAGCCCAGCAGTAGGAGGCTACAAGTACAACGGCAGCGCCTGCAAGACCCACTACTGCTGTATTCCTTCTACTATAATACTTGATCAATCGACTAGTAGGCAATGATGATGATGATGATGATGATGATGAACTGCCGTCGTCCCGTTGTCTCGAAGATTCTTTTAATTTTGATGCTGGACTGAATTCTGTCCCAGTTGCATCGTTGTTATTCTTGGAAGGGTTCTCATTATAACTGCAAGAAGTTTTAGAAGCAGCAGCAGCAGGAGCAGCATTAGTAGTAGTATCAATATCAACATCAATAGTAGCAGGGGCAATACTACTTTTGGCAGTCAAGAATGATGCCTGTTGTAATTTCCAAATATGTTTCCGTAACGAAGCATTTTCTTGGCGCAACTGCTGAATTTGTTGTTCTTGAAGTTGAATTTGCTGCTGTTGGTGATGATGCTGGTTGTTGCTGCTGTTGAAAGAACAAGACAACGCTGTTGATGCAGTGGTCGTTGACTTCTCGATTGTACTTTTGGTTTTCGTAATCAAATCATCCAATTCTGCATCCATTTCCTGCAGTATTTGCTTCAAATCTAGCGACTGCACTTGTTGATTATCTGTTTCAAGTGTTGGTATTGGTACTGCTGGTAGTGACAAACAACTACCTTTTTCTTCCTCGTAATAGTCATCTACTGCTGCCGCTATGGGGACGCAGATTTTGATATTATCATTTATGAGTGGATGTTCTTCTACTGTACTTCGTGAGTAAGAGACAATCTCATGCTCTTCGTCTTGGTCATAATGATCATCATCATCTTCTTCTTCTTCACCACAGGTTGTACTACTGGCTTCAGTGATGGCACAGGCATCCATGATACTGGTATTGCTATTATTCTTACAAGACTTGCTATCGTTGTTCTTGTTGAAGGTCTGAGCTAAATTTCGGGGTGAAAACATCACAACGGTACTTGGATTCATGGCAGTTATTGTAGTCGTTGTGGTTGTGGTATAAGTAGTTGGACTGGATGTAGTAGTTGCAGTAGTAGAGAAAGAAGGCTGGAGGGAATTACTGCTGACGCTGCTGCTGATGTTACTGGGCTTCTCTGCTTCAGGGTCATCCATCAACAGATGATGAGCAACGATTGTCATGATTTGTGCCCGGATGATCACACAAAATCTTATTATGTTACTACGGACTATAAGGGAAGATACGTTAGTAGCAAAGTTTCACTTGAGCTACCGATACACTGTGGAGAAATCAGGAGGGTATTTCGGTATCTCAGACGTTATTGTGAACGCTGTTTGTTGCTGCTACTACCAGTACTAACTAGAGTTCGCCCTGCTAACTACTACGGTACTGCTACTACTCGAGTACCTAGTAGTACTGTACTCTACTACAGTACTAGCTAGTCGTAGCTACTGGCTGGTACTCCCAACTACAACAATAGTAGTAGTACTAGCTACTTTGTAGTACTACTACTAGCTAGTAGACTACTCTACTATGGTAGCTAGCTAGTAGACTACCTGGTAGCGAAGCGACTTGACTGAGTGATGAGGCAACAGCTACCTGTACAGTACGAGCTTTTGCTTCCGGATAAAATAGGTAATCATTCTCATAATTTTAGAGGGTTTCAAGTGTTGCCAAGCAAAAATAATAATATTGTTTTCGTCGTAAATCAGGTTGACGTGGACACAGATTCGAGGAAAAAGAACCATTACGTACAAGTTTAGGATCTTGTTCAGTAGACACTTCTTGATCGCGGATTCAAATAAAAAATATATTGCTTCTTAAAAAAATTATTACTACAAGCCACTGCTATTTGCATATTTTTTGTGTAGCATCACTTTATATCCTCCACTATTATCCTGAAACTCCCTACAAAGAAAAACAACCATGAGTACCACCACCAGCAGCAGCAACAACAACAACAGTACTACAAGTGGATTGTTTGAAACGGTCGAATCGTATTTCGGTGGCAGCAGTACGACTCCGATATATCCCAGTGAAACACTGGCGCCAATGGATTGTGCCGATCGTATGGCATCTGATGTACAAACCTACTGGAATACCCTAACGGCCATGTTGGTCTTGGTTGTGGTAATGCTCATTATGCCGTACCTGTTTTGCTGTTGCGCACAACAGCGAAAATGGCGATTCATTAGTTGGATGTACGTGTTGGCCGGATGGATAAAAATTATTTGTGGTATTTTGTTAAGCACGGCATTACTGCCAGATTGTCCCTTGGAATGTGGTGCCTTTTTTTGTGGACTGCACGAGTATAATCCAGGACCATTGTACGGTGCCATCGTAGTATTGATTGGATTGTTGTGGTTGGTCAAAGCCTGTACTCTTCGAATCAAGGGCAAGCGAGCCGAAATAAAAGCAAAGGAAGCCCAAATCATGGCAGCCGAGGAAGGATATTCAGCAGGCAAACATTCAGTGAAAGGTAAGAACAACTATAAAGACAACAATAAAGACAATGAAATGGAAGAAGAAGACTTGAATATGGCAGAGATTCTGTAAATTCTACAATAGAACGCGGGCAACTGAATTCACTGAATTGTGGATTTCTAACGGAAAGAGGGTTGAGGAAATTGAGAATGAAACGAATGAATTAATATCATAGAACGCAAGATAACAAAAGATATGGTATGAAAGGAGAGAAGGCGCAACTTGGTGTAATCTTTCTTGAGAAAAGCAACAAGACAAACGTCTTGTGCTGGTTGCTCGAATAGCACACCAGTATGTAACAAAGTATTTTGAATCATAGACATCACATTATTTTTCATTCATGCGGTTATGTGCTAGCAGTAATTGCCCGTGGAGCTATTAATAGCTGAGTAGAAAGCTGTTGTTGTATGCAGCGGCCAAGAAAAAAACACACGGGTACGGGTATTCGATTTACGTTCCCAAACGTAAATTCCTACTTCCATGGCGCACAGTTGTCGTACCTCTAGCATGCAACCGATGCAGTATTCTGTCACAGAATTCCCGTTCCGTAGTTTTCATAGGTTCCTGCTATGGAGAGATGTCGGCATCATTCCGATTCAACAGTCTTCTTCGTAGCAGAGGCAATATGAGAATCAGAAGACGCTGCTCAGGTAACATTGTACATCAAAGGCAACTACACAAAAACTGCTCTGGAAGAAGTGGAATACTACCTGAGAAGAAAAAGCTTGAGCTCAAACGAAAAATGCATTGTTATTATTAAGAGATGAAAGGACTGCGACTACTATCATCATCTCAGTTGCTACTCGAATTCGGTACTTCTACTACTACTAGCTAGTAGAGTAGCTAGTAAAGGAGCGAGTAGTAGAGCTTTAAATCACACCAGAGAGAGTGTGCGTGTAAGACCAGTAGCTGATAATAATATGGTACAGTAGACTAGTAATAATAATATGATGAGTACTATGGTAGACTACTACTAGTAGCTAGTAGCTAGCATCAGTACTACTACCTTGGTACTACACTGGCAGTTGACACCGGTTGACAGACCCAAACGACGCGAATAAAGAAATGCGGTACGGTAGTCATTGTAGAATAGTAGCGATCAGCATCCCCACCAGTGTACAAGCAGTGTCACCAACTACTGTATGCAAAAAATGGTTTCCATGGATTGAACCGTGAGAGATATCTACGCGAACACTAGTTCCCGCTGCACAATAGCTCTAGCACGAGTAGTAGTAGTAGGTAAAATTCTACGTGGGTAGTCTAGTCCGATGTCCGATTGATAGAAAAGCTTCAACGTGTAGCAATTACAATAGTACTACACAGTATCAATCATTTACAGGTTTATTCAGCTTGAAGGAATTCTATACACAGCCACCCAAACTAGCGTCGTTAACCTCCAGGTCCTCGTCCTCCTCGTCCACGTCATCATCATCATCAACATAAACATCATCATCATTGTCGTCATTCAAAGGATCGCTAATAACCCACGACGATTGAAACAGCTCGAAGATGTGGTCCTTCCGTTCATCGTAGAGCTTTCGGAGGCTGGAATTAGTCATTTCACGACGCAGCTGTAAGCGATGCTCGTTACGGTCAAAACAGTTGTAGTAGTCACCTGGACAAGAGCCACCTCGTTGTACTCTATTTGGACGATGTGGATATTGTGCATGATGTTGAGGTGCGCTTCCAGCGCTTGCTGCGTCTCCCCGACCATTGCAAAACAAATGGGATTTTTTGAGTGCACCTGTGAATTCTTCCCTACTATCGTCCGAAGAACCAGAACGACCAAATAATGCATTGCACCGATCATCTTCCTCATCCAATGTGTGCATCGGATGAAGAAAGATCGACGCTGCATCAAATGCAGGCAGTGATCTGGAACTCTCGTGACCTCCATGTTGATGTTTCTGATGTTTGCTCGGAACTGTGCAAGAATGCCTGCTATTAGGCCCAACACTTTCAACTATAATAATTGATGGTGGTGTCATTTGTTTGGCGGTGAAGAATTAACAATGATGGAGAGTTTTTGATGTAGCAGATGCTGGTTTTACGTTTTGTGGCTTTTTCGCAGATAATATTTTTATTTTTATTGTGAAAGCAGGACTCAAGTCTGGTAGTGGAACCTGGTAGCTTGCTTCGATTCGATTCCTGCCCATCGTACTGATTGGAAGCAAGGTCGCCGATTCCTGTACTATTATTTACTTTAGACTCTAGCTAGTAGACTAGACTAGGTCTAGTAGTCTGGTGAGGCCTGAGAATCAATCTTTTGCTTTCCTCTTGAGGATAGAGGAGCACGACTGCTGCAAACTGTTGTGGTACCCTGGTACTCAAAGCATATAATGTTTTTATTTCACGAACCCCAATTGACCAGTTTGGAAAAGTAGTAAAGTGTCACAAACTTTATCAATTATTGCTAGGGCTGACGATGAGAGCTCCGAAATCCAACTACTGTACGACTGCCTGCAGTACGTAGTACTACCTGGTACTACCCCTGGTACTACTAGTAGTAGCAGCTAAGTAGCTACTACTCCCTCTGTAATGGAAAACATGAAGCATGTCGCATGCCTTGCCAGTAGCAGTTAAATTGCAGTGTAGTACATTTCTACAGGGATTCTACAGGGGACATGCATCCTTGGTCCCACAGATTTACTT